>Ga0210388_10005259_pt1 | contig 10129 bp, 9 predicted proteins | sample IncBWC19OmetaG_FD_155485 | JGI IMG/M metagenome (GOLD analysis project Ga0210388, IMG submission 155485) | Forest soil microbial communities from Barre Woods Harvard Forest LTER site, Petersham, Massachusetts, United States - Inc-BW-C-19-O ...
TACGGCAACGTTCCGGAACTGGATCGCACGGTTCACGTGCGTCTGCACCATAGAGAGAACGGAGGGCCGGACGATACTGTCACATCCACTTGCTACGATCGAACGAATCCGCTGGATTTCCTTTGGTATCTTTCCGACAACATTTGGACCGCTCTGGGATTCGCACCGTACGCCTACTTCAAAGAGAAAGGCGATGAAAAGAATCGCCAGCGAATTTTATGGGGGATGGTTCGTTTCTACATTTTCTTCGCGGCGGTATTTATTTACGACTGGAGAATCGGAATCGTTTACGTTTTAGGCCCTCTTCTTTGCATGAACTTCATCATGGCCATCACTGCATGGGTGCAGCACGCGTTCTGCGATCCGGAACATCCCGAAGATTATTTTGCGAATACGGTGACGCTCTTTGACGAGTTGAACTTCATGAACGAGGGATACCACCTCTGCCATCACCACCGCTCCGGCCTTCACTGGACCGAGATGCCCGTTCACATGGATCAGATTCGCGAAAAGATGAGAGAGTCCGGCTCGTTGGTCTTTCGCGATTTGGACGTAATGCAGCTTTTCATTGAGTTGACTGTCCTGCGCAGAATGGATGTGCTGGCCGAAAAGCTTATTCCGTGGGAACCCATGAATCACGAACAGAAGTTGGCATTGCTGTCGAACAGAACCAAACCTGCGAGACCCGTTGCGGCTTGAGCCCTTACCGGCCGAAGCCCGCAGCTGCGCCTTGATGCGTTTCACCGCTTCCACACACACTAAAATTCACGAACGCGACGGGGGTTCACTTTGAAATCGAATGCGATTTCCTCAGCCATCACCAGGGCGATAAAGATACCTGTTTACTACGCGCAGGACTATTCACAGCTCTCCATCGAATCGGTCCTCGTCATGTTCGGCAAGCATGGCTACTCTGCCGACATGGTCGAGCAGATGGACCAGATCGGAGTGGGTTCCCTGCTGATTATCTGCACCGCGCTATTTTGCGTAGGCGGCGTGATCGTGTTGAATGCCGCCTCGCAATTTAGCCGATTCGGCGAAACCGTTTTAACCGGTGACGCGCTTTCGCTGTCGCTTGTGCGCGAACTCGGCCCCGTGTTCACCGCGCTGCTCGTCGCCGGACGAAATGCCACGGGCATGGCGTCGCAGTTAGGCTCCATGGTGGTTACCGAACAGGTGGACGCGATGCGCGCGATGGGCATTGACCCGATTCGCAAGCTGATGACTCCGCGCGTGCTTGCGACGGTATTAATCCTGCCGCTGCTGGTGGCCGTTGGAGATTCCGCGGGACTGTTCGGCGGATTCCTGGTGGCAAGTATCACGCTGCACATTAATACGCAGGAATTCTGGACGCGCGCGGTCAAAGCTTTGGCTTTCGGCGACTTGGTGATCGGCTTCTGCAAGCCGGTCGTTTTCGGATTCATCGTCGCGACAGTGGGATGCTATCGCGGCTTGCGCGTCGAAGGCGGCACAGCAGGCGTGGGCCGCGCCACGATCATGGCTTTCGTGGACGCCTCCGTGTGCGTCCTAATCGCCGATCTGTTTCTGACCCGCCTCTTGCTCTACTTATTCAACAAATGAGATGTCTTACTTGCACCAGCTAACCCAATGCGGTGTCTGAATTGATATGAAAGCCCTTCGTAATGCCGTCTTCGGTTTTCTGCTGATAAGCATTCCGTTTGCGCAACGAATCGATCCAGTAGACCTCACGCGGCTTCCGGAGATTTCGAAGAACACGGCAGACTTGCCGGATGGGTGCAAGGCACTCAGTGGCGGCACGATTGCAGACGGGCAGTTGCTACCTAAGGATCATTCACCTGAAAGGATCGTTGTGGAAATCGTCAGCGTGAAGGACAGGAAACTAACATTAGGAAGTGCAGCAACGGCAGAAGTGCGGTTCCGGAATGCTGACACTAGCACAATAACGATTCCTTGGAGCACTGAGTTTCGCGCTATTCACAATGGCCAAAGCCCGAATGCCTTGCGGTTCGAGGAAGGAACTTTCGAATTCAGACTAACGAACCAAAAAGGTCAAGAGGTGTTGCTTAAGAGCTTGACTGCGTCGCTCTATGGTTCCGACACTTCTCCGGGAAGCCAACTTGCAGTCGCCCCAGGGGAAAGCGTGACGGCCCTCGTCAAATTCAAGCTTGAAGAAGAGTTTCAGATCCCACCCTTGCGATTGAAAGAAGGGGAATGGCAATTGACAGCCAAGTGGATACTGACTGGGCGGCATTGGGCGATTAATGAGAACTGCAGTCTGTCGAATGCATATTTCCACGGGGATGGGTTCTACCAACAGCGGAACCCAGCCCTAACAATTCAAGTTGCGAGCGGCGCCGCAAACCCCGGCAAAAAGCCTCCGGACTAAGCACCGCCCGCGTCTATCGTGCGGCTTCGGATTTAACATCGGCAAACCACTCGTGCGTCCAGTAACCACGTGACTTAGAATAGCCAAGCCCATTTGCTCTGAACCGGAAGCCCGGAAGGATGACATGCGTCTCATAACGTTCGCCCTTATCGTTTTGCTTATCTTATTGGCGTCGCCTTTCGGCGCGCGCGCGCAACAGTCTGAAACCTCCACGGCTCCTTCCTCTGTATGGAACGACAATTCTCTTATCACCATTCAGAAAGAGGGCGGAGATCCTAGTCGCGTCGGCGAGGTGAAGATCGAATTCTATGGACACGATGCATTCAAGATTACCTCTCCAGAAGGTTTGACGGTTCTTACCGATCCCTGGCGGAATGATTCGACAGGCGCGTACCCAAAGTGGTTCTTGAATGAGTTCCCCGCTCTTCGAGTTGACATAGTTGTTTCCACTCACGCGCATTTTGACCACGATGCCGTCGAGCGGCCAAACGGCCTGATGGTTCTGGAGCGCATGGTTGGGCAATTTGAGCTCGGCGATATCGAAATAACCGGACTTGCCGATAAGCACCAATGTGATTCCACTTCCGCGGATTCCCAGGCGAAGACTTGTCCGCCAAACAATGTGATGGCATTTGATAACGCGATTCAGATTATTCAGACCGGCGGACTGCGAATAGTGCTCTGGGGCGACAATCGGGCAGTGCCGGATCCCTCTCTCGATCACTATTTGAAAAATGTTGACGTTCTTATCCTGCCCGTCGAGACGATCCTCTCGCGCGCCGAGGTGGACGCTATCTTGCGAAAGTACTCCCCTAAGATCGTGATTCCATCCCATTATTTTCTAAATGGACTGACGGCCGACATCTCGGGACTGGAGTCGGCCGATGGCTGGGTCAATGACTGGGAGAAAGTTCATCACGGGGATGTTCGACGCCTCGATACCGCGGACTTGACGCTAAATCCAGCCGCGCTAAAAGCACCGCATCCCAGGGTCTATTACTTCGGTAACCACTTCGCGAAGAAATAGTGGTTTGCATTTTTCAGGGCCTGCCACTTTGGCCGTAACGCTCTAACGTGTGACTTCGCAACAATGTTTTGCACTCGCCCAAATTGCTGTAACATGCGCCCCGTAACCCTGAGGAGGAATCGCCAATGAAGCTGATAAAGTTGAGCAGTATACGCACGCTTGCCGTAGCGATCTTTGCCGCGACAATCTTGGTCGCACCCGCGCGCTCGCAGGACATGCAAAAAAAGGACGCAACGCCAAAGCCGGTACCCAGCGCGTCAGAAGCCGTGCTCGAACAGTGGAACGACATTGGACGCAAGCTGATCGACATGGCTGAAGACTTTCCCGCGGACAAACTCGATTTCAAACCCGCGCCCACCGTAGGGACTTTCGAGCAGCGCATGATTCACGCCGCTCACGCGAACGAGTTTTTCATTAATATCGTGCGCGGCGAAAAGATGCCTCCGATGGCTGACCCCAAGCCGGACACGTTTAAAAACAAAGCTGAAATGGTCGCATTCGTGAAGAAGACGTTCGCCGACGGCGCCGCGGCGATCAAAGCAAAAGGCGATAAGGGCATGTCCGACATCGTGGTGGACCCGTTCGCGAACGAGCAGACCCGCATCCTCGATTTCGCATACGGCTTCGTCGAACATTCCGGAGAAATCTACGGCCAGCTCACCGTGTACTACCGCGCGGCAGGCCTCGTCCCACCCGAATCGCGTTCAAAGAAGTAACACAACGACACGCCGCCGCGGAGAGTGGCGCGCCTCCGCTGCACCAAGGCACGACAGAAGCAGGTCCCTCGTCGGCCGAACGGCGGCCTCTGTCGGAATGACAACTTTAAATTCATAGCATCGGCGGATACTGTCACTGTGATAGATGGCACGACCGCATACGTCATTCTCGTGGTGTTCGTCGCCACGCTGATTCGGTCGGCATTAGGATTTGGCGAAGCGCTATTTGCCGTCCCTTTACTCGCGTTGCTTCTTCCGCTGCAAGTTGCCGCTCCGCTGGCCGTACTAATATCGATCTCAATCGCTGCCATCATCGTGGTCCAGGATTGGCAAAAAATTCACCTGCGCAGCACGGGATGGCTCGTCTTCGCCACGCTTTTTGGCATCCCGCTGGGACTTTTGCTGCTTACCAGCAACCATCAACAAATGGCGAAGATGACGTTGGCCATTGTGCTCTTAGCTTTCTCCGCCTACTTCCTTTTTGGACGCAAGCCGCTGCATCTCAAAACCGACAATTTAGTCTGGCTCTTCGGTTGCGGATTTTTCGCAGGAATTCTCGGGGGAGCTTACGGTATGAATGGTCCGCCGCTGGCGATCTACGGCGCCATGCGACGATGGTCACCGCAACATTTCCGCGCGACCTTGCAAGGATACTTTCTTCCCGCAAGCATCTTAGGCATGGCCGGATATTGGTTCGCAGGTCTGTGGGTTCACGCCGTAACGCACTACTACCTGGTGTCGCTGCCCGCCACCATCCCAGCAATCTTGCTCGGCAGAGTGCTTAACCATCGCCTGCGCGAAGAAACTTACCTAAAATATGTTTACTCCGGCCTGGCCGCCATCGCCGCAGCCCTGTTCGTTCAAGCTCTAACAAGCTAGAAGGAGCACGCTGCAACGCCCCTTCGAATTTCTTTCAGTTGGAGACGGCGGGCGGCAGTGCAGGCAGGCCGACGCGCTTCACCAAATCCTGGAAGCGCGGATCGTTGCGCAAATCGTCCATGCTCGGATCCATATGAAGGTAAATAAGCCAGTGGGAGTGCTCTTCGTAGGATTTTTCCAGGTATTCCAGCGCGCGGTTGTTTTCTCCCAAGCCGATGTGGATTCCCGCGAAGAAGTGCGATGCGACGTATTTACGCTCTGCGAGTTTCGCGAGATCATCGAGAATCTGTAGCGCCTCTTTTGTTCTTCCCGCCTTCCCATAAGAATGCGCCAGCGCCGCCCGTATCACCGGGCTACCGCCTGAAAAGTTCACGCCTTTTTCACCTTCGGTGATCGCTAAATCGTAGGGGCCGGTTGCCCTGTAGAGCAGGCCGAGAAACCAGTGGGTGACGGGATAGTTCGGATCGAGTTCCACAGTCTGCAGAAATTGTTCGAGGGCATCGTCGTATCGGCGGGCCATATAGTTCGCCCACCCGATTGCAACATTAATAATGATGGACAGCGGATCGAGCGTCTGGCTCTTTTTCATCAGGGCAATCGCTTCGATCTGGCGGCCCATGGTCATCACATACTCGGCGTGCCAATGATTGGCAGTCGGGTAAGTGGGATTAAGTTCCAGGCTGCGTTTGAACTCCTTCTGAGCCTCTTGCCACTGCCAATCATAAAGCCACAACACCGCAGCGAGAGCGGCGTGGGCTTCACCGAGATTCGGGTCCAACTGCAGCGCCGTCAAAGCGGCCGCTTTGGCTTTAGGGAATGCATCCTTCGGCAGCAGGTAGCTGTTCCATCCGAGCAGCACGTAACAATCGGCCAAGCCAGCGTAAGCGAGAGCATACTCGGGGTCTTTCTGCACCGCTTGCTGAAAATATTCGATCGCTTTGTAAAAGCCTTCTTCCGTCCATCGGTTCCAGTGATGGCGGCCCTTCAAATAGATTCGGTAAGCTTCGGGATCCTCGGTGTGACGTCTAGTGAGCTTTTTCTTTTGCGCCTGACTCAGTTGCAATCGTAATTTCCCCGATATCTCGTTGGAAATCTCGTCTTGGATTGCAAAAATGTCGCCAGATTTACGGTCGTATTGAGCGCCCCATAATTGAGAGCCCGTGGCCACATCTACCAGTTCGACGCCAATCCGCAATGAGCCGCCGCTGTGCGTCACGCGCCCAGTCAGCACGGCGCGCACATTCAGATCGCGTCCAACGGCTTGTGGATCAATCTCGCGTCCCTTAAAACGAAATACCGTACTCTGCGCCATCACTCGCAGTTTTGGCACGGTCGCGAGGTTATTGATCAGGCTTCCGGTGATGCCGTCACTGAGGTATTCGTTCTCCGGGTCGCGGCTCGCGTTCTCGAATGGCAAAACTGCAAGCGAGTCGACGGTTTTTGCGGCGGTTGAACTCCGCGCCCTGTGCTTGCCGGTTGAGGATAAAGCGCCTGCGCCCGATATGTTTGACATCGTGGCTGATACTGGTCCTTCATCACCAGCTCTCGCGCCCGAATCTATTTCCCGCTTCAGTCGTTGCAGGTCGGCCAGAACGTCGGCCGCGTGCTGGTAGCGCTTGGCTCGATCCTTGTGCAGCGCCTTGTCGATGATTTCTTCGAGCCTGGGAGGAATATTGGGATTGATACTTCGCACCGGGTCCGGCGACCGCGTCAAAACAGCTTCGATAATTACGCCGCCCGTGCCGCCGCTGAACGCTTGCTTCCCAGTGGCCATTTCGTAAAGCAAGAGACCGAACGAAAAAATGTCCGTGCGAGGGTCCAGGCCGTCTCCTCGCACCTGCTCCGGGGACATGTACGACGGAGTGCCGCTTATGATCCCAACGATCGAATTGGAATCCGACGATTCATCGTCCGGATCCGTATTGCCACTCGCGATTCCCTTCGGTATCAGCTTCGCCAGCCCAAAATCGAGCACTTTCGCTCGTCCGCGCTTCGTAACGAAAATATTCGCCGGCTTGATGTCCCGGTGAATGATTCCCTCCGCGTGCGCCGCCTCCAGAGCTTCCGCTATCTGGATGCCAAGCTCGAGAATTTCTTCCACAGGAAGCGGCTTGACATGGATGTGGCTGCGGAGCGTTTCGCCGTCGATGTACTCCATGGCGATGAAGGTTCGGCCGTCTTGTTCGCCGATGTCGTAAATCGTGCAAATGCCAGGATGGTTTAAAGCGGATGCAGCGCGCGCCTCGCGTCGGAAGCGTTCCAGGGCCTGCGGTTGTTGCGCGAGTTTTTCAGGAAGGAATTTCAGCGCTACCGCGCGTTCGAGCCGGCTATCCTGAGCTTTGAATACGACGCCCATCCCGCCGGCGCCGAGCTGTTCCACGATACGGTAGTGCGAAATCGTCTGGCCGATCATTGGCAGGAAAGGTTCAGGTGAATCGCAACCTTAGATTACAGCGTTGGATCCTCGGGACCGGCTTCGGTGTACGCCCGTTTTCTTTCCGTCTTGGGTGGTTTTGGCGATCCCAGCAGACTCAGGACGTTCGAGCCTTCCCCGAATTTTTCCGTATCGGCGAGAGACTCTTGTTCCAGAGTAATGTTCTTGTTGCACTGTGTACAAACCAGGGCTGCGTAAGCGCCGCCATCCGCCTGCCTGAACATATTGCAGCGCATAACGCGCCCGCAACATACAGGAACCCACATTGTGGAAGCTTTGTCCGCTGCCATCAGTTGCCTCGCGTGATCCGAATGCCCGGGATTATACAATGGAATTCGTCCAGGTTAGTGCGGAAGGACAACGCTCGCCTGCGCCACTCCTATATTTCTTCGCGCAGGCAGTTGCGCGGAGCCAGCGCAGTCTCGCCGGTAAATTCACCTTCCAGAATGCGCACCTCGGGGCATGAACCTTCAGGAAGAACCTTCAGCACTTTCACGCGCGTGCCAATGCGGACCAACAATAGCTTCCTCGATGCAAACAACAAAGAAAGCCCCAGATCGTCGCGCGCCGCTTCCAGCTTTTCCCTCTCTTTCAAAGTGATATCGTCCACTGGAAGAGAAATAAATTGTGCGCCACTTTCTCCGGCCAGCACGAAAACACTGCCGACGAGATCCGCAACCGGCGCACTCGACGGCTTGGGCGCCGCCAGTTTCCCAACCACCGAGCCCACGAATCGATATCCTCGTCGAGGAAGCGTCTCAATGTAACGAGGCTTCTCGGCTTCATCGTTCAAGGCTCGACGAAGTTTTGCGATTGCGGTGTTCAAGCTGTGCTCAAAATCAACGAACGTATCGGCGGCCCAAAGCTTTTCGCGAAGTTCTTCGCGGGTAACTAGCTCGCCCTTCAACTCCAGTAGGATTGCCAGCACCCGCACAGGAAGCCCTTGGAGCCTGATCTTGCGACCGCTCTTGTAAAGTTCGCCTGCCTTCAAATGCAACTCAAACTCGTCAAATCGCAGTATTTCTTCGTGGGGGGATGGTGACGTCACGCGTGCCTCGTTTCAGCCAACATACCATCCTACATTTTTTCCGCTATTAAACCCTGCCCTTTTCGTCGTTTCGGAGGTCACCCCAAGCTTATCGACAGCTTACCTCCAGTGCATTGTCATTCTTAAGCAGCGGAGCGAAAGTGTGCGCAGCTCATGGTTGTTGGTTGGATAGTTGAACGAAAAGCGCCATGAGTTGGTGGGGCGGATCGAATCCGCGCACCGCGAGAAGCAAAGGAGGAGTCACATGAAAAAGCAAATGTTTACCATCGCAGCAGGCTTATTACTCTCGATGTTCGCCGCAGCTCAATGTAACGCGCAACAGGGCGCAATTCAGGTGAACGTGCCGTTTTCGTTCGAGGCGGCAGGCAAGACGATGCCAGCCGGAGAATACAGCGTTCGGCCAAACTCGTTGACCGGCGAGTCAATCCGGTCGATCGCGCGGACCGACGGGAAAGAGTCGATCATGGTGACGACTCTCGCGGTCGAGAGAAACGGCAAGCCAGTCTCGGCCCGCTTGGTCTTCCATCGGTACGGAAATAGTTATTTTCTCGCCGAAATATGGACCGGCCAGACACAAGGGCGCCGGCTGAATGAATCGTCACGTGAAAAAGAGTTGGCCATCATGAGCGAACCGCAAGAGGTCGCGATCCTGGCCCAGGTACCGTCGGGCAAGCTGTGAACTCAGCGAGCGCACGACGGCAACAGACGATTAACGCGGTCAACCGAAGCCGGGAAGCAGAAACCAGTCCCACTGCTTCCCGGCCTCAAGGAGAATGAAATGGAAACGATCATTGGAGTTTTTGCTGCACGTGAACGCGCCGAAGAAACCGTAACGCAACTGCTGGACTATCGCGTCCCTCAGGAGGCAATCGTATTTCTCACGCGTTCTGAGACGGAAGCTATGACGCTTGGAAGATCGCTCGGCGCTTATGCCGGAGCTTTCGTGGGCGGAGCGGCCGGCCTGACCGCCGGAATAGTGGCCGCTACTCTCTTTGTAATTCCGGGGATCGGCCAGGTATTCGCGTTGGGCGTCGGAGCCAGCGCTGCGCTCGGCCTTGCCGGCGCCAAAGTTGGCAAGGAATTGTCATCCAAGCCGAATCTATCGCTAACGGATCGCCTGGAAGCGCCTCAGCCGACCACCGACGAAAAGGCCGCCGAAGACTTGGTATTTTTCGGAAGAGTTTTGAACGAAGGCCGTTCGCTCATCCTCGTGCGCACCGACAATCAGGAAACCGCGAAAGTGGCCGCCGGAATCCTGGATCGCATGGGTATCAGCGCGCAATGGCGCATGAGCGGAAGAATGCAAACCGCGCTGCGGGAGATCCGCGGCATTACGATCGTTGACGTGAAAGGAAGAATCACAGTCGGCGAAGGCAACATTATGCTTCGCGACGTCGTCAACAGCTTATTGATGAAGGGAAACAATAGAATCCTATTGGACTTGAGCGGCGTCGAGTACATCGACAGTTCCGGACTCGGCGAGCTGGTGAAGACGCATACCACCCTCAAGAAGCAGGGCGGCCAGCTTAAGATGGCAAATCTCAACCGTAAAGTCCAAGACCTGCTCAAGGCCACCAGCTTGAACGAGCTCTTCGACGTTCATAAGGACGAGGCCAGCGCGGTCCATTCGTTCGGCGTGGTAGGCTACCGCGCCAGC
>Ga0210388_10005260_pt1 | contig 10128 bp, 8 predicted proteins | sample IncBWC19OmetaG_FD_155485 | JGI IMG/M metagenome (GOLD analysis project Ga0210388, IMG submission 155485) | Forest soil microbial communities from Barre Woods Harvard Forest LTER site, Petersham, Massachusetts, United States - Inc-BW-C-19-O ...
GTGCGTTACGGGGCTCGTCGAACGCAAGTTGGCAAGCCGTCAGAAACTATAGCGCAACGCGAACTGCATCACTCTGGGTTTCGTTAACGTGCTGCTGTAAGAACCGAAGACGCCGGAAGGCTGGTCGAGCTGTCCGGTAGTTTGGGGCAAGGCGGCTACGTCGAAGCGAACCGAATTGGTAACGTTGAATACTTCCCAGCTAAACTTCAGATTTTGCGATTCCGTGACCGGCCACATCTTGCTCAAACCGGTGTCGATGCCGAAGTAGCCTGGTCCGCGAAGTTCGTTGCGCTGGCCGGACTCGCCGGGATGGGAGTAGCGGAAGTCGCCTTGGGCGGTGACGGCATTTTGAAAGAGATTAGGATTTCCGTTTTGATCGATGAAGGCGCCGGTCTTCGGTTTTGGACCGACCAGGATCGCGGCGGAAGGCAATTCCCAGTTGGTGGGGAATGAGGTGAAGGTCTCGATGGTGGTGGGGAAGCCACTGGTCCAGCGAGCAAGGCCGGACCACTGCCAGTTTCCGATGATTGCGTTGACCAGGCGGCTCGAGGTCGCGGCAAAACTCCGGCCGCGTCCGAAGGGGAGATCGTACACCCAGTTGGTGTTGAACTGGTTCGTGGTGTCGAAGTCGGAAACGGCGCGCAGCTGGGCCGGCGACCATGAGTTGATGACCTGATCGGCCTGGTAAAAAGCGTCGAACTGGTTGATGCGCTCGGCATTGGAGCCGATATCGATCGAGCGCGAGTAAGTGTAGTTGAAATCCCACTGCAAGCCGTGAGTCATGCCTCGCCTTATGGTCACCTGCAGTGCGTTGTAGGAACTGGTTCCGGTATTTCGCCAGGCGTAGAGCGAGGTGAATTGGGGATTGAAGAACGCATAGGGAGTGACTTGTCCGCCGAGAGTGGCGCAGGAGGGATAGCATCCGCCGGGACCGGGTGTGGCGCTGGGCAGGTTCTCTGCAGCTTCTCCGGGGACGTCGGTATTGATGAGGGCGGCGGTCTCGTTGTGGACGAAGCAGGAATAAAGACCGTACATGGCCTGGGTTGCGCTGGTGGTCGGTCCAGTGAAAGTGGAGGATCCGGGGGCGCAGCCTAAGTCTGCATTGTCAAGAAGCGTGCCTTTTGCGCCGGGGAAGATATTCTCCCAGAAGGGTATGGGCGCCAGATTTTGAATCTGAACGTTATTCTCCGCAGCTTTGGTCAACATGGTGGCGGCGGTGAAATAATCCATGCCCGATTTGGGGTCGCGGATGTTCAGAGGCATAGCGAGGTCCTCTTCTTGCAGAAGGCGGCGGCCGAGCCGGCCAATGTAGGAGGTTTCGAGAACGAAGTTGTGAGGGAACTCGCGGCTGATGGAGAAATCGAAGACGTGCGAGTAAGGAGTTTTCATTTTGTCGTCGAGGCCCCAATAAATTGTGGCGCCGTAGGGAAGGCCAACTGGCGGAGTCTGAGGGAATCCTCCGGTGGGAGGCGGAGCGATCAGCGCCGGCGGGATGGCGGTGAGACTGGTAAAGCGAGGCGAAGTATCGACATTGAATTGGCCGATGGGATTCTGAATGGAGGTGGTGAGTCCGAAGGAGCCGTTTCTATCGAAGCTGTCGACGATGCCTTGACCGAAGTGATCGTAATACATGCCGTAGCCGCCGCGAATGGAGCTTTTGCCTGGGTCGCCGAAGACGCGCTTCCAGAAACTGCTCTCGGGCTTCGGGGACCAAGCGAAGGCGAGGCGGGGCGCGACGTTTCCGTAATCCCAAGCCCAATAAGGCGCACGGCCGTTGGCTTGTCCGGATAGGTCGAAGGTGACGAGGGGATTGTAGGTTTGTCCGGCGAACATGGCGTTGGAGCGGCTTTGGAAAAAACCTTCCAGGCTGATGGAAGGAGCGACTTGAGTTCCGGTGGTCTCGTAAGGCGGTTGCAATAGCGTGTAGCGGAGGCCATAGGTAAGGGTCAGTTGCGGGGTGGCCCGCCAGGAATCCTGAATGTAGGTTTCAAATTCGTGAGCCAGGAAATGGCGGACGGCGGGGGAGCCTACGGGTTGCGCGTTGCCTTGTTTGGTTATGTTGTAGTTCGAGTAGGAGGAGTCGAGCAATCCGGTTAGGGCCATGACGGGCCAGTCATAGCCGGTCTGGAAATTGGGATTGACTGCGGGAAAGCCGAAAGCCTCGGGATCAAGGCTTCCGCCCGAGCCTGCGACTTTTCCGACCGGGGCGAGCCATAGATCGTAGATGCGGGCGTAGGGAAAAGAATCTTCGTTGGAGCTGCGGTTGTTGGTGACGATGCGGAGGTTGCCGCCGAATCCGATTGTGTGTTTGCCTTTCACCCAGGCCAGATCGTCCACGAAGTTATGGACGGGGACGTTCACCTGGGTGGTATTGGTTAGAGCGAAAAGGGGAGTGGGGCCGTTGCCGAAGAGGACATAGGGCTGAGTTATCTGTCCGAGGGTGCCGGTTCCCTGGCGGATGAAGCCGTAGCGGAAGTTGTTGATCAGGGTGGGGCGCAAAGATGCGGTGTAGGCGGCGATCAGACCTTTGCTGGTATTGGTGGATACCAGGCTTTGCGGCTGTCCGGGGAACTCAGGGCCGGAGCCGTTGTTATCCCCTTGCATGCCACCGCGCAGGAAGACGTGCTGATTCTGGGTGAGGTTGAGATCGAATTTTGCCACGTAGGTGTTGAGCGAGCCGGGAGTGGGTGCGGCGAAGGTGTAGCCCACAAAGTTGAGACCATCGCCGACTGCGGTGGAGTTGGGCTGGGGGTATTGCTGGAAGAGCGCTTCCGAGTTGGGATCGGCGCCGCAACCCTGCGGAGTGGCCCACGGGCAGGTTCCGTTTGCGCCGGCGTAGGGGTCCATGCTGGCTAGTTGTTGTGGTGTGAGCGTCTCGATGTTGCCGCTCGGGCAAGCAGGATCGCCGGTGCAGTCGTAACTCATGATGCCGTTGCGGAGATTGGCGCTGGGCACGGTCTGGGTTAGTTGAGCGTTTTCCCGGGTGCGCTGACCTTCGTAGGCCAGGAAAAAGAACGCTCGATCTTTGCGGATGGGACCACCAATGGTTGCGCCGAAAGTATTGCGGATGAGTTGGCCGGGAACATTGGGCAAGCCGGATTCCAATTCTGCTTGCTTGTTGAACCAGTCGTTGGCATAGCCGAAGTTGGTGCGGTTGTACTCGTAAGCCGTTCCGTGGAAGGAATTGGTGCCGCTTTTTGTGACCAGTGCAACTTGTGCGCCGGAGGAGCGGCCTTCGTCGGCATTGGAGTTGCTGGTGGTGACGCGGAACTCCTGGAGGGAATCGAGGGTGGAACGTAGCGCTCCTTCGAAAGCGTAGCCCTTGACCTGATCGTTGTCGTCGATGCCATCGAGGGTGATGTTGGTTTGATCGCTGCGGGCGCCGCTGACCGAACCGCCGCGGCTGTCATAGTCCTGGTTTACATTGGTGCCTACAAAGGTAACGCCGGGTTGCAGGCTCAGAATCTGGGTGGGATCGCGGCCCTCGAACGGCAGAGAAGCGATCTGTGCTGTGCCGAAGGCGTTGCCGATGGTTGCGTCCTGACTGTTGACTTGCACGCCGGTGCTGGTGACTTCGACGACGCTGACTTCGCCTTTGACCCGCATGGAGATGTTCGACGTATTCGCAACATTTACCAGGAGCTGCAGGTTGCCTTCTTTGAGGGTGGCGAATCCGGTCTTGGCGACGGTGAGGGTGTAATTGCCGGGAGGGAGCTGCAGAAACTGGTAGACGCCGTCGTGATCGGTCGTTGTCGACTTGGAGAATCCGTTAGCCGGGTTGGAAAGCGTGACGGTGGCTTCCGCCAAAATCGCGCCCTGGGGATCTGTGATGGTTCCTCGCAATGATGTCGTGGAGGATTGCGCTTGAAGCAGTGCAGTGAGAAAGACGACGATGAAAGCTAAACTGGCGAGAACCAGGACGACCCTTACGGTACGCGTCTCACGGCGCATTGCGCGCTCCTCTGGCTGCAGTTGGGTTGCGCCACGGTCGCGAAGGTAAATGGCGCGGGGCCGGAAAGCTGGGCGGAACTTTATTGCGGCGCGGGAGTGGTTGTCAAGATGTTTGGACTCCATTTAGCTTGATGGGGGCTTCGGATTGACGGAGCGAATACTTGTTGAGCACTTCGACGATCCAGTGACCGGCGGTCGTGTTGGAAGAATAGAGACGCGATATGGTGGAGGGCATGATGCTGAGAATGAGGTGTGCGGTTTTTGTTGCTGTTCTGGCAGGTTTCGGAGTGCTTATACCTTTTGCCGGCGCGCAGGCTAATCCGCGGGCCCGTGATCTGGGCGTGCCCTTTGATGGAGTGCCGGGTGCACTGAATGCGATCACCGATGTAAAAGGGGTAGAAGTGGGGCACACGACGCTAATCTCTGGAGATGGGCCGCTGAAGAGGGGTGTGGGACCGGTGCGAACGGGAGTGACGGCTGTATTTCCGCGCGGCAAAGATTCCAGTGATTTGGTGTTCGCCGGATGGTTCACGCTGAACGGCAACGGCGAGATGACGGGCACGACATGGGTTGAGGAATCCGGTTTTCTGGAAGGTCCTGTGATGATCACGAATACGCATAGCGTGGGTACGGTGCGCGATGCGGTGATTGCGTGGCGGGTAAAACATCACGAGCCTGATAAAGATGGCTATTCGTGGTCGTTGCCGGTGGTGGCGGAAACCTGGGATGGCTACTTGAATGATGTGAACGGATTCCACGTGAAGCCTGACGACGTTTTTCATGCTTTGGAAAGCGCGCACGGTGGTCCGGTGGAAGAAGGAAACGTTGGCGGCGGAACGGGAATGATTTGCAATGAATTCAAAGGAGGCATTGGCACGGCTTCGCGAGTGCTGGATGCGAAATACGGCGGATATACCGTGGGCGTGCTGGTGCAGTGCAACTACGGACAACGCGACCAGTTGCGGATTGCCGGTGTGCCGGTGGGGCGCGAGATTGCAGGAGCAAAGGTCTGGGATGACGATGTGGGTTCGATCATCGTGGTGGTGGCGACGGATGCTCCGCTGATTCCTACGCAGTTAAAGCGCGTGGCCAAGAGGGTGTCGCTGGGATTGGGAAGGAACGGCAGTTATTCCGGAGATGGATCGGGGGACATCTTTATTGCTTTTTCGACGGCGAATGCGGGAGCTGCGTTGGCGAGCCATGCCACTCAAATCACGATGCTGCCGAACGATGACATCAATCCGGTGTTTCTCGCGACGGTGCAAGCCACGGAGGAGGCGGTGGTGAATGCGATGATCGCGGCGAAAACGATGACCGGCGTGAACGGGCATACGGTAATGGCGCTGCCCCATGATCAACTGCAGGAGATTCTTCGGAAGTACAACCGCCTGGCGAAATGACGTGAGGGCGGCAAACGCGGGCAGGGCAACTGATGTAGTCTGTTGTTTCCAAGCATGAAGCTTCTACGAGGACAATTGCTGGCGCTGACTGCGTCGGTCTGGTTGACCGGGTGCGCTTCGATGGGCCCGCCGCTGCCGCCGTCGCTCGAATTGCCACGACCACCGGCCGATCTGCGGGCCGTGCGCCGAGGTGACAAAGTCACGCTTACCTGGACCGTCCCCGGGCGGACGATGGACCGGCAAAGGGTGCGCTACCTCGGGAAGACGAGTATCTGCCGGAGTATTGAGCCAATACTCGCCAAGTGTGACACGCCGCTGGGCGACGCGGAGCCGCCGGCAAATTTCGCGAGTACGAAAGACGAGGGCAAACAGAAAGTAACCTCCAGCTACGTTGACACTTTGCCGCTGGAACTTCTGCGGAATACTTTTGGCTCCGCGACCTACGCGATCGAAGTATTCAACCGGGACGGCCGCGGAGCCGGGCTGTCGAATCAAGTGCATGTTCCACTGGCCGAGACTCTGCCTGCACCGGCGGATTTCAGCGCTCGAGTTGCCGCCCAGGGCGTAGTGCTGACGTGGACCGGAGCGCCGTTGTCTCCGCCGTCCCCGAACCGCATCCGCCGCGGTTATCGCGTTTATCGCAGGGCTGAAGCAAGCCAGCGGGAGATCCTGATCGGCGAACTGGATGCCGGAACCGAGAACCATCTATCTCTGACCGATCAGAGTTTTGAATGGGAAAAAACTTACTACTATCGAGCGGATACATTCACGGTTATCGCGCAGGAGGGAAAGCCGGATGTTTCCATTGCGGGTGACGAGACCGCGGAAGTTAAAGTTTTTGCCGACGATGTGTTTCCGCCAGCGGTGCCGGGAGGATTGCAGGCGGTTTTTTCCGGGCCCGGACAGGCAGCGTTCATCGACTTGATCTGGACACCGGTTACGGATGCCGATCTGGGCGGTTACAACGTCTATCGTCACGAAGAAGGCGCCGCTGCGGTTAAGGTGAACGCAGAACTGGTGAAGATGCCGGCGTTCCGCGACGCGGACGTCGTCTCGGGGAAAACCTATTTTTATTCTGTTTCGGCGGTGGATTTGCGTGGAAATGAAAGTGCGCGGTCGGAAGAGGCTCACGAGACTGTGCCGTAGAAGTTTGGCGGAGTTCGCCGGGTGGCCGAATTAGGCGTGGACCGTGGCGGAAACTCCCTGCAGAGCTGTCGGCGGCCTCTCGGTGCAAGGGATCCTTCGACTACGCATGACCGTCCTTTGGACGATCATGCTCCGCTCAGGATGACATTGGAAAAAAGTTTGGGTGAATTTCATGTCCCATGGTTAGATAGATGGCGATGAAATACTGCTGCTTTCAACTGAATGAACAGGCGCACTACGGGTTGGTCGAGTCCGTTGCCGGACGCGAGGCGATCCTGCGGGTTCTGCTCACGGCTCCGGAGGAATCCGATGGCGACGTGGAGGGTTTGCGCACACGCCGGATCGAACCGATTGCCTTAGAGGAGGCTCGGCTGCTGGCTCCGGTGCGTCCGTCGAAGATTGTGTGCGTGGGGCGGAACTATCGGGCCCATGCAGCGGAACTCGGCCATGAGGTTCCGAAGGAGCCGCTATTATTTTTCAAGCCCACGTCAGCTCTGGTCGCGCCTGGAGGCGTGGTGCGGCGGCCGAAGGGTTCGGAACGCGTCGACTATGAGGGCGAGCTGTGCGTGGTGATGGGCAAGACCTGCTACCGGCCGCCGGCCGACGAAGATGTGCGGCCGTACATTCTCGGTTACACCTGCCTGAACGATGTGACGGCGCGCGACTGGCAGAATAAAGATGGGCAGTGGGCGCGGGCCAAGGGTTTTGACACGTCGTGTCCGGTGGGGCCGGTGGTTGCGGGCGGCCTTGATCTTGATCCGTGGGCTGGTGTTGGAGTTGAGACGCGGGTCAACGGCGCGGTGCGGCAGTCCGGCAATACGCGGGATTTTATCTTTCCGCTGGACGTTGTGATCCGGTACATCGCCCAGGTTATGACACTCTTTCCCGGCGATCTGATTGCTACCGGCACTCCGGAAGGAGTGGGGCCGGTCGTGGCGGGAGATGTGATGGAGATCAGCGTGGAAGGTGTGGGGACGCTGAGGAATTCTGTGGTGGATGAATAGGGACTCAGGTCCGAGGTTTGTGCAGGCATGAGCGACGATTTTGAAGCAGTTCCGGGTGTCTCGGCTGCTGTGATCCGCAAGATGGCCGATGGAGAAATGGTTTTCACGCGAGCGAGCGCTGAGGGTGTGATCCAGGCGTGCACTGCTGCCCAGATTGCCGTGTTAAGTGTGGAGATATTCCCAGGACTTAATGTTTCGACCTACGATTTGTTCTTGAAAAATGATCTCAAAGAGGGAAGTTGGTCTCAGTACGTGAGGGTGAATAATGTGCTGGCTCAGGATTTCCTAAGGGACAGCCCAGCATCAAGCGATAGCGAATGTGTCCTGACCACAGCTTCCCGGCGGGAATTCCGTCAACTTCAGGAGCTTCGTCGCAGCTCCGGGTGACGGAGCGGTCGATCTATTGCAGGCGGAACCGTTCTCTCATCAGCCGCTGCAAGCGGGGTTTGTAGAGAAGATCATAGGCCAGTTCTTTGTCGGGAAACATGGCCAGGGCGGCGCGCTTGGCGCCTGCCGCCAGTTCGGACGCTTCTTCCACGGTGAGACCAGGATCCTGGCTGATTACCGAAGCGACCATGCTTATCATGACCTGCAGGCGGCGGATTCTTCTGGCTTCGTCTGCATCCTGGTCCTGCGCTGTGGCGTTTTGCCGGTCGGGAAGAAGATTCTTTTCACCATCCGCTGGTTCGCCAATGTTCATGCTGATCCGCAAATAGAAATCGCTCGCTATTGCGTGGCAGTCCGCGCAAGATCGTTTTTCAGCAGGCTGACTTCGATGCGCGTGCCCGGAGCCTGTTTAGCATCGGTAGCGTTGCCCATCCCGATTACGTAGATGCGGTAGGCGGGAACCTCGTGGTTCTGCACCAGATAACGTTGCACCGAATCCGCCATCTTCTGTGAGCTTGCGATGGCAGTCTGTCCCCGGCCTGAAGAGAAGCCCTGCACTTCGATGATGTAACCGCGCTGGCCTTTTACCTGAGCGGCTAATTCATCCAGCGCGTCCTTGGCCTGCTTGCTCAAAATGGTCTGGCCGGGACGGAAACGAATCTCGGTCTGCGGGCCGGCCTTGTACTGATCGAGGTTTCCAACCGTCGTCTCGTCGGCGGAGATGCGCGTGTCGAGCGTGGATACGGTCTGCTGGGCGACCTGAGCCTTGGTGGCAGCGTCTGTGGCATGCTCGTCGGCCAGGCTGGTCTTGGCGGAAACCATTTGAATGCCGTGCTGGGCGCGGGCATCCACGTCCTTGATCATCTTGCTGTTGTCGGCGGTGAGCTCATCGAGTTCGTTCACCCGATCCTGAATGGGCTGAACATGGCGCCGGACATAGTCTTTGCTGGCGAAGGGGTGCAGCACGAGCCAGGCAACGCCCGGCTCATCGCCGTCCCAAAAGTTCTGGCGCGGAGGATCCTGCAGGGGCTCTTGGCCCGAAGCCGTAGCGGGCTGTGTAGCGGGAGTGCTTTGACTGGAGGATGTTGCCGGCGGCGCGTTCGGACTGGAAGTGGTTTGCTGCGCGAAAGTGGGAAGCGCAATCCCGAGGGATAACAACAGTGCTGCGATGCTTCGATTCGTCATATCGTCTTCCTCTTCGGGTGCGGGGCCTGAAATATCCGCTCGAACCCGATGGCCAGTACCGGCGTGCTTCACAACCCGCCGGAAGGCTATTGTAGCGCCGAAGCGGGGAAGTGGCAGGCAATAAATTTGGCGGCGAAACCGTGCGCCGGGCGTGGTTGGCTGGCACAATCCGGGTCGCATGTGACCAAAGATCGTTGACTTTAAGCGGCATCTTTTGTTGTACTTGAGACATAGACCACGGTGAAGGGGTTCACCGCGAACCGCTGTCCCATTCTTCAAGCCGGGCGCAGCTGATGACTCCTGACAAGCAGATTGTTTGTCGCGGAGGCATGGTACCGGCAACGATCCGCAGAATAGATGATCCGTAGAAGTCTAGATCGTTCGTGAAGACTGCGTTGCGTCTCCGCGACTGATGACTTTGTGCCGGCGCGTCCGCCGGAGAGATTTAGTATCTACGGAAAGGAACGGAGCAACTTGCTGAAATATCTGATGGTCGGCATTGGAGGCTGTCTGGGGTCGATCCTGCGCTTCTGGGTGGGCAGCTACATCGGCAGCAGAATGGGCAGTCGTTTTCCCTACGGAACGCTGGTGGTCAATGTCACGGGATCGTTTCTGGTGGGCTTGGTGTTTGCTTTGTTGACGGCGAGAACGCAGTGGAGTCCGAACTGGCGCTACCTGATTCCGATCGGCTTCATCGGAGGTTACACGACGTTTTCCAGCTTCGAGTATGAGACGCTGCGGACGATGCAGGATGGGCAGGTCGGGCTGGGGCTGCTCTACGTGGCGACCAGCGTGATTGTGGGATTTATTGCGGTGTGGGGAGGGATGGTCGCCGGGCGGGCGATTTCATAAAGGTTGAAGAGGGACGTCCGATTTCAGGAGGGCAATGTGCTCACGGCGGGACCTGGCAAGAAGGTCGGCATTTACATGGCTGAGGATCAGCAGTACCACGGCACCGCGGCCTATGCCGCTATTTTAGATTTTCTCTTCTTTCATGGCGTCGCGGGCGCGACGGTGACGCGGGGAATCGCCGGATTTGGAGCCGACCATCATCT
>Ga0210388_10005261_pt1 | contig 10126 bp, 10 predicted proteins | sample IncBWC19OmetaG_FD_155485 | JGI IMG/M metagenome (GOLD analysis project Ga0210388, IMG submission 155485) | Forest soil microbial communities from Barre Woods Harvard Forest LTER site, Petersham, Massachusetts, United States - Inc-BW-C-19-O ...
TTTGCCGAAGATACTCACGTGCCTATCTGCGGCATCTGTTTGTGGCGGGGGAGCCGCTGGGATTGACGTTGAATTCGGTGCACAACCTGGCGTTTTATCTGGATACGATGGAGAGGATTAGAGGGGAGCTGGCAGGGGGATCCCCCCTCCCCATCTAAATGTGTCAAAGTATTCGAAGTAGGGACTTTAGGTCTGGACCTCGCTCAGGCGTGTCGATGGTCTGGTCTGGGTTTGGACCTTGCGGTGCGTTCCCTGAAAGCGCACTTATTTTTAGCTCGGGGGATTGAGAGCGCTCGTGGGCGTGTCATTCGACTTTGTAGCTTAGGAGCCAGTCCTGGTTTTTGGCGCGGGTGAGGGGGACGAAGATGCGGATCATTTGTTGCTGGATCCAGAAGGCGAGGGCGGGGACCTTCTCTTTGTAGCGGCCGTTGCGGCGGCCGAGGGCGATGACCTTGTCGGTGCGGGGGCGCCGGTGCTGCTCGAATTCGGCGAAGACTCGTTCGAGCTGGAGGCCGTTGGATTCGCGGAGCAGTTTGGCGAGGTATTGCGCGTCTTCAAGGGCCATGGAGGCTCCCTGACCGGAGTGCGGGGCTACGGCGTGGGCTGCGTCGCCGATGAGGATGGTGCGGCCGGAGTGCCAGCGCGGGAGGCTGGGGATGTCGTGGATCGCTACGTTGAGGACGTCGGTCGCGGACTGGATGAGTTGCGGGACGGGCGCGGCCCAGTCGCCGTGGAGGGCCAGGAGGCGTTGCTGAATTTCGGATTTGGATGTGGCTGCCATTTGTTCTTTGTTGTCGAGGGGTGCGACGGCGGTGCTCCACCAGAGGGTGCGAGGGCCCTCGGGGGTGATGGTGTTGAAGTAGCCGAAGAAGCCGTTCTGGCCGAAGATGAAGTGGACGCGTTGGTTTGAGCGTGGATTGACGTTCGGGTCAAGGCAGGGGCTGAAGCCGCCGGGCGCGAGCAGGCCGGAGTAGACGGGCTTGGGGGCTTCGGGCATGACGGCGCGGCGAACCTGGGAGCGTATGCCGTCGGCTCCGACGATGAGGTCGCCTTCGATGCGGGTGCCGTCGTCGAAGTGCGCGACGATGGGCTGGCCGGGCTTGTCGTCGATTGCGGTGAGGCGCTTGTTGTAGGTGATGGAGATGCCCTGGGCTTCGGCTTGCTCGACGAGGACGCGGTGGAGGGCGGAGCGGGTGATCATGACTCCGGCCTGGCCGTAGCGTGCGGGGTCGCCGGCGCTTTGGCAGGCGAGGAGTTTTCCGTACTGGTTTTCGAAGGCCCACTCGTGTGCGGTGACGCTGTCGTCGCGGACCTGCTCGGCAACACCGGCGGCGGCGAGGACGTTCATGCCGTTGGGGGCGAGGCCGAGGGCTCCGCCGGCTTCGCTGGGGCCGTTGGAGGCTTCGAAGATGTGGACGCAGAAGCCGGACTGCTTGAGGAAGAGGCCGAGGACCGGGCCTGCGATTCCGCCACCAATGATGAGGACGCATTTTGGATTTGCCATGGTGATTTACCTCAGTTTGTAATTATCTCAATAATCGAGATAATGATAAAGTAAACGATATGGCAGATTCGCGCAAGCGGCAGGAGCTGGTTCGGCAGGTTGGGTTGGAGGTTGGGCGTGAGATTGGCGCCAGGACGATCCTGTTTCACCAGGCGATTGCGAATATGGTCGGGGTGTCCATAACGGACATGAAATGTTTGGATTATGTGGACCGTGGCGGGGACGTGACAGCGGGGGATCTGGCTCGGCTGACGGGGCTGACGACGGGGGCGATTACGGCGGCGATTGACCGATTGGAGAAGGCCGGGCTGGCGCGGAGGGAGCGGAGCGAGACGGACCGGCGGAAGGTGTTTATCCGGATTGCTGCGTCGCCTGCGACAGAGAGGATCGGGCCGATCTACGACGAGTTGGGCAAAGAGGTGTCGGCGCTCGCGACTCGTTATTCGACGCGGGAGCTGGAGACGATTAAGGACTTCTGCGATCGGACCATTGCGATTATGCGTCGGCAGACGGAGAAGGTGATGGCGTTGGAGAAGAAGTGAGAGCGCTGGGGTTCGCGGTAGAAAAGCAGGTTTCTCCACTGCGGCGGCAAAGACGCCGCCTCCAGTCGAAATTACGGTTTCTGAGTAGGGCGAGGTAAAGGCGGATCGTGCTTCGCTCGATGGCTCATTTCATGCGATGAGACCAGATGACGGGCCACCCCGGCAGCTTTCACTTGGAGACGCAAGCCACCTTGCGGGACTAAGAATCCCGCAAGCACCCGAAGGTTCCTTGCGGGATACTAACGGCTGGGAAAGTAATTTTAGATTTGCGCCGTGCCCCCGTCGACGAAGAGCTCTATTCCGTTTACGAAACTCGAATCGCTGGAGGCGAGGAACAGAGCGGCTGTGGCGATCTCTTCGGGACGACCCATCTCGCCTCGCGGTATCAGGCTCTTGAAGGCCTCTTTCATCTCCGGGCCAAACGGATCGAGGATCGGGGTGTCAATCGTTCCGGGGCTGAGGACGTTGACGCGGATGTTGCGGTCTTTCAGATCAACCAACCAGGTGCGTGCAAAGGAACGAACTGCCGCTTTGCTGGCGGAGTAGACGCTGAAGGCGGGAAAGCCTTTGCTGCCGGCGATCGAACCGTTCATGAAGATGGAACCATCGTCGTTGAAGAGCGGGAGAGCCTTCTGCACGGTGAAGAGTGTGCCGCGAACATTGAGATCGAAGGTTTTGTCGAAGCCTTCTTCTGTAACCTCACCGATTTTGGCGAACTCTCCGGTACCGGCGCTTGCAAAGAGGATGTCGATCTTTCCCTTTTCGCGCTTGACGACATCGTAGAGTCGATCAAGATCAGCGAGAACGCCTGCGTCGCCCTGAACGCCTGTGACGTTGCGTCCGATGGCTTTCACCGCTTTATCGAGGGCGTCCTGGCGGCGTCCGGTGATGAAGACATAAGCACCTTCTTCAACGAAGAGCTTAGCGGTGGCCAGCGCCATCCCTGATGTGGCTGCGGTAATGACTGCTACTTTTCCTTCGAGCTTACCCATGTTGATATCCTTTCGCGGCTGGTTTCATACGATCGATGAAGTTCCACGTCGTGCTTTTGCCTATCTGATGAAGACAGTTATGCAAATGATTCACGAGTTCAGGAATTATGAACTAAAGAACTATGAACCCTGTTTGAACCAATAGAATCGAATGTATTGATGCGACCCTTGTTCCATCCCGCGATAGAAGAAGTCATAGTTGAGGCGATCCTGCACGCCCTTTCGGACCCGGTGCGCGTTGCTATTTATGCCGACATCGTAGGCCAGGAGTGTCCGCAGAATTGTTCCACTTTTCTGCAGATGGGTGACAAGCCGATACCCAAATCGACGCTTTCTCAGCATTTCAAGATCCTGAGGGAGGCCGGGCTTATTCGTAGTGAGCGGAGGGGCGTGGAGATGCACAACACGTCACGCTGCGCCGAGGTCGATGCCCGGTACCCCGGGCTCATCTCGACCATCGTGCGGGCGCATGAGATTCAACTGGCGGACGAGGCAAAGACACGGCGGTCAACTGCGCGCAGAACCAAGGCCAAATAATTTATTGGTTGCGCCTCGATGATTGACCACGCACGGTGGCGTCAGGGGACCCAGTCTAGGGATTTCAGGGCGATGTAGTTGTCTAGTTCTTTGGCTTTTTTGAGCATCTCCTGGACTCCGGCGGAGTCGAGGTGGGGGGCGAAGGGTTGGGCGGAGTCGGCGATGGCGTAGGCGGTGGCGGCGGTGACGGCTACGCCCTGGTTTAGGTCGGCCTGGACGACGGAGTCGAAGCTGTCGGAGGCCTGGTGGTGCAGGCGGAAGTATTTGTCGACGGCGTTCCAGAGGACGAGGGTGGGGACGCCCTGAACGTCGAATCCGGCGTGGTCGGTTTCGTAGAGGAATTCGGTGTCGGTGCTGGCGGCTCCTGCGCCGAGGCCGGTGAGGAGGGGCTCGATGTTGGTGAGGGATTGTTTTTCGTCTTCGCGGCCCATGAGGTACCAGCCTTTGGAGGGCTGGGCTCCAGTGTCGGCGATGAGGACGGCGTCGATGGAGGCCATGTCGGCGGCGTGCTTTTTGGCGTAGGCGGTAGAGCCGACGAGGCCTTGCTCCTCGCCGCCAAAGAGGATGAAGCGGAGGGTTCGGCGGGGCGGGCGGTTGAGGGATTGGATGGCGCGGGCGGTCTCGAGGACGGTGGCTACGCCGGTGCCGTTGTCTTGCGCGCCGGTGGCGGGATGCCAGGAGTCGAGATGGGCCCCGACGATGACGTATTCGTTGGGGAGATCTCGGCCAGGGATCTCGGCGATGACGTTGTTTACTTCCGTGGCGGCGCGGATGCGGTTCTTGAAGGCGAAGTGGATGGTGACGGGGCCTTTGTCGAGGAGGCGCTTGATGAGGAGCGAGTCTTCGAGGCCGACCTGGGCTACGGGGAAGTTGGCGAGGCGGCCGCCGACGGTAAGGCTGGTGGCGCCTTCGCCTCCGTTGGCGTGGCCGGTGAGGAGGACTGCCTGGGGCTTGAAGGTGTTGAGGAGAGTGAAGGCCTTGATGAGCTCGCCGATGGCGGGTTGGTCGCCGAAGCTGGCGTTGTCGATGAGGACGATGTTGCCGGTGAGGGTGTCTTTCGAGGCTGCGAATTTTTCTATGGGGAGGATTGCGGGGAGGTAGACGACTTTGCCGGTGATTCCGGCGTCGGGGGTGGATGGGCTCCAGCCGGCGGAGTAGATGTGGAGGGTTTGGAGGCGGGGTTCGGTGATCTGGCCGGTGGCGGGGACTTCGGGCTCCCAGAGGGCGGGCATGGTGAAGGATTCGGTGTGGACGTTGGCGAGGCCGAGGGAGCGGAATTGCTGCTGGGCCCAGTCGACGGCGTGGACGTAACTGGGAGAGCCGGTGAGGCGTGGGCCGATGTTGTCGGCTAGCTGGCGGTCGTAGTCGTAGGCCTGGCCGTTGACCATGATGTCGCCGACTAGCTTGGTGACGGCGGCGTGGGTTTCTGGCGAGACGGCAGGTGGGGTTTGGGCTAAGGTGCAGGCGGGGAGGAGAACTGCTGTAATGAGCGGGAGGATGGGGCGCATTGCGGAACGGTAACACAGCCGGACTATGCCGGTGCGGCGTTGTGACCGATTGTTAGTAGTGGCTGGCGCTGCCGAGGAAGTGGAAGAAGAGGAAGAACCAAAAGGCGAAGATGAGCGCGAGAATGACGAGTGCGAATTTGAGTTTGGTAATGAATCGGACAGGGAGAAATAGGTCACGGATTCCGCAGATGACGCCCACGAGGATAGCGTAGAGCGCGATGGCGGTGAGGATGTTCTGAATGTGGAAGTAGGGTTCGAGGTGACCGATTTGATAGAAGTTGGTCACTTCGGCTGTATGAGCGAGAAGAATGCCGAGATAAGCGACGACCGTGATACAGGCAAGTGAAGCGAGCTGAATTGGGAGGGATAGCCACACGGTGCCGGGCTGCGGTGCAGGACGCGGACGTTTGCGGAGGAAGATGCGCTGGAAGAGCCGGACAAGCGGTGCGATGCAGACCAGAAGCAAGGTGAGAAGAGCGAGGTCCGCAAAACCAAAGAGGATTGGCGGCCGTTCGGCATAGGGGACGCGGTCTGCGTGGCTGGGTGAGGCGTAACCGGTGATGCGGCCGGAGCCGTCGCGCTCGAAGTGAATGGTGAGCTGGCCGCCTTCGTCGTAGAACGAGTCGTTGCCGATGGGGTGGAGGTGGACGAGAGCTCCGTGAAAGTCTTTGAGGGTGGAGACGGTCAGGTCGCCTTCCTTGGTGGCTTCAACCTTGCGCGGTGTGAGCGCCCCGAGAAGGCGGGTCTTGGTGGAGTCGGCGCGGCGGGAGGGTAGATAGTAGCCGGTGTAAGGTGCGAGTTCGTGTTCGGAGAGCTTGAGGTAGGGAGGATGGTTTGCGGGGCCGGGGAGATAGCGGTCGATGAGGGCGCGGAAGATCTCTTCGCGGGCGACGCCCGCGGCTCCTGCGGAGTTGTAGGAGATGAAGAAGGTGAGGCCGTGGGTTGGCTCGACCCAGAACTGCGAGTGGCAGGCGAGGAGGTCGCCGCCGTGGCCGATGAAGCGAAGGCCGTTGCGGCTTTCTTCATAGAAGCCCAGGTCCCAGGGGTTGACGCCGGGGGCTGGAGTGAACTGCGGAGTGAAGAGGATGGCGATGGAGGAGGGTTGGAGGATCTGCTGGCCGCTGAGAGTGCCGTGATTGAGGAGCATCTGGCCGAAGAGGGCCATGTCGGCGGCGGTGGAAGAGAGGCCGCCGGCGGGAACTTCGGAGACGCCTTCGAAGCCGGTGTCGGGCTTGCTGGTGGAGAGATAGCCGAGGGTGGCGGTGAAGCCCGGAGGTAGCGGCTGCTTGAAGGTGGAGTGAGTCATGCCGAGCGGCGTGAAGATGTGGCGTTGGACGTAGTCGGCGAAGGGTTCGACGCTGACGCGCTGCACGATGTAGCCGATGAGGGTGATGCCGTAGTTGGAGTAGGCGAGCGCTTTGCCGGGTGCGGCGAAACGGCGCGGTTGATTGCGGATGACAAAGTCGCGAATGCTGATGGGGAGCTTTCCGGATTTGTCGGAGCCGAAGTTGTGGGACTCTTCTTCGAAGCCTGCGGTATGGGTGGCGAGGTTGCGCAGAGTGATGGGTGCGTTGCCGATGCCGGAGGGGCCGGGCTGGATGGGAAAGTCCAGGTATTGCTGGATGTCGGCGTCGAGGGAGAGCTTGCCCTGCTCGACGAGTTGCATCATGGAGACGTAGGTGAAGAGCTTGGAGATGGAACCGGGGCGGAAGGTGGTGGTGACGGGGTCGACGGGAGTCTTCTTCTTGTAGTCGGCGTAGCCGTAGCCCTTGAGGATGAGGGCCTGTCCGTTCTGGGTGATGGAGATGGTGGCTCCGGCTACGTCGTCGCGTTGGAGCTGGAGCGGAAGGAAGCCGTCGAGAAAGGCGGTGACGTCCTGAGGGGTGAGGGACGGCGTGATGGCGGGATTGGGTGGAGGAAGGGGGATGGGCGCGACGGGAGGTTTGGGGTGAAGTGTAGGGAGCTGCGGGGCTTGCGCGGCAGAACCTATGGTGAGTGCGCACACGCAGACGGCGGCGAGGCGGGCAAGGTTGCGCGCAGAGACCATTCCGGAGCTCCGGTAGAAGAGGTTCGGACAGCGTATCACCTTGGCTCGGGTGGTTGTATTGGTTACGGCTACGGCTACGGCTGCGGCTTCTATTGCGGCGGGGCGAGGCGGAGGGGGGTGGGGTCCATGTTGAGGGTGAGGCCGAGGGCTTCGACTACGAGGTTGTGGTCTTCGCGTTGAGCGAGACCGGAGACGGTGACGGCGCCGATGATGCCTGCGCCGGTGACGTGGATGGGGAAGCAGCCTCCGTGAGCGGCATAGTCGGCGTCGGGGAGGTTGTAACGCTCGGCGAATTGGCGGCCCTGTTGTTCGAGGAGGAGGCCGATGGCGTACGAGGGCCGGTGGAAGCGGGCGACGACGTTGATTTTGCGTTGGACCCAGCGCTGGTTATCGGGAGTGGTGCCGGCGAGGGCGGTGTAGAAGAGCTGTTGATGGGGCTGGCCGAAGCGGCGGATATCGACGACGATGCCCTGGTTGCGGGAGAGGGCGAGGTCGCGGAGGGTGAGGCCGAGGGTCCAGGCGGTGTCGTAGTCGAAGGCGGGGAAGCGGAGTTCGGCTTCTTGTCGGGCGATGAGGGCTAGGTCTTCGGCGAGGGCCATGTTGGGAGGTTATCAGTTGGCCGTCGAGGCTGACAGCTGAGAGACGGTCTTGCCTTGCGATAGCCCATCCTCTTCTATGAGATCGAAAAGGATGGGCCGCCCGAGGCATTGCCGGATTGAATTACGCGTGATTGGCCGGGCCGCCGAAGGGGGTTCCGGTGAGGCCGCCGTCGACGAAGAGCTCGACTGCCTGGACGTAAGAGGAGTCGTCGGAGGCGAGGAAGAGGACGGCTTTGGCGATTTCGTCGGCTTCGCCCCAGCGTCCGAGCGGGATCTGCGCGGCGACCTTCTTGGCTAGTTCGCCGACTTCTTCGGGAGATCGTCTACCGCCGCGTCCCCAGATGGGGGTTTTGGTGGCACCGGGAGCGACTACGTTGACGCGAATGCCCCGGGGAGAGAGATCGGCGGCGAGAGTACGTGCAAGAGCGCGGACTCCGGCCTTGGAGGCAGCATAGGCGGCATAGCCGGGCTGGCCGAGGGTTCCGATGACGGATCCGTTGAGGATGACAGAGGCGTTGTCGTTGAGGAACGGGAGTGCGTCCTGGACGGTGAAGAAGACGCTGGAGAGGTTCACGCGGATGACCTGTTCAAAGAGCTCTTCGGCTGTGGTGCCGACGGGAGTGCTGCCGGGGATTCCGGCGTTCGCAAACACGATGTCGAGTTTCCCGAACTTCTGGCCGATCTGCTGAAAGATGGCCTTGCGGGATTTGGAGTCGGAGATGTCCCCTTGAAAGGCGATGGCGTTGGGGCCGAGTTCGGCGACCGCGGCGTCGAGAGTCTCCTGATTGCGGCCCGTGATGGCAACCTGGGCGCCTTCGTTAATGAAGAGGCGGGCGGTGGCGAGGCCGATGCCGCTGTTGCCTCCGGTGATAAGGGCTTTCTTTCCTGCTAGTTTCATTTGTCTGCTCCTTTTGGTTGCATCTTGCAACCAGAAATCAGATGAGTGAATCTAGTATAATGATGCAACCAGTTCGTTGGATTAGTTGGATTATTGGAGGGCCTGATGCAACGGAAATGTTTGGATGGTAGCAGTTGTCCGGTCGCGCGGTCTCTGGACAGCATCGGGGATTGGTGGACCCTATTGATTGTGCGGGATGCGATGCTTGGGAGGCGACGGTTCAGCGAGTTTCAGCGGAGTTTAGGGCTGGCTAAGAATGTATTAAGTGCGCGCCTGAAGAAGCTGGTGGCGGATGGGGTGATGACAATGGGCCCGGCAGCGGATGGCACGTCGTATCAGGAATATGTTTTGACGGAAAAGGGCGAGGCGCTGCTTCCAGTGCTGGTGGCGATGAGGCAGTGGGGGGAGCAGTATTTGTTTCAGCCGGGAGAGCCGCGTCAGGAGTTGGTGAATCGGCGTTCGGGCAAGAAATTGGAGCGGATGCGGGTGCGTGATGAGGATGGGCGGGAGAGCGGTGTAGTGGATTTAGGGCTAGTGACGGCGGCCTGAAGATGGATGCTCGCCTTGACACTGTCCCTACGGTTACGCGATGCTTAGGGGCTAGGCCACTTTTTGCGCGGTGACGGACAGCTGCGTCCGCTGGGACGGGATTGCAGTGTGGTTTTTGCTGCGGGTAACCGGGTTGGCCGGTGAAGATTTTGTGTCGTTGAACGGAGCGGATGGATGTTTGCGATGTGGTTGCAGAGCAGTGCGGGCGGATTTGGAAACCTTGGAAGTCTGGCGCTGCCGATTTTGTTTTTTATCGTGCTGTATTTTTTGATGATTGCTCCGAACCAGAGGAAGCAGAAAAAGTGGCAGGAGATGCTGGGTCAGTTGAAGTCCGGCGACCGCGTGACGACCAATGGCGGGATTCGCGGAACGATATTGAGTGTGAAGGATGATGTTGTGGTGTTGCGGGTTCAGCCTGACGGCGTGAAGCTGGAGTTCGTCAAGAGCTCGATTGCCGCGGTAACCACGGATGAGCAGGCCGCCTGAGGGCCTGAAGCAGTATTTGTCAGCAGATGCAATTGAGATTGGACCGTTTATTACGGATAAGGACAGAGCAGGGATGACGGCGGCGGAGTTTGAGGTTAGACGCTGCGGTTGGACCCTTCAATAGAGATCATGGGCAAGAATCTGGCCGGGAAACTGGCACTCATCGTTGGAGTATTGGTGGTCTTCTGTTTCGGCATCGTGGGAATTCCTCACGGCGGGCTGAAGGAGTCGATCAAGAACCGGATTAATCTGGGTCTCGACCTTAAGGGCGGCACTCACCTGGTGCTGGAAGTGCACGTCGCTGAGGCGATTGGTTCGGCAACGGACCGGGACGTGCAGCGGATTGAGGATGACTTCCAGAAGGCCGGGATTACGGGCGCGACCGTGGGCAAGACGGATGCGACGCGGCCGCAGACGATTGTGGTTGCAGGGATTCCGGCGGCGAAGCTGGGCGATGCTCGGGG
>Ga0210388_10005262_pt1 | contig 10125 bp, 7 predicted proteins | sample IncBWC19OmetaG_FD_155485 | JGI IMG/M metagenome (GOLD analysis project Ga0210388, IMG submission 155485) | Forest soil microbial communities from Barre Woods Harvard Forest LTER site, Petersham, Massachusetts, United States - Inc-BW-C-19-O ...
CGCGCTCACTCTCTTGTGGGTAATTACGTGGTTCAGCGCCAAGAGACCGGCGCGCGCCGAATCCTCGCGCGAGCGCTGGACGCATCTCGCATTTCTGCTGCTGGGCGCGATTTTGCTGATGAAGGACGACTGGCCGTGGCCGCTCCTCCGCGCTCGGCTCTACCCCTATTCGCCATGGATCGCATGGACCGGCGCTGGCCTCGCGCTTTTCGGCGCCGCCTTCGCGATCTGGGCGCGCATTACGATCGGCAGCAACTGGAGCGCTGAGGTGCAGATTAAGGAAGGCCACCAACTGATCCGCTCCGGCCCCTACAGATACATCCGCCACCCGATCTATACCGGAATTCTGCTTATGCTCGTGGGAGATGCGCTCGCGATCGGCGAAGTCCGTGGAGTTCTCGCGTTCGTTCTAATCGCGATCGGCTTCGCGCGGAAAGCCAAGAAAGAAGAATCGTATCTAGCGAGCGAATTCGGCCCCGCGTTTGACGAACATGTTCGCCGCACCGGCTTCTTTCTTCCGCGTTTCTCCTGACTTTCGCCTCCGAGCGCGCGCCAGTTTTCGCCTTCCATTTGCTGGCGTTTACGTAGCGAAAGCCCGCAAATCGAAGGGCCCCGCCCCTTTTTCGTGCCATGCTGTACCCAGGCATCCTCGTCAATTTCCGCGAAGTTCAAACTGTGGGTGAGGGGATTATGCGAAAGCGACTCAGCGGAATTCTTGTGCTCATGGCGTGCACGGCCAGCCTGTCGGGCTGCGCATTCATCCATTACACCGGCCCCTGCTTCGGCGTCGGTTGCCCCGCAGGCACGCCCGGCGAAAGCAGCCAGTACAAGATGGGCGAAGGCCCAAAGGCCGCGCCGCCCCAGGCGAACGCCCAAGCCCAGCCACAGCAGCAATCTCAGCCGCAGACGCAAACTCAATCCTCGGCGCAGACCGCCAGCGCTCCGGCTAAGAATTCGAATTCGCCAGCGTCGCTATTCAGCCGCCTGAAAGCAAAATTCTAACCAGCCCCGCAGATTCAACCGGAACCCGCCGGACTTCGCCCGTGTGTGCCTAGGTCGCCCGCCAAAGCGGGCGCTCTAACATAGACTCTTGAGTCTGTGCGAGACCCACTCTCAGTGGGTCGCGGGTTGAGCCATCCCAATCCTGGCAACCTCGAAGAGCTTGGCGCGGTCACCACAACCGAGAAAGTAAGTGGCACAGGCCGGCTGTCGACTGTAGTGGGGCTACCGATGCACAGGTGCAGGGAAGACTTTGAACTTTCCCTGTGTATCCACGAACCCGTAAGCCATCCGCGGCGTGTTGAACGCCGCCCCCGGATTCCCATCTCGATCCAGCAAGATCAGTCCGCCCGTCGTGTGCGCCCGATGCGCCAGCTTCCTCACACAAGCATCCGCCACAAACTGCGCCGTGTGTTGCGATCCATCGCCCGCCGCTAATGCCACCGCCTTGGCCGCCGCCGCGCTCACTCGCGCCGACTTCACATTCGCGCGCCGCTTTCGCGACGAACTCCCCGCACTCTCCGCTGCACCCAGCAGATCCGCCGCCATCTTCGCCATCACGATTTTCATGATGCCTTCGCCGTGGCCCGTGCACGAAATCCCGCCCGCCTCCTGGTCCGCGTAGCATCCGCAGCCGATCAGCGGCGAATCGCCCACGCGCCCCGGTAGCTTGCAGCACGTTCCCCCCGTCGACGTCCCCGCCACCATGTGCCCGCTACGATCGATCGCCACCGCGCCCACAGTTCCACTCTCGTGCCCCACGTGATGCTCAGCCGCGTGCTCGCTCCCAATACACTTCGACCACGCCACGCGCTCCCTCCCGATCACCAGCGCATCCGGCTCGCACAGCGAAATCCCATGCGACTCCGCGAACCGCTCCGCGCCCTCGCCGACCAGCATCATGTGCTCGCTCTTCTCAAGCACCTTGCGCGCGAGCAAGATCGGATTCCGCACGTGCTCCACCGCCGCCACCGCGCCCGCCTTTAGCGTCGCGCCATCCATCAGAATCGCGTCTAGTTGAACGTGACCGGCCGCATTCAGATGTGAGCCAAGCCCCGCGTCGAACGCGATATCGTCCTCTAACACCACGATCGCGGCTTGCACCGCATCGATCGCAGCGCCGCCAGAAGACAAAACTTCCCAGCCCGCTTCGAGCGCGCTTCGTATCCCTTCGCGGCAATCGTCCACGGCGTCGTCGGGAATCGCCCACGCGCCGCCATGCAAAATCAGTGCAGGTTTCATAACCGACTTCGCATGATAGCGCAGCCGCAAACCACCAAAACTTCAGAACGCAAACAAGGAGTCGGATCGGTTACGGAGTTACGGAAGGGAATTACGTAAGGAAGTTTACTACTACAATGCCGAACTAGTTCAACTACCGCGCCGCGCCGTTCGATGCAGCACGCCCGCAGGACTCGCCGCATCCGCCGCCTGCACGCTAGCCGCGAACGCATCCGCGCGCTTAGAAGACATCGCGCCAACCGCTTCGGGCCCAGCCGACTTCACCGGCGCGAGTCCCTCGCCCTTCGTCGACTGCCAGGTATGAACGATCCGGTGAATCACCGTTACGTTCGGCCCGATCGCCAGAATCCAGAGCGCCACATCCATGCGATTCGTCAGCGCGCCCAAAATCATCAACACGAGCCGCTCAGGCCGCTCCCAGAATCCCACTTCCACCGTCGGCGTCAGCGACTCCGCGCGCGCCTTGGCGTAGCTCACCATCACGGAGCCCGCCATCGCCGCGCCAGCGAGCACCGCATACAAAAACCGGTTCACGCTTGAGTAGTAAACGAGCAGCCCCAGAAACAAAATCAAATCGGCGTATCGGTCGAAAATCGAATCAAGGAATCCACCAAAGAGCGACACACGTCCCTGCCGCCGCGCCACAGGCCCATCCAGCAAGTCGCACAGCCCCGCGAGAATCATCAGCCCGCCGCCCGCGGCAAACCGCCCCTCGGCAAAAAGCACACCCGCCCACAAATTCAGAATAAGGGCCGACCAGGTAATAACGTTGGGAGGAATTCCAGTCAGAGCGACAACTGCAGCGAGCCGTTCAACCGGCCAGCTCAGGTACCGGCCAATGGTCCGCGTCAGCATGAAATCAGGTTCACCCGCAAACGTTTACAGATCCTCGTCGTAAATCGTCGAGAGCTTCACCACTTCGTATTCCTTCTGGCCCGCCGGCGTGGTCACCACCACTTCATCGCCGACTTTCTTGCCCATCAGCGCGCGCCCAATCGGAGAGCTGGTCGAAATCAGTCCTTGCGGCGCGTCCGCTTCTTCCACCGTCACCAGTTTGTACTCGATTTTCGTCGATTTTGCCACATCCAGCACCGTGATGCGCGATCCGTACGCCGCACGGTCCTTCGGCAAGTTGCTTAGATTCAACATCGAAAGATCGGCCATCCGCTTGTGCAGTTGGCCCAGCCGCGCCGACACGTACCCCTGGCGCTCTTTCGCGTACTTGTACTCGGCGTTCTCGGAAAGGTCGCCGTGCGCACGCGCCACCGAAATTTCCTTCGGCAGCTCGTTATGCAGCTCGTGTTCGAGAACCGCGATCTCGTCTTGCAGCTTTTTTTTGATCTTCTCGGCTAGGTCGATCATTGGTAAGCGTTTCCGAGCGGGTCAGAGGCACCGCTCGCGCTTGTATAAAAATGTACCTCAAAATTATAGAGGATTTTCGCGCAGAGCGGCAATTAAGTAGCCCCGAACCGCGCGGAATCCCCATCGGGTGGCGTCCCACTCAGGCCGGACGCCGTAACGTTGGATGTACACCGCGGTTCTTGGGTTTCGTCTTTGTAATACAAAGTACTTTACATATGTAGATTCCTTTGCTAGTCTCTCTGTAGCTGCGGCGGATTGGCGTTCCATTTCAAAGGAGACTTCTCGATGTTTCAGCGCATTGCCGCGATCATCTTCATCTTTCTCTGTACCGCCGTCGCATGGGCCATTCTCGGTGCCACTGTTTTTAGCCGCACCTACGCTTCAAACGATCACCTGAAAGGCGAGGTCTCATCCTCATGGGGTACCGCGCAGAGTCAAACGGCTCCGCGTGCTGGCTTCCATGTGAGCGTGCCAAGTACGCGAACCACCACCGACGACTCCGGCCGGCCGGTCACGATCTCGGGAAATATGGATGAATGGGTTCCGCTCACGCTCGAGAAGAGTCGCGTAAACGTCGATCTACATCTCGACCACCGAAAGAAAGGCCTGCTCTGGTACAGCACATATGGTGTCCGCTTCTCCGGCACGTACGACTTCACGAATTCCACAGAGACGCCGCAGACGGTCACCTTCATCCTTCCGCTCCCCGCGCAGCAGGCCATGTATGACGATCTCACGCTCTCGGTCGACGGTGAGCAGTTGAGTGCAATGCCGGGCGACAAACAGTTCTACGCCGTCGCGAAAGTCGAGCCCCACAAAACGGCCGTCTTCAACGCCTCATATCATTCGCAAGGCCTCGATCGTTGGGAGTATGACTTCGGCGGCGGCACCGAGCAGGTCCGCGATTTCCAGATGCACGTCGCTTCGAATCTTCCGACCTACGATCTACCCGAAAACACGCTTTCACCCACGGACGAAACGAAAACCGCCGACGGCTGGCAGCTCGATTGGAAATACAAGACCCTCGTCTCCGGCTTCCACATCGGCATCGCTATGCCCGAAAAACTTCAGCCTGGGCCGATCACGGGCCGGATCAGCTTCTTCGCGCCCGTCTCGCTCCTGTTTTTCTTTTTCGTTCTGTTCATTTTCACCACATTGCGCGGCATTGACCTGCACCCGATGAATTACTTCTTCCTCGCGTGCGCATTCTTTTCGTTCCACCTGCTCATGGCATACCTCGCGGACATCGTGCCGCTCGGTATCACATTCGTGATCTGTTCCTGCGTTTCCGTGCTTCTGCTGGTGAGTTATCTGCGGCTCGTGGCGGGAATGCAAGGCATGGCGTACGAGGCGGGTCTCGCGCAGTTCGTCTATCTGATTCTGTTTTCGTTTGCGTTTTTCTTCGACGGCTTCACGGGTCTCGCGATCACGGTCGGCGCGATCGTCACACTCTTCGTCGCAATGCAGACCACCGCCCGCGTCAGCTGGTCCGAAAAATTCGCCACCCCGAACACGACGCCGTTCCGTGCCACGCATTAGCCTTTCCGGGTGCCGCACCCTTTGCTCGCAAAGGGTGCGCTCCCGGCCCACAAAGGCCTCGACGAAAGGCCCGCGACTAATCACGCGTTACGGAGCCGTGTGTGGCATAGATATATTATCTGTGTGCTTTTGCCTTACTTCGCCACTACCCCCACATCAATCCCCGATCCCTGTCCCGTCCCCCGATAAATCTTCTCCGTAGCCTTCTGAAAATCCGCCGCCTTCGCAAACGGAATATCCACAAACGTCTGTGGGTTCCGATCCACCAACGGAAACCACGAACTCTGCACCTGCACCATGATCCGGTGCCCGCGCCGGAACGTGTGATTCACGTCCGGCATAGTAAAATCGATCTCCTCCACCTTGCCCGGCGTAAATGGTTCCGGCTTTTCAAAACTCTTCCGGAATTTCCCTCGGAACGGTTCGCCCCGCAAAAGCTGTTCATATCCGCCAAGAGCGATATGTGGCGGAGGCACGTCGTTCGCCTTCGGTTCTTCGTCCTCGCGCGGATCGGGATAATCCGCCGGGTACACATCGATCAGCTTCACCACAAAATCCGAATCCGTTCCCGTCGTCGAAACGAAGAGCTTCGGCGAAATCGGTCCCGCAATCGTCACGTCCTCTTCAAGCGGCTCAGTCTGGTAGACCAGCACGTCCGGCCGCGTCGCTGCAAATCGTTGGTCGGAGACCATGTATTCCTGCGGGACGTCCGTCGTCGGATACGAAACGTACGGCACCGGTTGATTCGGATCGCTCACGTACTGATCGAAGCTGTCCGCGCCGCCGCTCGGCGCTTCCCACGAAAGCGTGCCATTCTCGCGAAAGTACAAAGTCTTCTTCTGCGAATTAGCCGGCGGCCACGACGCGTAGCGCCGCCACACGTTTGATCCTGTCTCAAACACATACGCTTCCGGCAGCTTCGGATCCTCGCCGCCCTTCAAATACTGCTCGAAAAACGGAAACAAAATTTGGCTCCGGTAAAACTGTCCGGTGTTCGAAGCGAATTGCACGTTGCCGAGATGATTCCCGTCGTAGTAGGCCCAGCCGCCGTGAACCCACGGCCCGACGACCAGACCGTTATAAATCCCGGGATCGTTCTGTTTCACCGCCGCGTACACCTTGAACGGCCCTGCCAGATCTTCCGCGTCGAACCATCCGCCCACCGTCAGCACCGCGCAGTGAATGTTCTTCAGGTGCGGCGCGAGATTGCGAACTTTCCAGTAGTCGTCGTACGTATCGTGCTTGTACTGGTCGTCCCACAGCCAGTTGGGCTTTTTGAAGTACAGCGCGTTCGAATTCGAAATCGATCCCATCTTCAAATAGAACGCGTATCCGTCCTTCGTCCCGAAATCAAACCGGTCGCGCTCCTCGGGCAACGTCGGATTGTTCTGGTCCCTGAAGCCTACGTAGAAACCCATGTTCGCCGCCAGCATGAACGCGCCGCCATGATACGCATCGTCGCCCTTGAAAAGATCCGTCATCGGCGCTTCCGGCGACGCCGCTCTCAGCGCCGGATGCGAGTCGATCATGCTTGCCGACGTATAAAAACCCGGATACGAAATTCCCCAGATGCCGGCCTTCCCGTTGTTGTTCGGAATATTTTTCAGCAGCCAGTCGATCGTGTCGTAGAGGTCCGAGCTGTCGTCCACGTCGCTTTTCGATTTCTTGTCGTCGATGTGCGGCGTCATCTCCACGAACTTGCCTTCGGACATGTACCGCCCGCGCACGTCCTGGTTCACGAAGATGTACCCCGAGCGTTCGAATTCCTCCGACGGCCCAAGCGACTTGCGATAGTGGTCGACGCCATAAGGTCCCACGCTGTAGGGGGTTCGGTTGATCAGAAAAGGGTAGGGTTTCGACGAATCCTTCGGCACGTAAATCGAAGTAAAAAGGTGCACTCCATCCCGCATCGGAATCCGGTACTCATATTTCGTGTAGTGCGCCTTCACGTCAAATTCGGGCTGCGCCTCCGGCCGTGCTTGCGGAAACGCCCTAACTGCCACCACCAAAATCAACGCCGCCAACGCCCCGGACCATCGCCGCCGCATCCTCTATCTCCCCCCTCACCACATCATCACAAGGCTCGCGATTATACTCCGTCCGCTCCACGAGTCGGACAGAGCCGAAGCTCGGTCCTCCGACGATCGACCCACGATGTTGACGCACGCCCTTCGACGGATCACAACGTCCCGACAGCAAGTTGGACAGCCCCCAGGCGGTCCTCCGGCGATCGCCACAACTAGCGCGCCCAAATCCCGCCAATCCACCCACCAAAATCACAGCCCAATCCGTAGCCGAATCCTTCTTTCCGTGGTTGAATTTGAAGTGGCGAATCGCGAAGCAGGGAATCGACAGGAGATTCGATCATGAGCACCGCATCGGCGTCGCAAGGCAAATCGCAACCCTCCGCAGCGAACTCCGGAACCTTCAAGATCGGTGACGATCTTGCCGTTCATCGCCTCGGCTTCGGTGCCATGCGCATCACCGGTAACGGCATCTGGGGCCCGCCGCAGGACCGCGCCGAATCGATTCGCGTCTTGCGCCGCACCATCGAACTCGACATCAATTTCATCGACACCGCGGACTCCTACGGCCCCGCAGTCAGCGAAGAGCTGATCGCCGAAGCGCTTTATCCCTATCCGAAGGGCCTCGTCATTGCGACGAAAGCCGGCTTCGACCGCACCGGCCCGAATCAGTGGGTCACCAACGGCCGCCCCGAACACCTTCGCGCCGCCTGCGACGGCAGCCTCAAGCGCCTCCGCCTAGATCGCATCGATCTTTTTCAACTTCATCGCATCGACACGAAAGTGCCGGCGAACGATCAGCTCGAAACGCTGAAAGATCTACAGAAGCAGGGCAAGATCAAACACGTCGGCCTGTCCGAAGTGACTGTCGAGCAAATCGAACACGCGCGCACGATCATTCCAATCGTTAGTGTCCAGAATCATTACAGCGTCGTTGATCGCTCCGCCGACGAAGTTCTCAACTACTGCGAACGCGAAAAAATTGGCTTCATCCCGTATTTCCCGCTGGGCGCCGGAAAAGTCTCCGGCACCGCAAGCGCGATCGCTCGCGACGCCGAAAAACTTCACATCACTCCGTCACAGCTCGCCCTCGCGTGGTTGCTGAAGCGTTCGCCAGTAATGCTGCCGATCCCAGGCACGTCCCAGGTCGCGCACCTCGAAGAAAACATCGCAGCGGCTTCGATCGAACTCGACTCAGCCACAATGAACGATCTCGACCACTCGTCGTAGCGCCTCAGGCGATGCCCGACACTCATCCAAAGGTCCGCGGCGTCGACGTCGACGCAAACACTCGCTGCGGCCACTACCACGGCCCCACCGACATTAACGCCATCAAGATGAAATGTTGTGGAGAGTATTACGCCTGCAAGGACTGCCACGTAGAACAAGCCGGCCACGCCATCCGAGTCTGGCCGCGGAATGAATGGTCCACGCCAGCCATCCTTTGCGGCAACTGCAACACCGAACTCACCATCAACGAATATCTAGCGAGCAACTCAAGTTGCCCCCACTGCAGCGCCCGCTTCAACACGCGTTGCTCCAACCACTACCACTTTTACTTCGACATGCCGGCGCCAAACGCCCAATCGCGCTGACCGCTTCGCACTCGCGACGCGATCCTACTTAATCGACTGCATCGCCGGCTGCAGCCACGAAAACAAAAAGCTGTTGATCTCCGGGAATTGCACTGACAGCAAGCTCAGCAGCGGTATAAACACAAACGACCCCAACCGGATCCAGAAATCCAGCCCCAGTTCTCCCGGGGTAGTGTTCGTGATCCGGCTCAGCAGCGGATTCGAAAACATTTGCCCGTACACAACGCCAACCACCGCCGAAATCCCAAAAAAGATGCAAATCAGCATCGCGTGGAAACTCTCCCGCGACTCAAACGGATAGCTGCTGTAGGAAAGCAGCACAAAGACAAAAACTCCAGCCAGCGCCAGAATAAGCGTCTGCAGGCGCCGCAATGGCACAAGAATCACGCCCAGATAAAACAGGCACAAGAAATGCTCGACGTCTCGCAGCGCCGGATCCTTCGAGGGCGGCTCGTAGTTCGGTTTCTTGTCGGTGTCTTTCTCGTCCGATGCCAGGCACGGCTCGGTCTTTGAAACTTGAAGCTCTCCTCGCCAACGCGGCGCCGCGTACAAGAGCGCCTGAGTCGCAGCCTGCGCAACGTTGAATTGAAGTTGCTTGAATAGTCCGCGAACCGCCGGATCGGCATATCCGTCCTCGCTGTGGTCGAGGCTGGCCGTGAAAATCGTCGCGAGGTCATCGGAGGATTCAAGCGCGGAAGACACGTCCGCGTTGAATTCCGGCTCATTGAGGCCACGCGACCGTATTCGTTCCAGCGCATTCAACTCGCGCCGGAGGAGCTGCAGAAATTCCTGGAGGCCGTTGCCCGCAAGCTTCCACAGCGGCTTCCACGTGAGGCTCTTCACTTCAGAGAATCCGCGCCGCAACGGAAGCGCTTCGATCGCGTTCAGTAGTCCGCGAAACTGAAACCAGAGCATCACGATCTGCGCCGCCAGCATCGTCACCAGAAAAAGACAGGAATACAGAAGGATCCAATATGTCCACTTGAAGAGCCAACCGTCGAAAGCTTCGGCGATTTCACTGGGCCTCATTAGCGCCAGGATGACGAGGAAACCGGTAAAGCCGATGTAGAAAGTTCGCCCACGAGCGATGATGGCGAAGCTCTGCCAGGGCCAGCCATCGGACTGAGCGCCCAGCGCCGCGGTTCGGAGTCGATCAATCGAAGATAGATTCTGAGCGTTCGCGAGCGTTGATTGCGAGGGCAGAGACATTTCCTTGTCTTCCACAATAGCGGCGCCCGTGAATGATTGCCAAGCCCACCAGCCCCACGCACCGAAGAGAAACAAAATAGGAAGCGCCGGCGACACACCGGATCCCACATCGAGGTAGCGGAACAGGAACGATCCAAAATTCGAAGAGAGAGGAC
>Ga0210388_10005264_pt1 | contig 10123 bp, 8 predicted proteins | sample IncBWC19OmetaG_FD_155485 | JGI IMG/M metagenome (GOLD analysis project Ga0210388, IMG submission 155485) | Forest soil microbial communities from Barre Woods Harvard Forest LTER site, Petersham, Massachusetts, United States - Inc-BW-C-19-O ...
AGATAATAGGGGAGACTGCAATGTTGCATTGGGTTAATGGCGGAGCCCACGTTTCTACGTGGCCATGACGCTCGATGCGGACTTTGTCGTAACTCGCACGAACGTCGGTCAGCGGGTCAGCAAGTCCGACGAGGTGAAGAACGATCTCGTTCTGCAGATGGGGGGCGCATTCTGACAGGAACCACAACAGTCCCTCCACGTTCGGACGGTGCCAGAAGTTCGCGGCCAGGACGACGTGATTCTGCGCTCCGCTTTCTCCTGCTCCATCCGTGGATCCGGCGCCATGCGGTTCGAACGAGATGGGTACCGACGTAATGCGGTCGGAGTACCACGGAAGTATTCTCTTTGCGAACGCGGCATCCTCCGGTGTGAGTGCCACGATGCGATCAACCTGGCGATAGCAATGAAGAGTCAAAAGCCAAAGAGCACAAAGCTGCAACAGACTCTCGATGCGTTGCAGCCCGCGCGCGGCTTTCAGGTCGAGCCATGCCCGTCTGACTAAAACCTCGTGATCCCGAAGAACGGTCGGCCGGGAAAGGGGTCTTCTCGCCACCAGGAAGAACGCGGAGAGCAGGAACTCGATAACAACGGCGTCAGCCGTGCCGGCCGCTTCCCGCAACTGTTTCGATTTGACACACGCTTGCGCGACAGGTAGCGGAATAGGAAAAACCTTGGCCGCTATATTGGCAATCATTCGCCGTAATGGCCCGAGCGAAGGGGTTACCTTTTCCATCTCTATGACATGCGTGCGGGTTTCCGCCTGAAACATCGCGATCAACTCGTATACCGCACGCGATGACCCGGTGACGTTTCCCGGTGCACATGGGATGAGCACCGCGAGGTCATCTGGAAGTTTCGTCAATCCAAGCGGTTTTCGACGGCGCCATGGAGACAGGAGACAAACGACCAGGCCAGTCGAGACGAGCACGTACAGAGAGCACTTATAAAGTGTGCGGCCCAGTGAAACGATGTGGCTCATAGTAGTTATTCCTAGCGACGTTGCGAGGCCCCGTCAGAACTGGAAGTACAGGAAGGGCGAGCTCCTGCCGCCCGCCATCACGGTGAGGCACGCGCTGAACACCGCGGTAGCGGCCACGGACCACCCATATGAGGGCTTGAAGTTCGCGTGCGCCTCCTGGGCGTTAGGACCCCACACCGACCAGGCGCCGGCGATGGCAACGAGGCACAGCAACTGGGTGGCATCAGCGATGTCGATTCCGGGCGTGAAGTTGAACATCGACGCGTAGATGTCACTGGCCGCGCTGATAGTCGGCGCGCGAAACAACACCCAGCCCAACACCACGAGCACGAAGGTGAGGGTACCGGCAGCCGCTTTCGGGAGCCGGTCCCACTGCTCCCCGAACAACCGGTAGGCGATCAGCAGTACGCCGTGGTAGGCACCCCAGAGGACAAAGGTCCAGTTCGCGCCGTGCCAGAGGCCACCGATCAGCATCGTCAGGAACAGGTTGCGATAGGTGCCGAAGGTCGTGCCGCGGTTACCCCCCATCGAGATGTACAGGTAATCGCGCAGACAGCTCGACAGCGAAATGTGCCAGCGGCGCCAGAAATCCGAAGGATTCAGCGACCGATACGGCGAGTTGAAGTTCAGCGGGATGCGCAGCCCGAACAGGTAGCCGAGCCCGATGGCCATGTCGCTGTAGCCGCAGAAGTCGAAGTACAGTTGAAACGTATAGCCGAGCATGACCAGCCACGCCGACAGCGTGGTGAGATCGTGCGGATGAGTGAAGCCGGCGTCGACATAATGCGCGAGCGAATCGGCGAGCAGCACCTTTTCCAGTAGTCCCCACGTGAACCAGGATAGTCCCAGCAGCAGCCATTGCTTGCGATTCACCTGGCCGACATTGTCGAGATCCTTCTCGATCTGGCGGAAGCGTACGATCGGGCCGGCGACGAGCTGTGAAAAGAGCGAGACATAGGAGCTGAATTCGAAGAACTTGCGGGTCGGTGTGATGACGCCGCGGTAGCTGTCGACGATGTAGCTGATCGTGTGGAAGGTGTAGAAAGAGATACCGATCGGCAACACGATGTCGAGGACCGGCAAATGCGTGTGCAACCCGATGGAGTCGAACAACTCCTGCGTGGTGCGCATCGCGAACCCCGCGTACTTGAAGAACCCGAGCAGCAGCAGATCGATCGTCACCGGCACGATCAGAATCCACTTACGCGCGGCCGGGGAGGGCTCGCCGAGGAACATCCGACCGGCGGTGTAGCTGACGATCGTCGAGAAGGCCATCAACAGGCAGAACCGCGGGTCCCAATAGCCGTAGAAGACATAGCCGGAGATCGTTAGCCAGATGTAACGCGACTGCGCCGACCGCAGACCCCAGAACACGATGTAGGTGACCGGGAGGAAGGCGAAGATAAATATGAAGCTGTTGAAAATCACGGCTGCGATCCCTGTGTCACTGCTGTGCCCGCAGGGGCCCGCGCCGTCGTCGCGACGAGGCTGTCGCGCAGGAGCGTGGCGACCGTCTCCGAGCCGCGATCGTTGAAATGCACGAGGTCTTCGAACGAGGAGCGCCGCCCACCGAGGACGGCGTCGACGTCCACGACTCGCACGTTTCTTTCCGCCGGCAGCTTCAGGATGTCCGCATCCGCCGCCGATACGAATTCACGGATGATCGGGCCTGGGGCGCGCGGTGAGAATACGCGGAAGGACTCGAGATCCCGCAGATCCTGCGGTGTCGGTGCGCGCGCCGCGCGCAGCGCTTGTGTGCACACGATGACGTTGGCCCCCGATTTGCGAATATCGTCGATGAGCGCCAGAAGATCCGAATGGAGGCGCTTGATGCAGGCGGTCGGCGGTGACGTGTAGACCCACGATGCGGGGTGTCGTGCGGTCGCCTGTTCCACCTTCCTGCCGTTGCGCCAGGCAACGACGACGTCCGGTTGGGATATGACGGCCTTCAGCCGGCCGAACAGACGCAGATCCTCGATCTGGAAACCGTGCTGCTCGGGCGCGTCCGTCGTTGGGGCCGCGCCCTCTGCCGGCCAGTCTTCACAGGTCACGTACAGGTGGACCGAGGGGTAGATGATGACCGTGTCGGCGCCGAAGCGCGCGGCCCACTGACCCCAGTATTGCCTCAGCGTACCGACCGTAATACCGGGTAGCGCGGCGTTCACGATCTCGACATTCTGCGAGCGGGTGAGCTCGGCTAGTTGCGCCGCGAACTCCTTCTGCGGCGACTCGTACAGGCCGAACGTTTCTGAGGCGCCGAGCAGCATCACCCGGCGGACGTCCTTGGGGGGATGCTCCGCGATGGGCGGCCCACGAAAGCCGAAGGAGTTCATCTGCCACTTCTGGTAATGCGCCTCCGGCTTGCCGCGGCGTTGGCCGCTGGCATCGGTCATGAACAGGTCGTTGTAGGAAGGCGCGGACCAGAAGCCGATCTTGTGAAACCACCAGTCGTCGAGCCGGGCGGTGAATTCCGCGGCCACCACGGCGACGCAGAGAAGTACCACGACATGGACGAGGCGCTGCAGGACGGGCTTGGGGGGCATGCTCTATCGATCTGGGTTGGCCGCCGTGTTGGCGGTCTGCTGTTGTTGGCGCCAGCCGTCGAACCTGAACAGTAGCGCCGCGGCACGAGCGAGAAAATACACGTAGTACAGGCCAGCATTCACCAGCCACGAGACGATATTCGGGCCTCCCGTCCGGCGGATCCCGCACACGAGACTCACTACCGCGCTCGCCCCGATGCCCGCCAGGACAGGAAGGGGCGACCACAGCAGCAATGACAGCAACGGACCCCCTACGGTCAGTGCAGCCACCAGCAGCGACAGGATCGCGACCTTCGATTGCAATATTTTAGCGAGGCTGCCCCCGTCCCCCTGTCCATGCCACAGCTCGCGCCGGGCGAACGACCCCAGCGTTTTCGGAAAGCCCAGGTGTACGGCCTCCAGGGCGCGGTCATCTTCCACGATACCGCCTGCGGAGCGCCCGCGGCGGCACAGGTCGAAATCCTCCCCGGTGCGCAGCTGCGTATCGAACCCGTGCAGCTCGTCGAAGAAGCTGCGCGTCATGATCAGGTGTCCGCTGTTGATGTATTGACGCTTTTGCAACGTGGCAGGCTCGAACCAGTGGCGCTCTATCAGGCTCGGGGACTGTGGGATCGTAACAGTGGAGCCGGTCAGGAGCCTGGGCGAGGTCTGCAATTGTGCGAGAACGCGCCCCATCTCACTCTGCCAGGCGCGGGTGAGCCGGACGTCGGCGTCCAGGAAGACCAGCACATTACCGCCCGCGACCGCGACCCCCTCGTTACGGGCATTTCCGACCGTTCCCGTGGAGCGCACCGCACGCACGTCGGCAAACGCTTCCGCCACGGCAAATGTCTGGTCAGTGGAATCGTTATCGACGATAACGAGCTCCCACGGTACGTGGGGAGGCGCGAATTCCCGGATGTTGGCGACCGCCTCGGGGATGAGCGCGGCCTCGTTACGAGCCGGGATGACGAACGAGATGCTCATCGCTTCGGTAGACCTGGTCGAAGATGCCCAACAGCGCGTTGACCGTGCCGTCGAGCGAGTAGTTTTTGTTGACTTCAGTGGCAGCGGCGGTGCCCAGCGAGGCGCGTGCCGACGGCGTCGTCACGAGGTATTCCAACTTGTCGGCGAGGTCGTCCGCGTTTCCCGTTTTGAACAACAGGCCGGTGAAGTCGTTCGTGACGGTCTGCGAGGTGGTGGGGTCGTCGGAAACGATCACTGGCAGACCCGCGCACATGAACTCGAGGATGGACAGCGACAGTCCTTCGCCTTCGGAAGGATGCACGGCGATATCGGCTGCCTTGAGGATGGCCGGGATATCCGAGCGCATGCCTAGGAAAAAGTAGCGTTTTTGCAGGCCGAGAAGCTCGACCTGCGCGTTGAGCGCGTCGCGCTCGGGCCCGTCGCCACAGTGAGCGAAGAATACCTGCGACAGCTGCTTGCCGTTGACGAGCTGACCGGCGGCCGTGACGATCGTGTGGATGCTCTTGTAGCGCGTCATCCGGCCCGAGGAGATGACCAGTATTGCGTTCGCCGGCAGGCCGAGCTCGGCGCGGATGTCGCCCGGCCGCGCGGAGTTGATTCTCGCGCAGTCGACACCGTTACGTGCGAGATGACATTTTCCGCGGGGCAGACAGGCCACCTCGATCAGGCGGTGCAGAATCTGCTCTGACACCGCGATATACGCGTCGGCGGTAATTGCCCGGAACGCCGCGATGCTGCTCTTGACGAGTCTCTTGCCCGTGCCGGGCAGACTTCTGACACCGGGAGTGTGATCGTGAAGGATGATGCGCTGCACGCCGGCGAGCCGCAACAGCACGTAACGCCAACTCACATAACTCCGGTCGGTCAGATACACACAGCCGATGTCGTGCGTGGCCAGGAATCGATGTAGCTGTGCCGTGCGTGGTGTGGCGAAGTCGAGTTCGACTACTTCGATGTTCTCGGCCGCGAGGCGCGGCGAAATGCCGTTTACCTGCGGATAGCACACGATTACGCGGCACTGGCCGCGGAACTTGCGGGCGATGGCCACCCAGAAAGTCTCCATCAGCCACCACGCGTAGCCGGTATCCGAGCTCCAGTTTCCGACCAGAAGGATGTTTTTCATGATGCGTCGATGGTTTCGATCAGACCCCGGGCGAAGACGTCCATGCCGTATTCGCTCAGCGCGCGACGCTTGGCGTTCCTCTGGATTCGGATCCGTTTTGGCTCATCGTGCATGAGCGTGGTGATGGCCGTGCGCAGCTGCTCGACACTCTGAGGTCTGACGTAGACGATCTCTTCGTCGGCAGTCATGTATTCCTCCAGAACCGGCGTATAGGTCGAGATCACCGCTTTTTCCAGCAGGGCCGCCTCGAGGACGGCGCGAATGCCGGACGGATAGAGAAGCGCGTCGGTGAGCGGAACCACCACGATGGCGGCGTTTGCATAGAGGGCGAAGAGCTCCTCGTAGGAGACCCGCTCCCGGATATCGATGAAGGACTCGCTAGTGGCGCCCGGCGGCAAGAGGTAGGGCAACGTGATGAGTTTGAGCCGGAGCCCCGTCCCTCGCATAGCCTCCACGAGAGTCGTAAAGTCGCGTCCGAGGTCGCGACCGACCGATAGAACGTAGGGCTCCTCGTTCGCCTGCGCACCTACCGGCGCGTAAAATCCGATATCAACCGTGTACGGAAGGAATGTGAATCGGTCGCGGCGCGCGGTAAGGCGCTCGCTCCACAGATCGATCTGCCGGTTAGAGTAAGCGACCACTGCGTCCGCGGTGACGAGATTCAACTTCGTGAGAAGCCGCCGCCAGGAGCGGCGCGGCAGACTGAACATGGCATCGAGGTAGATGATGCGTTTGCCGAGCAGCTTGGCAACCAACGTAGTCATCAGGGCGAAGTCGTCTTTCACGATGATAACGTCGTGACGCGCAATTTCGCGCACCGTGCCCCAGTCGAGCAGAAAGATGCCGAAGCGGCGCAGCCGGGTGCGCAAGCCGCCGAACAGACCCTGGAAACGGGTGTCGCAGATGTCGACCCGGTAACCTTTCTCGAGCAGCTCGATCACGCCGTACAGGCGCTCGGTCGGCGCGAGGCCGGCTTGTACCTCTGCCAGTGACGTCGCTGCGGGATGTGGGAAGAGATACAGAATGCTACGCCGTTTCGCTTCGCTCACGGGAGCGGTCCTTTCGCGGCGGCGGTCGCCGGCGGCAGAAGGCGCAACAGCAGGGGCCGCAAAGGAGCCGGCGCCACTTCGAGAGCGTGCACTCTGATATTACCGTCCGCCAGCAGCCGGTGAACGATCACGAGAGCGGCACAAGTCCAGGCCACTATGCGTATCGCCAGGTCCATAATCATCCCCGCGTCGCGCGCGATGAAATTACCCGACAGGTAGGCCACTGCCGTAACTCCCCAGACGAAGAACAGAAAGCTCATGGACAGACCCATGTCGTACTGCCGGCGGCCCTGGCGATATTGGATCAGCAGCTGCAGCCCTTGCGCGGTGGCCGAGGCGAGCGCCGCCCCGACGTGTCCCAGAATCGGGATCAGCACGACGAAGAGCACGGAGACGACTATGGCGGTCCCATAGTTGTAGGCACTCAGGAGCTTGGTCTTTTCGGTGACCAGGAAGCTGAAGCACACGAATTGTTGCAGGCAGATGAAGATCGCGCTCAGGACCAGGAAAGGTACGGCGTTGGCGGCGGGATAGAACGCCGGCCGCGACATGACGTGGATAACCGGGGGTGCGAATAGAGCGACTCCCAGGCCGGCTATGAAGAGCACGCCGCAGATGATGCAGAAGACCACGTTGAAGGCGTGGCGCTTGCCGTCCTGGTAGTACTTGAAGCTCTCGACCATCCAGTACTGCTGGAACGGCTGCCAGATCAGCATGGTCATGACGCCCGAAAAGCGCTCGGCCAGAGAGTACAGGCCAACGTCGTCCATCGTCCCGAAGAGGCGCATGAAATAGCGGTTGGACGAGCCGATATACAGACCTGCCAGGCCCCCGAACCACATCGGCCAGGAGAACGCCAGCATGCGGCGGGCGAGCGTATGGTCGTAGCCGATCCCCGTTTTGGCAATGGTGTAGATGAGAAGGATCAAGGCCGTGATGGCCGATGAGGCCGCCGTGCTGAGGGCCACGCCCATCACCCCCTGGTGCAGTCCCACGATGAACCACACGTTGAGCGAGAGTTGGATGACCAGCTTCAGCAGGCTCATGCCCATGAACAGCCAGGGACGCTGCTCCAGCCGGATGTAGTCGAGCCCGTGGGTCTCCAGTGACTGCGTCAGTACCATGATGGAGAAATAGGCCACGAGCATCGTGTAGTCGGTCGTGCCGAAGACCAGGGACGACAGGGGGGCGCGGGCGGAGAACACCGCCAGGGAGCTGATCATGCCGACGGCCGTCATGAAGATGAGCGCCGTCGAAATGAGCCTTCTGCGGCCCGCATCGCTGACGTCCTCGGCGTACATTTTCGGCAGGGCGTAGCCGAGGCGACCGCCGAACAGCAGCTCGAACAGTGACAGCATGAGCAGCATCAGGCTGATCACGCCGTAGTCGGCCGGACTCAGATACCGCGTATACAGCGGTAGCATGAGGAAGCCGACGAGGTTCTTCAGAATGCTCCCCAGCGCGTAGATGGAGGAGTGTCTGAGCAGGCGTCGGGTACCGCTCATCCGTTCGGCTCGGGATTCGTGAGTGTCTGGTACAGGTCCTGCAACGCGCGGCTGTTATGAGCCGCGGTGAACCGAACCGGTAGCTGTGCCGCAGCCGGGTCCGCTTTACCGATGAGGGCGTTCACGGCGTTTGCATAGGCCGCCGCCGTGTGCTCCTCAACCAGAAGACCACGACCGGCCTCCTTCAGAACTTCGACCATGCCGCCCGTGGCGTGAGCCACTACCGGGGTACCCACCGACAAGGCTTCGAGGAGCACCATCGGGAGGCCTTCATGGTCCGAGCAGATCACGAGCGCATCCAACGCCGCCAGGCGCGCGACGATATCGTTGCGGTGGCCGTGAAATGTCGTGATCGCGTTTATGCCCAAGGTTCGTGCCCGCTCGATGAGCGATTCGCGTAGCGGTCCGTCGCCGATAACGTGCCAGTGCCACTGGCGTTCCGGATGACTCGTTTTCAGAAGCGCGGCGCTCTCGAGAAACAGGTCGACGCGCTTCACCGGCACGAGGCGGCCGACGATGCCAATATGATTCGCCTGCGGGGCGCCGCTACGAAGGTCTACGGGATGCACCCGGCCCCGGACCGCTTCGACATCGATACCGTTCTCGATGACGACGATCCGCGGGCTGGTGAAATCGCCTGCCAGCTTGCCAGCCAGTTCCTTCGAGACCGCTATGATGCGACGCTGTAGGTAATTGCCGCACCAGCGGTCCACCCGCAGTTGTATTTCCCTGGCGAGACGGCGCAGGCCACGAGACTTGTCTTCGCTGGCGCCATGGACCGTGCGCACGGACGGCACATTACCCGCGAGCCGGTTGGCGAGCGAGCCGAGTATGTTTTCCTTAGTGCGATGCGTGTGGACGATGTCAGGACGCCACTCGCGCATGAGTCTGCGCAAAGCGAGCAGGATCCCCGTTGCACTGAGCAGGCTCTCATCCAGTATGGTAACGGGAATGCCCCGCGCGCGCAGCCGGGCCGCGAGCTCACCCTCGTTCATCAAGGCCGCGGCGACTGTCACATCCGCCTCGTGCAAGGCTGAAAGCTGTGTGAAAGCCTGCGCTTCCGCACCGGCCCAAAGGTCGCCCGAAATGATATGCAATACACGCACGCCACACTCACGGGTCAGGACGCCAGCTGCACGCTGCCCGCGGCAGGCGCCGCGACCGCGGGTGAAACCGGGACCGCTGATGGAGTTGTTGCAAATCGTGACTTCAATATCAACAGTGGGGCCTCGAAATAGCGATATGACAGCGAGGCTACCGCAATAGTGAGCGCGTAGGTGAGTAGGGTGAAGACGAGTTTCGCCGCCCATGTGGTCGGCATGCCTGTCACATACAAGAGTATGTTGATGACACCAGCATGAAAGAGATAGATGCCGTATGAAATCCAGCGTACGTATGGCATTTCAGCTCAACGTTGCGACGGGGTCCAGGTCACGATGCGCACGCCCCGCAGGAAGTCCCACATCGCCGCCGCGGTGGCCATGTTGGCGACCAGAAAATATAACGCGATCCGCAGCGGCAGGACCCGGCGCGCCGCGGCCGAAAGGTGCGCGAGGGCGGCGGCGGCATAGCCCGCGAGTTGGAGCAGCAGCAGCCAGCGATACCCAGGGCTGTTGCCGGCCAGCACGGCGCTCGTGACGAGTGCCAGCAACAGTCCTGCTGGCACGAGCCAGCGGAATATCTTGTGACTCCACACCTGGAGCGCAAACAGGCCGTAGCGGAACGGATTCAGCGCTTCGCGCAACTCCCATACGGCGGTCATGCCGCGGATGATGGTGCGCTTCTTACGTCCGAACTCCTGACTCTCGTCCTTCAGATCCTGGTATGAGCCTTTTACGCGGCCGTCGCTGATGGCTTTCAGGCCTGCCTGCGCGCACAGTAGCGCAGTCGTTATGTCGCTGGGAGTGTCGATGCGCCACCGCGCACAAACACTCTTTCGTACCGCGAAACACGATCCG
>Ga0210388_10005265_pt1 | contig 10122 bp, 9 predicted proteins | sample IncBWC19OmetaG_FD_155485 | JGI IMG/M metagenome (GOLD analysis project Ga0210388, IMG submission 155485) | Forest soil microbial communities from Barre Woods Harvard Forest LTER site, Petersham, Massachusetts, United States - Inc-BW-C-19-O ...
CGAGCCGGATTTGAACGTAGCATTGCGCTTGCCCGGCGCTTTGCAGGCCGAGGATCGCAGCAGTGTCGACCTGACTGCGCTGGCAGCGAGCGTCGTGGAGCAGGTGGTTCCGCTGCTGGACCAATTGAAGGCGATGCGCGCGCGAGAGGGCGAGGCGCTGGCGGCTATTCTGCGTGGCACGTTGGATCGGCTTGCCGTCGCGACGAACAGCATCGCTGAGCTTCGTCCGGAGATTGAGCAGCGCTGCCAGGAGCGCCTGACGCAGCGGCTCACCGCGGCCGTGGGACCGGAGTTTAACCAGCAGCGAGTGCTGGAGGAAGTGGCTATCCTTGTGGAACGCAGCGACATCAGCGAGGAGCTGGCGCGCATGACTACGCACATCGAGCATTTTCGCGAAGTGCTCAGCGCAGGCGGCGAGGCAGGGAAGAAGCTGGACTTTCTGCTGCAGGAGATGAATCGCGAAGCCAATACTCTGCTGTCGAAGACAGCGGGCGTCAGCGGGAAAGGCACGCGCATTACCGAGTTGGGCCTGGCAATGAAAACGGAGATCGAAAAAGCCCGCGAACAGGTTCAGAACGTGGAATGAAGCCGGGAACAAGGGACCAAGGGAACAAGGGGTCAATAAAACAACGTACAGGGACCAGGGAAAAGAGACGAAGATACCTGATAGAGAGGGATCAAGATACGTGGCAGGAATTCTATTTATCATTTCGGCGCCATCCGGTTCGGGCAAGAGCACGCTGGTAAGCGAGCTGCGCAAGCAAGTGGGCGGCATAGATTTTGCTATTTCGTGGACGACTCGCGCGCCGCGTGGCTCGGAAGAGAACGGCCGGGAATACTATTTCACGACGCGCGAAGAATTCCAGCGCATGATTGACGCGGGAATGTTTCTGGAGCACGCAGAGGTCTTTGGGAAAGATCTTTACGGCACTCCTCGCCAGGCTCTCGACGATGCGCTTGCGGCCGGACACGATCTGATGCTCGACATCGACGTGCAGGGCGCCGCGCAGGTTCGCACCAGGATGCCGGAAGCTGTTGGAATCTTTGTGCTGCCGCCAAACCCCGACGTGCTGCGTACACGCTTACGCAACCGAAGCCGCGCCGAGGGTGTCGTGATCGAGGATGAATTGTTTCGCCGCCTCGGACAGGCCCGCAGCGAGATTGAGAAATATCGCGAATACAGCTATATTCTGGTCAATGATGTTCTCGACAAGGCGGTAGCGCAATTGGAGGCGATTGTGCTGGCCGAGCGGTTTTATCGCAACGGCGAAGTGATCGCCTACCGTTCTCGTCGAGTGTTGGAAGTGGCCGCGGCCTGCATGCAAGTGAATTCGCAGGAGCGGCTGAAACCTGTGCTGGAGGCTTTTGGCATCGATAGCGACTCCGGCCAGCAGCGGCTTCTCTTTGGAGATAAACCCGATGACGATTGAAACCAATTTCGATTCGAAATACCGCAAGGTTCTGGTGGCCGCGCGCCGCGCACGCCAACTGCAGAACGGTTCCCAGGCGCTGGTTGCGACCCGGTCCAGCAAGGCGTGCCGGATTGCGCAGGAAGAGATTGAAGCCGGAAAGATCGCTTACGTGAAGAGCGAAGTGGAGATCACGAAGCCACTGGTTGAAGGGCCGGCGATTCCAATCCTGCTCAGCTAGTTAGCCAAGAATTCGGCTGACAAGTCAGATCGCGATTCGGGGCGCGGTGGCCAGCGAACATCGGACGGAGACAGTCGCAGTGTCTGTATCCCGCTGCAACCATTCCCATTGCTGATTGATCCTTTTTGAAACTTGCCGTCGGATCGCGGTTCTTCCTTCTCTGAACTACAATCGAGACATGAGAGTCCTCGTCGGCGTCTCCGGCGGAATTGCTGCGTATAAGGCAGCCGAACTGGTGCGCGCACTGCAGCGCCAGGCCGTTGAGGTGCGAGTGGTGATGACTTCGGCGGCGCAGAAATTTGTGCAGCCGCTCACCTTTTCCGCGCTCACCGGGCACAAGGTAATTACCAGTCTGTGGGGAGAAGAGGATCCAGGCGCGGCCGCGCCGGAGCAGAACGGCATCGACCACATTGCAGAGGCGCAGTGGGCCGACGCGCTGGTGGTTGCTCCCGCCACGGCTAACATTCTGGCGAAGTTTGCACATGGCATCGCCGACGACTTTCTCACCACACTTTATCTTGCGACTGCTGCGCCGGTTGTGGTTGCGCCGGCGATGAACGTGAATATGTGGAACCATCCCGCAACGCAGGCGAATATTGCGACGCTGCGCCAGCGCGGCGTGGTGATCGTTGAGCCGGGAACGGGCGAGTTAGCCTGCGGCATGGTTGGAGCGGGGCGGATGGCGGAGCCGGAGGCGATTAGCGCGGCGGTGCTGAGCGCGCTCGGCGGACGCCATGATCTGGCGGGCGAGGTGGTGCTGGTGACCGCGGGTGGCACGCGCGAGGCGCTTGACCCAGTGCGCTACATTGGCAATCGCTCCAGCGGAAAGATGGGTTATGCGCTGGCTGAGGCTGCGCGCAGCCGCGGAGCTCGAGTGGTTCTGATCAGCGGGCCGTCAAGCCTGCAGGCTCCCGCGCATTGCGAACTGGTCAATGTGACGACCGCGGACGAGATGCGGAGTTCGGTGCTTGCGCGCATGGACGAATCGACGCTCGTCATCAAAGCAGCCGCTGTGGCCGATTATCGTCCTGTTTCGGTTTCCGCTCAGAAGCTCAAGCGCACAGGTCCTCTGATGCTCGAGCTGGCGCCGACGGAAGACATTCTGGCTGAAGTGGTGCGGCGTCGCAGGCCTGGCCAGCTGATCGTTGGATTCGCGGCGGAGACCGAGAACCGCATGGAGAATGGCCGCGCGAAACTTCTGGCCAAGGGAGCAGACGCGATTGTGGTGAATGACGTGGCCGGCGAGGGCGTGGGCATTGACGCAGACACTAATGCGGCAACGTTTCTCACACGGGCCACATCGGTGGAAATGCCGCAGATGGCCAAGCGCCAATTGGCTGACCGTATTCTGGATGAGATTCTCGCGCTCCGCCGCCCGCGGCACATGGTACTCGAGTTCGATGAGAAGGCGGACGCTGGAGCGAATGATAAGCAAGCGATACATGACCGCGTGCTGAGCGAGAGCGAACCAGTTGGCGCAGGGCGACGCCAGCTCATTGTGGAGTGATCGGCTTGCCGCGCGCGCTCGATTCAAATACCCGCGATGCTTTGGCCGAGCGGCTCAGATTTTACCGCGATCTGGGGCTGACTGACTTTTATCGCAGAGATGTGGAGCCCGTCGCCGCGGTCGACGATCCCAAGCTGGGCCGAAGCGTGGCTGAAGAACTGGCTGAACGAGAGGGGCTCTTGCAGGCTGCGGTTGCGGCTGCGGCGCAATCTGCGACTGAATCGGCGGCGCAGCTGAAGAACCCTTCCGGAGAGGATCCCACGATTAGAACGCGTAAAGTATTTTCCGTGCCGCCGCAGGTCGCAGGCGCAGTTCCTGTGGAGGAGCGCGCAGCGGCGTTGCAGGCTATTCGCGAAGACCTTGGCGATTGCACGCGATGTGCTCTGCACAAAGGACGTCATACCATTGTCTTTGGCGTAGGCAATCCGGCCGCGCGCCTGATGTTTGTGGGCGAAGGGCCGGGCGCCGATGAGGACGCGCAGGGAGAGCCATTTGTGGGCCGCGCCGGGCAATTGCTGAACAACATGATCGCGGCGATGGGACTGAAGCGCGAAGAGTGCTACATCGCCAACATTGTGAAGTGTCGACCGCCGGGCAACCGCACACCGGAGCCGGATGAAGCCAATACATGCACGCCGTTCTTGTTTCGCCAGATTGATGTTGTCCGGCCGCAGGTTCTGGTGGCGCTGGGGGCGACGGCGGCAACCTATCTGCTGGGCGCGCGACAGCCGCTGGCGGGTTTGCGCGGGCGCGTGCATGCGTATCGCGGAATGAGCCTGATCGTCACCTATCATCCGGCATTTCTGCTACGCGATCCGAGGCAAAAGAAGGAAGCATGGGCCGACTTGCAGATTGCGATGAAAGAGCTGGGATTGAAGGCTCCGGCGAAGGCGTAAGCGGCTTCAACGCCCTGGCGCGCTGCCTCGCCGCATCCCCTACACTGAATCTTGTTTCCCATGGCTGCATACTGCGAAGTCGCGCTGCCCGTGCCACTGGACCACACGTTTACCTACGGCGTGCGGCTGGGGCAGCGGCCGGTGCGCGGGGCACGTGTGATTGCGCCTTTCCGCAATGAAAAACTGATCGGCGTGGTGACGGCGGTCGATGTAAAAGCTCCGGCGGAAGTCGAGGTCAAGTATCTTGAGGCCGTGCTCGATGAGGAGCCGCTGCTCAGCGATCATCTTCTGGAACTCGCGGAGTGGACTGCGCAATACTATCTGGCGCCGCTCGGCGAGGTGCTGCGCGCCATGCTGCCGCTGTCGGCTGAAGTGCGGCGCACGGTCTACTATCGGCTGACCGATCTGGGGCGCGATGTGCTGGCGCGGAGCGCGGACGGCGACCATGGGAAGGGAATCTTTGCTCGTGGCCGCAAGGGTGGCAAGCTCTCCAGGGAAGATCAAGACATGGAGCGGCGGGTGCTGGAGCGGCTGGCCAAGGGCGAGCCGGTGAAAGTTTCTACGCTGAGAACTGCGACGGCCGCGCCACTGACTCTTTTGGCCAGCATGGCGCGCAAGAAGTGGATCGCGCGCGAGACGGCTGCGGCCGAGCGCGATGCGCGGCGGATGGAGCGGTTCGCGGTGCTGATCGGCGACGGGCGTTTGCCGGCGCTGACTGAGAAGCAGACGGCAATTCTGGCGGAGCTGGCTGCGAGCGGCGGCGAATTGCCACTGGCCGAGCTGCGGCGACGCGAGCTGCCTTCGTCGACTCTGCAAACTTTAGTCCGGCGCGGGCTGGTGCGCATTGAAGAGCGGCCGCAGGCATTCCGGTTGGGCGGAATCACTCCTTCGTCCGAAGTGTTCAGCCTGAATGCGGCGCAGACTGATGCGCTGGCGACGATCACGGTCGCACTGGGCGGATTTCATCCGTTTCTACTCTTTGGAGTGACGGGCTCGGGGAAGACTGCCGTTTATCTTGCGGCGATGCAGAGGGCGCTCGATCGCGGAATGACATCGATCCTGCTGGTTCCCGAGATCGGGCTGACACCGCAGACTGCGGGTCTGCTCGATCAGGCTTTCGGGCAAAAAGTGGCGCTGCTCCATTCGGCGCTGACGCCCGAAGAACGCAGCGAGCAGTGGCGGCGGATTCGCCGCGGCGACGCGCCGATTGTGGTGGGCACGCGCTCGGCGATCTTTGCGCCGACGCCGAATCTCGGACTGATTCTGGTGGACGAGGAGCACGACCAGAGCTACAAGCAGGAGGAGACGCCGCGGTATAACGCGCGCGATGTGGCCGTGATGCGCGCTAAACTTGCTGGCGCAGTGGTGGTAATGGGGTCGGCTACGCCATCGCTCGAGAGCTGGCAGAATGCAGAGCGTGGCAAGTACACGCGCATCGAGCTGCGCGACCGCGTGATGAACCGGCCGCTGCCGGAAGTGGAACTCGTTGACATGCGGCGCGAGTTCAAGGAGTCCGGCCAGGACCAGCTTTTCTCGCGGTCTCTGGTGGAGCAGACCAAGGCGGCGCTTGAGCGCGGCGAGCAGGCGCTGATTCTGCTTAACCGGCGCGGCTACTCGTTTGCCGTAATGTGCCGCGCGTGCGGCGAAAAACTTGAGTGCCAGAACTGCGCAATTGCGCTGACGCACCATAAAGCGCCGACCGAAGAGGGCAGTGAAGCTCGTGCGGGACAGCGGCTGGAGTGCCATTATTGCGGCTACAGGCGAACGGTCCCGACGCGGTGCCCGAAGTGCGACAGCGAGCATTTGTATTACCTTGGCGCAGGCTCGCAACAGGGCGAGGAGCGGCTCACTGAGATTTTTCCTTTCGCGCGGATCGGACGCATGGATCGCGACACGGTGCGCGGGCGCTACGATCTGGAACATCTGCTGGCGCGGCTGCACTCGGGCGAGATCAATCTGCTGGTGGGCACGCAGATGATCGCCAAGGGGCACGATATTCACGGCGTCACGCTGGTGGGCGTGGTGGGCTGCGATCATGCGCTCTCGATGCCGGATTTTCGCGCAGCTGAGCGCGTTTTCCAACTGATGACGCAGGTGAGCGGCCGGGCTGGGCGGGGCGATCTGCCAGGGCGCGTCGTGGTGCAGACGTATTATCCGGATCACTATGCGATTCTTGCCGCGACAGCACACGACTACAAAAGCTTCGCCGAACGCGAACTGAAATACCGGCGATGGATGCATTACCCGCCGTTCGGCGCGCTGGCAAATGTGCTGGTGCAATCGCAGAAACTGGAAGAGGCCGCGGGATGGTCGGCGCTTCTTGGCAAATGGTTGCAAAAGGCTGCGATAGAAGGCGTGAGAGTGCTTGGCCCGTGCACAGCGCCGATTGCGCGCATCAAGGGCGTCTACCGTTTCCACATGATCCTTAAAAGCGCCACCCGCAAGGCGCTGAATGAGGCGCTGCGCGGTCTGCTGGCGCACGCGGCGGCTCAAGATGTGCCGAGGCGGAATCTGATTGTGGATGTGGATGCGCTGCGGTTGATGTAGGCACCTGCGCCCTCAGGTCCCGGAGACAATTCATCCGGCAGGCTCGACCTTTTCGGAAACTTGGTCGATGCAAAATCGACTTTTCAGGTCATTTCGACACGATTTTCCACAAGGCGAGAGGTTTTTGCATTTCGCCGTTTTTTGGATTGGGCGTTTTCAGGCCCCCTCGGGTTTCAGATCGTTCGCCGATTCCTGGTCGTTGACTCCGGTCCATTGGTATTATCAGACATTATTTTCTTGAAAAAGAATCTTATTCAAATTACTTTTTTAACAAGAATCTTGTGAAATGAGAGTCATTCTTATGCCCACCCAAGATCGCGCTCACGTTGTCTCCTCACTCAACTGGGTAGTGCGCCAGTTTATCTCCGGCTGCAGCTTTTCCAGCCTGGCTGTTGCCAACAAACTCGGGTTGCTATCCACGGACTTGCAGTTGTTGAACTTTCTGGAACTGTATGGCGCGGCGACGCCGGGATCGCTCGCCCGATACACGGGGCTTTCTTCAGGCGGCATTACTGTCGCCCTTGACCGGATGGAGCGGGCGGGGGCGATTCGCCGTCGGGCGAATCCCGCCGATCGCCGGAGCTGGCTAGTGAGTATACGGCCGGCGCAGGCAAGGCGAATCGCGGCAAAGTATGCATCCGCGCAGATGCGATTTCATGCGGCGCTAGCGCAATTTACCAAGCCGGAGCTGAAGATTATTTTGAAATTCTTCTCCGCCGCAAATGAGCCGCGATTTGGCGCGATGCAAGGGCGCGCGCGACGATGAATTCATACGCCGATCGTTCGACTTCCGCCATCGGCACCCGTATCAAATTGCTGCAGCACGCGCCACGGTGAGGACGGTAATGTCGTCTTCCTGGCCGAAGGCTTGTGATGCCTCCGCGATTGCTTCGGCAGGTTGAGTGCTAAGAGAGGCGCTGCGTTCAAAGCCGAAGAGCGCGCCGGCCTTGTTGCGGGCCTCGATTACGCCGTCGGTGAGAAGAGTAAGTTGCTGCTCGCAGGACAGTTGAAAGGTAGATTCGGCGTAGATTGTGTCGGCGGAGATTCCTAACGGGAAACCGTTCTCGAGCGACAACTCCTTGCCCGCAAGATAAGGTGCAATGTGGCCCGCGTTGGCGACGGTGAGAGCACCATCAGGATCGGCGCGAAGGACGAGGCAGGTGGTGAAGCCGCCGTGGCTGCGGGCAAGCATACGCTGGTTCATTGCGGCCAGGATTTCTCCGGGGCTCTGCGTGTAGTGCGCTAGTGTGCGCACCGTACCCACCAGCAGAGAGACGGTCATGGCGGCAGGCATTCCTTTGCCGCTAACGTCGCCGATGATCACGAGCGCTCCACGGGCGCCCAAATAGCCTTTCACAGGCAGCACCTGAAAAAAGTCGCCGCCGACTTCTCCAAAAGGTTTGTAGACTGACTGAATGTTGAATCCGGGGATTGCGGGAACGTCTTCAGGGATAAGAACCTGCTGGACGGCGCGGCCGGCAGCCAGTTCAGCGGCCATGCGCTCCTTCTCGCTGCGGTCGCGGATGAGGTCGCGAGCCAGGATGGCAAGCGTCACGATTCCCAGCACAGAAAGCGTGCTGATGGTGTACTGCCAGTGCCAGCTGCCGATGGAAACGTAGGCTTTCAGGCCGGTCAGTCGCTGGAAGGAGCTGGTAAGCGTGAGACGCACGCACTAATAGAACAGGAATGCGGCGGCAATCATTCTGTCCCGCGCGCTTCTGTGCCTGAGGCCTTGGAAAATCAGAATCGCGAGCAGTACCGCGGATACAAGCATCGGCCAATCAGCGGTAAACGACAAATTCGGAAACCACACCGCGACAGAAACAAAGAGATAGATCGGCCAGAACAACAACGTCCAGCGGCGGCGCGGGATCTGCATTGTCTCGCCCGCTACTTCGACCAGCATGCCCGACGCTATGGCTCGTAGACACCAGTAGAGGGTCTGATCCCCGAGGTAATCGAACGACTGACTCACGGCAACCATTGCGAAAAAGATGCCCAAACTGCGGAACGCTCGAAAATCAGGCGCGGCCCGCCAGAGCGCCAGGAAAGCAGCCGCCAAGCAGAACATCAGCACGGCAGTGATCAGCAGCGGTATGTTTTCGACCTGCTCGATGAGTGGCACGGGAGGAAAGAACTGTTGCAGCAAGGGGTGCCCCGCGCTCAGAAAAAGAACGGCTGTCATACGGAGACCATCCTTTGCAGTGTGAGCACGGTGATGGGGTTTTCCTGGCGGAAATTCCTAAGGGAGTGGTGAGCGCGAATGCGTTCACGCAGAAACTCTCGGCTGGCCAGTCCGCCATCATTCGCCCGAGAGGGCTACCTGATTTCGTCACCACTCAACGCTGCTAGCTGGCTGGGGCGCCTGGTTCCAGAGTGTGCAGTTCTTTGCCGGGCTTGAAGCGCACGGCTTTGCCGGGAGCGATGTTGACCTCAGTCCCGGTGCGGGGATTGCGGCCAATGCCGGTTTTGCGCGCGCGGACGCTAAATACGCCAAACCCGCGCAGCTCGATGCGCTCGCCGGCCGCCAAAGCCTGCTTGAGGCCCTCGAAGACCGTGTCCACCGCCGCCTCAGCCTTGGTGCGCGGCAGGCCCGTGCGCTCAACCACGTTGTGAACGATGTCCTGTTTGATCAATGAAGTATCCTCGCTGGCACGAACTTAATGTTGCGTATCTTACCACCTTCACGGCCCATACTACAGATTTAGTTGCAATTAGGGAACAGGGAAGCTCTGGGCTGTGGAACTTTATTGTGGTCGGGTCAAGCCTGACTTGGGGCGGACATAGGGCGAGACAGAAGTCGGTTGTCAATCAACGGAGTGGTTGCTTTAAGATTGGTTATCGGGTCGCAACCAGCGGAAGGATGCAGCCGGAAGCAGCTCTAAACTTGCCGGGACAGGAGACGCATGTCGATTCAGAGCGATCGATGGATCAGGGAGCAGGCGCTGAAGCACGGAATGATTGAGCCGTTCAGCGAAAAGCAGGTGGCGGACGGCGTTATTTCTTATGGGCTGTCGTCTTATGGCTACGACCTGAGAGTCTCGAACGAATTCAAAATTTTTACCAATGTAAACAGCGCCATTATCGATCCCAAGGCGTTTGATGAGCGTTCGTTTGTTTCGGTTGAGGCAGACTCGGTGATCGTTCCGCCGAATTCATTCGCGCTGGCGCGGTCGGTTGAATACTTTCGCATTCCGAGGGACGTGCTGACCATCTGCGTTGGGAAGTCGACCTATGCGCGCTGCGGCATTATTGTGAACGTGACACCCTTCGAGCCGGAGTGGGAGGGATTTGTCACGCTGGAGATTTCGAATACCACGCCGTTGCCGGCGAAGATTTACGCCAACGAGGGACTATGCCAGATTCTGTTCTTTCACGGCGATCAGCCTTGCGAGACCAGCTATGCGGATCGCAAGGGAAAGTATCAAAAGCAGCAGGGAATTGTTCTGCCCAAGCTGTGAGTAGGGGCAGTGGCTCCGCCGCGGCGGAGCGATAAAGATGAAGAGGCATCAAGCAACAACC
>Ga0210388_10005266_pt1 | contig 10122 bp, 9 predicted proteins | sample IncBWC19OmetaG_FD_155485 | JGI IMG/M metagenome (GOLD analysis project Ga0210388, IMG submission 155485) | Forest soil microbial communities from Barre Woods Harvard Forest LTER site, Petersham, Massachusetts, United States - Inc-BW-C-19-O ...
TTCGATCATCTGAACAGTCGTCATCCGTACGCCTTTTTTGGTGTCATAGAGGTTGTCCTCAATGCCGGCGCGCGTGTGTTGTCCTAGGGCGATCATCATCATCGAGATCGGGTGAGTTAAGCGAAACGTTGTTTGATATGTGAACACCGAACCGTGCGGCGTCCGGCGTACGAGCTCCATCAGATCGAACGGGTTGGCGCCGAGAATGCCGCCGCCGCCGGTGCTGAAAAACCCATTCATGGGGCCCATATAGTAGCCTCGACGAATCATGCGCTCCACTAATTCGAGGCCGTGGATGTGCCCAAGCGCAAAGTACGGCTGGATCCCGTGTTCCACACAGAGCTTTGTCTCTTCGATATAGAAGTCGGGCGTAGCATCGGCCACCATATTGGCAATCCCATGCATGGCATCTGCATTGCCCAGGTGCGTTCCGCCGAAGGAATCATCCAGCGGGTGCAGCGCGGTCAAATCGTAGAGACCGCTACCACACAAAACGGTGATCTGATCCGGCTTCGGATCGATCTGCGTCAACTTGTGGCGCTGTTCGTAGGTCCCGAATTTCCCAACCTCACCCGGCTCGGGCGCGAACGATATGGAGCCTCCCACCTGCAAGATCATCTTGGGCACGGCTTCGCGAAGGCGCCCGATCTGCTCGCCGTACTCCTTGAAGTTCTTCGAGATGTGTCCGGTTTTGGGGTCGCGCACGTGGATGTGCAGTAACGTTGCACCGGCATTATAGCAATCGACGGCAGCTTGAACTTGCTCATCCCAAGTAAGCGGGATGTACCCCGGCGGGCCATCCTCCGGCAGCCACATTGGCCCGTACGGTGCCGCCGTAATCATCAGCGGTGCCATGTTTTCGGGGAGAAGAGAGTCGTCAGTAAAGTACGCCATGTTTTGTGCTCTCCTTAAAGGCCGCAAGGCCTTTCAACGTCAGACAAGCGGCGCCTTTCAGGCGGCCGTTGGTTTGCCGCCGTTGGAGTTGGGATCAGGCGGCTCGCGTGAAAACACCTTCTGTCTGCAACACCTACGGTGAGCGTTGCATCGACTGCTGGAGCTGCATCAGTGGAGTCACGCCGACCCTGACGAACCCAGTATCCGGGCGATCGTAGTCGACCACCATACTGATGACAAGGACATAGGCAAATACGTAGATCGCGCTTAAAATTACTGGCCGCGACTGTTCTATGGCGAAACGAAAGCCGAGCGACAACGTTCCAAGAGTTACTAGAACAAGCGTGAGCACGATTACAAGAGTTGGTACGTGGCCGGTCCGCGCCTGAAGTTGTTCCAGAGAGACCGCGATCGTATCGCTCGTGCTTTGCAGGAGCGGCAAGAGGCCCGGACTCCTCGGGTGCGCGCGCAGGGCAGAGGATGCGATCGCCCAAAGCTCTTCCTGGTCCTTGTCGCTTCGACCAATCGTTTCTCTAAATAGCGCGGATTGCGAGGATGTCTCGTAGGCCCGCACTCTTGCTGCCGTGTAATCGAACAATATCTGCCGAAACCGTTTGGACGCCGTTGGCTCAAGCTGATTTGCTCGGAGCCAGGTCGTGCCGATCGCAATGGCTTCTCTCGTGACGAGCGCTCGCCGCGAATCGAAACGCGCTGACGCCTGATTAAACGACAAGGCCAACACGAATGCCGACAACGAGAGAAGCCCGGCTTGGACGGCATTAAAAGGATCGGTCTTGAGGTTGTAGCGGGCGAGCAAGGCTCCAAAACGATAAGGCACTTCAATCGATACGCCCAGCACGACTAACATCAGCGTCAGTAGCACCCACGGGCTCGATTGAAAGATTAGTTGCGTCATAGACTTCTTGCTCTTAGCGCCCTGGGCGGTTAGAGCGGTGCATCCACAGGCGCGCGATCCTATTGGCGGGCCCACGCACGACCACGTACGGAACGACCGCCAACGAAAAAGCAACGATCAAGGTCTCGCCGGGATAAATCGTCTTAAAGACGATTATTTCGTAGACGATGTCGAGCATCGCAGCCACGACGAAAACCTTCCAGACCGCCCTCCAACACTCGCGCAGGCGGGCCGAGCGGTGAACCGCGTCGGTAAAGATTGCATAGAAGTACGCGGGGCGTCCGGCCTGCGCGTCTCGCACTCCGGCGACGATTCCAACGAGTGCCGCAACTGTCGGCTGGATCAGGAACCTAAATGAAAGCGGCCCGCCTAACCGGCCGAGGAGGTTGTCCCAGGCGCGAGCGAAGACTTCTTCCACGTTTACGCGGTCATTGGCGTGCGAGCGTAAGTCATAGCGAGCTCCTCAGTTCCTCAGCCCGGCAAGTTAATGGGAGAATAATCTTTGGCGTGCGTGCTCTCGCGCCTGCACGACTTCGCGCCGTAATATAGGCGACGGTCGTTACAGAATCAGCGCAAAACGAGCTGCCGTAGATGCGCAGCGAAGAGCGCGAGGCAAGGTTAACTGGCGTCGTGCGAGTTCACTTTCCAGAGCCGCTGCATCCAGACGCGTTGCATCACGTAGAACAAGAATGCTGTGCTGATGCCGAAGAGCAGCATTCCGTCGCCTGCCTCCGTCGCGCCCATCATGCGCCACTGAGGCGCCGGCTGCAGTCCGGATGCGCCGCGCGTCGTCATCGAGTCGACCGAATAGAGCGCCGCATCCGCGGGAGAGGGCAGAGCGCCGAGCTTCACATAGACTATCGCCCATACGATGGACTCGATCGCGTGCAATATCGCCAACGACAGAGCGACCGCGACGAAGAGGACGACTGTCGCCGGCGTGCTATCAAGATACGCAAGCCTCCGGCGCAAGAGCTGGATCCTAAGCTGTTCGATTGCATTCGCGATTAAGACAACGCCACCCGCATGGATCGCAATCGTGATCGCGATGAGCGCGAAACTCCAGAGCCAGCTTGCATCCCATGTGCCCCAATCGTGCATCGTGCGCCAACACCTATGTCACAAGCCGAAGATCAGTAGCGTGGGTTTTTTCATATCGGGGGCCTCCTACACCAGATACCTTTTGGGTGGACTCTCCATCTGCAAGGACGTGGTTGCTCTTGAAGGCAGTGAGATCGACGGCGCGCGGTTGGATAGTTGCTGCTTAGTGTTTGTTCCAGGGATAACGGCGCAGTGTAACGGACGTGCCACCGTAGGCGGGATAGATCGAAAGCGTGACGCCCTGATCGCCGCGCTTGGCGGTAATAGAAGCACCCGACGAAGTCGCAGTGTGCCCAAGGAGCGTCCAGCCCGCGTTGGCGAGGAACTTTAAGTAATACGCATTCACGTCGCTGATTGAGCGTGAAGTATGAAAGAGAACCGAGGTATCATCACTTTTGGAGGACACCGTCGATGGCTGGTAGATCGGAATGCCGCCGACAGTGGCCGCGCCGGCTGCAATAGCTGGCACGATCTCCAAAAACGAACCAATGGATCCAAGCAGGATGCAACCTACCGCGATCAGGACTCGCGCCTTCGAATGATGTCTCATGCCGCTATGGTACGCCCTCGAATTCAGCGTGGCAAGAGTTTGATGTCGACGACACCCGCCGCCGATACGCGGCGATGAGCCCGTGTAACGGGACGCGCGGGGCTAATGACGGTTGAACCAAAGGTATTGAAGGGCGACGGCAACCGTGGAGAACTGCTGGCCGAATCGCCCGCTCAACCAGCGCGACCACGACGCTTTCGCTGAAAAACCCGATCCCACCGGCTGCGAAAAAGTGAGTCCGTAGCGTGAGTTGGCCAGCTCGTTGATCGAAGCGGCGCCGTTGACGCTGGTCGCGCCACCGCAATAGTAGTTCGCATCAAGCGCCAGCCACTGGTTCCGACGAAAAGTATATCCAGCGTGAAACTGGAAAATGCCGAGCGGCGCTTGCCGAAGCATCTGACCTCCAAGGTAGTCGGTGTTCTCGCCGAAGACCCACAGACCGGCAGACACGTCGGCAAACCACTTTCCCATCGGTTGCTCCATGCCGACTTCCGGTTTAATCGTCCAGCGATTCGAACCCGTATTGATAAGTTGCGTCCGGTCATATGTGCCCGTTGGCGCGATTGCGGTCAAACTGACTCCAAGTGTCGTGCTCGGCTTGCGACCCGCGAACTCTGTTGGCGTAAGCGCTCGGCCCAGGAGATTTACGCCGACACGGGCTCGGAAATCCGCGAACCCATAGCGCGAGAACGCTTGCGGCTGACCGCTGACGACTGCGCTGACGTGGCCGCCGAGATATGGAACGCTAAAGGCCCAGTTCGCCGTGCGATCTCCGAGACGGAAGGTGTGCGTGAAACTCAGGATGATGGCATTGATCGCCGGGCGCACGTCGCTGAGCGGCAGCGACGGATCGACAGGCACCGTTCCCGTCGAATTCGATAAAGCGCCAACCGCGAAATTGGAATCGATCGGTGCGGCGGAATACGATCGAGGCTCAAGTTCTTGGCACATCGCCGGCCATGCGCTGCCGAGTAGCGCGATGGTCGCAGAGGCGCTAAGCCAGATCTTCCGCCATCGAGCGTTATGCCAAAAAGACAAGATCGAGGTCAGTCCCTTTTGGCCCGGCGTTCGACCGCTGGACGTATGGCCTCAATCGCCATCGCAGCGGCGATCGCCGAGAGGGCGCCGATAATCACGAGAATGATGTCTCGCTGCTCCTGCGCCGCGACGTCAACCCACTCCACCGAAACAATGTCATCGCCGGCATAGAGAAGCCGCGTCCGATCGCCTCCAAGCGGTGCTTGCAGGCCGCCGGAAAAGCGCAAATCGTCAACGTCCTGGAGTGCAGAGACGTCCAGAAGGACCGTCCCACCAAGCCCAGTCTTAGCGCGAACCGTGACTGCGCGTTCCGTAAAGGTCGGCGCCATGGCCAGCCGACGTCCGACTTTACAAACGATTCCGGGCCTGCTAGCCGACTTTCCTACAAGCGCGCCGCGGAGGCGATCGGGGATCGGAATAACAATTTTGGCGCGACCGTTTCGAAGCGGAACCGGCGTAAGTGCTACCGTTTTGTCGGGGTCAACGAGGAAAGCGGCGACCCCACCTCGCTCAGCGGACAAAGAGCCGCACGAAATCGAACCCGGATCCACTCCTTCAATCGCAATCGATCGCATCGTGGGCGTGACTAAGAACACGAGGTGGGCCTCGCTCGTCAATGCAGCTTCGGCGAATCGATATCGCTCTTGTTGTAAAGCGGCTAGGCCGCGCGGGAGCCGTTCGATTTGAAACGGCGGCCGCTCGTCGAAGACGACCGTAAGAATGGGACTCGGACTATGATCGACGTGCGTGATCCAACGCGTCAACTGCCAGGCCGTCACCGCCACGGCGAGCGCCAGCAGCAGCCAGAGATTACGCAGCCAAATCACACGCCAACCCGCTAGAGCGGCGCAACGGCACCGACGACGAGGACCGTCACGGGAGTGGCCGCCGACAGCAATACGCTTTCATCAAGGCCAGCATATCGTTCGCGCAGAGGCGTCTACGCTCCGGCCGAGTTGGCGATGTAAAATTGCGGCGAGGAAGCTGGCCTGGACTCTGGCTCGCTTAGGCGCTCATACGCTTACGCTCGCTTTTGCTCGTAGATCGAGAGTTGTGCGAATGCGGCCGACAGCAGCGGCACCTTCACTCCCGCAGCCTCGCCGCGGTCGCACATGTCTCCGATGATTGCACCCGCCTCGAGTTGCTGGCCTTTCTGCAAATCCCGGTACATGGACGATGCTAAGTTGGAGTTTGCGTCGGTCAAGACGTTGAACGCACGATCCCTGGCCAGGGGTCGCGGTGCGTAGCCGGCCGCCGTCGCTACGGCAACGCATTCGTCGAGCATCGCGATCGTGAGATCCCGTCCGCGCGGCGCGTGCTGCACCTCACCGATAGTGCCGCGCATCAGACATGTGATGCCGCCTAACGCGGCGATGAAAACCCACTTCTCCCACATCTCCAGCTCGATGCTCGAGGAGAGGCGAGCGTTGAATCCGGCGCCCTGCATCGTTCGATCGATCGTCCGGATGCGCTCCGAAAGCGTGCCGTCCACCTCGCCGTAGCTCAGCTCTTGCATGTCGTTAAGCTGCACAATGCGGTCGTCGGCGTCGAGCGTCGTCGCGACGATGCAAACGCCACCCAAGACGTGCGTTTCGCCGAATGCGGTGCGCAGGAGGTCGAGATGCCGGATACCATTGAGCACGGGCAAGATGACAGTGTTTTCTCCGATCGCAGGCGCGACGTCGGCAATTGCCGCGTTAAGTACATAGTGTTTCACGGCAAGCAGCACGAGATCAAACGGCTCGGTAAGCTCGGCCTTCGTCGTGATTTCAGGGTCGATCTTCGCGTCGCCATGCGGGCTGACGATCTCGAGTCCGCGCTGGCGCAACTGCTGCGCGCGGCGGTCGCGAACGAGAAACGTTACGTCACGGCCGGCTTGGGCGAGGCGTCCCCCAAAGTAACCTCCGACGGCGCCGGCTCCGACGATTAATAGGCGCGGCTGACTCATGCCACCCAAGACCGCCGTCACACTACGTCGCGTTGCGGCCGAGGGCCCGTACCCCGGCATGGAAGACGAAGCCGAGCAGGTACATCGTCGACAAAAACGACAGAGCCGTGCCTCCGGATCTCGAGCGGTTTGTGTCAAAACGCATGGGCGCGCACACGATTGGGAACGTGGTTAGATTGGTTTGCGCCTTGCGAGATCGGGAGAGAGCGCTAATGATTGGCCGGCAAGGTGGTCATCCTCGGCCACGAGCCAGGCCTTGCCCGATGTTGTGCTATCGACGGCGAGGACACAATTCTGGGCGCAGATCAAGAGTATTCCATAATCGGTGGCTGCAATTCCGCGTGGTTTTTCCACGCGACGGAACGCGGGAGTGTCCTCTGCTGACCAAGTCCCCGCGGGCGCGCCGTTTCGTACATCGTAGCGGCGCAATGATACCGCAGCGTGGTTGCTGCCGAACGGGAATTCACTGGTCACGTAAAGATAACCGTTGCACAGCGCTAAATCCAGAGGATCCAAGAGAGGATCGTCGACGAAGGCGTCGTTTTCGATCTTTCCGCTGCGATCGTAAAGAAACAGGCCCCTCTGCCCACGCCCGAGCACGGGATGCGTGCCGCTCGCAACGACGAAACGACCGTCGTCGAGAATGGCGAATCCGCGCGGAAACGAAATCCCGGTAAGCGCGACGGCCGGGCCTCGGTAACGCCGCGCCGTCAGGTCAACGCGCTCGATAGAACGTTGTGAGCGCGAACCGACGTAGTACGTGCCATCGGATGCGAATGCGCCTCCTCCGGGATCCAGCCCCGGCGGAAGATCGATTCGCGCAAGTGCGGCTCCATCGAAGCTAAGCAGCCAGACCGCCGCAGACGGTTCGTTAACGACGACATATGCGTCCTCGGCACGGCGACGGACGCCACGGGGATCCCTGATTTCAGGCGGCCCGAAGACCGTCCAACCGATCGATTCATCGAACGAACGCAGCGTTCCGTAGCCGCCATCCGATGCACTAGAGACAATTAGCGAAGCGCCCAATTTGTTCATCGCTCATCCGATCTTATGCTGATCGTCGTAAGAACCGCAAGCTTGGATAGGCTACTCTCGGTCACCCGCTCGACCATCGAATTCCCGACGGCGAGTAGTCTCGGAATCCCTAGTAAGAGAACTCCTGGAGCTGGTCGGCCTGCGGCCCATTCACCCAAGCGATGCGTGACGTTGGATTTATGGAGATGCGCAACGGGATGACGGTGCTGGCATCGGAGAAGTTGAACCCGTTGATAGACTCTTCGAGAATTCCGTTCTCGTTATAGACCTGGATGCTGCTGCCCGAACCCGTGGTCGATACGGGCTGGGCGATGAGAAAGAGTCCGTGGACCGCGTCGTTCGCGACGAAGGCGCCAGCAGAGAGTTGGCTAGCGTTGTTTGGCAGCTGCACGCGAATGCCCGTCTGCTTGGCCACGTTGTAGAACTCCACCCCGGCATCCAGCTCGGTGGTCGTGCACGCAATGCCGGTGCTGGAGTCGTAGCCGATACCGTTGGCGTAGCCGCACCCGACCGAACCGGGACAGTTGACGCCCGAGAAATGCGTCATCTTGCCTGACGTCAGGTTAATCGTCCAGATGACCGGCGGCGGGCCGCCGGCCGCGCCGAAGCTCGGCGAGGTCGCCATCACTGCGAGATTGTCGACGGTATCCTGCGCAAGTTGCGGCTGCGTCCCGAGTGCGAAGTCGGTCGCGCTTAACCCGATCACTTTACCGAACGTATTCTTACCAACGTCGGAGACGATGAGGTCCAACGGATCGGATCCCTCGCGCTGGTACCCGAAGACGACGCTTGTGTCCGTACTTTGATTCGGAGCCCACTCGACAACGTTAAAGAGTTTAAGCGGTGGAATCCACCTACCGTTGAGGCGGTTCTTCGTCACTGGATTCAAGAGGTTGTACTTGTCTTTTGTTGGCGTCTGGCCGGGTATCCCGGCCTTTTGAAAATCCATGAGCCCGACGTCGCCGGCAAAGATTCCGTCGGCAACGTAATCGTCGCCTTTCACAACCTTTTTCCCCGTAATCGCGCCGAGGGTTTTCGTGATCTTACCGGTCGTTTCGCTGAACGTCTGTACGGAAATATCACTGGTTAAGCCCGAGGCGAGAACACCGTCGTTGCCGTTTGAGTTGATGTCAAACCCGAAAATCTGGCCATGGTCGGAGGTCGTCAGCACGGGGCCGAGTGAGCCGCCGTCGCGGACGGCCGTGAAATTCGTGAGTTGCGTGGCTGGAGTAACTCCTCCGGTCGGGGTCGTCGTTCCGGCGCACGCGCATAGCGCAAGCAATAGGAGACAGCAGCTTGTTAATATCGGTGAGCGATTCATTCGGGCATTCTGTCTCTCATCTATGAAAAGATCATAAATGCGACTTTCGTCGCGGTTAGCACCTGCGCGTAAGGTTGTATCCCGACCCCCTACGCGCGCTTTCCGTCCGCCGAGAGCGTTCGCATAAAGGTCGATGCTACCGGCCACGTGTGGCAGCAAAGCAACGACGGCCTCGCGATCGCGAAGCCGTGTGCGGGGTCGCAAGGCAGGTCGCCCCGCGTTGCCGGTCTTGTATCGGTTTGGCTCTGCCGTTGGCGTTACTCCGTTACCGCCAGGCCCAGTGGCACGGAAAGCTTCGTGGCGCTGCCGGCGATCGTTTGGATTGGCGCAGCGTTGCCGCTTGCAGTCGCCGCGAAGACAAGGATTGCATTCGATGCCGGGTTCGAGACGAAGATGTCACCGCTCGCCTTGCTGACTGCGAGTCCAAAGCTGAAGCCATTCCCTCCGTCGAGTCCGGTGTTCGAACCGGCGATGGTGCGGATCGGCGCGACGTTACCGGTCGCTCCAGCCGCGAACTCGCTGATCGTCGCCGTCTTAGTATCGAAGACATAGACGTTGAGCGAAGCGTCAACGGCGACCGTGCCGGGCGCTTCCAGCCCGGTGTTGCTTCCGCCGACCTGCGCTTGCATCGTGCCTGATCCCGACGGGAAGATGTCGATCGTTGCCGTCCTGCTATTCGCAACGTAGAGAAGGTTGTTGCTGTCGATGGCCAGGCCGCCCTCGTCGGAGATCGTGCGCTTCGGCTTGGCTTGGCCGCCGCTGCCCGAGTTGTTAGCTCCGGGTGCGAAGACGTCGATGGCGCGGCCGCCCTTGGGTAAGGACGCAGAAACGAAGAGTTGGCCGGTGCTGTCAAACGCTACGGCGTTGGTCTGAGTTGGTTTCGCGAAGCCCTCGATCCCCGTCAAGAAATCGCCGGCCAGAGAGAACGTTTCGACCCCGAACTGACCGCCCGAGTTGATGTTACCGTTCGCAAAGCCGATGCCTTCGTTTGAGCTAAAGGCGATGGCGAGGGGTCCATTGTTGTGGTTCGTGATGACTGAGGCCGGTGCGAGGTTTCCGTTCGCGTTTTCGGAAAATTCGCTGATCGTGCCGCCTGCGCCGCCGCCTTCGTTGGCGACGAGAATGAGGGCACTGGTCGCGGCCTTACGGACGCCGGCCTGGCGTTGGGCTGAAACGGAATAGTGAGTAGTGCCGCCGCCGCCGCCTGCGGCGCCGCTGCCGTTGCCGGAGTTGCCGCTCGGCAGTGTCATCGGAGTCGCGCCGTTCTGCGCACCGGAGCACGCTGCGAGCGCCATTGCGAGGCTGACGCCCGCAAC
>Ga0210388_10005267_pt1 | contig 10121 bp, 9 predicted proteins | sample IncBWC19OmetaG_FD_155485 | JGI IMG/M metagenome (GOLD analysis project Ga0210388, IMG submission 155485) | Forest soil microbial communities from Barre Woods Harvard Forest LTER site, Petersham, Massachusetts, United States - Inc-BW-C-19-O ...
ACAGTGTTCTGATGCTTGGCTCACTCTATCTCATCGGCACGAAAACCAACGAAGGATAGGGAGCAAGCTGAACCGCCACCTGACTTGCAGCCCAGACTCGTCAGCGAGGGGACAAGCGGAGCGGCCTGCGCATGGGACCACCATTTGCACCCGCGTCTTCAACAGAGTCGGTGATTTTTCTAGCTAGGATTCGATTTCAGGCCTTCCAACTCGATGCCGGAAAGATCTGAGGACGCCCCGCAGCGTTTTGTCGGCATTTTGCAGGCACAAGCGGATTTCATCCAGGCCGGGGATTTTTCGAGAATCGATGGGCGTCAAGGCTCGCTCAGCGGATTGAATCTTGTGCGCGGTGTCGGTAATACGCGCGAGTTCTTCTTGAGTGAGTTCCGCGTCCATAACCGCAACCTCCTTAATGGCAGTGCTCCTCCATATGTGCAATGAGTGAATATTTTGCCTTGTCCTTTGCTTCCCGGGCCATGTGAATAAGGTCATCGAAACGAGCGAACTCGAGGTCTCCATCAATGACTGCTTGCGTCTGTTGAGACTGTAACTCCATGAAAACGCGGGAGGCTTCGACGAATTCGTCCACCAGCCACTGTTTTTCCTGACAAAACGGAATTTCGACTTGCGTCATGCCGACGTGACACATTGCACGTCACCTGCCAGCAAGTGGGGCGGACCCAGGTCCGCGCGGGTGACCAGCAAATTATCTCGGCGCCGGCGGCACGGCCGCGACAATCAACGGCTGCGTAGTAGGCTGCGGGGCGCCGGCTTCGTTCTCTACCGTGACGGCTATCGCGGCAGTAGACGCCACATCCACAGCGCCGGGTTGAACGTGCATGGCCCGTCCGTTCTCCTGTGCCTGGAACAGGCCGGCGGGAACGGGTTTGGCGCCTCTCGGAATGATCCACATCTCATAGATTTTGGATGCCGGCGTGGGGGGTAAATTGGAAGCAATCAGCAACACGCCGCGCGCTGGGTTCAAGAACACTTTTCCTTGCGGCGGCTTGGGCTGCGTTCCACCAAAAGACGCTTCCGTGGTGTTTGGACCGGATAAGATGGCAAACGCCTCCGTCAAGCTCGAGATTTGAGCGGTCTGTCGGCGCATCTCCAGCCGCAAGCGTTCGGCTGTTTGTGCGTACTCGCGGCTTCCCATCGCGAAGTACACCGCCACTGCGCACAACGCCGCTAGCGCCAGTGCCGACACCCACCCAGGCAGCCAGCTAGCGCGACGTTCCTCCAATCCAACGGAAGCTAGAATACGGCGGCGAAGCTGAGACGAAGGCTCAGCGGAGGGCGCGCTGGCGCCGATCAGCGCAACCGTCTCGAGGGAACGCTTCACTTGGCCCAGGCACACCTCGCAACCGCGGTTGATGTGCGCGCGAATCTCGTCCCGCTCCGGCGCTTCGGCGATATCCAACGCGTACAGATCATAGTGATCGCGAAGTTCGTCGCAGTTCATGACGGCACCGCCACTCCCAGCTCGCTTCGCAGGCTTTGCAACGCCGTCCGCACCCAGGTCTTAATGGTCCCCAGCGGCTGCCCCATTTTGACCGACATCTCCGATTGCGAGAGGCCCTCAAAATAGGCCAGCTCCATCACCGCCCGGTAATTCGGGGCCAGCCTGGCCATCGCGTCTCTCACGCGCCGCGCCTGATCGGAAATCAGAATCTCAGCCTCCATCTCGCGATACAAGGGAGCATGGTCGGTTTCGTTAAGTTCAATGGCGTTGCGCTCGCGCCCCGCCGATGATCGCAAGTAATCGATGGCTCGATTTCGGGCGATCGCCAGCAGCCACGCCCCCAGCGCGCCCTTATGGGAATCGATCAGATGCACCCGGTTCCACACCCGCAGAAACGTCTCCTGCACCAGATCCTCCGCGATGGCCCTATCGCGAACCACGCGCAGCACCAGTGCATAAGCGGCGCGGCCGTAGTCATCGTACAGTTTAGCCAAAGCCTGCGGATCGCGGCGCTGCAGACGAGCGATGAGCGCCTCTTCCTCGGGACCCGCGTAAATGGCCAGGATTAACGGAAGCATTCCACCGCCGCCGTCCCACTCCGCCGATAGTTTCGCATTCTGCTGGAGCTTTCCATTGATGATAGCCTGATCCAGGCGCACTACCGCCCTAAAGGTATTACGGAAGCTACCAGAATTTGGATTTCGTAGGCCACCTGCAGCTTAGCCTGTCAGTACCGGTAGCTTCACCAGGTTTGTAACGAAATGTATAGACGCGCGAGATTTCAGTCGCCACCTTCGTTCGACTGTGCTACAGTTTACAAAGTGAATCTTTCGGCACCGTCGATGTGCCAACAGATAAACTCGGTGTTTGACCGAGTTAACGCGTCCGCCCACGCCGAAGTGGATGTGTGCCTCTCCAACCTTAGAGTCATTGGGAACGTTAAACGTTTTATTATCAGCCGAATGGGTTCGACCGGGTCGAGCTGGCTGGCAAAACTTCTGAACGCGCACCCGGAGGTTTATTGTTCTCACGAAGGAATGATGGCCCATGTCTATCCTTCCGACCAGTTGACCGCCCGCGACGTCCTCGAATTCATTGGGTACTTTGCGTGGGACGCAAAACATGAAGCTTACAGCGTGCTCGGTGACGTTGGCTCCGCATTTATTTCCCATTTGCATTACCTAACCTCGTTTACCACCGCCCTCCTGGTGCGCCATCCGGCTCGAATGCTTAACACTCGCCTGACGGTCTATCCTAACGACCAGTCTTTCTCGGCGATCCCAGCTGACTCACAAGTGTGTATCCAGGAATTGTGGGGCATTAACCTGAATGATTATGAGCCGATCGACCAAATCTTTCTGCACGACACGTGGACCTTTGCGAGCCAGGTCTGGGTATTGGACAAGGCGGATCTGTTGATTCGCCTCGAGGAACTGCAGGAGGTTGAAAATTGCCGGAGAATACTTCACGCGCTCACCGGCTTGGAATATAGCCCGACACTCGTCGAGGAAGCTATTCTAAAACGCGTACATCGGCGAACCGATGGCGACAAATCAATCTCGGAGATCGTGGCCGGCTTCACCGCGCGGCAACGCGACTGGTATCGCGTAATGCTTTCTGACGTCTTGCCCTCTTTCGGATATGAGCTGCTGGACGAAACACCGTGCGGAAAGCTCCCCGCCCAAAGTGTACCTGCCGGCGATATCGCCGACTACGAAAAAAGCGCATGAAGACTAGTGGGGCAGGCGCTTTCGCCTGCCAACAGCTACAATAATTCCAGTGCGCCGCGCATTGGCAACCCTGCTGCTGTCTCTGTTCAGCTTTTCCCTGATCAGCCCTGCGGTGCTGGCGTCGGACCCCGAGTCAAATCTTCCGGCGTGCTGCCGGCGCGACGGAAAGCATCGTTGCGCCATGATGGCAATGCCATCGGAATCGCCGTCAGGTCCCGCGTTACAGGCAGCGCGATGCCCAAGCTTCCCTGCCGCTGGCGCAGTTGTGGCGAGTCCGTCTGTCAGTCTGCCTGGACTGTCACAATCCGTCTTTACCGGATTCTTCAGTCATTCAGTTTTCCTCCGAGCGGTGGAAGCCCTTTGTCTAAGCTCCTATAGCCGCGCCGGTCAAAAGCGCGGCCCTCCCGCCAAAATCTCCTAAGAAATTTTTTCCATTCGGGACATGTCCCCTTGCTCACGCGCGGGGCTACCATGCACCCGACCAAGCAGGGGTTTAACTGCACCTGCCGGGGTTTAACTGCACCTGCGGGCTTTGACTGTACCCGCGGGGTTTAACTGCACCCGCGGGGTTCGACTGTACCCGCGGGGTTTAACTGCACCCGCAGGGTTTAACTGCACCCGCGGGGTTCGACTGTACCCGCGGGGTTTAACTGCACCCAGGGTTTAACTGCACCCGTGGGGTTCGACTGTACCCGCGGGTTTAACTGCACCCCGCGGGGTTTAACTGTAGCCCCGCGCGTCAGCAAGGGGACGAAAGAGGTCTTGTGCGAAAGCTCTTGTTCTGTTTGTGTCTATATCTTCTAGCGTGCAATTCCCTGCTCCATGCCACAATTTTTGGACGAGTACAGGGAATCGTGCACGATCCCCAGCATCGGCCCGTCGCGGGAGCATCGGTGATGCTGCGTGCCATCACTTCGGATTGGTCTCAAACCGCGCAAGCCGACGTTAACGGTGAATTTTCGTTCACCGCCGTGCCGGTGGGCGACTACAAAATCACTGTCACTCAACCGAAGTTCCAGACTGCTGAGCAGACCGTCACCGTGGCTTCCGGATCGGCGCCGATTCTTCATTTTCAACTGCTCCTCGCGCCTCTAAATCAAACTACGGTTGTCACCGCGCAGGCGGGAGTTGCCAATATGGACTCGGTCACCCCCACCACTTTGATCGATCGTGAGGACATCGCCCAAACACCCGGGGCGGACCGCACCAACAGCATGGCGATGATCACCGATTACACGCCCGGCGCATATGTAACCCACGACATGCTGCATATGCGCGGAGGCCATCAAGTGGATTGGCTGATTGACGGCGTGCCCATTCCAAACACCAACATCGCCAACAATCTGGGCCCACAGATTGACCCCAAGGATATCGATTATCTCGAAGTTCAGCGCGGCAGCTACGACGCGGAGTACGGAGATCGAACTTATGGAATCTTCAACATCGTACCCCGCACCGGCTTCGAGCGCGACAATGAAGCAGAGCTCGTCACCAGTTTCGGAAACTGGTACCAATCCAACGATCAATTCAATTTCGGAGGGCACACCAAGCGCTTCGCCTACTACATCAGCCTCAATGGAAATCGCAGCAACTACGGTTTAGAGCCGCCTATCGGGCAAGTTGTTCACGACGCGGAGAACGGCTATGGGGGATTCGCGACCTTGCTATTCAACGCCAGCCCTTCCGATCAGTTTCGGCTGGTCGCCTCGCTGCGCCAGGATTACTACCAGATCCCCATCGATCCAAGTCCCAACTCCGCTGGCAATCAGGTTTATCCCAGTTACGGCCTTCGCGATAGTGAACGCGAACCCGATGGGTACGTAGCATTTTCATGGCTGCACACCTTTAATCCCAACCTGCTGCTGACGGTTTCGCCCTTTTATCACTACAATCAGGCCAGCTACACCGGCGGACCGAACGATGTGCCGGTAATCTCCACGGTGGATCAGACCGCCAATTATGCCGGCGCCCAAGCCAGCCTGAACATAACATCGGTAAAGAACAACGACATCCAAGCGGGAGTATACGGATTCGTCCAACACCAGAACAACTTCTTTAGTAATGTTTTTACCGATTGCGGCGCTGCCTGTCAGAATTTCGGCGCCTCCTCGGCCGCGGTGACCGGCGGGCTGATCGAAGAATATATCAGCGATCGATTTAAAATCACCTCCTGGTTGACGCTGATCGCCGGCCTTCGCGAATCGCACTTCACAACACCTGGAGTGATAGAGAATGCCACGGACCCACGCGTTGGTGTTGCCATCCGGATCCCGCGCCTGAACTGGGTTTTTCACGGCTTCTACGGCCATTTTTATCAAGCGCCACCGCTGCTCACTGCTACTGGTCCCCTGCTGAACTTAGCTACCAGCCAGACTCTGACCTTCGCGCCTTTGAAAGGAGAGCGCGATGAAGAATACCAGTTCGGCGTCTCCATTCCCTTTCATGGTTGGGTGCTGGAGGAAGATACTTTTCAAACCCGCGCGCAGAATTGGCTGGACCACAACAATATCGGTGAATCGAACATCTTCTGGCCAATCACCTGGACTGGCGCACTGATTCAAGGCTGGGAAACCACGCTTCGATCTCCGCGCCTTTGGCATCGCGCTCAGATCCATCTGGCCTACTCGAATCAGATTGCCCAGGCCACCTCGCCAATTACCGGAGGCGTGATCTGCCCGGTACCCGTGACAGCGGCGTGTCCCGTGTTCGTGCCGCCGGGATATGCGCCGGTAGACCACGATCAGAGAAACACGTTGAACTTCGGCGCCAATGCGGTTCTTCCTTGGCAGGCGTTCGCTTCCACCAACGTGTACTACGGCTCGGGATTCACCAACGGGAATCCAAACGCGCAATATCCGGGGAACTATCTGCCCCAGCACACCACGTTCGACATTTCCATGGGAAAGAGTTTTGGCGAGCGCGGCAAATACCGGATCTCGCTGACCGCTCTGAATGTGTCCAACCGCCGCGTCTTGCAGGACAACAGCCTGACCTTTGGAGGATTCCATTTCAACGACCCGCGGCAAATCTACGCCGAATTCCGCTGGAGGTTTCACTACTAAATTTATTTTCAGGCACCGACTCCCAGAGAACCCGTGAAAAACTCGGCAGGCGCACGGGGTTGGCAGACGGAAGCGTCTGCCCCACATTTGACGCACAAGAACTTACGCCCAAGTGGCGCAGGCGCTTTCGCCTGCGAACCGATTTTTTCACAGCTTCTCACGTTCGCGGCTCGGCTCCGAAATCGCGCAACGCTACTCGGGCGGCATTATAGCCGCACATCCCATGCACCCCAGCCCCAGGAGGCGTGGAAGCCGAACAGAGATAAACATTCTTCAACGGTGTTCGGTATAGGCTCCGCGTCGGACGAAAAATCAATTGCCGAAGATCTTGCAGCCCGCCCGTGATATCGCCGCCCACCAGATTCGCATTATGCTTCTCCAACTGCGCGGGCGCGAAAGTGTGACGCGCCAGGATGCAGGCGCCGAATCCCGGCGCGAAGCGTTCCACCTGCGCTTCGATGCGGGACGTCATATCGACATTCAACCCGTGCGGAACGTGGCAATACGCCCAAGCGGTATGGCTGCCGGCAGGCGCGCGGCTGTTATCAAAAAGGCTGGGCTGCACGAAAAGAACAAACGGACGTTCGCTGACCGTGCCGGCCGTAGCGTCCTTCTCGGACGCCTCAATTTCATCGAGCGACCCTCCCAGGTGCAGCGTGCCGGCGCTCGAACATTCGCTCGCTTTCCAGGGGACGGGCCGGCTTAGCGCCCAGTCAATCTTGAACGCACCGGGCCCATAGCGATACTTCTTCAACCCATCCGAATTCGTCAATCGCTCGTCCGCGATTTCAAGAAACTGCCGCGGCGTGATATCGCACAGGATCAGCGCTTCGTGCCCAAAATTGGCCAACGATTGAACACGCGTGTCCGTGACAATTTTTCCGCCCAGCGACGTGAAATACCCCGCCAGAGCGTTGGCGATGTGCTGCGATCCGCCGCGCGGAATTGGCCAGCCAACCGCATGGGCCGCCCCGGCCAGTATCCAACCAAACGCGGCGGACCCCGGAGCACTCAACGGCAAAACAGAGTGGGCTGCGAGCCCCGCGAAAAGCGCGCGTGCCGCCGGGGTTCGAAACATCCGCCGCGCCGCCATCGATGCCGGCCAACACGCTTGCCATCCAAAGCGCGCCAGCAAGAGCGGATGCCTGGGCACATGCAACACCGGCTGCAACACCTCCGCCATAAGGTCCGGCCAGCGTTCCACCAGCGGACCCACTACGCTGCCGTACCTGGCGCCATCCGTCCCTAGGCGGGCGCAAGTCTCTTCCAAGGAGCGGTACAGTATCGCCGCTGATCCGTCGTCGAAAGGATGCGCCAGCGGCAGGTCCGGCTGTAGCCATTCCAGCCCCTGTTCGGCCAGCGGAAAGCCGGCCAGCGCCGGAGAGCCCACCGCCATTGGATGAACCGCGGAACACACGTCGTGCACAAAGCCGGGCAAAGTCAACTCAGCCGAGCGCGTTCCGCCGCCGATACAATGCTCGGCTTCGATAATAGTAGTGCGCAGGCCGGCTCTCGCCAGCGTGATGGCAGCCGTGAGCCCATTCGGTCCAGAGCCGATTACAAACGCTTCTCTAATGTGAGTAGGAATTCGCCGGCTCCTTCCATCCTTGCTCCAATGAAACCGCAGGAAAATATACCGACTCGAGATCGCGCCGCCACCATTGTCCCGTCCGCGACCGCTCCTCCGGGCTGGTGAAGCGGTACTGATACAGCAATGCTCGAACGTAGCGAGGCGGGCGGTCAGGAAATGGATTCGTTCGCAAGAGTCCTAACGTGGGGCCGTCGTTTTCCAGCAGCTTCTCCATAAAATGTTCGAACCACGGCTCCCGATCGTAGGGCGCCATGGCGGCAAACCACATCAACCAATCCAGCCGAAGATGATATGGCGCAATTTGCGGCGGTAGCCGTCCTGTGGTCCCTGGCTTGCCCTTGAATTCATACTCGCGCCACTTCGTCGAAGTAGTCAATTCACTTTCGACGGTTCCCTCCACAACCACTTCCTGACGCTGTCGCGTGACTGATCCGAACGCGCCGTAGGTGCCCACCAAGTGGAAAGGATTGTAGGTTGTGTTCATCACCTGGCCCGGCGATAGCATGTTGCGAATGGGTGGAATGCTAAGAATCGCTACCAGAATGCCCAGGCCCACGACGCTGATCCGTTCGAACAACCCCGGCGCGTGCATCGCTCGCGTGTGCATTGGAATCAGCCGCGTCAACAATCGGCTGTCGAACGCGCTGAACGCCAGCACCATGGTCAGCGCGTTCAGCCAGGATAGATTACCGCTCAGAAGAATAGAGCCTTGAAACAAAATCGTAATCGCGCCCGCGATTGAGGCTACTGGCTGCGGCAGGAAGTAGCCGAATGGCACAACCAGTTCGGCAAAGTGGTTGAACAGCACTCCGCCATGATGCGTCCAAGCTGGTGCGTTGTGCAGGAACCAGCTCAGCGGATTGGGCATGGGCTGCGTTTCGTAATGAAAGTCGAGGCAGGTTAAATCGCGCCAGCAGGAATCTCCGCGCAGCTTAATGAGCCCGGCTCCAAACATCACGCGAAACAAGAGCCATCGAAAGAGCCAGATCACGATGGTCTGAGGCGTGGTGCCCCGAGCTCCCAGAAATGTTGCGTAGAAGCACGCCTCCAGCAAAATGGATTCCCATCCAAACGCGTAGAATATTTGGCCGGCATTGACGAAGGAGATATAGAGCACCCACATCGCGCCCCACACGGCCATGGAGATCCAAGACGTGTACTTGTCGGCTAGGCCTGTCAGCGCCAAGCACGCCAGCAATATGCCTGCGACAGCGAACAGCGCGAACGCCACATCGTTCGGAAACGCGTAGAACAAACTGGGCGCTTCCCGGAATGGGACCTGCTTCACAAACGCCGGCACCGGCAGTAAGCCGTGCTCGCCCAATAACGGCCGAAATTGGTTAAAGGCGTTGAGAAATGCTAGCAGCAGGATGAGGCCGAGTCCTCTTTGAAGCCCCAGTCTGGGAAGCCACAAACTGTCCGATCCCCACCAGCGCATGAGATGTAACAAAATATTGTATTGTGGATCAAACCCAGAAAGGAGATCCGAGTGCAAAAACTCTTGATCATGTTGGTTGGTTTAGGCGTGTTCGCGATTCCCACGCTCGTAACGGCGCAGGAACCCTTCGGAGAAATGAGAGCGGAGCCGAATCCGTGCAGGATTGAGCCCGGACGCGAGGAATGCACCACGCATCTGGTGTGGCACACACGAGGCGTTGGCAAGGCCCGTGTCTATGTTACAGCGGAAGGCGATAAGGGATTCAAAGAACGTGTGTTCAGCGATAGCACCAATTGTGAAGGCGATAAATGCAGCGCGCCTTGGATCACTCACCACACCACTTACACTTTCCAGCTGTTCGATTTCACCAGGGGCGATAAAGGGCGCATGTTGGCCAGCGTAACGGTAACCGGCCAAAGATAACGTGGGGCAGGCGCTTTCGCCTGCCGAATCAGTCACACTAAGCTTGATGAAGCTCGCCAGGCGGCTGGAGCGGAAGCTCCGTGAGACGCGGATGTTCGTGCGCGCCATGCAGTCGCCGTCGCACCCGATTCTGGCGCAGATCGTGCCCATCCGGCGCTGCAATCTGGATTGCGCCTATTGCAACGAATACGACAAAACTTCCGCTCCCGTCCCGCTTGAGACCATGCTCGCGCGGATCGATCGCCTGGCCGATCTTGGCACCACCATCATCACGCTGAGCGGCGGCGAGCCTACGCTGCATCCCGATCTGGATGCCATCATTCGCCGCATTCGTCAGCGTAACGCGATCGCTACTTTGATTACCAACGGCCTGCTGCTCACTCCCGCCCGGATCGAAGCCCTCAATGACGCTGGC
>Ga0210388_10005268_pt1 | contig 10120 bp, 12 predicted proteins | sample IncBWC19OmetaG_FD_155485 | JGI IMG/M metagenome (GOLD analysis project Ga0210388, IMG submission 155485) | Forest soil microbial communities from Barre Woods Harvard Forest LTER site, Petersham, Massachusetts, United States - Inc-BW-C-19-O ...
CCTTGCAACTATCTGCGCTTGAGCAGCGATCGGCTGACAGAAATCGACGGAAACCCCGGTCAATACACAACACAGCTAATTTCCGGGCCTGCGGACATGCTGCATCGCGCTCGACAAGGTACTGACGCACGCATATGACCTGTAAGGAATCCACTGAGCTGATGTCCGCGAATCTCAACCGCTCCTTGCAGTGGCTTCAGCGCCGGCGCTTGCATTTGCATCCGATGTTGGTTGGGTGTATTTCCTGCGATCGCTTCACGCGGCAGTCATGCCGCGTTCCCGGGAGCCCTGATCGGATTCCGCTCGGATTTTGAACTCTAGTGTCTCGCATCATTTGATCCTTCATCACCAGGAGAAAGGCAATGCAAACCTCAGCCAAGTCCCGATCACTGATTGCCGGAGCGATAACATCCGTACTCGCACTGGGTCTCATCTCCGTCAGTCAAACGGCGGCGGCTGCCGACATGGAAAAATGTGCAGGCGTAGCTGCTGCTGGCAAGAACGATTGTGGCACTGCGACCAGCGCTTGTGCGGGTACCTCCAAGCAGGATCGCCAGGCGAATACCTGGATTCTGGTACCCAAGGGAACCTGCGCCAAGATCGCCGGCGGCACGGTCACTAGCGATCCGGCCAACAAGCACGGGGGGGGCGCGGCCAAGTAATCGGTCCCGCAGTCCAAGCTATGAGCGCCCCGGCGCTGACGATGACAGGCACGATCCCGGCGCGGGCCGGGATCGGCTTGCGCTCGACACATTGGCGCGATCTGTTTGATTTGCGCCCCGACGTCGAGTGGCTGGAAGTGCACAGCGAAAACCACTTCGGCGGCGGCGAACCGCTACAAATCCTCGAGCGAGCAAGGCAAGACTATCCGGTAAGTCTGCACGGGGTAGGCATGTCAGTGGGCTCTACCGATGCCCTGGACCTCCATTATCTCAAGCAGCTCGAGCAACTGGTCTCGCGAATAGAACCAGGCTTCATATCCGATCATCTCAGCTGGTCTTCCGGCAACGGGCGCTATCTCAATGATCTGCTGCCTCTTCCGTACACAGAGGAGGCCCTCGATCACGTTGTCCCACGAATTGTTGCCGCGCAGGATTATCTGGCTCGTCGATTGCTGATCGAGAACCCGTCGACGTATCTGCAGTATTCACACTCGACGATTTCTGAGTGGGAGTTCCTCGTTGCGGTTGCCGAACGCGCGGGGTGCGGCATCCTACTTGACGTAAACAACGTCTACGTCAGCGCGCACAATCACGGCTTCGATCCACTTCAATACGTGCAAGCCGTTCCGCCCGCGCTTGTAGAGGAGATACATTTGGCCGGTCATCTCGTGCGCGAAGTAGGTACCCGGCGGATATTGATCGATACACACGACACGCACGTGTGCCGGGAGGTTTGGGATCTGTATGCCGCGAGCCTAGTACACCTTGGGCCGCGTCCCACCTTGATCGAATGGGACGCCGCACTACCCTCCCTCGAAGTGCTGGTCGAGGAGGCACGAATGGCTGAGATGCACCTGGAGCGACGACGTGCCGGCATCGCTGCATGAGCTCCAAGGTCGCTTGGCGGCTGCCATTTTCGAGCAGCATGGCGTACCCGAAGAGATTTACGCCGGAGAGTTTTCCGCGGCTGAACGTGTGCAGATTTACCGCCGTAACACTGTGGCAACGCTCACCGAAGCACTCGCCGCCTGCTATCCCACAGTGCAAAGTCTTGTAGGCGAGGAGTTCTTCAGCCAGACCGCCGAGCAGTACCTGCGCCTGCATCCGCCTACCAGCGGCAATTTGCACGACTTCGGGGCTGCACTTGCAGTATTTTTGGCGGATTTCACGCCAGCGCGGGCGCTGGCCTATCTGCCCGACGTGGCGCGGTTGGAGTGGGCGCGTCAGCTGAGCTATCACGCGGACGACGTCCCCGCGTTGGAAATTGAGACGCTGAAAGCGGTCTCTCCCATTGAACTTGAGGCGTTGTGCTTCGAGCAGCATCCAGCGACCCGGCTAGTCTCGTCCGCCTATCCAATCTTTGATATCTGGCAGCTGCATCAGTCGAATGACCCTCATGCCACGGTGGACCTGGGCGTCGGTGGGCAGCATGTGCGCGTGTTCCGCCACGGCCTGAAGGTAGGTATCGAACTGTTGGGGCCGACGGAATATCTGTGGCTGCAGAGTCTCGCGCGCGGCAGAGCGTTTGGTGAGGCGACTGATGTCGCCCTCGCCGCCGACGGGGAGTTCGAACTGGTCCGGCATCTGCAGCGGCACCTGGTGGGCGGAACTTGGACCGCCGTCACCCGCCAGTCAGCACATACAGACGGCGATTTCCCTAAGGAACCTGCATGAACATCGTACAAAGACTCTACGCAGTCGGCAGCCGTCCCGCAGCCGTCCTTGCCTTCGTTAGTCCCGCAGTGGACCTTGGCGTGCGGCTTTGGGTCGGCAATGTCTTCTGGAAATCCGGGCTAACCAAGATTCAAAGCTGGGATACGACTCTCTACCTGTTTTCCAACGAATATCGTGTGCCACTCCTGTCGCCGGCGGCAGCTGCCGTATCGGGCGCATTTACGGAGCTTTTCTTTCCGGTGCTGCTGGTACTCGGTCTGGGCGGCCGCCTCGCCGCATTCGTGCTGTTCGTGTTCAACCTCATCGCCGCAAATACCTATCCGGGAATCAGCGAGGCCGGTATCAAGGACCATACCTATTGGGGCATCCTGCTGCTGATTCTACTCGTGCACGGCCCCGGCAAACTTTCCATTGACTATTGGATCAATCGCCGCCGAAGTTGATGGGCGCCAACAAACCCAACCATCGCAACAGTGGCGCAATTGTCAAACCCTGTACGAATATGGAGAAGGCCACCACAGCAAATGTGAGCGTAATGATCAGGTCATGTTGTGGTATCTCCGGTGGCAGAGCCAAGGCCAGGGCCAATGCCAGAGCACCACGCAAGCCACCCCAAAACAGGGCGTGTTGATGTCCACGTTCCACCTTGAGGTAACTCCTGGAGAACACGGCGCACAGGGGGTAGATGGCTATGGCACGACCGGCGGTTACCATAATGACGGCGACCAATACAGGCCACCACAGATTTTCGAAGTGCTGTTGTGCCTCCTGCGCACCAATCAAAAGGAAGATCAGCGAGTTGGCGATAAACGCGAGGTACTCCCAAAATGGCACGAGTACTCGACGACCGGCCTCGGTCATCAAGCCTGATAGCGCAGAGCTGTAATGCGCTCTCTTCGCGCCAGCCAGGAAAAGGAGCAACGAGTCGCCGATGAAGGCGGCGTACTCCGAGAACGACTGCGGTGCCTGGCGATTCGCTTCGATCACTGTCGCGGATGAACGAAAGTTACCGACGACCAAACCGGCGCTGAGCGCTGCAAGCACACCTGAGCAATGAAGATACTCGCCGAGGAAAAAAGACCCGTATGCGGCCAAGGTGGTAAAGGTAATTTCGACTAGATAATCGGGAGTACGTCCGGCGAGGAACATGAATCCAGCGGCCACCACACCCCCGATGAGAATACTTCCGGCGATTGTGAAAATCAGAGTACCGGCGATGGATATAAGACTCTGATGGGCCCCGGCCAGGATTCCGAGCGTAACTACGAATGCGACCGCCGCCGTGCCATCGTTGAGCAAACTCTCCGCCTCCAACAGCAAGCGCACACGCCCCTTGACGCCGGATGCCTTAAAACTCGCGATGACCGACACCGGGTCGGTCGCGGCAATCAGCGCACCGAAAATCGTTGCGCTTGCCCAGTCCCATCCCAACGCGTAGTGCATGCCCAGCGCCGTCACTGCAGCCGCCAGCACTACTCCCACGGTGGCCAGCAGCGAAAGGACTGGCAAGTCTCGCTTGAATTCCCGCCAATCGATAAACAGCGCTGCTTCAAATACCAACGGCGGCAAAAATACGAAAAAAATCAAATCTCTCGATAAATGCCATTTGATAGAGATGTGCAGAAAATAAAGCCCCATACCGGCGAGCACCAATCCGACGGTGTAAGGCATCCGCAATCGCTGCATCAGCATCGCTACCAACGCCGATACGAAGAGAAGAAAGCCGAGCTGAGATAGATCTGAGACCATGCGCAGTTCAGATCCACGTCAGCGCATAAGAGACTGACGGGACATTGCGTCCGAGTGATTGACTGCAGGACGCGCGCCTCCGACCGCTGCTGCTGGAGCGTGCGAAATAATGGCGAACGGATGGTCGATTCATGGGCATGTGCGGATTTCCGGCTGGCGGCCCGACCAGCACAATCCTGTTACGCCGTTCAGCAACGGCGCAGCACCCTTGGTTAGGGTAGTGGATGGCTCATTAATCCGCAAACATTCTGATAATCCCCTATTGCTATCTACAGGCACACACCTAAGCCGCCGTAAGTCTGGCCCATCGACGGATGATGATTCCGGGGCTCACTATCATATGTAGCCAGAACTTCTGACTTTGGACTCCTTGGCCCGGCTTCTGCCAGGTGCGCGACTCGAAATTGTTGGGGGATCTCCTTCGTGCTCGAGCCATATCATCACGGTTCATCTGCATGCGCCGCAAAGGTGCGATTCGCCCTTGAAGAAAGGCGGCTTCCGTGGGACGGGCACGTGGTCGATATTCTTCGCAGGGAGCAATTCCGTCCGGAATTTCTGACACTCAATCCGAAAGCGGTCGTGCCCGCTGGTGCATCTTTACAGCCCGCAAATCCTCCCCTTCGACCTCGCAGCGGCGCGGATCGCAGGAACCCTATCGGATAGGGCGCGAGGCGTCGGGCACACGGCAGGATTCGCAGATTTGGCAATCGGCGCGATCGCCCGGCAACACAATCTCACGATCCTTACACGCAACATCAAGCACTACATCCCACTCGGGCTCGCAGCACATGATCCCATCGCAGAGCTGCCAGCAAAGTAAAGCGTTCGGGTCGATTGGAAGCGTAGTCGCGTCCCGAGGATCTCCCGCAATCTAAAGCACCCTACTCCGCAGATGCCTTCCCCGGACCATAGTCCGTCGTCGGCCAGCCTGTCGGCATCGCGTCCGGCATGTTGAACAGCACTGCGTTGATCTCACGGATCCAGCCGTTCTGGATCGCGAAGAACTCTCCCACCAGGCGATCGGCGGCCGTCGCTGTACTCTGGCTCTTCGCGCCATCCTTCAGGCCAAAGCGCAGGATCGTGAGCACGATGCCGCGCTCTTCATCCACCACCGCGTAGCGGCGATCCCAGAGGTTGCGGCCGATGAAACCGCCTTGGTCGAAGCCGCGCGCCGTGTCGTTCGGGCGGCCGTCGCGCATTACGGTCAGGCCGGTGGTGTGCACACCGTTCTCGATGCGGTCCGAATCCGCGGCGAGACGCGCGCGGTGGTACGCGGGTGTGCCGTTCGTCTGGAAAGCGCGCCAGTAGCTCTCGGTCGCGCCGATGAGGTCATAGTACGAATCGCGTTCGGCTTCGCGCAGCGAGAGTGTTAGCCGTGGCGACACCGTGGTTAGAGCGTCCGGATTCCACAATGCGCCTGCCTCGCCCTTGTTGCACTTGATGCTCTCGATCTCGGTGATCGCGCCGTTGATTACTTTCAGGCGCAGCATCATCATCGTCTTGGAGCCATCCGCGTTACGCAGCACTACCTCCGTGCCTGTATCGCCACGCTTCGTGTTTACGATATCCCAGCGGTACACCACTTCCCTGGAGCTTTCCCAGAATGTCTGCGCGAGCTTCTTCTCCGCACCGTTCTCGGTGATGCGAGCCTTCGCGGCCTGCGGAAGCTTCGTGGGATCGTGCGCCACGAGCGCCGCAAAATAGCCGTCAATGACTTTGGTGAGACAGGCTCGGTCGCACGCCTGCTGAGCGTAGGACGTGGACGAGAAGAGCGCACCGACCAGCACCATGCCGCCAACGGCGCGGAATCCGAGAGTTGCCATATCCCCCCCCATTTTTCGTTGTGTGCCATCCAGGAGATGCCACGCGAAGGATAGCTTGCGACAGCTCGTCGGGTGGCGAAACCTCATCTTGATAGCCACGTAGACCATGTCGTGCTTCAGCCAGCGCTCTCGGCCAATGCACGCTGCCTGAATCGCGCGGATTGCCGCCGTGCCCATCCGCTGAGGCGTACTGCGGACAGCCCAGCGCGACATCGATGGTGGAAAATGGAACCGAAGCTGCCTCGCGTGGACTTTGTGCGGATTTGGATAGTGCTGCGAGAGACCTGCTGCAGCCTAGATTGGGATCCAGCCAAAAAGATGATGGTGGAAAGGGAGGGAATCGAACCCTCGACCCCGGCATTATGAGTGCCTTGCCCAAACCGCCATGGTTGGATCGAGATCCGCTCGTGGATCTCAAGTCGTTGATTATCCTCACTCACTAACTTTCGTCAACAATGGGCGGGCGGCCGTTGCAACCCCGAATTAGCCCACGAGAGCACATGAGAGCACAGGGTAATCACACGGATTTCACACGGAGAGGACGGGGAAATTTCGCCTGCAGTGGGCCCTACTTTCGGCGCCGCCAATACCCCGGCCGTCTACGTCTGTGGGCTACAGCTACGATCTGTACTCCAGCGGACGTGGTCCGGTAGATCAGCCCAAACGGGAACCGCCTCAAACCAAGCCGCCGATGCTCCGCATCGAGCCTCGGTCCTACGGCTTGCAGTTCGGCCAGTCGGGAACACGCCGCCTCGACCTCGGTAAGGAACTCGTCCCCCAAACCTGGTACGCGGCTCTCGTAGTAGTTGGCCGCGGCCCTTAATTCGGAATCCGCCGCCGCGTGAAATTCAACCTTCACCGCCGCTTCAGGTCTGCGCGCGCCTTGGCTATTACCTCATTGGCAGGAATTGCTTCTACGGCGCCCGAGTCAAGCTCTCGACTGCGCCGCTGTGCCTCTTCAAGCCAAGCACGATCGACATCCGGATCGGCAGGACCATCTAGCTCTTCGAGCAGAGCCTTCAAGAGGTGCTCCTGGTCGTTGGGCTCAAGTGCCCGAATTTCCGTTTCGATTTCCGACACAGCGCGCGCCATTTCCAGCGTCCTTAGCAAAAGAGTCAGCCTTTAGAGTATAGCGCTGCATGCCGGGAATGATCCGCTACCGATGTGGTCGGAACGGACCGTAAGTCGATGATGGAAAGGGAGGGAATCGAACCCTCGACCCCGGCATCGTGAGCCGTCCATTTGGCTCCAGGTAGCCTGCAATTTCAATAACTTAACCGAGTGGTCCCGCTGCAGTTTGGCACGACGAGGCACAACTGAGCACAACAGATTCCCGCAAATCTCCGACAGCCAGCGAGCTGTCGTTGCCCAAGCAATGCCCCACAATTTTGATATCGCAGGTGATGTGATATCATAAATAGGTGAGAGTCGTCCTTGATACGAATGTCATCGTGGCCGCGATGCGCAACCCCACAGGTGCTTCTGCTGCTCTTTTGATGGAAGCTCGTCAGGACAAGCTCACTCTTCTGGCCAATGTGGCGCTGGCCCTGGAGTACGAGGCCACCTGTACCCGCGCCGAACATATCCTGGGATCAGGACTGAATGCTAAAGACGTGGGAATCTTCGTCGATGCAGTCATTGCAATGCTCGAGCCCGTCGAGAGCCATTACAACTGGAGACCCATGCTGCGGGATCCGGGGGACGAAATCGTACTGGAAGCCGCAGCTAACGGACATGCTGCCGCAATCGTGACGTTCAACATCCGGGACTTCGGCATCGCGCCCAAGCAGTTCGGCATCAACTTGCTCACTCCGGCGGAGGCCTATACGAGGATCAAAGCATGAAGACACCCCAGAGCACCTATCCCCTGCGTCTACCCAAGTCCGTCAAAGCAGAAGTCGAGCGGCGCGCCAAGGCAGACGGCGTGAGCGTCAACCAGTTCCTGGCAACAGCTGTCGCTGAAAAACTGGCGGCCATGAACACCGCTGCGTTCTTTGCCGAGCGCCGCACCAAGGCCGACTTTGCGGCCTTCGACCGGATTATGCGTCGCAAGCGCGGCCAATTGCCGCAGCCGGATGACACAATCAAATAATCGTCGCTGCAGGAATTGAGACCGCCTTACCTCTGTGCCCGGAATATTTCGTTACCGATGTGGTCGGAATGAACCAATAATAATTGGTGGAAAGGGAGGGAATCGAACCCTCGACCCCGGCATTATGAGTGCCACCAAGGAATCTAAGGATTAATTATTTCAATTACTTGCGATGGGGTGTCCGTTGCATCTGGCACCACGAAGCACAACTGAGCACTACTCGCCCCGCAAAAGTCCCGCAACGCATTTATCCCCCGACCCCCGACACGCGAAAGACCCCCAGGTACGTTTTCGTGCGTCGAGACCAGTTTGGAGCGTCACTCCTTCGGCAAGAGGAAGCAACGCAGGTGTGAAACTCTAGGCTGCCATAAATTCGCCGAGCAGTGACCAGTCCTGCTTCTCCGGCTCCATTTCGATTGCCACCAGATTTCCCGGCATGGTGACCTTATTCAGCCCGATACAGTGAACCCCTGAAATATTGGCATCGACTCGGGTGTGATGATGACCAAAGAAGCAAACGCGGGGCCGAACCTGCGCCAGAAGTGTATCCAGGCCTTTCGCCTCGCTGACGTACCCCGAACCTTGGCGATGCCGTTCGAATCGCACGCCTGCGGGCGCATCATGCGTCAGCACGATGTCCACACCGCCCGCGCCGGCAAGCCGTGCAATCTCATCTGACGTGTAGTGGCGCTTGGCATAACCTTGCAGTCGTTCGGAACGACGCAGGTAGTCTGATGGGCCATAGCACCCCCCAACACCCCCCACGCGAATTTGGCCTCCGCGCCGATCGTGGATGTCGACCGTGTGCCCATTGCGCAGGTACGTCAGGCCCGGAAGCACATCCGCATCTTGGCGGGCGTCGAGCCACATGAAGTCCTCATGATTACCCTTGATAAAGAGGGTCGGCCGCGGTGCAGATCTGTTCTCGGAGAACCAAGCCGGGAAATCGCCCGCGCCGTCGTGATAGCGCGTTGCTTTATCGATCCGATTCGCGTCGGGCCATATCCCAAAGTCGCCCACGTGCAGGACGTAGTCGAAGCGAACGCCAAGCACCGCCTCGAACGCGAGCACGTCCTGATACAGACGGTCCATCGCTCCATGAATGTCGCCGGCCGCACAGATCAGCATGGTGCGCCCTCCAGCGCGAATTCGCAGCCTCTCAACCGCGAGCGCCTGCGCCAACCAGATGTTACAAAAATCAGGCGTGAACACCCAAATGGGCGCTAAGGCGGCTATATCTCGGCTAAACGGCGTATCGTGTCCGGGAATCGCTGTAGCATGCGAATTAGCAAGGCGGCTTGAGCATTTGGTTTCGCTCGCCCCTGCTCCCAGTTCTCCAGCGTCCGCACGTTTGTACGCAGGTATCCCGCGAATAACCCGCGCGAAAGATTCATATCCTCGCGGACCTTGGCAAGCTCGCGAGCTGTGATAGTCGGTACGGGCTTCATTTTCATTGCATGCGTACGTAGAGTTCGCTTGCCGACACGCTGCTCGGCCAAGGCGTCCAATCCCTCGACCAGTTCGTTAAACAGATCACGCTTTTTCGTCATAGCTGTTTCCTCATCTTTAGTTCGCCCTTCACACGCTCCTTCAATGCCTCACGTTGCTTGGGCGTCAAATCATCCATCTCGTCCTTGTCGTACAGTGTGAATAGCCAAAATTCGGGTCCGCCGGTCCAGAAGTAATAGATCACACGCAGACCACCACGCTTGCCTTTGCCTCGACGCGAGTCGCCAAAGCGTAACTTCCGCAGCCCACCGGTCCCCACAATCGGGTCACCAGCCTCGGGGTTGGCCATCAGGGCCGCCTGCAGGCCGCGAAAGCTGTCGTCATCGAGGTACTCTTCGCGATGCCGTTCGAAAGCCGGCAACTCAATGAAGACTGCTTGCATCGGAATCTATTATACGCAGATTGCGTATAGACTTCAGTGTTCCCTTGAACAATTCCGGGGCGCCAGCAATTTCCGACCGACTGTAATTGGTGGAAAGGGAGGGAATCGAACCCTCGACCCCGGCATTATGAGTGCCTTGCCCAGACCGCTATGGCTGAATCAGGATCCGATCTTGGATCCTAAGTCATTGATTATCCTAACTCACTAGCTTTCGTCAACAATGGGCGGG
>Ga0210388_10005269_pt1 | contig 10120 bp, 9 predicted proteins | sample IncBWC19OmetaG_FD_155485 | JGI IMG/M metagenome (GOLD analysis project Ga0210388, IMG submission 155485) | Forest soil microbial communities from Barre Woods Harvard Forest LTER site, Petersham, Massachusetts, United States - Inc-BW-C-19-O ...
ACCACCAGCGAGAGCACCCCCGGGCGCAGCAGACGCGCCTCCAGCTCCATTGGCACCCCATCCAGCGTCACGCGGTAGCGGTTCGCATCGCCGCCTGATTCAATCTCGACCGAACGCAGGCGCCCTCCAATCTCCAGCTGCAGCCTCATCGGCGAAGGCCCTCGCGCCGCGCTGCCGCCTTCCATGCCTTCGGACCGCAATGATTCGACGACTCAGCCGACGCCGGCAAGCTCCCGGCCCCGCTTCCAAATCCGTTCACGATCCCGTTGCAGGCTCCGCTCCCGTTTGCTGCCCGCATCTGTTCGAAAAGCGCCGCAGCCACCGCGGCAATGTCCGCGTGCTGCGACTCCTCCGGTCCGTCCTGTCGTCCATTCGCGAGCAGCCGGTCCAGGTAGCCCGTGTCGATAGCCGCGCTGCGAAAATCCGCGTCGTTCAGAATGCGCCGAAAGAGACCCAGGTTGGTGCGAATCCCCGTGATCACGTACTCGTCGATTGCGCGCAACAGGCGGGCGACGGCGAGCTCGCGGGTGGGCGCATAGGCCACGAGCTTCGAAAGCATGGGATCGTAGTCCATAGGCACCACCCAGCCCTCGTAAATGCCGCTGTCCTCGCGGATGCCCGGCCCTCCCGGCTGCAGCAGCCGGGTAATTCGACCCGGCGATGGGAAAAAACCGTTATCCGGATCTTCCGCATAGACTCGACATTCGATCGCGTGGCCGCGCAGCTGAACGTCCTTCTGCGTGAAAGGCAGCGGCTCACCCGCGGCAATTTGTATCTGCAGATGCACGAGATCGAGACCGGTCACCAGCTCCGTCACCGGGTGCTCCACCTGCAGCCGCGTGTTCATCTCGAGAAAGTAGAAGTTCTGGGCGCCGTCGAGCAGGAATTCCACCGTTCCTGCATTGGTATATCCCGCAGCCTGCGCCAGCCGCACCGCAGCCTCGCCCATGCGCTGACGCAGCTCCGGTCTCACCACCGCCGAAGGAGCCTCTTCGATCACCTTCTGGTGCCGGCGCTGCACCGAGCACTCGCGCTCGCCGAGGTACACGCAGTTGCCGTGCTCATCGGCGAGGATCTGAATCTCGACATGCCGCGGCCGTTCGATCAGCTTCTCGAGATAGACCTCGCTCGATCCGAAGGCCCGCTCCGCCTCGCTCTGCGCAGCTTCAACAGCGGCCTTAAGCTCTTCGCGCCGGGAGACCGCGCGCATGCCCTTGCCCCCACCGCCCGCCGCAGCTTTCAGCATGACCGGATAGCCGATCCCCTCCGCAACGGCATAAGCCTCATCGAGCGAAGCCAAGCCCCGCGTCGATCCGGGAACGCGCGGCATTCCTGACTCATCCGCCGCCTGTCGCGCCCGCGTCTTTGAGCCCAGCGCGCGCATCGCGTGCGAAGGAGGTCCGATGAATTTGACACCGGCCCGCTCGCAGGATTCGGCGAAGTCCGCATTCTCGGAGAGAAATCCGTAGCCGGGGTGAATGGCCTCGGCGCCCGCCCGTCGCGCGATCTCCAGAAGAAGATCCCCGCGAAGATAGGACTCCGACGCCGGAGCCGGGCCCAAACGGTAGACCTCGTCAGCTTCCAGAACATGCAGCGCAGCACGGTCCGCGTCCGAAAAGACCGCTACCGTGGCGATGCCAGATTCACGACAGGCCCGCTGAATGCGCAGGGCAATTTCGCCGCGATTTGCGATGAGGATCTTTTGGAACATCAGCAGTTTGGTTCAGCCGGCAAGAGGTCATTCTATCGCGCTGTCGAGAGATTGTCCGGTTACCAAAGACAGCAGAGCCTGTGCGGATACTTTGCCGCGGTCCACAACATCTCCGGCACGCAAAACAAAAGCCCCCGGCGAAAACCGGGGGCTTTTGATCTCTTAAGAACTCACTTCTTCAGAGCGTGCCGAGGATTACTTCATCACAACGCCTTGAACCGCGTTGTTCTTCTTCTCCTCATTCGCCTTGCGTGTATTCATTGCCTTTTCGCGCCATTGATCGACCTGCGCCATGTCGTCCTTGCGCGCAGAATCGTTGCCGCATTCGAGATCGGCTTTGCGGCGATAGGTCAGCTGCAAATAGGCCATCGCATCGTCATAAGAGGGCCGGATATCGACTGCCTTGTGCAGATATTCGAGACCTTCGTCGACGAGCGGACCGTTCTGCGCTGCCAGATCCTGGCAAGCCTTCTTCGGCATCTTCACATTGCCCGATCCATCGTCCTGCATGCCGACCGCCTGCAGCGCCTTCACGGCATTGCGGTACGCCACGCGCCAGTCGATAGAACCGATGGTATACGCGGCTTCCGCGTCCTGGGGATCGACTTCCAGAACCTTCTTCTGCCACTGCTTGGCTTCGTCGAACTTATCGGTGTTGAAGTAAATGCTGGCGATACCCTTCAGGCTGTTCACGTCCTTGGGATCTTCGGCCAGGACAGCCTGGAAATTCTGAATCGCCAGGTTGGCATTCTTCATGTTGTCTGGGGTTGTAAGGTCAGGTACCACCTGCTGGGCATACGCGGTAGCCAGATAAGAGCGGGCCATGGGCAGCGTAGGATCGTCGTTCACTGCCTGTTGGAAGTGATTGATTGCTTCCTCATACTTGGCGCTCTTGTAGGCCTGGACTCCCTTGTTCAGCTGATCGCGGGCCTTGAGGCGTTGGCACCCGGTCATCAACACCAGCAACGAGAGCGTTGCCGCGGCCATCACCGGAAAACGTGCAATTCGATTCATTCTGTATCTCGTCTCCTTCGATCGCCAGGCGAGCCCCAGCAATTGGGATGCTTCAAGGTCGCGAAAAGGATAATACTCCTCGCGCAGCTGATTGTAATTCGTTTGTTCCGTTAGGCAAGAGCTAAGGGGACAAACTGCAGGCTATACCGGCCGCACACTCCAAGGGAAGGAAGCATGGGCCGCTGAGAGGGAAGCAGCGGGCCTTACTGGCCCGCTTCAATCTTGGGAGTCATCAGTCCGATATGGTCGATGCCCACGGAATGGGCCATATCCACGACTTCGGCAACCGAGGAGAAGTTGAGATTGGGATCACCCTTGACGAACATGACCTTTTCGGCGCGTGTCGAAAAAATCCCGTCCAGCCGGGTGCGCAGCTGGTCCTTGGGCACCGTGTCCTGGTTGATCAGGTAGGTCGGAATACCATTGGCAGCGCCATTGATCGTCACCACGATCGTGCGATCGTTCGGCGGGGTCTGCTGCGGATTCTTCGGAGGCTGGGGCACCAGCGCATCCAGGCCATGCGGCGTGACCGGCACAATGACCATGAAGATGATCAGCAGTACCAGCAGCACGTCGATCATCGGGGTTACGTTAATGTCAGAATTGAGGGCACCCGGTCCCGCACCACTTCCCATACTCATAAGTCAGTTCCTCATTTCTCAAAAAGCTGAGATGCAATCCCGTTGCTCACAAGAACTGCTGCTCTCGATTACTGCCCTGACGGCACCTGCGTGTTGAGCTGCGTTTGCTGTTCGGTGAGCAGGCCCACCTCGTCCACGCCCGAGGTGCGGACGGCATCAATCGCGTCTTCCACCGTGCCGTAGTGCGCGCGCGCATCGGCGCGGAAGTAAACCATCTTGCTGGTCTTGCCCTGCAGCAGATCGTTGACCTTCGAGCCCAGATCGGCGAGCGAGGTCTGGTTCTGGCCCAGGTAGACCTTGCTGTCACGGGTGATGGCGACGGTAATTGCGTCTTCCTTACTGGCGTCGTCCATGGTCTCGGCATTCTGCGTCTTAGCCAGCTCGACGTTGACTTTGTTGGTCAGCATGGGCGTGATGACCATGAAGATGATCAGCAGCACCAGCATGACGTCCACCATGGGGGTGACGTTGATGTTGGAGTTTACTTTCTTGCCTTCGTCTCTTTTTGCGATTGCCATTGATTACTCCCCGGTCTTTCGATCACCGGCCTGTCGATCACCCCACGGGTCGCCCGACCGGCCTTCCCTTCAACACTTCAGGAGAAAATTGGGCGCCGGGGACGGAGCGAAGTTCCCCCGCTCCCGGCGTGTGATTCCCGTTTTTTCTTCCTTGGTCTTCAGGGCAAAGCGTATTAGCGGCGGCCGCTCTGCTTGATGAAGTAGTCGATCAGTTCGCTCGAGGAGTTATCCATCTCCACGTCGAATGCTTCGACCTTGTTGGTGAAGTAGTTGAAGGTCATAACGGCAGGGATGGCGACCAGCAGTCCGAACGCGGTGGTGACCAGCGCTTCAGAAATACCCGAAGCGACAGCGCCGATACCAGGCGTCTTCTGCGTGGCGATTTCCTGGAAGGCCTTCAAGATACCGGCGACCGTTCCGAAAAGTCCGACGAACGGTGCGGTAGAACCGATGGTGGCAAGACCACCCAGACCGCGCTTCAGCTTCGCATGCACGATAGCTTCAGAGCGCTCCAGGGCGCGCTTGGAGGATTCGATCTGCTCGGCCGTCACCGCGCCGCCGCTGCCGTAGTTGCGGAACTCCTGCAGACCGGCTGTGACAACCTCGGCGAGGTGCGACTTCTTGTTGCGGTCGGCCACCTTGATGGCTTCGTCCAGCTTGCCTTCCTTGAGTGCGCCTGCAACGCGGGGAGCAAACTCACGCGACTGCTTGCGGGCTGCTGCGAAATACAGGTAGCGGTCGATGATGACCGCGAGCGACCAGATCGACATGATGAAGAGCACGAACACCACGCCGCGAGCCAGCCATCCCATGTTGTTCCAGAGATCGATGGGGCTGAAGCCGACTGCCTGCTGTTCCTGAAAGAGACCCAGGGCTGCCGGGTGCGCTACAAGCTGATTGAGATGAGCGAGAATCACTGAATCTTTCCTCCTAAGGAGTAACTACTGGAATCACAAAAAAGGTCTTAGCAGATGTGGATGGCTTTCCCCGGAGTCTTCCGGCTATGCACAGCTCCGGACATCAACCACCGAGGGTAAAGATTACGTTCACCTGGGTCTCCACCTCGACCGGCTCGCCGTTGAGCAGGTAGGGCTTGTAACGCCAGGATTTCACCGCCTCCAGGGCAGCCTGCTGAAGCATCGGCGGACCGCTCAGGACACGAAGATTTTCGATTGTGCCAGCCTTGGAAATCGTTGCCTGAAGGACAACCGTTCCCTGAATGCGGGCAGCTTTGGCGATCGCCGGATACTGCGGATTGGTGCCGCCCAGCTTGTTTCCAGCAATGACACCGGCGGAAACAGCGATCTTCTTGGGAGCCGCGGCCTTGACCACCGGCGCCGGACCGGATCCGATACCACCCAGGATGCCGCCCATTACGCCGCCGGCGCTGCCGCCAGCCATGCCATCCATGCCCGCGACGCCGCCCATGCTCGGCGGTGGCGCAGCATCTTCTTTCACCATCTTGATGTCTTTAGGAATTCTGGTCGGCGCGGTCAGCTGATTGTTCAGCATCTCGGAGACGACCTTGATCGGGTGCACCGGAGCCGGTGGTGGCGGCGGCGGTGGAGGCGGGGGCGGCGGCGGTGCAACGAGCAGCGTCGTCATCGCTGCTTTCGGCAAGGCCTCGGGATAGATCAACGGAATGAGAATCAGTGCAGCAATAATCGATCCGTTGAGAACGATCCCGACAAATGTGTAGTACTTGCTCTTGGTCTTGAGCCTTCCGCCGGACTCTACTAGCGAATCTTCAAACATGGCCTACCTCGGTCGTGCGAAACGTTGTTACCACCTATAGACACCGAACCACTGGGATTTTGTTCCCGAAATAATTTCACGGCTCGCCGAAGCGAAAAAAGGTGAGTTCCCGTTCTATAACACAACCGGCACTGTTTGCGAAACTAGAGATCGAAGCCAGCCCAACTCCATTTCGATGCCAGCAAGGCTGCGAAGCTATGCCTTGGCTTTCCTCGCCGCCGGCAAAGCCGCGCTTTTGCCGCGCCCCGAGCGCCAGTCCTGGTAGGCAACCAGCATCGGAGCAGCGACTGCAATGGACGAGTACGTTCCGATCAGAATGCCGACCACCAGCGCAAACGAAAATCCATGCAGTACCTCGCCGCCGAACACGTAAAGCGACAGCACGGTAAGGAAAGTCAGTCCTGACGTCAGAACCGTCCGGCTCAGCGTCTGGTTGATGCTGCGGTTCACCACCGCCGAGAGCGGCTCACGCCGCGACAGGCGCAGGTTTTCGCGGATGCGGTCGAAGACCACGATGGTGTCGTTCATCGAATAGCCGACCAGGGTAAGAATGGCCGCAATGACCGTCAGCGAAATCTCCTGGTTCGAAAGTGAGAACGCGCCGATAGTGATCAGCGTGTCGTGGAAGACCGCAACCACCGCGGCCACGCCGTAAATCAATTCGAAGCGGAACCAGAGATACACCAGCATCCCGGCCAGCGAATACAGCGTCGCCAGCAACGCCTGCTTGCGCAACTGCGCGCCCACCTGCGGACCGACAATCTCCACGTTGCGCACCGCGAAGCCCGAAAGATATGCGCCCTGCTTCAGCTCGTTCGCCACCGCCGGAGTCGCAACCCCGGAGACACTGTCGATCGACTCGAGCAGCCCGCTGTGCTGGTTGTCGCGATAGCCGAGGATCGCATTCGCCTGCTGGGCGTAGTGCTGCGCGGCGACGTCGCTGCCGCCCAGGTGCTCAGGGTCGCGCTGCTCGAGCCACTGCGTCAGCGCGTCGCGTCCGGCGTTATCCAGATCCAGCTTGCCCTGGTTCGCGGGGCCTGTGGCCGAATAGTTGGTTGTCAGCGTATTGACGATGGCTGCTCTGCCAGCGTCGAGAGCGGACTCGCTGGTCCGCGTCTCAGGCAGCGTGATCAGAACCTCGTCGTTCGCCGCCGGACCGTAGGTCACGATCGGCGCGTCTTTGAGGCCCACCTTCTGTGCGGCCGACCGCAGACGATCCAGGCTCGGCGCATGGTCGAACTTCACGCGCACCACGGTGCCGCCCTTGAAGTCCACATCCAGCGGCAGACCATGCCAGAAAAACAGCGAGAGCAAACCCGCCACGCTGAAGATCAGCGAGAATCCGAGGAAATACCACTTCTTCCCCAGCCAATCGATCTTTACTTCACGAAACAGTTCCACGAAAGCATTCCCTCGTTATCAACTTACGAGCGGTCAGCGATGAAGCGGCCGGAGATACTGCGGCCAGTGAAACCCTTCGTCGTTCCCGCCTGATTACTTCTTAACCCGCACAACACGTCCAGGGTCAAATCCTGCTGGCCGCTTCATCCCTGGCCGTCCCTGCCCTGCGCTTAAATCGACAACGCCTCGCCGCGCTGCTTGCGGTTGAGGTTCGCCTCGAAGATCACGCGCGAGACGAAGACTGCGGTGAACAGGTTGGCAAAAAGTCCGAAGGACAGGGTCACGGCAAAGCCGCGCACCGGTCCTGTGCCGAAGACAAACAGAATCGCCGCTGACACAATCGTCGTAACGTGCGTATCGATAATCGTCGTCCACGCGTGCGCGAATCCCTGGTCGACCGCCGCCGCCGGAGCCTTCCCGGCACGCAGCTCTTCACGGATGCGCTCGAAGATCAGCACATTCGAATCCACGCCCATACCAATGGTCAGGATCACGCCCGCAATTCCCGGCAGCGTCAGCACAGAGCTCGTGAAGCCCATGAATCCCAGCAGGATCACCAGGTTCAGGAACAACGCGATGTCCGCATTGATGCCCGCGCCGCGATAGTAGACCAGCATGAAGACCATGACCGCCAGCATGCCGATGATCGAAGCCATCACGCCCTGGTGGATCGAGTCTGCACCCAGCGACGGGCCAACCGTGCTCTCCTGCAGATAATGCAGCGAAGCTGGCAACGATCCGGTATTGAGCAGCATGGCCAGATCGTTGGCCTGCTGGTTGCTCATGTTTCCGCCGCCGATATTTCCCTGATCGCGGATCTGGTCCTTGATAACCGCGACCTCGAAGATCTTGTTATCGAGGACGATTGCCAGGTACTTGCCCTTGTTCGCGCCCGTGTAATCGGCAAAGCGGTCGCCAGCGGCGGTCGTGAAGTAGAAGTCGACTTCAGGCTCGTTGGTGTTCTGGTTCTGGCTCACGCGGGCGCTGCGAACGTCGGTGCCGCCAACTTCGGCTGCACGCTTCAGCTGGTAATACTCGGTGCCGCCGGTATGCGAGACCCCGGGCGCCGTCGCCGCCAGGATGGAGTCGAACGGTACGCTGCCGCCCATCTGCTGCAGGGCATCCTGCTCGCTGGTATAAGGGCCGCCGGTCACGGCATGAAACTCCAGCCGCGCAGTGGACTGGATCACATCCTTGACCCGGCCCAGGTCGTCGACACCCGGCAATTCCACCAGGATCTGATAGCTTCCCAGGTTATACGGCTGGACGACCGGCTCGCTGGTGCCAAGCTCGTTCACGCGCTGGCCGATAACGGCAATCGACTGGTCCACAGCCCGCTGCTTCAGGTCTGAGACCACCGAGGGCTTCATGGTCAGCGTCCAAATATTGTTCGCGTCGGAGGCAATATCGTACTGCGTGCCATACTTCGTGTTCAGCGTGCTGCGAATATCGCTGCCGCGGTCCAGAGGCGCGCCATTGATATGGATGACATCCGGGCGGGTCGGATCAGGCGCAACCGAGCCGACAGTGATGCCGCTCGACTGCAGATCCTGCTGAATATGCGATGCGTCGCTGTCGCGCGCGATGCCGACCGCTTCATCCACCATCACTTGCAGGATCAGGTGCGTTCCGCCCCTCAAGTCGAGGCCCAGGTGAATCCGGTCCAGAAGCGAAGCCTTGAGCGCGGAGCCGCTGAAGCCCTTGGGAAGGCCGATGATGCCGAAAACGAAGACAATGATGACGGCGAAGATCAGGATGGTTTTGGTGGTCAGATTCTTACGCATGAGACTCGTCTGGAATGGAGATGCTGTACCGCGCCATTACTTGGCCACGTCTTCGGTGGTCACCGATGCAATCGCGCTCTTGACAACTTCAATCTTGATGTTATCCGGCGGAATTCGCAGCTGAATCGCGTCTTCCTTGATCGAGAGAATGGTTCCACGGATGCCGCCGCTCGTGGTCACCTTGTCGCCCGGCTTCAGGTTGCTCAGCATCTGCTGCCAGTTCTGCTGCTTCTTCTGGTTAGGCCGGATCAGCAGCAGGTAAAAGACGCCAATTATCAGGACAAAGGGCAGGAACTGGATCACACCAGGAGGAATCGCGGCAGCCAGTAATATCGTTGACGTCAACACACAATCCTTTTTCGGTGGAGCAGCCTGCAAGGCCACTCTGCACCACTGCAAATCGAAGTTTTGAGGGAAGGCCCCGGGCTAAGAGGGAAATCTTTTGCCGGAAGGGCTTGTAACAGCACGCGCTGCTTCCTTCTGCTGCCAATTGCATCGGCCGCCTGCCGGGGTTCTTACGCTCCACAAAGGAAACCTGAAGCCGCAAAAAATACCGGAGGGGGTGCCTAGCTACTAAGCATCGCGTACAGGATAGACCCTGTCAAGGCGGAACGGCCCGGCACCGGCGCCTGAAACCAACATAAAACAGCGAAATAAGCTCCACGCCGGTTACTTGCAGATCGAATCGGCGCTACTCCCGCACTTGGCGTCCAGGACCATGTCGAGGATCGTCATGTACGTTGGCCCGCTCACGCTGCGGCTCCCATCCTGGTCAATATTGACCTTATGCGCGACGACAATGTCGTACAACGGAAACACAGTGATGAACTGCCCATTCGATCCCATGGCCGAAAATGCGCCCTGGTAAGGCCCGGTCATAACGTCTCCCGGATATTTCGGAGCCTCCCACGCCCACCAAAGCATGCCGTAGCCCCAGCGCCCCGTCCATCCCGGAGACCAGTACCAGTCGCCGATTTCGTCGAAGTGCGTGGTGGGGTAGGTGCTGAACTCGATCGTGCCGGGATCGCCCCACACTGTTTTGCCCCAGGCGCCGGTCCTCAGGGCGAAAAGTCCCAGCCGCGCCATATCCCGCGTCGAGAGGGACATGGGATACGAAAAGTGACTCGAATTGTCAGAGTACGTCTTCTTCTGCCGCGCCCGGTCGAAATCCTGAAAGCGCAGCGGAATCGCCAGGTCATCGCGGACGGCGTCGTAAATATCCTTATGAATCAGCTTCTCGAACGCCAGGCCGGAGGCGTCGAAATCCCAGTTGTTATAGAAGAACCGCGTTCCCGG
>Ga0210388_10005271_pt1 | contig 10118 bp, 3 predicted proteins | sample IncBWC19OmetaG_FD_155485 | JGI IMG/M metagenome (GOLD analysis project Ga0210388, IMG submission 155485) | Forest soil microbial communities from Barre Woods Harvard Forest LTER site, Petersham, Massachusetts, United States - Inc-BW-C-19-O ...
GAGCGCAGCTTTGTCCTTAAGCTCCGAGACGCGCAGCTGGATGGGCGAATCGCCGATGTGGGCCTGCACCGCAGGCAGGAAAAGATGGGCAGATCGAGAGATTCCGCCGCCCAGTACGATTACGTCAGCGCGAAACTCGACGAGCAGCGTGCAGATAATTATGCCAAGATGATCGCCAAACTCGACGAAGGCCTGTTTTGCGGCCGGATCGGATAGAGCGGCAGCCGCCAAATCGACGACCTCACGCTTCTTGCCGGTGCGGCGCTCGTAATTCCCCACGATGGCTCGCGAGGAAACAAAGTCCTCGACGATTCCGTTACGGTAAGGAAGATTCCAGATTTCGCCGCCGGTGGGCACACCGGGCCCTTGAGTCACTAGCTGACCGTCGACCGCGAAGGCCGAACCGATCCCCGTACCCAATGTAAGACCAACTGCGCGCCGAAAGCCGCGTGCCGCTCCGGCACCGACTTCGCCAAGAAGATACGCGTCGGCGTCGTTGAGAAAGCGCACCTGCGCGGGCTGCAAGCCGAATCGCGCGGCGAGGGCCTGGCGTAGATCGATTCCATAAAGGTAGGGCAGCTTGTGACGCATCAGGCTCACGCCGGCCTGAAGGTCGAAAGGGCCGGGGACGGCAAGCATGGCACCGTTGATCTGGTCGTGGCCGTCAGTCTCGTCGTGGCCAATTCGGGCTTTCGTTCCCAGTTCGTAAAGGAGATCGACGAATGCGTCGGAAGTATGCGTGGCCGAATGAGGCGCGCTGGCAACCGGTCCGAGATGGAAATCCGAACCCCAACACACTGCGCAAGCGACGTGGCTGCCGCCAACATCGAACGCAAGCACACGGCTCTCCATAAGGTCAGCCATCACGAACACCGCAAACCCCATCCGACGAGAGCGATCCCACAGGCAATGAGATTGTTACCATTTGTACCATACCGAACGGCGAGAAGTCCGGAATCTTTCAGAAAAAATCTGAGCGCGTCCGAAGAAAACCAGCGACAATTCTGGCCCGATGCGGCTATTATGGTTGCCGAATTCCGGCACGGGATGTTGTACGCTAAAAGGGCAAGCATTGCCGTCTTTGATAACGCTATCTTCAGTACTTTGCGGCAATTTCATGCGATAGCTCGGACTTGGCGATTTCCAAACGAAGTCTTTGCGCAGGAATTCGCGGGTTCGATAGGATGGTTTGCCATGCCCAAGCATTTCCAATTCAATCCCGAAGCCGCGGTTCGGCTTTTTGTTCGTGCATGGCGGCGAATTGCGGCAGTATTACTGACCGTTGGGCTGGCCGCTTCGTTGCCCTCGCAAACACCGCCGACGCCCGTTGAAGCATACGGTCCGTTCAATGCGGTTTTTCTTGCCGATGGATCCGGCTTGAACAAGACGCTTTCTCCATCAACTTCGCTTGACGGAGTTTGGGCTGTAGCAATGGATGGCCAGGGATCAGGCCAGCCTTCGATACAGGATCCGCTTCTCGCTGGACGCGCTGTGTGGACGATTTCTTTCTGGTTCGAGTCCCAAGTTTCGAATCAAGGGACGGCGTTGCTCGCAGGCATCGGCGACCCTGCGGCAGAGGATGCGCGCTTTGTCGGCATTGCGGATAATCGATTGGGCTTGTGGCTGGGAAAGGCGCAAAGTTCCGGCGGGTTTGTAGTTGGCGATCAGACACTCGACGCGGCAAAGTGGCACCTTGCGGTCGCGGTCGGCGACGGCGATCGTGTGGTGCTCTACGCCGATGGACGCGAAGTGGCCACGAGCAAGCTGGCACAGGGCAGCGTTGCGCCGGTTCTGGAGATGGCGCCGCCGCCGCTGCTAAATGTTGCGGGAAGTCATTTTGGCGGCGAGATAGCCGCGCTCAGGATTTATCGCACCGCATTTACGGCTGAGCAGATGAAGGCGATTGCCGATGCGCCGCCGGACTTTAGCAAATCAGAATATGAGGAGGCCACGCAGCACTGGCCGGTGCAGACTCGCGCGCAGGCGGGATACAGCGCGCCGCAAGATCCCTCGACATGGCCGCGCGGCAAAGGTGAGATTCAAAAGCCAGTGGCGAAGGAGCTGAACGCCGCGGATCTTCATTGCCAGTTGACGGGTGATGATCCGTGGAAGCTCGCAGGGGGCTGGAGGCTGCAGGCGGCGCCGCAGGTGAAAGCAATCGGCGAAGAGATTTCAAGGGCGGGATTCGCCGACAAAGATTGGTTGGTAGCGACAGTGCCGGGCACGGTGCTGACAACGATGATCGATCGTGGCGTTTATCCCGATCCCGATTACGGGCTGAACAATCTTGCCATTCCCGAGAGCCTGGCTCATCAGGACTATTGGTATCGCGTGGAGTTCAAGACGCCGGCCGCGACGCATGGGCGGCGGCTGACGCTCACATTCGAAGGGGTAAATTACGCTTCCGAAGTTTGGATGAACGGGAAGAAGCTAGGAGGATTTACCGGAGCATTCCTGCGCGGGAAGTTCGATGTTACGGATATTGCCGATGGTGGCGAGAATGCGCTGGCCGTGCGGGTTTCTCCGCCGCCACATCCGGGAATACCGAACGAGCAGTCGCTCCGAGGCGGTCCGGGCGAGAACGGCGGAATAGAAGTGCTCGACGGGCCAACATTTTCTGCCGCAGAGGGCTGGGATTGGATTCCTGGCATTCGCGATCGCGATACGGGCATCTGGCAAGATGTGACACTGACGGCAACAGGCCCAGTGGATATCGGCGACCTGAACGTGATTACGACATTGCCGAAGCCGGATCGAAGCGAGGCCGACATCGAGATCGAGGCGCCGCTGACAAACACGGGCAGCGCGGCGATTGACGGTGAGCTGACGGCCAGCTTCGATGACGTGACGGTGATGAAGCACGTGCATCTTGCTCCGGGAGAGACGGTGGTTCGGCTGGAGCCGGCGGAGTTCGCGCAGCTCAAGGTTCAACAGCCGCGGCTTTGGTGGCCGAATGGCTACGGCGATCCGGTGCTGCACACGCTTAAACTTTCGCTGACCACAGGCGGGAAGACGAGCGCGGCAAAGGAAATCGAATTCGGCATGAGAGAGGTGAGCTACGAGCTTTCGCTCTTCGATGCGTTGGGAAATTTGCGGCGCGTGGAGGTGCTGCCCAGCCGAACGCACGATGAGGCGCTGCCGTTGATCGATGGGACGCACCAAGGAATACGGCAGATTTTCGACTGGACTCCAAATCAAGTGTTACCGGGGCAGACACTGCCGGATTGGATGCTGCACGCATGGGTGCAGACGCTGGAGCCGCAGGCCGCGGATTCGCCGTCGATTCGTCCAGTTGATAATGGATGGCCGGGAACGGATCTTGTAATCAAAGTGAACGGCGTGCGCATTGCCGCGCGCGGCGGTAACTGGGGCATGGACGACATGCTGAAGCGCGTGAGCAAGGAACATCTGGAGCCGTATTTCCGGCTGCATCGCGACGCGCATGTAAACATGATCCGCAATTGGATGGGCCAGAACACGGAGGAAAATTTCTACGCGCTCGCGGACAAGTACGGGCTGATGGTATGGAACGATTTTTGGGAATCGACGCAAACCTACAACGTGGAAGCCGAGGACCCAGTGCTATTTTTGGCGAATGCGCGCGATGCGATTCTGCGCTACCGGCATCATCCGTCGATTGTGGTGTGGTGCGGGCGCAATGAGGGTGTGCCGCAGCCCACGATCAATTCAGGATTGGCGGAGCTGGTGCGCATGCTCGATCACACGCGCTATTACACGGGCAGCTCGAATCAGGTGAATCTGCGCAACTCAGGACCTTATCAATTTCAGCCGCTCGATACTTATTACAGAATTAATCGAGGCTTCAGCGTGGAGCTGGGAATTCCCAGCGTGCCGACACTGGAGAGCATGAAATCGTTCATTCCCGAGCCTGATCGCTGGCCGATCAGCGATACGTGGGCTTATCACGACTGGCACCAAAGCGGGAACGGCGCGGTGCAGCCGTACATAGCCCACATGGAGACGGAGTTTGGCGCGCCGACGAGCCTGGAGGACTTTGAGCGGAAGGCGCAGATGCTCGATTACGCCGGCCATCGCGCCATCTTTGAGGGCTTTGCCGCGCATCTTTGGCAGCCCAACTCCGCACGCATGATCTGGATGACCCAACCCTCGTGGCCGAGCATGGAGTGGAATTTTCTGAGCTGGGACTACGATACGCAATCGAGCTTTTTCGGAACGCAGAAGGCGTGCGAGCCGGTGCATGCGCAGTTGAATTTATTCGACGGCTCGGTGGATCTGATCAACCTGGGCGGCGCGAATTCCTTCAAGGTGCGCACGCTTGTTGAGGGCCTGGACGGCAAGACGCTCAGCGATCACACGGACCAGGTGCAGGCCGGGGGCGACGATCGCACCGCAGTGTCGAAGCCCGATTTGGCAACTTTGGCCGCTGGGCATACGGTCCTGGTGAAGCTTGAAGTAAGCGATGCGGCTGGTGCACCGGTGAGCGACAACTTCTACTGGTGGTCGGCTGACGAGGCGAGCTTACGGGAGTTGAACTTGCTGCCGCAGGCGCAGCTTTCGTCCTCTGCCACGGTTTCAAAAGCAAATGGCGAGCGCACGGTTACGGTGCGGATCAAGAATACAGGACCCACAGCGGCGCTGATGATCAAGCTCACGCTCGAAAACGCGGCGACAGGGCAACGCATTCTGCCGGCATACTACAGCGACAACTATGTTTCGCTTTTGCCGGGTGAAGAGCGCAGCGTGAGCGTCGCGTTCGCGGCCGGCGACGCGGCGCCAGCTATTGGCCTGCGAGGCTGGAATCTGGCCACGGAGACGATTGCGATGCAGTAGAAAAACCGCCCGGCGAGATCGTGTCCAACTCGTTTTTCTTCCGAAATCGTTTTCAATGAACAACAATAGGGGTGCGGTGTTTGCAGCCGCACGAGCGCCGCAGCACGATCTCAACCGGGAGAACGATGCGGTTGCCCGTATGCGGCGTTTCACCGCGAGCGATGCGATCGAAGAGCAGGTTGGCCGCAACGCGGCCCATCTCCTGCGCGGGCTGGCGGACGACGGTCAGCGGCGGTGAAGTGAACTCGGCCATATCGAAGTCATCGAATCCAGCGAAAGCGAGATCGTTGGGAATGCGCAAGCCGAGGCGCGAGATGGCTCCCAGAACGTAGCGCGTAACGAGGGTATTCGAGGTGACGACTGCAGTGGGTGGAATATCGAGCGCCATTTTTTCCTTGATAGCCTGCTCAACAATCTCTTCCGAATTGCAATCGAAGATAGCGCACGACTCGAGCCCTGCATCCTGCATGGCGCGACGATAGCCAAGAAAGCGCGTGTTAATGGTAAACAGGCTCCGGCTGAGGGCCAAGTAAATGATGTGCCGGTGCCCGTGCTCGATGAGATGCTCTACGATGCGACGCGATCCTAAGGTGTTTTGCACCAGAACGGTGTCGATGGATGGATCAGAAACGGGGCGGTCGAATGCCACGACCGGCGTTTTGCCGAAGAGCGTGCGAGTGAGGCGGGAATTCCGGGCATGGGCCGGAATCACCAGTACGCCGTCTACGTGCCGTTGCAGCATCTCGTCGGCTGCGGCGTACTCGGTTTCGGGATCTTCATCGGAGGTGGTGATGATGACGGAATAGCCGCGCTCCTTCGCCACGGTGGTGACCGCGTGGGCGCAACTGGCAAAGAAGGGATCGTATAAGTAAGGAATGATCAGGCCAATGGAATGGCTGCGCTGGCCGCGAAATGCCCGCGCCAAAACGTTAGGACGGTACTTGAGCTGCTCGATTGCGGTTTGAACTCGCTGAGTTGTATCGGCGGAGACGCGAACTGTGCCGCTCAACACGCGGGAGACGGTCATGGTGCCGACGCCCGCCAGCCGAGCCACGTCACTCATGGTGGGCTTGCGATGTACAACCGGCGCTAATGTGCGCTGTTTCGCTTTGCTCGCAGATTGACCCGCGGGACGCTTCGCCAATTCACTTACTCCAGGCACAACTTGCTCTTTCGCGCTCTGGCCGAACTCCGAAGGGGAAGATCCAAGGGCCCTGCAGCTCTTCAGTCCGGCTGCGTCTTTGTGTTTATGGACCGCATAATGCGATGAACCGCGATGTCAGCGGCGTTTGCAGCGGCCAAAGCAGGACTATAACAGTCTGGATACGCTTGAAGCAACGAAATCAGCGAGATCGCAGGACCGATTTTCGGCAAAATCTTTTGGCGGCGCCTCATGCGATTGGGGCTTCAAATGCGCGTGACGAGATTGGATTGAGCAGCCGGCTGGCCACGCACCGCGATATAACTTTTCGTCAGACCGAATACGCGCTCTTTCAAGATGCAACAGTCCGGGAATAACTGCTTCATTTCGCGAAGAGTCAGCAGGCGAACTTCGTCGACAATCTGGTGGACAAGGCTTGGTTGCAAGAAACCCCGTGGAGTCCATCGCGCAATGCGATGCTGGATGTTCTTTGGGAGATATTGAATGTATGGCGCAAGAAGATGCGCTTCAATTGGAAAGGAGCGAGCAGGCGTTTGAATCCAGAGGCAGCGCGCAACTCGCCGAACCTCCTGTGCAAACGCGCCTTGCTGCTGCCAAGTGCCAACATGCTCGATGACCGAATTCGAAAATGCAATGTCAAACGAATGGTCGTCGAATGGCAGTTGGGATGCGTCGCCGATTACGGATCTGAAGCGATTGTTCTGAACGGGACCATAATCGAGGATATTCAGTAACGTGACGGGAAAGGGCGGGCCATCCGGGCTCTCCCCAGACCATGTTTGTTCGGTCCCACCTACATCCAATACTCGCGTCTCGGCAGACGGCGAGAATACTGCAAAGAAGCGATTCATGCGCCGCCGGCGGAAACGGACGAACACGAGATGATAGAGGGACTCAAAGGTAATTTTCATTTGCCGATCCCGGAGGACAGCCGCGAGGTTGCGCAAAACGTATGCAGGACAAGGAAAACGTTATCGCAGCGTGAGATCGAGCATTGTCACGGGTGTGTCATTTGATTGTTGGGAGATCCGCGCCGCGAAGAATACTTCCCATGGTCCGTTCGTGAGATCGTTCATTTCCCCGATCCGGAGGTTCCAGTCGAAACCAGGGCATAGCGAGGTTAAGAGCCCTCCCGTCTGTCTCCGCTCCAGTAGCCAAAATCGGCTCAGAGGCGGTCCGTGGCCTCTGTTAAGCCGTGAATCACAAAGGTGGGATATTGCTTGGGCCATCTTTTCGAGCGGATAGTCTTCTGTAATTTATTCATTATAATTAACTTAATAGACAGAACCGATCGAAATGCGGCGCCCATTCTCGCCACAGGCAGTAGAAATGGGACAGGTAATTTCCAAGATCGCCAAAGATCAGGGCGGCGACTTGCTCCGGGGAAACGGGCTCTCGAATTTATTAGAGACACTTCGGTAACCATACTTTAGCGTTATCTAAGTTCCAAAATAGACAAAAAGATGGGTACTATCGATCCACAGCGACTCGTTTACGGGCAGTCGTAAGTTGAGGCTCGCATTGGAAGTTCTCCCCGGAAGAGCACGACTTTTTGTTGGTTGAAGGGGGAACAGACCAGCGAGTTCAGCTTTCCGGTGACCTGTCGACTTGAGATTTGAGAAGAAAGGCAGTTGGCGTCTCGATGAGCACGTCATCCAATAGGGCAACTAAAACCGTGAGATCGGCAGAAGTGTCAACGAGTTTCGACACCAAACGCAAATATGCGCCTGAGGCCGAGCTGTTGTCGATCGCTTTAATCGGCCCAGACCAGGAGAAGCGGTCGGCGGTGGCCAGAGCGCTTGCCGAAACGCAAAGGGCCGATGTCCGCGAGTTCGATTCGTACCCGCCGGAAGTTGGAAACCTTGCGGGATTGCTGGCGGCCTTCGACGTTGTCGTTCTGGAACTGGATAGTGAGCCAACTGTCGCACTGGAATTGGTGGAAAGAGCGAGCGCTAATGACGCGGCGACGATCGTGGTGTATTCGGAGAATACAGATCCGAAATTTGCGGTCCGCTCCATGCGGGCAGGCGCGTGCGAGTACTTGCATCTGCCCCTCGAGCACGACGCTGTGGGCGAGGCTTTGGCCCGGATTGAAGCTGCGCTTCGCGAGAAAGCGCTGCCCGGGGCGAGGACCGTTGGAGGACTGCACGTTTTTGCCGGCTCCAAAGGCGGATCAGGCGTAACGACAGTCGCATGCAATATTGCTGTCGCGCTGGCCGAGAAATCCGACCAGAAAATCCTGCTCATCGACCTCGCTCTTCCGATTGGAGATGCGGCGCTGTGCCTGGGAATTTCCGCCGGCTACTCGACGGAGGACGCTCTACGAAATGCCGACCGCCTGGATGCGAGTCTGCTCAAGAATCTGCTGGTACAGCATCGGTCGGGAGTGATGGTGCTTGCTGCACCCACCAAAGTTCCCGAGGTTGAGGTTTCGAAAGGCGCTATCGATAAGCTGATCGCAATTGCGCGAAGCGAATTCGATCACGTAATTGTAGATGTGGGATCGAGAATCGATGTGGCGGCGAAGGTCCTCATCGAGGAAGCTTCGACTATTTATCTGGTGACACAGACCGGCATCTCGGAACTGCGCAATTCAAATCGCCTGATCTCGCAGTTCTTCGCGGAAGGAAATCCGAACCTGGAGATCGTGATCAACCGGTTTGAATCCCGCTTTCTGGAAACGGTGAACGAAGACGTAGTCGCGAAGGCTCTCGGCAAGCCGGTGCGGTGGAAGATTCCCGATGACCAGGACGCTGCGCGCGCCTTGCAGTACGGCGACACGGGACGGCCTGAAACGCGCATTTCGCGCATAAGCCGGGAGATGGCCAGCTCAATCTCCGGACGTCCCATTCCAAAAGAGCGGAAGAAGGACCCTGAACCCAAAGGTTCCACAAAAAATGTCGCGCGAGTTGAGCCCGTGAGTAATACGCCATCGAGCACTGCGAATTCGAAATCGGCCGATGGGCGCATGATTCCGGTCGTAACATGGCCGACACCCGGCTCGATCACCTACGGGGAAAGACTGACGTTCGCGCAGCTTAATGCCACGGCATCGGTTGAGGGAACTTTTGTCTACACGCCCGATCCTGGCTATGTGCTGCCGGTGGGAGCGCACACGCTGTGGGTGACATTCACTCCGGTAGACACGAGTACCTACTCGCCGCTCCAGGCCGCAGTTTCAATTGTTGTGACCAAGGCGACACCGGCAATTTTCTGGCAAACGCCAGATGGGATCACCTACGGCACCGCATTGGACGAGGCGCAACTGAATGCAACGGCGCCGGTACCCGGAAGATTGAGCTACTCCCCCGCGGAGGGCGAGTTGCTGCCTCCGGGAATGCATACGCTCTCGGTAACTTTCACACCCGCGGACACCGCGAACTACGCCACAGCACAATCGGCCGTGTCGTTGGCTGTAGCCAAGGCAACGTCGGTCATCCAGTGGCCGACGCCCGATCCGATTACCTACGGCACACAGATTGGCAACTTGCACCTGTGTGCTGCGGCGTCGGTGCCGGGTAAATTCGAATACACCCCTGGCCTGGGAGCGGTGCTTGCGGCCGGAGAGCACAGACTGTCAGTGGTTTTCACGCCGGAAGATACTGTGGGCTATTCGTCGTCGCAAGCTGCCGTGTCACTAAGAGTTGCCAAGGCAACTCCCGCAATCAGCTGGCGGAAACCGGATCCGATTTCCTGCGGCGTGGCCATCGGCGCTGCCCAGTTGAACGCCAGAGCAACAGTGCCCGGATCTTTTGCCTACACGCCCGTCGCGGGGGAGATCATGGACCCGGGAGCGCATGAGCTCACGGCAGTCTTCACTCCAATCGACACTCTGAATTACACAACGTCGCATGCCGCAGTGCCCATCACCGTAACCGAGAAGTCGCCGACGGTCATTACCTGGCCGGCGCCCTCAGCGATTTCATATGGCACAGCGCTGAGCGACGCTCAGTTGAACGCCACGGCATCGGTCGCCGGAACATTTGTCTATACTCCTTCCGCAGGCCACGTGCTCGCGCCGGGAAGCTATACGCTGACGGCATCGTTCACTCCATCAGACATGGAACAATCCGCGGTGGCGCAAGCAACAGTCGTGCTTGAGGTGCAAGGACTGGCTCACGTTGATTCGACGCCGATGGATTCG
>Ga0210388_10005272_pt1 | contig 10117 bp, 7 predicted proteins | sample IncBWC19OmetaG_FD_155485 | JGI IMG/M metagenome (GOLD analysis project Ga0210388, IMG submission 155485) | Forest soil microbial communities from Barre Woods Harvard Forest LTER site, Petersham, Massachusetts, United States - Inc-BW-C-19-O ...
ACCGGCACCAACGGCAAAACCACCACGGCACGCATGCTCGCCCACGTTACCAAGATGGCCGGCTACACGCCGGGTCTGACCACCACGGATGGTGTGTACATCGATGGCCAGCGCACGGTGCAGGGCGATATGACCGGTCCGATGTCGGCGCGCATGGTCTTGGCCGACCCGCAGATCGATATCGCAATTCTGGAGACCGCACGGGGCGGCCTGCTGCGCGCCGGCATGGGCGTTCGCGAGGTCAATGTCGGCGGTGTCTTGAATGTACAGTCCGACCACCTGGGTCTCAAGGGCATCGACACGCTCGAACAGCTCGGCGAATTGAAGCGCGTCGTGGTGGAGGTCGCGACCGACTGCGCGGTGCTGAACGCGGATGATCCCATCGTGCTCAAAATGTCGGGCTATACGGAAGCCAAGAATATCTGCTACGTGACCATGAATCCGCAGCACACGCTGGTGCGCGAACACATTCGCGCCGGCGGGCGGGCTTGCGCCCTGGAGGCCGGAGTCAACGGCCAGATGATCACTCTATATGATCGCGGCGGCCACATTCCGCTGCTGTGGACGCACCTGATTCCCGCCACTCTCGAGGGCCGTGCGACTCACAACGTGCAGAACGCCATGTTCGCCGCGGCCATGGCGTTTTCGCTGGGGATCAAACTCGATGCGATTCGTCAGGGACTACGCACCTTCGACTCGACATTTTTTCAAGCGCCAGGCCGCATGAATGTGTTCGACGAGCACCCGTTCAAAGTGCTGTTCGACTATGGGCACAATGCCCACGCCGTCGGCATGATGGCGGATCTCGCCAGCCGCCTCGACGTCGCCGGCCGGCGCATCGTCGTACTGGCGGGCCCGGGCGACCGCCGCGACGAGGATCTGATCGCCATTGCCAACGCCGTGGCGGGCCGCTTCGATCACTACATCTGTCGGCGCGACGACAGCCTGCGTGATCGTGCACCGGACGAGGTGCCGCGCATACAGGCGCAGGCGCTGCGCGCTGCCGGGGTTCTCGACAGCGCGATATCCATCATTCCCGACGAACAGCAGGCCATCGATGCGGCATTGCGCATGGGCGAGGCCGGCGACTTGCTGCTGATTTTTGCCGATGCCTTGGTGCGTTCCTGGAAACAGATCACGAAATTCAAAACCGCCGCTGCGCCCTCTCTTGCGCCTGCGCCGCCGCTGGTCACTGAGTCCCGGGGCAATGGCGCCGGCGCGCGCATGCAGCGCGATCACAGCGCGGCGATCACGCCAGATTCAGTTCCTGAATTCAATCTCGAGGGACTCATTCGCGATGAGCGCGGCATCCACATGGCCCCGGAGAGCAGCGACTGAACGATTCCGCCGCGCTACCTTTCGAGGATTCTCGCCGCCTCACCGGCAGCAATCTTTTCTTTGCGTCAACCGGCGCGGTGCTCGACCTCGTGGGCGTGCCCATCGACGAAGATCTGATCGACGCGTGGCGCACGCGGATTCTGCGGGCCGGTGCGCACCTGGGTTGGGATAAGCGCGCGGCGGTCGCGCGCCGGCACGCTGCCGGAGCGTCCCTGGCCATCACGGCGCCCTACGATCAATTGTTCTTGGCCACCGAAGTCAATGAGTGGGCGCTGTGCGCCGCGCTGGTTGAGCGCGATCCGAAGCGCTGGAGCCAGCTTGAAAAAGCGCTGATTGCCGAGGCGCTGGAGGCCGGCGAGAACAGCGCTGCAGATGCGGCCATTCCGCCGGTGCTCGAGGAGTCCGCGGCGCTTGCACGCTTCGTACGCCTCGCGGCGCGGGAATCCGATCCTAAGCTGCGGGCATTGATTGATGCAGCCGCGATCCATGCGCTGCCGCACGTGCTGGATGAGTCGCTACTGACCCTGGGGGCCGGCGTGGGCGGACGCGATTTCTCCCTTACCGCCCTGCCGCAAGTCGCCGAAGTCCACTGGGATGAACTGCGCGACATCCCCACGGCAATCGTCACGGGCTCGAACGGCAAGACCACCACGGTACGTCTACTCGCTGCATGCGCGCGCGCCCACGGCTGGCACGCGGGGTATAACTGCACGGACGGTGTATTTCTCGATGACGAAGCGCTGGCGACGGGAGATTACTCGGGACCGGCCGGCGCGCGCATGGTGATGCGTGAGCGGCGCACGCAAGCGGCGATCCTCGAAACGGCGCGCGGCGGCATCCTGCGCCGTGGCATCGCGGTGTCGCGCGCCAGCACCGCGGTGATCACCAATGTGAGTTCGGATCATTTCGGCGAATACGGCATCGAGACTCTCGCAGACCTCGCGGCAGTGAAATTCGCGGTGGCAGCAGCCGTCGACGCAAACGGCCTCCTGGTGTTGAATGCCGACGATGCACAGCTGCGCGCGCAGGCAGAAGAACTGCCACGCCGCTTTGGCCGCAGCCCGCCGTTGGGTTGGTTTGCCGCAGATCCCAATCAGCGGCTACTGCGGGAGTACCGCGCGCACGGCGCCTCGACCTGCGGCACGCACTTGGGCAGGCTGCAGTTGATCCACCGGGGGGCGGAATTCGACCTCGGTTTGATCGCCGCCATGCCCTTGTCGATGGGCGGGATTGCGGACTACAACATCGCCAATATGGCCGGCGCGGCGCTGGCGGCGGTCGCTCTCGGTATTGCTCCTCAGACAATCGCCGCAGTCCTCGCGCGCTTCGGTTCCGATCTCAAGGACAATCCCGGCCGGATGATGCGTTTCGAGGTGGGCGGGGTACGGATACTCATCGACTACGCCCACAATCCCGATGGTCTGCGCGGTCTTCTCAAGGTAGCGGCGCATCTACGCGGCACAGGCCGCCTCGGCGTGCTGCTCGGCCAGGCGGGCAACCGCAAGGACGAAGATGTCGAGGAACTAGCTCAAGTCGCGGCCGAGTTTCGACCGGATCTCGTGGTGCTCAAGGAGGATGAAGCGCATTTGCGCGGCAGAGCACTCGGCGAAGTGCCGCGCATCATCCGCGCCGAGCTCAAGCGTCTCGGCTTCCCGGACTCGGCGTTGCCGGTCGGCAACAGCGAAGTCGAGGGAGCGCGCTATGCGCTTGCCTGGGCACGTCCCGGCGATGTGCTCGCCCTGCCCATGCACTCCCCGAGCGCGCGCGCCGCGGTGGTCGCGATGTTGCAGAAGCGTTGAGACGCAACTGACCGGAATCGACTACGCCGGCAAAAAAGCCGCTGATTCTGTCAAATCCACCCCTTTCTCGTGACATGTCACGTTAGCATGTAGTTCATGAAGGATCCGGCCGAACGTAAGCGCGACGAGCGCAGGCGAATGCGCAAGGCTGGATATGTACTGCGTCAGTTCTGGGTACATCCAAAGGACTGGCAGCGCGTCCGAAAATACCTGCAACGCTTCAAGGACTGCCGCTAAGGCTCGTACCAAACATTTCAAAGGCGCCGCAAGCGGCGCGTCTACGGGGCGGTTATCGCTTCAAATATTGGTGCACGATCTCGATCAGTTCTTCGGCGGCGAGAACCGGTGGAGCCTCGCGGCCGGCTTGCGGATCGACCATATGTTCGCGAATGTGGTCCTCTATGACCTCCGCAATGAAGCCGTCCAATGCGCCTCGGCATGCGGTTGCTTGCTGCAGCACTTGAGTACACTCATCGTCGGCCTCAATGGCGCGCTCGATCGCCTGGATCTGACCGCGCAGGCGTTTCACGCGATTCAGCAACTTTGCCTTTTCTTTGGCGACGTGGCCCATTGGCATAAAACTCCTTGCGTTACTATACCTGGGTAGGGTATCTTTTGCTAACAAAGTACGTGGAGCAGCTTGAGACCTTATGCCTAGCCAACCCATCGTCCCGACCAGCGACGCACGCTATGCCCTCAAGCCGGGGTTGCATCGCCATGTCGTTGGCCGGGTCAGGGCCCGGAAGAAAGTCGGTGCGGAGCATTCAGCGCTAATCTGCTGATCCCCTGCGGTCAACTCCCGGGCGTGAGCAAAAACGCTGAAAGTTCCGAGGAGTAGATCATGACCGCATTCTTCAATATGCAACTTCCACCGGTCGCCCTTTCGCTGGGCGCATCGTCGTTGCCCGTCCGCCGCGGCATCGAGCACCGATCAAATCGCCTTGCAGCGATGGCGCTGCGGGTGGCGGCAGCGGGCGCCGAACTCGGGCTGTTCCTGGGGATGCTCCTCGGAGTGGCGGTTCCGCTGGTGGTAATGGCCGGCTTTGTTGTGTAGGACGGTCTTGTGGACAGGAATTTGACGTGAATTATTTCGCAAGACTCTACTATCCCCTGCGCAAGGCATGGAAAGCGGTCGGTCTGTACCTGGTCATCGCCGGGCCGGGCATTGTCGTCATGGTCGCCGACAACGATGCGGGCGGGATTACCACGTATGCCGCCACCGGCGCGAAGTACGGCTATCACCTGATCTGGTTTCTGCTCATTCTGATTCCGGTCGCCTACTACGTTCAGGAGATGACCGTACGACTCGGTGCCGTCACCAAGCGGGGCCATGCCGAGGCGATATTCGACGGATTCGGCGCGTTCTGGGGCTGGTTTTCGCTGGTGGATTTGATGATCGTCGACTGGCTGACGCTGGTTACCGAGTTTGTCGGCATGACGGCGGCACTGGCCATCTTCGGCGTTCCGCCATGGATTACCGTGGTTGTCGTCATCGTCTTGATGGCGGTAATCGTGGTGAACGGCAGATATTGGACCTTCGAGAAGCTCGCGCTGCTCTTCTGTGCCCTGAACCTGGTCTATATCCCGGGAGCATTTCTGGTGCATCCTTCCGTGCGGGACGTCTTGCAGCAGGGGCTGATCCCCAATTTCGCCGGCGGCTTTGACGGCCAGTTGTTCTTCTTCCTGATGGCCAACATCGGGACAACCATCGCCCCCTGGATGCTGTTTTTTCAACAAAGTGCCGTGGTCGACAAGGGCATGCTCGAAAAAGACATCCCGTGGGGCCGCTTCGACACCTTACTGGGCTCCATCGTCACCGTCGTCGTGGCGGTATTCATCGTCATCGTGACCGGGACCGTGCTGCCCGGTATCGACATCGACAGCGCTGCCCAAGCTGCTTCCGAATTGATGAAGACCGACCGCTATGTGGGAACCTTTCTAGCGATTGGCCTGTTTGACGCCGGCCTGCTCGGCGCCATTTGCATTTCGCTCGCCAGTTCCTGGGCCTTCGGTGAAATCTTCGGCTGGGCGCATTCGCTCAATACCAAGATCCGCCAGGCGCCGTGGTTCTACGCGACGTACTTTCTCATGCTCGTTACCTCGGGCCTGGTGGTGCTGATCCCGAAGGCGCCGCTGGTTTTGATCACGTTGTTCGTTCAGGTAATCGCCGTGACGCTGCTGCCGGCGGCGCTGGTGTTTCTGATCTTGTTGCTGAATGACCGGGCCACCATGGGTGAGCGCCGCAATACCATCACCCAAAATCTGATCGGCGGCTTTATCGTGGTGTCGATCATTGTCCTCTCCACGCTTTACGGCTTTTCCGTGTTGTTCCCCAATCTGTTCAAATAGCGGAGCCGACATGAGTAAATTGCGCAATCTCTTCGCCAAATTCGTTGCCATAAATTCCCGGTATCGCGAACCGCGCATCGAAATGTCCGGCGTGGTGCGCGGCTCGCTGTTGGTGCTTCGCGTGTACCTGATGGCGTTGGTTGCCTTGATGATTTACAAGTTTGTCCTGATCGTGACGCAGGGGTAAGCCGTGGCGACTGTCATTGAACAGGAATTTTTCCTGAGCGAGATCCTCGGCCGGCGCGTTTTCGTGAAAAAAAAGCCCGTAGGGCGATTGACTGATCTGGCCATCGTGGAGACCGGCAAGCTACCGGAGGTCACGCAACTGGTCGTATCACGCTCCTTCGGCTACCCGCCGCTGACGGTTCCCTGGGACCGAGTCCGCCTCATTTCCAATCAGGAGATCGTGCTCGACATCGGCGAGGACATGGCGCAATACGAGCGAGCGCCCCAGGAGCATCTGATCCTGCTGCACGATCACATCCTGGATAAGAAGATTCTCGACATGGACGACCACGAGGTCGAGGTCGTCTACGACATCAAGCTCGCTTTCCAGAACGATAAGCTGTATGCCGCTGAAGTCGACTTCAGCCACTATCGGGCGCTGCGCCGGCTCGGCCTGCGCAAGCTCGCCAAGCTGCTGACGAATCGCAATAGAGAGGATCGCGTATCGTGGCTGTACGTTCAGCCGCTTCCAGAGCAGTTGGGGAGCTTCGCCGGTAACATCAAGCTCAAGGTGCCCAAGTCTGGCTTGAGCGAAATACATCCGGTGGATCTTGCCGACATCCTCGAGGAGCTCGAGGGCGGCCAGCGCGTTGCGCTGTTCAACGCGCTGGATGCCGAACAGGCGTCCGACACTCTCGAAGAGGTGGAGCCACGGGTGCAAAGGGAATTGATCCGTGCCATCGAAAAAGAGCGCGCAGCACTCTTGATCAACGAGATGACGCCCGCCCAGGCCGCCGACATCCTCGCCATTCTGCCGCGGGACCAGGCCGGTGCCATCCTCAAGCTGCTCGACCACGACAAGTCTTCCAAGGTCGAACACATCATAGACAAGCACGATGAGCAGATTCTTCTCTATGCGTCGCCGGAGGTCATCAAGCTGCCGGCAACGACGCCGGCGGCCGAGGTGCTCGGGCGCTATCGGGAACTCGCAATCGGCAAGGAGGTGGTGAATTATGTATACGTCACCGATGAGGCGGGAAAATTAAAGGGCGTCGCGGATATTCGTGAAATGGTCGCCGCAGAACCCGGTCAGAAACTGGGCGACATCATGACGGAGCATGTGATTTCCTTGCCGAAGGACGCCACATTGCGGGAAGCCGCGATGCTCTTCGACCGCTACAACTTTCGCGCGCTTCCCGTCACCGACGAAAACGATCAATTGCTGGGCGCCGTTTCCTCTCGCGACGTGCGAAGTTTGAGGCCGAGACTCGCTTGACAGTCCTGATCACAGGGGCCAGCAGCGGCCTCGGAAGATCGGTTGCAAGACAATTGGCTCGCGCCGGCGTGCCTGATCTTGTTCTTCCCGTTCGGGAGGGGCGAACCGGCGACGCACTGCGCGTTGAGATTGAATCGCTCGGGTGTAGGAATGTGGCAACGCCTCTGCTCGAACTCGCCTCATTAGCCAGCGTCAAGCAATTCATCGAAGAATTCCGGACGCGTGCGCAGCCGCTGTGCCTCGAAGGGCTGTTGCTCAACGCAGGAACACAATCGGCTCATCAGCTTCGGTTCACCCAGGACGGTTTTGAATCAACTTTCGCCGTGAATCAGGCGTCGGTTCGCGAACGTACCTCATGACAGCCGGCAACCGTCGAGAATGTTCTCGAGCCAGAACCCGAGATATTTCTTGGTTCCCTAAATGATTCCGGCGCGGACGAGGCAGCCGGTAGCAGAGCGCAGTCGAGATCCAATCGCCGTATTCTCACGGTATCGACGCTGCTACCACGCAATCGCTCTAGAAACGCCGGGCCATCGAGCGCAGCAGCGACCGCCGCGCCTTGTGCCAGGGGTCTGCCGTGCTGCAAAACCGCAGCCAAGATATCCGCTGAGGCAACGCCGGTCGCACACACGGTAATCCCTAGGCCGCGGGCGGCGCCGAGAATCCCGGTAAACAGCTGCGCCTCCGCGACGCGATCAGACATCCTGAGAAGCAGCCAAGGATCAACCCGCAGCTTCGCAATCGGCAAGATCGCCAGCAGCCGTAGATTGGCGTGATTGGCGTTGAAACCGTCGAGGGCTATCGAAATGCCGGCCTCGTGAACTTTTGTGAGCGTGCGCAGCGATGTCGAGCAGGCACTCAGCGCAGTTTCCTCGACCTCGAGTTCGAGTAGTGCCGGTGCGATCTCGTATTCTGCGAGGACTCGTCGCGTCAGAGGCAGCAGGGCGGCACTGGCGAGCATGCGCTGTGACACCGGAACGCCAACTGCGAAGTTGTGTCCGACATTTCGCAACCACGCGCGTTGCCGGCGGCAGGCTTCTTGGAGACGGTACTCAAACAGTTGTAATCCGAGTCCTGCCTTCTCGATGTCGGCCGCAAGTTCGGTCGCCGGCCGGTAGTCGGACGAACCGGGAACACATAGCAAAGCCTCTACCCCGGCAATCTGGCCGTTCCGCAGGTCGATCTGGGGGTGATATCGAAAAACAGCCTTGGCTGCTGAAATGCGGTCCTGCAGCGGATTACTCACCGGACTCGCAATAATTTTGCCGCCTTTGGGTTCTGGTGCGAGTTTGTTCGGCGAATACTGCGTCAGCCTCTGCTCACAGGATGCCGCGCCTGGCCACGCCGACATGGCCGCGGTATCGTTTGGACGCACGCTCATCCGCAGGGGGTCGGCCTTGGCACGCGACTCCTTCCGGAATTTCAGTGTAACGCCTACAACACCACCGATGATTAACAAGAGAGTGATCCACTTCGCCGACCGCGCGGTGAAAGTGGCGGGCGCCGCGACTTCCGCGAGCGGCTGCGCCGCCACAATGGGTGCCGCGGCTGTCGAAGCGACAGGATAAAGCGCGTCGGGTTGCATGGCCGTCGCAACCAAAGACCGCGCTAAGATGAGCCAGCCATGCGCGCGTCCTTTGCCGTTTGCCGCGTAAATTGGCATGGCAACGACGAGCGCCGGACCAGAATCAAGCATTGCGCGCGCGGCGATGCCTGGCGTCCCCGAAGCACCGGGCGCAGGGAGTCTGGGCAACTGGGCTAGAAAAGCTCTAGCATCAGGAAAGCCGCGATTGTGTCCTTGATTCAAGCGGCGCCAGAATAGCGGCTCGCCACGAGTATTGATGATCAGAACGGTATCGATCTGCTCGGCCGCCAACTGCTCCTTTCTATAGTGATCAGAGACATAGGGCAAGTTGGGTCGCGACACGAACTCGTTGGTATCATCGGCCACTGCCAATGCCAGTGCGGCGGTGGTCAATTTGGCGAGTTGATCGGACGCAGCGCTGTTCGCCTCATCCGCGGCGCGCGACCCACCAATGAATCCCGCTAGTAGTACCGCAATTAACACGGGGCGGGCGTGGAACGCTCCGAAGATGGCTGCAAGTCGACAATGCGCCGCAGGTATACCCATCAATAGTGACTCAATGTTTAAGGCCGGGTTGTACCACTACGCCTCTACGATATCAAACCTAGCGCCGCCGTCCGTCCGTTAGCGCACATGGCAAGCAGAAAACCCGAGCGCGATAGCCGCGCCTCACCGCATCACGCCGAGAAATTGCCCGCGAATTGATCGCTTAGCGGTTAACATGGCCACATGAGCGGCAAAACATTTGCCGATGCGGTGACGTTTTGGCGCAACGGGCGCCGCGCCGAAGCGGAACATATTTGCCGGGCGCTAATCGCGGAAGACAGCAAGTTCGTCGATGCGCATCGATTACTGGCCGAGATCTTGGAAGGCTCCGGGCGTACTGAGGCGGCATTTGCCGCGTGCCGCCGCGTTGCCGACCTTGCACCCACCGATGCGCCCATCTGGCAACGGATGGGTGCCCTGCTGCTCTCCCTAGGGCGTCCGGAGGAGGCTTTGGCGGCCTTCGATCACGCGATTTCGCGCGCCCCCTCGTTTGCCCGCGCCCACGCGGGCCGCGGCATGACGCTCATCGGATTTGGTCGAGACCAAGAGGCCGTGGACGCGTTGGCCCGCGCGGTTCACATCGACCCTCGAGGTGCCTCGCCGCTAATGCTCCACGCGGGTTATCACATGCTCCAGCTCGGACGAGCGGATAATGCCCTTGCCGCATTCGCGCGATTGGCCGAACTGCAGCCTGACTCGCTGGCTGCGCGTCAAGGTCATGCCATCACGCTGGTGACCACGCGCCGCTACGCTGACGCGGTGCCCGAATTGGCAGCGCTGCTCAAAGCCGATCCCAGCGCCGACTATCTGGCGGGCATCGCTCTGCACGCGAAGCTGCAATGCTGCGACTGGAAGGGCTTTGATGACGACAGTGCGGCGATCACGGAGCGCGTGCGCCAGGGTGCGCGCGCCGATGCCCCGCTCAGCTTCATTGTTCACAACAGCTCGCCGGCCGACCAGCTAACCTGCGCCAGGACTTACGCGGCCCACAAATGCGTGGCGGATGGACCTGCCGTGGCGGCTGCGTTGGGCGCGAACTCTGGAAGGTTGCGCGTCGCC
>Ga0210388_10005273_pt1 | contig 10115 bp, 7 predicted proteins | sample IncBWC19OmetaG_FD_155485 | JGI IMG/M metagenome (GOLD analysis project Ga0210388, IMG submission 155485) | Forest soil microbial communities from Barre Woods Harvard Forest LTER site, Petersham, Massachusetts, United States - Inc-BW-C-19-O ...
CCGTGGCCGACGCGTTCGACTCCATGACCTCCACCCGGTCCTACCGCGGCGCGCGCCCGGTCGAGGAGGCGGTCGCGGAGCTCAGGAAGTGGTCGGGCACGCAGTTCGACCCGGCGTTCGTGGATGCTTTCGTGGCCGCGATCAAGCGCGACGGCTGGCAGAGCCCGGAGCCGCCCGTGCCCGCCGCCGACGACCTGACCACCGTCGCCGCCCAGGACCACGACGATCCCAGTGCGCCGCTCCGGGTGAGCGACAGCCTCTGAGATCCCCATGACCCAACGACGATACGAGCTCCGCCGGTCTCCCTGGCAGGTGAGGGATTCTGGCCTGCTGCTGCTCGTCGTCGCGGCCGGCGTGGTGCTCGTCGCCTCGGTGGCCCAGACCGCCGCGGAGGGCCTGCGGGACCCGCGCATCGCGGTCGCGTTCGGCGTCCTGATCGCGTTCGGCGAGGTGCTGCGGCTCAACCTGCCAGGCGACCGGGAGACGGCCCCGATCGGGATGGCAGGCGCGCTGGCCTACGCCCTGCTCATCCGGGTCGGCGATCACTCGGTTCAGTACACCGCCGAACAGGTGGTCACGGTTACCACCATCGGCATGATCGTCGGCGCGCTGCCGCACCTGGCCGTGGGCCGGCCGGCCAAGATCGGCGGGATGTCCATCCGCCTGCTCTGCGTGGCCTGCGTGGCCTTCATCTTCCGCCCCCTGGCCGGGAACGCCGCCGTGGTCAGGGACTGGGGCCTGGCCTTCTCGCTGATGACGGCCCTGGCCGTGGTCGCGCTGCTGCTCGAAGCGGTCCTCACCGCGCTGTTGCGCGTCGACGAGCAGCGGGCCAGGTTCCGGGTCGCGCTGGTCGACGAGATGCGCGTCGAGCTGCCGCTGGGCGCGGCGGTCGGGGCCTCCGGCCTGCTCATCGCGTTCGCCGCCGAGGTCATGGGCCTGGCGGCGCTGGCCGTGTTCACCGCCCCGCTGCTCGTCACCCAGGTGGCGTTCCGCCGCTACGCCGGGATCCGGGCTACCTACCTGCAGACCGTCCGGGCGCTGGCCACGGTCACCGAGATCAGCGGGTACGTGGAACCCGGCCACTCCGAGCGGGTGAGCCGGCTGGCCGTCGCCATCGGCCGGGAACTCGGCATTCACGAGCCCCAGCTGCTCGAGCTCGAGTACGCCGCGCTCATGCACGACATCGGCCAGCTGTCGCTGGCCGACCCGATCCCCGGCGGGGCCACGGTCCTGGTCTCCCGCCAGGATCAGCGGCGCATCGCCGAGCTGGGCGCTGACGTGATCCAGCAGGCCCAGGTCCTCGGCTCGGTGGCGGAGATCGTCCGTCGGCAGAACGAGCCCTACCGTGGCGTGGAGGTGGCGCACGAGGGCTACCGAGGCCATCCGGGCCGCCTGGACCGGTTCGGCGCCGAGTCGTCCCGGCCGCCGATGAGCAGCCGCATCATCAAGGCCGCCAACGCCTTCGACGATCTGGTGGGCAGCTCGCTGGATCCCGGCCGCGCGGCCGCCGCCGTCCAGCAGCTCCGCCTGGACACGGCCAGCGAGTACGACCCGGAAGCGGTCGAGGCCCTGAGCCGGGTCGTCAACCGCAGGTCCGTGATCCAGCTCTGAGCTAGCCTCCGGGCCGCGGCGGGGCGAGTTGTCCACGCCTGATCGCTCAGGTTTTCGTGTAAACCCGGTTCGCCAACCGATGGATGCGACATTCTAACGGATATAGCCGTTAGGGTGCCACAACCATAGGCCAAACCCAGCAGCCGTGTGCGTGGCGAGATATAGCTATCGTGACTTATGTGCACAGTGTTACGTATCCCGTCCGCACGCGCGCCGGCGCTCCACCGCCCCGGACTCGCCCGCACCGAGACGCCTTAAGGCACCGCCCCGCGTGAGTCCAGGCGGCGCCGAGCGTCGGCGCGAGCCCGCTAGGCTGGCGGGATGCTCGATTCGGTGCTTGTCGCCAACCGGGGCGAAATCGCGAGGCGGGTGATCCGGACCGCCCGCCGGATGGGAATCAGGGCCGTCGCGGTGTACTCAGACGCCGACGCGGACCTGCCCTACGTCCGCGAGGCCGACCAGGCGGTGCGCATCGGCCCCGCCCAGCCCGCCAAAAGTTACCTGGACGCCGCGGCCATCATCGAGGCGGCGGCCCGCACCGGCGCGCAGGCGGTGCATCCCGGCTACGGCTTCCTGGCCGAGAACGCCGACTTCGCCCGGCAGGTCATGGCGGCCGGCCTGACCTGGGTCGGCCCCGACCCCAAAGCGATCGAGCAGATGGGCGACAAGATCCGCGCCCGCAACCTGATGGAAAAAGCGGGCGTACCCGTCTCTCCGGGCAGCCGCGAGCCGGTCACGGACATCAAAGCGGCCCTAGCCGAAGGCGAGCGCATCGGCTATCCCGTCATGGTCAAGGCCGCGGCCGGCGGCGGCGGGATCGGCATGGGCGTGGCCACCGGCCCGGCCGAACTCCAGGCCGCTTTCGACACCGCCCGCTCACGCGCCGAGCGCTTCTTCGGCTCCCCGGAAATCCTGCTCGAGCGCTACGTCCAGCGCGCCCGCCACGTCGAGGTCCAGATCCTCGGCCTGGCCGACGGGCAGGTCCTGGCGCTCGGCGAGCGCGACTGCTCGGTCCAGCGCCGCCACCAGAAGGTCGCCGAGGAAACCCCCTCGCCAGGCGTGGACGACGCGCTGCGCGAGCAGATGCTGGCCGCCGCGGTCCGGGCCGGCGAGGCCGTTAACTACAAAGGCGCGGGGACGGTCGAGTGCCTGGTGGACACCGACGCCGGCTCGTTCGTGTTCCTGGAGATGAACACCCGGCTGCAGGTCGAGCACCCCGTCACCGAGCTCGTCACCGGCATCGACCTGGTCGAGCAGCAGTTCCTCATCGCCGCGGGCCAGCCCCCCTCGTTCGACCCGGCCGCCGTAACCCCGAAGGGACACGCGCTCGAGCTGCGGATCTACGCCGAGGACCCAAAACGGTTCCTGCCCAGCCCCGGCACGATCACCGAATGGCAAGAACCAGAAGGCGAGGGCATCCGGGTCGACGCGGGCTACCAGGCGGGCAACACCGTAACCCCGTTCTACGACCCCCTGCTCGCCAAGCTCTGCGTGTGCGCCAAAGACCGGCCAAGCGCCCTGGACCGGGCCCGGGACGCCGTAGCTGCCTTCACCATTAAAGGCCCCAAAACCAACCTGGCCTTTCACGCGGAGCTGCTCACCAGCCCGCAGTTCGTCAGCGGGGACTACGATACGTCCCTGGTAAGCAGGCTGCGTCCCAGTTAGGGAACCGACAGACAGGAGCCGCCGTGGCTGAGATCCGCGCGGAGATGGTCGCGAACGTGTGGAAGGTGGTCGCGGCGCAGGGCGATCACGTCGATGACGGTGACACCCTGGTCATCCTGGAATCGATGAAGATGGAGATCCCGGTCCTGGCCGAGAGCACGGGCACGATCACCACCCTGCACGTCGCCGAGGGCGACGTGGTCCAGGAAGGCGACCTTATCGCCGAGATCAGCTAAACCCCGGTCGTGGACCGCGGGTAGGCAATCTCCGGGTCGGTGACCACGTTGACCAGGTAGGGGACGTTGGCGGCGAACGCGCGGCGCAGGGCGGGACCGATATCAGAAGGCGCGGTGACCATCTCGCCGGCGCCGCCCAGCGCGCGCACCACTTCGTCATATCGACACGCAGGCTGCAGGTCGGCCAGCACGTCGTAGCCGTACAGGGCGCGCATGGGGTGCTTCTCCAGGCCCCAGGCTCCGTTGTTGCCGCACACGATGACCACCGGCAGCCGGTGCCGGACCAGCGTGTCCGCGTCCATCAGCGAGAAGCCGGCCGCGCCATCGCCCAGCAGCAGGACGACCTGCGCGGACGGCCGGGCCAGCCGGGCCGCGATCGCGTAGCCGAGCCCGGTGCCCAGGCAGCCGAACGGTCCCGGGTCCAGCCACCCGCCCGGCCGGGCGGGCTCGATGTACTTGCCCGCGAACGAGACGAAGTCGCCGCCGTCCCCGATGACCACCGCGTCGTCCTCCAGCACCGGGAGCAGTTCGCCGTACACCCGGGCCGGGTGCACCGGTTCGGCCCCGCTGGCCAGCAGGGGGCCGTCAGCCGCCTGTGCGGCCCGCACGGCCTCGGTGAGCCGCCCGCCCCACTCGTGATCACCGGCACCGCCCAGAGCCGTCAGCGCATCGAAGAACGCGCCCAGGTCGCCCGTGGCCGAGGCGGCCAGCGGCACATGCGCCGCGACCCCGCCAGGTCCGTCGGCCACGTGCACCACCGTAGCTGGTTTATTTTTTGGCCCGAACGACCCGTATGCAAGCCTGAAGTCAAGTGGCGCGCCCACCACCAGGACGAGGTCCGCCTCCCGCAGCGCCACCGACCGGGCCCGCGTGACCAGCAGGTCATGCCCGCGGGGCAGGATCCCGCGGGCCTGCCCGTTGGCCACCACCGGCAAGCGCAGTTCCTCGGCCGCGCGCCGCGCCGCGTCCTGCGCGCCGCCCAGCCACACGTCCGAGCCCAGGATCAGGACCGGCCGCCGGGCCGCCCGGACCAGGTCCGCGATCCGGGCGACGTCCGCGGGATCCGGGGGCGTGACCGGCACCGGCCCGGGCTCGGGCAGGTCCGCCTCGGCCTGCCCGTAGATGGCCTCGAGCGAGAGGTCAAGGAACACCGGCCCGCGGTGCGGCGTCATGGCGAGGCCGAACGCCTCGTCGACAGACCCGGCCACCTTCGCCGCGTCGTGCTCGGTCCACGCCCGCTTGGTCACCGGTGCGAGCAGCGGCGGATGGTCGATCTCCTGCAGGCTGCCCTGGCCCCAGCGGTAGTCAGGCGCGCGCCCGGCCAGCAGCACTACCGGTGCCCCGTTCAGGTGCGCGGTGGTCACCGCGCTGACCGCGTTGGTGACGCCCGGCCCGGCGGTCACCGCGGCCAGCCCCGGGGTCCGGGTCAGCCGCGCCGTCGCCTCGGCCGCGAACACCGCCGTCTGCTCGTGCCGCACGTCGATCAGGCGGACCGGCTGACCCCCGCGAACGGCCGCGTCATACAGCGGGAAGATGTGCCCGCCGGATAGGGTGAACAGCGTCGAGACGCCGTACCGCCGTGCCGCGGCCAGGGCCGCTACCCCGCCATGACCCGATACCCGCACCACGCCAGCCACGTTACCAGCCGGTAAACTCGGGCCGAGCACGGGAGGCCGGGGTCCGTTTGCCGTGGCAGGCAGCGTGATCTGGACGTCCAGTCCGCCGTCCGTCCCGGCGCGGGCCTGGGCCTGGCCACCATGTGCGTGGGCGACCGATGCCACGATGGACAGCCCGAGGCCGGTGCCCGGGCGGTTGCCGGTCCGGCCGCGGAGGCGGCGGAACGGCTCGAACAGCCCGGTTACCTGGTCGGCGGGGATGTGCTCGCCGCCGTTGGCGACGGTAAGTTCGGCGGTGCCCGCCTCGGTCCTGGTGCTGGCCAGTACCCAGCCGCCGGTCACGTTGTGCTTGACGGCGTTGTCGATGAGGTTGCTGACCAGCCGTTCGAGCAGGATCCGGTCCCCGGTGACCTGGGCGTTCTGCAGCGCGACCTCGATCCGGATCTGCCTGGCCGCGGCGGCCGGGGCCAACTGGTCGATGGCGTCTTCGATCGCGGTGGGCAGGTCGACGAGCTCGGCCGGGCCTGGTCCGCGGTCGGAGCGGGCCAAGGTCAGCAGCGCCTCGATCAGTTCCTCGGACCTGTCCACGGCGGCGCCGATCGCGGCCAGTACCGGCGCCAGCTCCGCGGCGGAGACCGCCGGCCGGGCCGTGGTGACGTCGATCAGGGTGCGCATCTCGGTCAGCGGCGTGCGCAGCTCGTGGGAGGCGTTGGCCACGAACCGGCGCTGGCTGGCGAACGCGGCTTCCAGCCGGGCGAGCATCGCGTCGAAGGTGTCCGCGAGTTCCTTGAGCTCATCGGGCGGCCCGGCCAGGGCCAGCCGGCGGTCCAGGTTCTCCTGGGAGGCGGCCTGCGCCGCCGTGGTGACGGCGGTGAGCGGCCGCAGCACCCGGCGGCTGACCGCCCAGCCGAGCCCGGCCGCCAGCAAGGTGCCCACGCCCAGCCCGGCCAGCGTGAAGACCAGGAAATCAGTGCGCTCCGAGGCGTCCGTCGCGACGTTGACCTGCGAGTTGCCCCCGGGCTGGATGTGCTCGCTCGACCCGCCGGACGGAACCACCAGGACGCGACCGACCTGGGTGTAGACGGCGCCGATCAACAGGGCGCCCAGTACCAGGAACAGCAGCGTGCAGGCGATGACGATCCGCGCCCGGATGCTTCTGCGCCACGGGCTGAGCGCGGCTGGCATGACCCTCATGGCAGCCGGTACCCGCCACCGGTGACGGTCTCGATCAGCGGCGGCTGGCCGAGCTTGCGCCGCAGCCGCATCACGGTCACCGCGATGGCGTTGGTGAACGGGTCGGCGTATTCGTCCCAGACCCGTTCCAGTAGCTGCTCGGCACTGATCACCGCGCCGTCGGCGGACATCAGCACCTCCAGCACACCGAGCTCTTTGCGGGTCAGCGGCATCAGCTGCCCGTTCCTGCTGGCCTGGCGCCGCGGCCGGTCCAGCGTCAGCTCACCGCGGCGCAAGACCGGCGGGACCGACGGCGTCCGGCGGCCGAGGGCGTTGACCCGCGCGACCAGCTCCGGGAAGTGGAACGGCTTGGCCAGGTAGTCATCCGCGCCCAGGTTCAGCCCGTCGACGCGGTCATCGGGCGCGCCCGCCGCGGTCAGCATCAAGATCCGCGCGCCGCCCGGGCCGCCGGCCAGCCGCGCGCACACATCGTCGCCGTGCACCACCGGCAGATCACGATCGAGCACGATGACGTCATAGGGCGACAGCGCGGCCTTGTCCAGCCCGACCGCGCCGTCGCCGGCCACGTCCACGGCGAAGCCCTGGTCACGCAGACCCGTGGCGACGGCCTGCGCGACCACCTCGTTGTCCTCCACGATCAGCACGCGCATGTTCTTATGATGCCCGGCCACGCGTAACACCCCGATAACACACCGCCCGCGGTCAGCGCAAGACGGCGTTACGGCAGTGTTATCGGCCTGCCGTTAGCGTCAGCCGTGATGAGCGATCCCTATCCGAGAGGACACCTCATGGCTAACGTCATAGAAGCCGATCACCTCGGCAAGCACTACCGCGGCACCTGGGCCTTGCGCGACTGCACACTGGCCATCCCGGCCGGCCACGTGGCCGCGCTGGTAGGCCCGAACGGCGCGGGCAAGACCACGCTGCTGAACCTCGCGGTCGGCCTGGCCGAGCCGTCCGCGGGCACCGTGACGGTGCTCGGCGGCCGGACCGCCGGATCCCGGGCCGCGCTGGGTGGCATCGCGTTCGTCGCCCAGGACACGCCGGTCTACCAGAACCTGTCGGCTAAGGACCTGCTGCACCTGACCCGCAACCTGAACCGGCACTTCGACCTGGGCTATGCGCGGGGGCGGCTGGGCGAGCTGGGCATCCCGCTGAAGCGCAAGGCCGGAAAGCTGTCCGGCGGGCAGCAGGCGCAACTGGCGCTGACCCTGGCCCTGGGCCGCCGGCCGCGGCTGCTCGTACTCGATGAGCCGCTGGCGAACCTCGATCCGGTGGCCCGGCACGACTTCATGGCCACGGTGATGGCGGCGGCGGCCGCCGACGGCGTGTCGGTCCTGCTGTCCTCGCACGTCCTGGCCGAGCTGGAGCGGGTCGCCGACTACCTGATCCTGCTGTCGCAAGGCCAGGTGCAACTGGCTGGAAAGGCTGGCGACCTGCTCGCCAGCCACCACATGGTCGGCCTGGAAGAACTCGCCCTGGCCTACATGCGCGAAACACTGGAGGTGGCGAGATGAGCGCCCTAACCATGTCCGCCCGGCTCGGGAACGACACCGCCCTACGGCCAGTGCCGTGGCGGCGGATGGCCTGGGTTACCTGGCGGCAGCACCGCTTCGCGCTGGCCGGGGTGGCCGGGCTGCTCGGCGCGCTGGCCGCGTACCTGCTGTACACCGGCCTGCCGATGCACCACGCCTACGCCGCCGTGACCGCGTGCCACCCGGCGAGCTCGCTGGCCTGCAGCAACGCTATCGGGGACTTCGACACGGTCTACTGGTCCACGGCAGAGGCCATCGCGGTCTTGCTGCAGGTGGTGCCGGCGCTGATCGGGGCGTTCGCCGTGGCGCCGATCCTGGCCCGGGAGCTGGAGACCGGCACGTTCCGGTACGCCTGGACCCAGGGCATTGGCCGGACCCGCTGGACCCTGGCCAAGCTAGTGCCGCTGGCCGTCACCGTGGCCGCCGCCGCCGGGGCGTTCAGCGTGCTGTTCTACTGGTACTTCAAGCCGTTCGTCGACCAGGGCCTGCAGATCCGGCTGCCTCCCTTGGCTCCGCTGGTGTTCGATCTGCACGGGGTGGCGTTCGCGGCCTGGACGCTGGCCGCCTGCTCGATCGGCGCCCTGGCCGGTATGCTCATCCGCCGGGTCGTCCCCGCGATCGCCGCGACTATGGCCGCATGGGCCGGCCTGGCTCTCACCGCCGGGCTGTTCCTGCGCCAGCACTACCTGACCCCCTTGGTCGCCCACAACGCCAACCTGCCTGGTTCCGCGTGGATCATCAGCTCGTGGTACACCGGGCGGGACGGAAAGCCGCTCAGCCCGGCGGCGGTCAGCCAGTTCCTCCAGGGCTACCACCCGACCGCCAAGCAGGTCGGACCCAACTCGGTTCAGACGAACCTCGACCCGGTGGGCTACATCACCCAGCACGGCTACACGTTCTGGGTGACCTACCAGCCAGGCAGCCGGTTCTGGCCGTTCCAGTGGATCGAGGGCGGCTACCTGCTCGGCCTTTCCGTGCTGCTCCTCGCGGCCACCATCTGGCTGGTCCGCCACCGGGCGGCCTGAACCCGCCGACCGCACCGGTCCCGATCACCGCGAGTCGGCCGGTCACATTGGCCATCGCTCGCAGGCCGGACGCCAGGGTGTCACTGGCGGCCGACCGTGGCCGGGACCGGCGCCGGGGCGTCGGTCGGGTCAGCGGTGTACTGCTGCGGCAGGGTCTCGTCCGCGCCCTCAGGTACCCGGGCCGCCTTGAAGATCAGGGTCAAGATGACCGCGATCGCGATGTTGAGGACGATCGCGGTCAGGCCGATGTAGACCGTGTGACCGAATTCGATGTCCACCGACCCGGCCCAGTGGGACGTGGTGGGGGTGGCCACCTTATAGGCGGCGATGGTGCCGAACACCATGCCGGCCAGCCAGCCCGCCAGCAGCGCCCAGCGGTGGAACCACCGGGTGAACAAGCCGAAGACGATCGACGGGAAGACCTGCAGGATCCAGATCCCGCCCAGCAGCTGCAGGTTGATGGAGAACGTACGCGGCAGGTAGACCGCGAACGCCAGCGCGCCCAGCTTGACCACCAGCGAGGCCCACCGGGACACCTGCGTCTCGAGCCGGGGGCTGGCGTCCGGCTTGAAGAACTCCTTGAAGATGTTGCGGGTGAACAGGTTGGCCGAGGCGATGGCCATGATCGCCGCCGGGACCAGCGCGCCGATCACGATGGCCGAGAAGGCGACTCCGGTGAACCAGCTGGGGAACATGTGCTGGAACAGGTACGGCACCGCGAGCTGCGCGTTGCCGCCGGCCTTCTTGACGCTCGCGACCGTCGCCTTGTCGGCCAGGGCCATGTAGCCGAGCAGGGCGACGAAGGCGAGCATGACCGAGTAGATCGGCAGCAGCGCCATGTTGCGCTTGATGATGTCGCGCCGCTTGGTCGACAGGACGCCCGTGACCGAGTGCGGGTAGACCATCAGGGCCAGCGCGGAACCCAGGGCCAGGGTCGAGAAGGCCAGCTGGCTGTTGCCCGTGGTGGGGATGAACACGCCGTTCGGCTTGTGCGTGACCGGGCTGATCGCCTTCATGTGGGCCTGTCCGGCCGCGAAGATGTGCCCCCAGCCGCCGATCCTGGTCGGGATGTAGAACACCGCCACGATGACCATGACGTAGACCAGGATGTCCTTGACGAACGCGGTCAGCGCCGGGGCCCGCAGGCCGGAGACGTAGGTGTAGATGGCGAGAACACCGAACGCGATGAACAGGGGCAGGTCCTTGACGTAGGTGTTGGTCGACGAGGTGCCG
>Ga0210388_10005275_pt1 | contig 10115 bp, 10 predicted proteins | sample IncBWC19OmetaG_FD_155485 | JGI IMG/M metagenome (GOLD analysis project Ga0210388, IMG submission 155485) | Forest soil microbial communities from Barre Woods Harvard Forest LTER site, Petersham, Massachusetts, United States - Inc-BW-C-19-O ...
ACGAATCGTTTCTAGTCGCCTTGGGAGGGGGTCGCGTCGGCACACCCTTCGGGCAAGCATGTACCGCATCCAGCGGACAAACCCAAATAACGGAGCTAAAGACAATGGTCAACAAAGTCATCTTCATCGGTCGTCTCGGAAAGAATGCAGAAGTCAAAACCGCGCAGAACAACAAGGAATACGTTGTATTCAGCCTGGCAACAAGCGAAAGCTGGAAGAACGAAAAGGGCGATTACGAAAACCGCACTGAATGGCATCGCGTGTACGCCTGGAGTAATCTCTCCAGCTTCGCCAAGACGCTTCAGAAGGGGCAGCTTATCACCCTTGAAGGGAAAATCAAGTATCGCGAGGTCTCGGAAGAGGTCGAGGGCGTTACGTTCAAGCACACCATCGCTGAGATCCACGCAACGAGCATGAAGCGGCTCTCAAAAGTCGAAGCCGCGGACGATCCGGCAGACGGTGCGAGCGAAGACGACGGCGCAGTCCAAAAAGAACCGGAGATTATCTCTCCAACAAAGAGGCGGAAGTAGCCTCTATTAGATCAGGGGCCGGCGCCGCGGCCCCTTTATCCTTACCGACCTGAGCTAGCCAGGACTCGTCGGCAGGTCAACTTACTGAGGGAACAGTGACGGCGTGACTTGCATTGCATCAGATGGGGTTTTCAAAGGCTCCAGCAGTTGCGGGCCGTCGTCTTTGAGCGGCGCAACCCTCCACGCCTTCATGCCCTCAGCAGGGTAAATCCGAACAAGGTCAATGGGCAGGTGTGACGGCTCGGCTGGGGCAAGCCATCTTGTGTAGTCTTTCGGCTCTATGACGAGTGGACAACGATTGTGGAACGGTTCGAGGAGCTCATTGGGGTCCACAGTGACGATAGCAAAGCTTTCAAGCACGTTGCCGGTGGCTCTATCCTTCCACCTATCCCAGATCCCGCCGAAGGAAAAGAGCCGGTCGTCTTTGAGAGCGACTGCCCACGGTTTTGTGACCTTTCGCCTTTTCTCTTCTGGTGTGAGAACTTCCCATTCGTAAAAGAACTCACCGGGAATCAAACAACGGCGTTGTCGGAACGGCTCAATCCATGCCCCGCTACTGGTGAGTTTGTCATCGCGGGCGCAATTCGAGATCATTTTGTGCATATTCGACCAGTATGGAACCAGTCCCCACTCCATCAGCACCATCTCGCGCTCACCCGTTTCTTCGTCGAGGCGCACAACTGGTTGAAACGTGCCAGGGGTGATGTTGTAACCGGGAGGCATGGGCGGCAGGTCAATCGCCTTACGGCGCATGGCGTAATGCTCCGCGATATATTGCTTGTCACTCCGCCGTCCGTATCGTCCGCACATAGAGTTTCCATCTTGATTCGTCGCTGAGGCGACGAATCCGCACATTTCGAAACAGAATATCAGCGCACCACTTTGTCGAGGATCGCTTTCGCCAGGGCGATTGAGTCTGCGATGACTGTGGCTAGGCGTGGGGAGGCCCGACTGATGTTCTCATCCCGTGCGAGTCTAATCCCCGCGATGATCGAGGCCGCGATTACAAGCGTCGAAGAAAATCTGTCTCTCTTCCGTTGCTCCTCCTCGTATCTCGTCGCTTGTTCCCGCGCGATTGCCCGCTTCATCTCCCCCATGAGTGCACCTCTGCCGACCGCACCCGCTTTCGAGTCAATTTCATGGACAGCTTGCCTCGATAAACGTCCGGAGGCACGTACTGATTCTTTTCATTGCATAGAGGACATTGCGCAATGATCCAGGAGGAGGGCATTGTCTCGACCGGCGCTGGGATGCACTCTCCGCACCCCTTACAGGTGATGGCAAAGTCACAAAACCGGGCTGGGGATCCAACGAACACAGAGCCGAGTATAGGCGAACAAAAAGCGAAAAGTCTAGTATGATGTTGGGATGGCATCCTACCGCCGATTCCGATTGGTACGCCATCATAGCCCCGACGAAGGCAGGGGCTATATGGTTCGATTTTGCCGGTCGCCCATTCGCGGCAATGTCGATTTGTACGGAGATATCCCTACCGAGCTTCATTCCGACAGTAATTTCTGGTGCTCCGTGCTTTGGTAGTCTCCTTGAGAGAGTAATGGAAGCGGTGACGTTATGACTGAACACGCATACCCGGTCGAGGTTCAGCCGGACTTTCTGGAAAAGATTACACGGGCTAAACCACCCCAGGCTCTCGCGGAACTCATTTGGAATTCGCTTGATGCGGACGCTAGGAACGTTTCCATTCGTTTCGGACATAACGATCTCGGTCGGATGTCCAAAATTCAAGTTAGAGACAACGGCACAGGTATCGTCCATGACAAGGCTCCCGAGCTTTTCAGGCGGCTCGGCGGGTCTTGGAAGCGACCAGGTGCTCACACCAATAAAGAGAATAGGTTTCTCCATGGACAAGAAGGTCGCGGTAGGTTCAAGGCATTCGCGCTAGGTTCCGCAGCGCAGTGGGAGGTGATCTACGAGAAAGGCGGATCCCTTTTTTCTTTCGACATCTTCATGTCTGCAGATCGGATTCGCGAGGTTCGTATCTCATCCGAAGCCGAAGCTCCTGAGCACTCCCGGATTGGCGTCACATTGACCATCGAAAACCTGTATCCGGAGGCCGAGGCGTTACAAGGACGTTCCGCACTACAGGAGCTTACCGAAATCTTCGCTCTATACCTCGCAAACTATACCAGCGCCGAAATAGAAGTTGACGGGAACCGGCTGGACCTTGCGCAATGTGTTGTTTCTCGCGAGAGTATCGCGTTACCAGATATCGTCAACGACGATCAGACGTATGCCGCAAAGCTCGACATAATCGAATGGAAAGATGCCACCAACAGATCCCTTTATCTCTGCAATGAAGACGGATTGCCGCTTTCTCGCCTCGAACGACGTTTCCACATTGGGTCGTTTCAGTTTTCCGGGTATCTAAAATCTAATTACGTTTCATCATTGCAATCCAAGGGAACACTCGACGTGGCCGAGATGAACCCCGTGATCGTTCAAGCAGCGGACACAGCTCAAGAAGAGATCAAGAAGTTCTTTCGCCGCAGGTCTGCCGAAGAAGCGAAATCAGTCGTCGAGCAATGGAAAGAACAGAAAATCTACCCCTATCGTGGAGAAGCGATGAACCCTGTCGAGAAAATAGAGCGACAGGTGTTTGACATCGTAGCCGTGAGCGCGGCGCAATATTTGCCCGACTTCGCTACCACAGAAAACAAAAGCCGAGCTCTCCACTTGCGGTTGCTGCGTTCAGCAATCGAAAAGAGTCCCAGCGAACTACAACTCATCTTAGGAGAGGTTCTCCGTCTTCCTAAACGTAAACAGGACGAGTTGGCCGGCTTGCTTAAGGATGTATCTCTCTCTGCAATTATCGGCGCTGCTAGGGTCGTCTCGGACCGCCTGGATTTCCTCGTTGCGCTGGAGGCGATTCTTTTCGATACAGGTCCGAAGAGCCGCCTAAAAGAGCGTACACAGCTTCACAGGATCGTGGCGAAGAACGCCTGGATTTTTGGCGAAGAGTACAACATCTCCGTTAACGATAGATCGCTGACGGAAGTATTACGGCAGCACAAGAAGCTCCTGGGTGAACAGGTCATCGTCGAATCGCCAGTGAAGCACATTTCCAAAGAGCGGGGCATCGTCGATCTGGTGCTATCACGCACCATCCGTCGTCATCAAGCACAGAGTCTCTCTCATCTCGTCGTTGAACTCAAGGCTCCAAAAGTCAAGATAGATCGAGACGAGATTACTCAAATCGAGGAGTACGCCATCTCGATTCAGGCGGATGCACGCTTCAAAACTGAGAAGAGAACCGATTGGACCTTCTGGGTCATCAGCGACGACCATGGAGACTATGCACGTCATCGGATGTCACAAGACCCTCTGCATCCAGGCCGAATTTTCAAAAGTGACGTCTCTTCGATATGGGTCAAGACCTGGGCTCAAGTGTTGGAAGATAACAGGTCCCGGCTTCAGTTTTTCCAAGAGCGATTGGAATATGAGGCTGACAAGGGCGCAGCACTTCGAAAACTGCAAGATCAACATGCGAAGCTGCTCCAAGGGGTGCTGGATGATCCGCCTCAAGAAACTGCTGACGATGTTGATGAGCTCGACGACCAGACCGAAATCGACCCCAATGAGAACGATTTTGATGAAGAAGATGAAGAAACACCGGTCGGTCCTTGAGCCGGCTGCTTGAGAGCAACCGATCTAATTCGGTCTGTTTGCATAATTGGCAGCCTAGACTCAACTCCGCACCAATTTCTTCAACACTCGTAAGACCACAGCAAAAGTTCCTCCCACAATCACCGTAAATAGGTACGCAAGCCAAAACATACATTTCCCCCATTGGACTGAATGCCGTTCACCAATCTACCAATGCCTGCCTAGCCAGAATCCTCCTGCAAGAAAGAGGGCGCCGGCCAAGACCCCGCCACCTATGCAGGCCCATAGTAGCTGTCCCCATGCCCCTCCCAGCTTGACTCGAAAGTCCGCCGTCACCGACGCTAAGGACTTCTGAGCATCACGAATAGAGTTGTCCAACGTCCCCTTCATCCACTCGTCCATGCGCTTTTGTGAAAGCGTGAGCGCACTTACAAGTGTGTCCTCAATAATTTCCTTTATAACGGTGGCGAATTGCTGCCTTGTTTCATCGGTGTAGTTCTTGAGTATGGTTTCGCCTGAGATCGCATCATGAAGGCTCAGCTGCACATCCTCCAACATCTGCCGAGTCTGTGAAGCTGCGCTTTCGATTGTCCCCCTGATCTGAGTAGATGCAAAGTCCGCCATCTCACGAGTGACGCCACGGAGCCTCGCTTGCTCTGTGGCAGCTTCGTTCAGCGCCCGTGCCATGTTCTCCATCGCTCTGCACTCTACGACGTTCAGTTTGTAGCGCAACCATTCAGGGTCTTCCGGGTCCATCTTCGAGAACTGCTTGACCAGATCGAATAGAACGCGTTCTCTCGCCTCACCCTCCGGGAAGGCGAGATACACGAGGTCACGAATCCAGGCGGAATTGTCGACTGTTGTCATAGGCACAGTGCTCATGGGAGAAGCACCTTTCTCGCTTCCGTGAATTGGCCAAAAGCGCGAAAGCGGTATGTTCTTGCCCGCAAGGTCATGTCCGGTGCTCTCAACTCCGGAACATTAGTTTTGCGGTCGCCCACGTCGCCAAGGGTGACATTCATCGTCCGCATCATGCGTTGCAAGTCAGGCCGTCTGGCATCCATCCGTATCTCGACAGGCGAGAATGTCTCCCGAAAGGCCCTCACATCCGGCTCCAGCTTCGGGTTCTCCCAGGACGAAGCGACACCATCCTGAAAATGGTTGTGAACGATAACGTAGTCCACGGTGTTCTGCAGCTCGCCACCCCACTCGATCACCGACCGCGCGGAGGCAATGTCAGCATCCACGACGCCCAGAGCCGTCCACCGAAGATGAAGACCGGAGTCCTGCATCACCTTATAGAAATCTCGAAACCACGGAATCATTCGATGACCCTGTGCCGCTCCCAAATCAGCGAGAATCACATCGGCACTCGATTCCAGTGAGATTCCCAACAGCTTGTCGTATGTCCAGCTCTCCAGCGCCGGAAGTTTGTGTGCTTTGGCAAACAGTGCCTTGAAGCACCCTTCCGCTTTATTGTCTGGATCCATATCGAACAGATCAGCGGTGTAGGCAGTGGTGGCGTACCATTCCGCCAGTGTTGCCATGACGGTCGTCTTCCCCACGCCCCCCTTTCCTGCGATCGGAAAGACGACACGCTTGGGTTTCAATTCCAAGGCCGCGCTTAATCCTCGCTCCTCCCCACGAAGACGCTCGGCTTGAAGACCTTCGTCGGTTGCAACCGGGACTCTCTCTGGCGATTCAGTTCCGCTTCCCGATCCAGCCTCGCCATTTCCTCTTCTCTCCGTATTTGCCATTCCGGTTTCTCCTTTTTCTCTGTGTTCTCGCCGCTCAGACCACCTGCGCTGGCCGCCCGTCGACGAATCTCTTTTTCCACCGCAGCGGGCTGGAGGTACTCGCCATCACCCGCGGTAGCCGAACGGGCGCCCTCAATGACTCGGTTTGCCGCCTTACAAAACTGCTGGTATCCGCCGGGATACCCTTCATCTCGGAGCGTTCCCCAGATGACACGCCAGGTCAATCCGCTGTCTTTTGCGGCTTGCAATTCGAAACGCACTGACTTGAGAAGCCTAGCTTTGAGTTGAAATACACCCCTGCGAAGCGTCAGTGCTTCAACCAACGCGACCAATTCCGGGGGGCGTTCATGTTGTGAAATGCACATTGCAGTAGAAGAATGCCAGACCCACAGACGAGATTGCAAGCGCACAAGAACGATTTCGTGAGAGTAAAGGCGAACAACCACGACAAAGGACGAATTGTCACGAATAAAGCCGAACCACGGATCGGAGACGCATCGATCCTAGATAGTCTGCTTTGTTCGTCCTTGTTCGTGCTTTTGTTGCAGCCGAAGGCTGCGCTTTCGGGGTCGCAGACCCACGGGAGGTAAGCTGCGAAAAGCAGCCGTCTTTCTACGAAAATTCAGTAGTGGAACATAAAGCGCAGACGCACTTTGAAGGTTTGCTCTCTCCATCTGATTTGCGTTGTGCGTTTTAGGTTGACGCACCCATGTACTTTTAGAACGCCTGGGTGCGTCACATTGCTATAGAAATGTACATTGCGTTATAGTTCATCCATGCCGCGACCGAAACCGCCCAACATCGTTCGGTACACAGTTCGCCTCAGCCGCGCTCAGGGAGAGCGCGTGGCCGCGCTCAAAAAGCAACTTCATGCTTCCAGCGACAACGAGGTATTCGACTACTTAGTCACTGTCGGGACCAACCAGCGGGACGACCTTGAGCAACTTGTCTACTCCCTTTTTGGCAACCTGGCTGACTCCTTGGCTCACAGATTCCAGAGTCTGGAGACCGTCAGCCAGCTCCATCTCGCGTTAACTGACACGTACATCAAGTACGCCCTCACCGCCCTCCCAGAGGTTCCCGGCTCCCTGCTCGCCGCGGCGCGCTCCCGTGCGACGAGGATCTACGAACAGGTGAATCTCACGGCTGCGAGGGAATTCCAACGTCGCCGCCAGTCGGATGCCTACAACCCTGCCCAGCTTGGAATTGAAGACGAGCCGAGCTATTCGGTTACACCGTCAGATGAGGTCTAAGGTCAGTCATGCCATCCTCTGCGCGACAGCGACGAAATACTGGCGAAGAACGCGAGCGCTCGACAAAGGTTCGTCCTGGCCGGGTCCGACCCACAAATACATCTCCGCGCCGGGTGACAGGCACGGCAAAGAATCTCCTGCGGCTTGCGCGCCTAGTCAGTAGGTCATCCTCGCGATCGAGCCGGGCTGGTAGCGTCAAGGATTCGAGAAGCGGTTCCTCAAAGACATCTCCGTTTCAACGCCGGGCTATTGTGAATGTTCGGTATTCCAACGCAAAGACCCCTGGAGGGTGGAAGGCTCACGGAACCTATGTTGAGCGCGAGAGCGCAAAGGGCCGGGACCTGGTCGACGGCAAGCAGTATGGCATCAACGACGACATACAAACACCTAGCCCGGACCGTTTGGGTTTAGCCCAGGAGCACTCGCTGGATTCTCTGGCGGGCCAATGGCAGAAAGTCGGGGACGAACGAATTTTCAAGATCATCATTTCCCCGGAAGATCCGACCGTCAATTTTCATCGCACGGCAAGCGACATGATCGCTCGGATCGAACAACACACCGGCGGTCCGGTCGAGTGGGCGGGTGTCGTCCATCGGAACACGGATCACCCACATGCCCATTTAATCGTGCGAGGCAAGCTCCCGTCAGGAGAAGCACTGAAACTCCCACCCATGCTCATCCGTAAGGGCCTTCGTGAAGCTGTTCAGACGTCCCTCACGCAGCAGCTCGGCCCCCGCACGATGGAAGACATTCAGCGCCAGAAACAAATTGAACTCACCGCCAATCGAATTACGCCACTGGATCGGCGAATTGCCGGACGCGCGAAGTTTTATTCCAACGACCAGGGGTACGGTGACGCCGGAATCGCAGCCAACCCCGGTGAGTTGGCTCGTCTTCGACACTTAAAGGAGCTGGGGCTCGCGAAACGGCACACGGCAGACAGTTGGCTGGTTCGCTCCGACTTCATCAGCCAGCTCCAGCAAATGAAGGACGTACAGGACCGCGCAAGAACACTCTTCCGCAGCGGCGTTGCCATCAGCGACCCTCATGCGCCAATGGAGTTTTCTACCAGCTCGAAGAAGCTGATTGGGCGTGTGTTGCTCAATAACGAAGACGAACGCACCGGCGCTCTGCAAACCATATTCGAGACGACCGAAGGGAAAATCGAGGTCATCCGACACGATGAAACCCTGCGGGCGGCTTGGCGGCGCGGAGACCTGGAGCCAGGCAACGTAGTGAGCATCGACAGCCTGAGGAGTGATTCAAGCAAGCTCTATGCCACCTCCGTAGGCGCGGACAAAGACATCCTTGCGAATAGGCAGGCTCTTGATTCGGTGGTGCGGCGGATGCGAACAATGGGGCTCGTTTCCAGTGAGAGCGACAAAGGTTGGATGGGGCAATTCAACAATGCGCTCAGAACCCGCATTGCAGAGCGGACCCACGAGCGAGGGCTATGATCCTTTTCAATAATTGGTGAAATGTACAGTTCACTATCGCAAGGAGGTCACGAATGAATAACGGAACCACCACACCCCCTGGCTACGTCCTCCCGTCGCGCCCTCGCTGGCAGGGCGGGTGGAACGTTCGAGCTCTGTCGGGCGCAGTCGTCGCCTTCGTCATGGCAGCCAGCGCCGCGAGCCAATGGCTTGCAGCACAGCTCAACAATCCTGTCGAGATGGGCGACCCGATTGTGTGGTGTCACGGCGTTGCTGTGTTCCAACCATTTGCGGGTCTTGTGCTGTGGAAGCACTTTGCGGGCAGTCGCCTCATCAGTTCCGCAGTGCGGAAAGATATCTGGATTGCGTTCGGAGCGACGATTCTGGGTGGACTCTTTCTCGCCTATCTTTCTTATTGGTTCCTCTCGCTCATACGTGATCGCAAAAGCACAGATAGTCTAATGAACCTTCACGGCTCCGCAACATGGGCCAAACGAGATGACATCCAGAAGCTCGGTTTATTCGATGCGAACGATGGCGTTTATATCGGCGGGTGGCGTGATCCAGATACGCAGGAGATTCACTACCTCCTCCACTCTGGCTCAGAGCCTGTTTTGCTATTTGCTCCAAGCCGAAGCGGTAAGGGCGTATCGGCGATCATCCCCACCCTGTGCCAGTGGCGGCAAAGCGCTTTCGTCTATGACCTGAAGGGTGAGAATTGGGACCGCACCGCCGGTTTCCGGCACGCTATCGGCCAGCGCGTTCTGAAATTCGCTCCTACGCTGCCATTCGAGAGTTGCTGCTACAACCCGCTCTCAGAGATTCGGTGGGAAACTGACTATGAGGTCGCCGACGCACAGACCATCGCAAACGCAGTGATCCGCCACGGGAACGAAGACAGTCTTTACAAGCACTTTGAAGATGCCGCAGTTGATCTCGTATCCGCTGGCATCATCCACTTAGGGTACGTTCTCAGAAACCTTGAAGCCCCGCGTGAGCCGACCCTCCCGGATGTGCTCGCACTTTACTCCTCGCCGGGCATGGATTTCCAAGACGTGCTCAAAGAGATACAGAACACAGTACACATGCCAGGCGGCAAATCGAATCCTCGCCTTGAGTGGTTCGACATCAACGGCAAGTTTACCTTCACTCATCCTTTCGTCAGCAAAGCCGTTCAGAGACAGCTCAATAGGGCCGACCGCGAGGCTTCTAGCATTCAATCCAGCATCGTCACTCCGATGACAGTCTACGACGACCCAATAGTTCAGAGGACCGTTTCCCGCTCCGATTTCGTTGTCCGAGATTTGGTTTACGGGAAGGAGCCGATGAGCTTGTATTTCAAGGTCCCTCAGCCGGATCGAGAACGCCTGAGACCTCTGGTAAGGCTCATGCTCCAGCTCATCTTCAATCGGCTCATGGAACGGCTCGACCCCAACCGTCACCATCTGCTGCTCATGCTGGATGAGTTCCCAGAATTGAAGAAGATCCCGAACCTCGCTGGCGCGATGAGCCTGA
>Ga0210388_10005276_pt1 | contig 10115 bp, 9 predicted proteins | sample IncBWC19OmetaG_FD_155485 | JGI IMG/M metagenome (GOLD analysis project Ga0210388, IMG submission 155485) | Forest soil microbial communities from Barre Woods Harvard Forest LTER site, Petersham, Massachusetts, United States - Inc-BW-C-19-O ...
CCCATGGCTTTGTACTTCGCGCACATCTCATCATATTGACCCGCGTCGAGAGGGCGGATATGCGGATACATGTGCTGGACGGCGCCTTCGCCACGCGCATCCAAGATCTCGCGAATGATCGACGGCGCCTCGTTGGTGGGCTGCATCAACTCGATGCAGGTCGTGCCCATGAAGCCGATGGCCGCTTGAAATGAATCGTGAGCAGGCTCTCCACGATAGGTCTTCTCGAGATCTGCGGGTAACTCCATCAAAAAAAAGGGCCCAGCTCCCGCTGCACGTGCCCAATTCTGCGCTGCGAGCCGCAGATCGAACGTCGCATAGCAAATCTGGCTTGTGGTACCGGGAGATAAACGCATGAATCATTGCCTCGGTTGCCGAAACCCGTTCAGATTCATCAGATCAACGACTCGGCAGAGGGAGCCGGGAATCGGTTGACTACAAGTCAATTGAATTTTTCGATCTCGGGCGCCATGACGCGCGCCGCCCGGCCGAAGATCTCCGCTGTTCTCGTCCAGCCATGTCCACCGCCATGATCATTGCATATCCGGAAAATCTATGCATTATTAATGGTAACGTGCATAAAGTAAGGGCCATGCCTCGGCCAGCATCGGCCGGCAGGATGGTTTTGAGAGCGGAGCCTGCTGTCCGCTGAGGAATGCTAACCCATGAAATTCGACATAGGGCTGCCCAACTCCGTGCATGTCGTCGCGATGACCCAGCCCTGGGAACACGCGCTGAGCGGTGCCGATATCGTGCACGCGGCACGCCTCGCCGATGAGTTGGGATATTGGAAGCTGCTCACCGGGGAACATTTCATCATCCCGAAGTCGCACGTGCCGTTGTCGGGTGACCACTACTTGCATTCTGTCGTGGCGCTGTCCTTCGTTGCCACGGCCGCGCCGCGCATGAGGCTTTCGTCCTCCGTGACGATACTGCCGTTGCAGAATCCAATCGTGCAGGCCAAAGCGTGGGCCACCTTGGACTGGCTGAGCGGCGGTCGCGCCGTCGCGCTGGTCGGCGTCGGCTGGCTCGAGGAGGAGTTTCGAATTCTCAATGTGCCGTTCCACGAGCGCGGTCGTTTGTGCGACGAATATGTCGCCGCAATGATCGAGCTGTGGACCAGTGATTCCCCCGAGTTCGAAGGCGAATACGTGTCCTTCAACGACGTGGGCTTTGCGCCGAAGCCTATGCAGAAACCTCACGTGCCGCTATGGTTCGGGGGAGATGCCGACAATGTGCTGAAGCGCGTGGCGCGCTGGGGCAGCGGCTGGTCGCCGTTTCGCACGCCGCCGGAGAAATTTCCCGAGCGCTTGGATTTCATCCGCTCGCAGCGCGATTACCATGGCCGCCCTTTGGAAGTAATGTTTGCCCTCTCCATGCTGAACTTCGGCGACGCGCATGCGGTGACCGGCGATGTGCGCGCTCAGGGATCATGGGATGCGCAAAAGACCATCGATCAGTGCAATTGGCTCAAGGGTCTCGGCGTTACCGAGGTGGTGGCCCCGCTGCCGCCACTGCAGGACTTCGAGGCCTATCTCGATCATCTGCGTTGGGTGGCCGCCGAAGTCATGCCCAAGGTCGATTGATGCGAGCGCAACTCCAATTCAGCAGCTGGGCGGGTCGTCGCCATCGATGGCGGGCTGATGAAAGTTTGGGCCAAAGGCAATCGCAGGATCGGGAATGCCCTCCACCTCGAGAGCTTTTTGTGTGGCCGGTCGGCCAAGAACGCGCTCACGATGCGCCCGTACCCGGGGAAATCTGCCTGGATCGCCGCGGTCGCCCCATTGCAGGTAACTCGAGTACACGAAGAGGTATGGATCTGAAACGGTGTAACGCTCTCCATGCACCCAGGTTCGGCCGTCGCGGAATTTGTCCTCGATGAGGCCAAAGTATCTGTGCACCATCTCGGGCACCTTGGCGCGCAGGGCCGCAGCTGCTTCGGCCCCATCGGCGAACAGGCGCGGCCGCGAAATATGCCGATAGGTGACATGGACCGACGCGGACAGAAAGGTATTGAACTCTTGCATCCTGGCAAAGCCGAAAGGATCACTGCTGGGATAAAGTGCCGCACCCGAGAATTGCATCGCGACATAGAACAAGATTGCGACGTTTTCGGTGATAGGGCCTTGATCGGTGAGCAGCACGGGAACAAAGCCTTTTGGATTCAGCTGCAGGAATTTCGGATCCTTGTGATCTCCCCGAGCGTAGTCGATTTCCTCGACTTCGAAATCTGCCCGTGCCTCGAGCAGCGCAATGTGCGACGCCAGGGAGCATGCGGCGGGAATGTAATAGAGCTTGAGCATGGGGTGGGTCCTCGTCCGCCCAAGGCGATTACGCGAATGCCCGGGAGGAACTAGCATGCAGAAAATTCGACATCCTGTATAGGTACGAACGATGACCGAGACTTACGACTTTGTAATTGCCGGCAGCGGGCACAACGCACTCATCCTGGGATGTTATCTGTCCAAGGCCGGGCAGAAAGTCTGCATCGTCGAGAAGAATGCGAAGGCCGGCGGTAGCGTGGCTACAGCGGAGCTCGCGGGGCCTGGATTCAAACACGATGTCTGCTCGGTTGCACATTCGCTGATTCTGGGCAACCCGCTGATGCAGCGGGACGAGCTGCAGCTGAAGTCGAGGTACGGGCTGCGTTACTTGATGCCGGAGAAGCTCACAGCCATATTTTTCGACGACGGCTCGGTGCTCGAGTTCTATAGCGACATGGAGCGCACCTGCGCGTCCATTGCGCAGTTCTCCGAGCGCGATGCGGCGGCTTACCGGAAGTTCGTCGAGACGGTGAACGCGACGCTGGATATGGTGGTGATGGGCATGTTCAGTGTGCCGCCCGATGCGGGCCTGCAGGCGGCGATGATGAACGAGAGCGCCGAAGGGCGGGAAATGATGCGCCTGCAGGCGATCAGCTCATGGGACTTGATCTGCGAATGGTTCGAGCACGAGAAGGTCAGGATCGCGCTGACTCGCTATGCATCGGAAGCGATGATGAACCCGTTCGACAACGGCACGGGCTTCGGCTTCTATTTGATCTTGCCGTACATGTACAAGTACGGAATGGGAATTCCGGTGGGAGGCTCCGGCGCACTAGCGGAAGCGCTGATCAAGTGCTTCGAAGCGCACGGCGGAATCCTCAGGCTCGACAGCGAAGTGAGGGAGATCAAGCTGCAGGGCCGTGAGGCCAAGGGGCTCGTGCTGGCGGGCGGGGCTGAAATCCTTGCCTCGAAGGCGGTTGTGGCGGGTCTGCATGTGACTCAAGTGTTTCCCGGCATGGTACGCGCAGCGGAATTGCCCGGAGAATTTCTGCACCGGCTGAAGACGCTGAAGTACGCCACACTGAAGCCTTTCGTCGTCTACCTGACACTCAAGGAGCCGCTGAAGTTCAAGGTGGGAGGTGCGATCGGGGACTTCTTCTGGGTCGAGAGATCGCATGACACCGTGGAAAACTTCGCGCAGGCGTTGCGTCAACTGGAATACGGCTACCCGGTGAGAGATTTCGCCGCCTACGTCCAACAATACAAGGCTGATGCGACCCGCCTACCGGCAGGTCGCGGCATGGTCCACATCTATGCCTTCGCACCGCTCGATCTGAAAGACGGTGGACGCCGCAAGTGGGACGAGATCGGTGCGGCGGTTGCTCGGGGATTCATCGAGGATCTGCAAAAGCTGACCACCAATCTGCAGGACGAGAACATTCTCGGCATGCACTTCAAGACGCCGCTGGATATTCAGCGGTACAACAACGCGCTGGTGGAGACGGACATCCAGCACATCGGCTTCTACAACTGGCAACTCGGTGGCAACCGGCCGGTGCCGGGCTGGGGTCAATACCGCACGCCGGTCGCCAAGCTCTACATGACCGGCGGCAGCACACATCCAGGCGGCGGCGTTACGGGGGGGCCGGGCCGCAATGCCGCCCAGGTCATCATGGAAGATTTTGGTCTCGACTTCGACGCGGTCACCGTCTGAGCTCGACGATCCGAGCGGAACCGGCGTCCGACTTGCTGCCTTCTATGAAGTCGGCAACTTGTTCGTAGTACCCCACGCACGCCTGGACGGTCGCTTCAACATCGCGGGCAAGCACATGATCCATGAAACGCTTGAAATCCTCTTTCAACTCCAGCTCAAAAATCGACAGCGCCTGAAAAGTATGACGGTATCTCATGTGCTGAGCGTAGAGTAGGCGCCACGACCACAGCATCCATTGATTACTGCAAGGTGAGACCAGCGTTTCGTGAAACGCTTGGCGGTGGATCGCGTAGGAGCTGATATCCTCGCGTCCCTCGACGACGCGCTCCAGCACTTTGCTGGCGACATGATAGGTCGCGAGTAATGCCCCCTCCCATTTGAGGTCGCCGTTCGCCAGCGCAGAGCGCAGGCAGGGGACTTCCACAGTGGCGCAGGCCATTGCCAGGTCGCGAAAGCCGTCCCGGGAAATCGCGGTGGCTCTGAAGCCCGCGTTGGGCTCTATCGTCACCAAGCCCTCGGCGGCCAAGCGCGACAGCGACTCCCGCACGGCCGCCTGACTGAAGCCCAGCTCCTTCTGCAGTTTGGAGATGTTGAGTCGACTGTCAGGCGGAAGACGGCATGAAATGAGGTCCGAGCGCAGTCGGGTATAGGCACGATGCGTCAAATTTGCGTCTGTAGACGGGGTCTCGCTCATATCGAACACTAACCTCACCTACGATTCATGACTGTTACAAGTTCCATGTAGTCCTCGATCGGTCCGTGACATTCCAATCCCAATTTGCGTCCCAGCAAGTGAACCAACGGATTCTCGAATCCAGCGTGCGAGTCGGACCGCAGGCGCCCTTCGCGGACGAGAAGCTGGGTGGACCTCACGACAACCAGGCATATCCGAACGCCGGCAAGCACTTCATAATACTCGAGGGTGTCCACCGACCGACCGAGAAGTCTCTCATAGGTCGCAATCAGCGTCGCACGCTCGGGAAGCCCCGCAAGGCGTGGTGCGCCGGCACTCAATAGCTCATCGATAAAGAACCACCAGCCAAGATCAATCTCGCCCGGCCCCAGGGCGCTCGCCTCGAAATCGTGGGCCGCGAGCAGGCTCCCATCGCCGCCAAACAGGATATTGCCCGGATTCGAATCGCCCCATAGCACGTCCACGTGCCGGGTCGCCGGCTTGTTCGCGATCAGGTACCGCATGGCCGCATCGATCACCGGATGAGGCTCTCCGTCGCCGGCGCTCTGCCGCCAGCCATCGAGCCAGCCGAGATATTGCGTGAGGCCAGGCGCACCGTAGGCGGGCTTATCGAGGAACGCGAAGCCGCTGCGCCAGTCGAGGCGATTGATTCGCCCAATGGTGGTGATCGAGTCTTCCCACATGGCGCAGCGTCGATCAGGAGCAAGATCGTGTAAAAGTCCTGTGACCTGGTAACTCGGATGTTGCGGCAGACTGTGGCCGAAGATCCGCTCCATGACGAGAAATTGGCCACCCAACAGCGAGCGATCGCGTTCAAAGCCAAGAACCACGGGAACCGGGATGCCATGCGCCGCGAGCGCGCGCATCATTTGCACCTGACGACCGATATCGGTGTCCGGGAAGATCTCGCGGCCGGTCTGCTCCAGCCGCACCACCCAGTTGTGCTCACTCCGCTGTCCCCTCAGGTTGGTGCTAACCCTCAGAAGAAGCGTGTGAGCCGAAAATCCGCCCTTCGGCCGGGCAATCTCGTGTAGCTCGAGATCGGCGTCATCGGCCAGATTTCTGCTGAGCCACGCCTCGAGGGCCGGCGCGATCGGCTCGCGGGCGCGCTGCGAAGCCACAGTCACATACCGTTCAGTGCCACGCTTGGACGGTCGGCAGCACATCACGCGCGATCATATTCATCACGGCAGTTCTCTTTTCCGGTGTGCCGACTCCGAAGACCATATCGACGATCCCGATACCCTGATCGCGCAATGTCGCGAAGCGTTCGATAATGGTCTTTGGGCTCCCGACGAAGTAGGGCTGAGACACCAACGACACGATCGGGGGGCCACCCAGGGACTCTGATTGGAACTGCGCCGACTCGGCCGCTTTCTGTCCGAAGAACTCGGCCATTTCCGCACCCGCCTGTGCGTCGGTCTGCGCCGCATAGGTGATCCCACGGTAAATGATATGTTCGGGGCCGGGCGTCCAGCCGAAACGAGCGGCTTCGAGCCGATAAAGGTCGACCCATTTCTTGGTCACCTCGGGCGGTGCGAAGGAGAATGCAATGCCCATGCGGCGCTCCGCCGCGAAGCAGATCGATTCGTCACTGTTGCCCGATCCGTACAGCGGCGGATGCGGATCCTGCCGCGGCCTGGGCCACACCGAGACGACGTCAAACTGATAGTGCTTCCCCTTCCAGGCGAACGGGGACGTGTCGGTCCACGCCTTGCGGATGAGATCGATGCCTTCCTGCGTCATGCCGCGCGTGTCACCCGTGGTGCTGAAAGTCTTCTGTTCGTTCGGCGTTCCCCGCAGGAAGAGCACGATCACGCGTCCGCCCGAGAGAGAATCGAGCATCGCCACCTCCTCGGCCACGCGGATCGGGTTGCTCAGCGGGAGCAACGGTCCGAGCAGCGCAATCTTGGCCTTCTTCACGACTTGGCTGAGGGCAGCGGCCATCACCATCGGATTGGGGGTCATGATGTAAGGCGCGTAATGATGCTCGGAGATGCTGACCCAATCGAATCCAAGGGCGTCTGCGTGGGCAGCCATGGCGATCGAGCGTTGCAGAGAATCGCTGGCGATCTGCGGATCGCAATAGCGCGACGGCGCGGGCCAGATCTCTATTCCCGGCGCAGCGCCATCGTAGGGGCTCATGCTTAGATAACTCACTTTCATCCCATGCGCTCCTCGGCTTCCGTGAGACGGGGCTCTGTCCCGCCTGCGCGCCTCATATTATGCATAATGATGATGATCATACATGAATGAGGCTCAGTCGGCGAGGATCGAGCAGCAGGTCGGCAATATCTCGGAGCGCCCGAGGAGCGCCCCGATGAGTTGGGGCGCGCTCACGGCCGGAAAGCGAGGGTCAGTCCGCGACGCGCAGCACGAGTTTGCCGCGAACGTGGCCTTCACCAACCCGTTCGAGGGCGTCGCGGAATTCGACCAACGAGTAGACACCAGTGACGACCGGCTTGATGACGCCCTTCGCCACGATGTCCGCCATTTGCGCAAAATCCGCCACGCTTGCCGGGCCGCTCGCCGCCACGCAACGCACGCCGCGAGCCGCCTGCTCGACGAGGAATGCCGATTCCGATAAGCCGCGCAGTGCGACATAGCACCCGCCGGGTCGTATCAGCGAACACAGCTGAGGCGCTTGACTGTCATCCGCGGTGTTAAGCACGGCATCAACCTGACCTACATTTTCGTGCCACCCTGTGACCGTATAATCGATTGCGCGCTGCGCACCCAAGCTCCGCAAGAAGGCCAGATTGCCTTGCGATGCCGTTCCCCAGGCGTGAGCCCCGCGCCAGGTTGCGAGTTGGACGGCAATACTGCCGATGCCGCCCGCGGCACCATGGATGAGGACCCGCTGGTTAGCCTGCAGATTCATGCCGTTGGCCGCCGTAAATAACCCATTCCATGCGGCAAGCAGGACGTTGGGAAGCGAAGCCGTTTCGACGTGAGTGAAGCGATCGGATTTTCTCGCCAGACGAAAAGCGTCGATTGCGGTGTAATCCGCAAACGTCCCGTGCGAGGCTGGGTCCGTTTGGCCGTAGACCTCGTCGCCCACCGCCCAGTCCGCGACGCCGCTGCCGACTGCCTCAACGACTCCTGAAACGTCGCGTCCCAGAATGGCAGGAAGCCTGAATTGGACATACTGAGATACGTAGCCGTTGATTGCATACCAATCAAACGGATTGACACCGGCGGCATGGACCCGCACGAGAACCTCGCCCCTGCCGACAGCCGGCACGGGTGCCTCCTCGAGACGGAGGCTATCGAATCCAGCATAATCGTGAAATCGTACCGCCCGCATAGACCTGCCTCGACATCAGCGGCGCCCCCGCCGGCAGCTCCCGCACTGCAGTCGACCTTGGATGTCTCCGCAGGAGAGGTCCAGCATTATTGCTTTACCGCGCGGCAACCTCTTTCTGTCCGCATGGCGCGCCGGCCCCGCGCGTATAGGGTAAAACAAGGGCGTTGCGTGCAGCACAAGAAAACACCGGGAGTTTTCAGATGTCGATAAAGGCAGAACAAATCGTTCTGGAATTTTGTAACGCGTGGGGCGACGGCGCGACTCCGAGACCGGACGTCGACAAGATCATCGATATGCTCGCGGAAGACGGGGAATGGCAGCTCTGGGTGCCGGCGGGGCCGGTGTTCAAAGGCCGCGCTGCGCTTCGAGCAGAGATCGACCGGCAATGCGGCTTCTCATCCTTCATGCATTGCGGTGTAACTAGAATTCTGTCCGGAGGCAGAAGTGTTGTTACCGAGCGGATTGACCATTTCACGATGCACGGAATCCGGGTCGAACATGCGCTGATGGCGATCTACGAGATCGACACCACGGGCAAGATCGCCTTATGGCGTGAATATTTCGACACTGCCGATATTGCCAAGCAACTCGGTATGCGTCCCGAGGCCGTTATAGCCGGTTGAGAACATGCTGTTGGAATTGTGAGCGAGATGATGCCATTGGCCGATGAAGAGGCCCGGCTTGGGCCCCAGATCGAAGGCCTGGTCGGCGGCCGAGTCATCTCGCTCGAACGTCAGCCGCGCTGGCGTAAGGCCTGGTACGCGGCGGTTGATCGGGCAGGCGAGACGCTACCGATCTACGTGCGCGGCGATAAGCAGATCGATGCCGAGCCCTATCCGGGGCTTGGCCGCGAGGCGGCGATTTTGCGTCTATTCGCCGCCGGCGGCTTGCCTGTACCGCGCGTATACGGCATGACCCAAGATCCGATAAGCATCGTCATGGAGCGTGTTCGCGGGACGCGCGATGTCGATCATGCAATCAGTGACGATGAGCGCCGCAGTTTGGCCGAGCAATACATCGAAGTACTGGCGCGCATGCACAGTCTCGATGTGACGCCGTTCGTGCAGGCGGGCGTCGCGCTGCCGAAAGGTCCGGAGCAAACGGCGCTTGCCTATCTCAATGCGAACATCGGATTGTACCGACGCACGAAACGGGGCGCGCAGCCCCTGGTCGAGTTCGCGCTGAATTGGATGAAGCGCAACGTACCGCGGCATCGGGATATTCCCAGGGTTGTTCACGGTGATCCAGGGCAATTCCTGTTCGCAGACGGACGGCTCACGTGCATTTATGACTTCGAGGCTACGCATATCGGCGACCCTTTGTCTGACCTTGCCGCTCTGCGGACCCGACACGGTACGGAGCCGCTGGGCGCCGAGCCCTCACACCTCATTCGCCATTACGCAGCGCTTACGGGCTGCAAAATTGATTTGCCCGCGCTTAGCTTCCATACCGCCGCATTCATGCTCACGGCCGTTATGGCGCTCGCGGGGCCCCTGACCGAACCGCGTCCGCAAGAGATGCAGCTCGAATACCTTACTTGGGATTTGATGACGCGACGGGCGATGCTCTGGGCGATGGCGGAGTGCATGGGTATCACTATCACGCCCGTACGCACCGACCCTTTGCCGGCAGGGCGATCCGCCCTGGTAACGCGTGTGCTGGAAGCGACGATCGATCGCATCGAGCCGAAAACACCAATCGGCGCCGCCGACAAGGCTTCCGCCGCCACGCTCGTGGGATGGGTGCGCGGACAGGCTGCGATGGGTCCCGTCCATGATGCGGCAGACCTCGATCGAGCCGCCGGCATCCTGGGATATCGGCCAGCGGATTGGCGCGCCGCCGATGCGGCACTCGAGCGATGGGTCGCCAAGGCCGGGGCCGAGCATGACGTAATCCTTTTCGAGTACTTCGTCGCGCAGATTGAGGAGCGTGTTGCAGAGGCGTTGTCGATCCAGCCGCGGCTCACGCAATATGCCCTACCCCGTATAAATCTGTAGCGGCTCGGTTTCGATTGCGGAGTTCACTGGCGGGTCGCGTGGTGAGCGCCGCAAGGTGACGTTGACAGGGATAGCCGACATACGGGGCATCGCATTGATCGACTCGTAGTCGACGTCCGCCCGAGTCAGAAAATTGGTG
>Ga0210388_10005279_pt1 | contig 10112 bp, 7 predicted proteins | sample IncBWC19OmetaG_FD_155485 | JGI IMG/M metagenome (GOLD analysis project Ga0210388, IMG submission 155485) | Forest soil microbial communities from Barre Woods Harvard Forest LTER site, Petersham, Massachusetts, United States - Inc-BW-C-19-O ...
TTCAATGCGAGCGCCGCAGTTTCCGCCGGATCCGGCATCGCAAGATCCAGCTTCAGCGGCACGTGTCCCAACGGTATCAAGCCGCGCAGCAAAAGAAATTGCGGCCCCGGCTGGCTCACGACGCCAAATTCCGGCTTGCCGTCGGCCACACCAGTCGTAAGTTCGTGCCCGAACGAGCCGATTGCCGCAGCCGGTTCGACAGTAACGCTGGCAGGATCGCCGACGCGAAGGCCGGGGCTAACTTCCACGGAAATGGAATTGTCGTTGAACGCAATGGCGCTCACCGGCGCGCCAAACGTGAAGTAAAGGTCACCCACGCTCCATCCCGGCGGATAAGGATCGTAGGGATAGTAGCTGTCGTCCGCGACGATATCGCCGTCAATCTCCTTCAGACCCTTGGCGATCGCGTCATCAGCCATCTGCGCCAGAACTTTTTCCGCCGGACCGTCGCGCTCGACTTTCCCGGCGTAAGGAAATTTTCGATTGGAGAGATCCGGGTCCCCGCGCCCCACGAAAACCAGATCGCCCCGCAGCCTGCCATCGTCTCCAAACCGCCCCGCGGACTCCAGCGTCGTGCGAAATTGATACGTTGGCCCCAGTGTCGCGAGCGCCAGCGAGGTGGTGACAATTTTCGCGTTCGACGCGGGAGTAAAAAAACGATCGGCGTTGAGCTCATAGAGCGCCTCGCCGCTATCGCGATCCGTCACCAGGATGCCCCACAGAGCCTTCTGCGCGTGCGCTTCACTCAGCGCGGCATCCACACGCGCACGAAATCGCGCCACATCCGACCGCGGCTTCGCAACGCGCCCTGCGCTCGATCCTTTTTGCGCGGAAGCAGGAGCGGACGCCGCTGGCGCCGCTTGTTGGGCCGGAACGCCAACAGAGGCGATGCCAAAAATAGACAAGCAAATCCCCAGCAAGGCCGCCGCGGCGAAACGCCAGCATCGCGAGCGCTGAAAAAAATGCCGCCGAATTTTCAAACCAAGCCTGTTCCTCATTGGCACACTCGCATCGCGCCAAAATTATATGTCATCCCTCGCACTCATGCGGGAAGCTCCGCAGAAAGGTTGCGAATCCCTAACAATATCCATATGATTGTGAGCCACCCTAGGAGGGTACATCGTATGAAAAGCAAAGCTCTCTCGGCCCTACTGGTTGCTGCATTGATTGGCCTTCCCGCCATTTTCAGCCCCGCGCTCTCGCACGCGGACGATACCACTACCGATCAAGACCGGATCAACAGTGCCGGAAGAGTTCTGAAAGAAATCATGGACATCCCCGACGACATTCCCCAAAGCCTCATCGACAAAGCGGACTGCGTCATCGTTTACCCCACTGTGCTCAAGGCCGCGTTTATTGTCGGCGCCAGCTACGGCCGCGGTGTGATGACCTGCCGCAGCGGTGAACATTTCCGCGGTCCCTGGAGCGCGCCGTCCATGATGGCTCTGGAAGGCGCCAGCTTCGGACTGCAAGCTGGCGGCCAGGCAACGGACTTCGTCATCCTGGTGATGAACGACGCCGGCGCCAACGCCATACTCGCCAGCAAGGTCAAGCTGGGCGGTGACGCTTCGGTTGCAGCTGGTCCCGTTGGCCGAAATGCCGCCGCGGACACGGACGTAACCCTGCGCGCCGAAATGCTCACCTACTCGCGCGCCCGCGGCCTCTTCGCCGGAATTTCCCTCGCCGGCTCCACCGTACGTCCGGACAACGACGCCAACCGACGCATCTACGGCAAGGACGTCTCCGCGCGCGCCATCGTGCTGCACGGCGCCGTGCGCCCCACCGCAGACGCGAAACTATTGCTGGATACCTTGCGCGCCCACAGCCCCAAGAACTTGTCGAAGTAAGCGTCCCCGCTTCGATACTCTTCCCGCGCCGGAGGCCCGTGCCTCCGGCGCATTTTTTTCTGCTCTCTGTGACCACTCGTTCTGCCAGCCCCTCGCCGGCACATACGTGATTCCCAAGTGACCACGGTCCAATGTTGACTATCGGTCGGAGTTGCCCTATAGTCAATGAAGGTGTCCTTGTGAAAACCGCTCCGCTACTCTCTGGTCCTCCGCCGGTCACGGCCGCGCCGCGCCCCGGCCGCCGCGAACGCCATCGCGCCGAAACTCGCGATCGCCTCTACCGTGCCGCTCTCGCCCTGTTTGCCGAACGTGGTTTTCTGGAAACTACCGTCGAGGACATCACCGAAGCGGCCGATGTTGGAAAAGGAACCTTTTTCAATTATTTCCCCACCAAGGAGCATATCTTGGCCGAATTCGGTGGCCAGCGCACCGCTGCGGTAGAGCGCGCACTCCAGCAAGCACGTGCGACAAAAGGACCCGTGCTGGACGTGTTCCGGGAACTGGTAGGCGACGCCGTCGGCCAAGCCGATAAAAGCGCCGCCCTGCTGCGCGCAATTTTTGCGGCGCACGCTTCTTGCACTTCCGTCCGTGAAGAACTGGTGAAGCGTCTCCACATCGGCCGCCGAATCCTGGCGCAGATTTTCCTGCTGGCCCAGCAGCGCGGCGAAATCAGGGGCGACATCGCGGCCATTGACCTGGCGCGCATGACACAACGAATCTTCATGGGCGTGACCATGAGCTGGGCCATCAAGCCGGAATCCACGCTGCGCAAGACTTCCGAGGAGATTTGGGACTTGATTCAGCCGAGCCTCGTACCCGCGGAAGTGCGAACCGTGCGAAAACGAGTGCGGCGGCGCCGGCCATGACCGGGCTGGTGCCACTTTCGACGTCTGATCGCAACTTCGCAGAGTCTTGGAAACGCTCCACTTCATCCAATTCACCACGTTCCGGGCAGGAGGAATCTGTGATCGTTCGACCGGTGCATTTCATCATTCTTGCCATCTTGCTTTGCTTGGTCGCCGTGCACACGCCCGCGCAGGCGACTGCCGGCCCAGCGCCTGCGCCGACTGCAACTTCTTCCAGTGGCAGCACCGCCAGCAGTGCTCCCGCCGCTCCCCAGGCGCAAAGTTCGTTTCAAGGCAGCGTGCCAGGAAAATTGGAACCCGGCGTGATCCAGATTTCCATGCAAGATGCAATCGACCGCGGCCTGAAAACCAATCTCGGCCTGCTGCTTTCGGAACAGGACATCGGTTCGGCACGCGGTGAACGCTGGAAAAAATTGAGCTCGCTTCTTCCAAACGTCACCACCTCCAGTTACGTGGACGCTTCACAGGTAGACCTAGCGGAATTCGGGTTCAACGCGATTCCAGGCGTGACCATTCCCACCATCATCGGGCCTTTCGCCTATTTCGATTCGCGCGCGTACCTGACTCAATCCATGCTCGATCTGAACGCCCTGAATAACACGCACGCCGCGACGCAAAATATGAAGGCTGCGCAATACACCGCGAAGGATGCGCGCGACCTGGTGGTCCTCGCCGTCGGCTACAATTATTTGCAAGCCATCGCGGACGCTTCGCGCATCGAATCCGTCACCGCGCAGGTGAACACCGCGCAGGCTCTCTACAACCAGGCCGCCGATCAAGTGAATGCCGGCACTTCCCCAGCAATCGACGGGTTGCGCGCTCAGGTGGAATTGAAAACGCGTCAGCAGCAGCTTATCCAGGCCAAAAATGATTTCGCGATCCAGAAACTCACTCTGGCGCGCGTCATCGGCCTCGCCCCCGGCCAGCAATACGGCCTGACCGATAAATCACCCTACGAACCGTTCACCGCGATGTCGCTCGAGGAAGCGCTGCAGCGCGCTTACACCTCGCGCTCCGATTTTATGGCCGCCAGCGCCACTTTGCGCGCTGCGGAATACACGAAAAAGGCAGCCCGTGCCGAGAACTACCCCACGCTGTCCTTCAACGCCGATTACGGTCTCGCCGGCACCACTTCCACGCTGACCACGCACAGCGTCTTCGACGTGCGTGGCACGCTGAACTTCCCCATTTTTCAGGGCGGCAAAGTGCAGGGCGACACGCTGCAAGCCAACGCGCAACTCGAGCAGGCACGCCAGCGCCTGGAAAATATTCGCGGACAGATTGACGCGGACGTGCGCACCGCTTTCCTGAATTTGCAGTCTTCCGCCGAGCAGGTGGAAGTCGCAAAAAGCAACATTGACCTGGCGCAGCAGACTCTGGACCAGTCGCGCGATCGCTTCGCAGCCGGCGTCGCGGACACGGTGGAAGTCGTGCAGGCGCAAGAGCAAGTAGCCAGCGCGAACGACAGTTATATTTTCAGTCTCTATAGTTACAACTACGCGAAAATTTCCCTGGCGCGCGCCCTGGGCCTCGCTGAAGCAAGCGTAAGAGAATATTTCAAAGGAAAATAAGCCATGCCCCAGCAAACGGAAATCCCGGCAAATCCTCCCACGGCGGAAAAGCAGCGTCCCGACGAAACTCATTCGGCCTCGCCGCCGCCCGCTCGCAACGAAAGCTATTTCAAACTGCATCCGCGCGCGCCCATGTTTCTGGCGATCACCGCGTTGCTGCTGCTGGTCGGCGGCTACTTCACCTTCCGCTATTTTTCCATGTACGAATCCACCGACGACGCCGAAGTGGACGGCCATCTCATGCCGCTCAGCGCTCGCATCACCGGCTACGTCATAAAAGTCAACGTGGACGACAATCAGTACGTGGATGCCGGAACCGTCCTCGCCGAAATTGATCCGCGCGATTATCAAGTCGCGCTCGACCAGGCCAACGCCCAACTCGCCGACGCCCAAGCCACCGCGCAAGCTCTGAATATCAACGTCCCGATCACCTCCGTGAATTCCGATAGCCAGATTTCGTCCACGGAAGCCGACGTCGATAATGCGCGCGCCGGAATTTCCGTCGCCCAGGATCAATTCACCGCAGCCAAAGCCCAGCTCGATCAAGCGCAAGCCAACGACGTGAAAGCGCAAAACGACCTCATTCGTTACAAACAGCTTGTGGACAAGCAGGAAATTTCGCAGCAGCTGTACGACCAGGCTGTCGCCGCAGCCAAAGCGAACAGCGCAGCAGTCGCTTCAGCGCACGCTTCGGCCACTGCCGCGGAGCAGCAAGTAACTCAAGCCCGCAGCAGGCTCGCGCAGGCCGATGCGAATTATCGCAACGCGCAAACTGGTCCCCGCCAGGTAGCTTCCACGCGTGCGCGCGCGCTTTCCGCCGACGCCACCGTGCAGCAGAAACAAGCCGCGGTCGAGCAGGCGCAGCTGAATCTTCAGTACACGAAAATCATCGCGCCGGTGAATGGCGTAGTCAGCAAAAACGCCGAAGTGGGCATGAACGTTCAGCCAGGCCAGCAACTCTTCGCCATCGTGCCACTCGACGAAGTCTGGGTCACTGCGAATTACAAAGAAACTCAATTAAAATACATGCGCCCTAAACAGCCGGTGGAAATTACGGTGGACGCCAACGGCCGCGGATACAGAGGTCACGTAGACAGCATCGCCGGCTCCAGCGGCGCGCGCACCAGCCTATTGCCACCGGAAAATGCCACGGGAAACTACGTGAAAGTAGTGCAGCGCATCCCGGTAAAGATCGTTCTCGACCCGGGACAAAACAGCGATCACCAACTTCGCCTCGGCATGTCCGTCGAACCCAAAGTCAAAGTGAAATAAATTGAGCGCTGCGGCAATTCCGATGGATTCCGCCTGGCGTCCGCGCCCGGTCATCAATCCGTGGATCATCGCGCTCACCGTCACGCTCGCGACGTTCATGGAAGTTCTCGACACCAGCGTCGCCAACGTCGCCCTGCCGCACATCGCCGGCAGCCTTTCCGCCGGCCAGGACGAAAGCACCTGGGTGCTCACTTCCTACCTGGTTTCCAACGCCATCATTCTCCCGATGAGCGGCTGGTTTTCGCAGCTCATCGGCCGCAAGCGTTTCTACATGTCCTGCGTCGCGCTCTTCACCATCAGCTCGTTTCTCTGCGGCCTTGCGCCCAATCTCAGCATGCTCATTGTTTTTCGCGTGCTGCAAGGACTCGGCGGCGGCGGCTTGCAGCCCAGCGAGCAGGCAATTCTCGCCGACACCTTCGAGCCGCGAAAGCGCGGTATGGCTTTCGCCGTCTACGGCATGGCAGTGGTGCTGGCCCCAGCCATCGGCCCCACGCTCGGCGGATGGATCACTGACAATTTCAACTGGCGCTGGATTTTCTTCATCAATATTCCCGTCGGCATCATTTCGCTGCTGCTTACCAACGTGCTCATCAGCGATCCTCCCTACATGAAGAAAGGACAACGCACCGGATTCACGGTGGATTATATCGGCCTCGGCTTGCTCGCGCTCGGCCTCGGCGCCATGCAGGTCGTCCTCGACAAGGGCCAGCGCGACGACTGGTTTGGCTCGAACTTCATCGTCGTCATGACCGCCATCTGCGTGGTCTCTCTCATCGCTGTCGTTATCTGGGAGTGGCGCCACGAACATCCCATAATCGATTTACATTTATTCAAAATCCGTTCCTTCGGCATCGGCAACATGCTGATGTTCATGGTGGGCTTCGCGCTGCTTTCCAGCACAGTGCTGCTGCCGCAGTTTTCGCAGGACTTATTGGGCTACACGGCGCAAAGGGCGGGCCTCGCCTTGATGCCCGGAGGTATCGCGATTATTTTATGCATGCCGTTCGTCGGCTATTTGCTCGGCCACACGGACGCGCGCCGTCTGCTTTTATTCGGACTCACCATGGTCTCGTTTTCCCTTATCCACATGACCAATTTCGACACCGCAATCGATTTCCGCACCTTGGCGACCGCGCGCGTCTTTCAGGCCATGGGCCTCGCATTTCTTTTCGTGCCTATCAACACGGCCGCTTACGCCTTCATCCCGCCCGGAAAAAACAATGCGGCTTCCGGACTCATCAACCTCGCGCGCAATATCGGCGGCAGCGTCGGCATTTCCTTCGTCACCACCATGCTCGCGCGGCGCGCGCAAGTGCATCAGTCTAATCTGACCGCTCGGCTCAATTCCGGAAACGGCCAATTCCAAGCCGCTATTGCGAACACCACGCACATGCTCATTACGCACGGCTCGAGCCCCTCCGAAGCCGCTCGTCAAGCGTACGGTATCATCGCCTTCAATTTGAACCGGCAAGCCACCATGCTCGCCTACGTTGACAACTTCTGGATTCTCGGCTGTTGCGTTGCAGCTATGATTCCCTTCGTCTTCCTCATGAAGAAAGTAAAACCCGGCGGCCCGATGGCGGCACACTAGCAGGCGTTTCATGAATGCGGGACCCGGAAGGTCGGGGCCTCAGCCCCGCCCTCACGTCCCGCGGCGAAACGGGCTTTAGTCCCTGAAGCCATTCTGCTCGACGACAGTTGCATCCTGCTGAGATCGCCTGTAGGCTCCCTCTGGCGCTAACGATGTCTGTACGAATCATCACCCTCGAACGCGAATACGGCAGCGGCGGCACGCTCATCGCCAAATCTCTGGCTGAACGCCTCGGCTGGAAACTCTGGGACGAGGAAATCACCGCAGAAATCGCCCGCGCCGCCAATATCGACCAGCGCGAAGCACAGCGCTGCGACGAGCGCGTCGATCCCTTCCTCTATCGCCTCTTCAAAGTTTATGCGCGCGGCAGTTACGAACGAGCGCTCGGAATCGGCGGCTCCCGGGTATTCGACACCGATTGCATGGTCGAAATGCTGCACAAAGTGATTGACGACGTCGCCTCGCGCGGCAATTGCGTCATCGTCGGCCGCGGCGCACCCTATTTTCTACGCAACCGCCCCGACGCCTTCCACGTTTTCATCTACGCTTCCGACGAAGAAAAAATCCGCCGCATCAAATCCATTGGCAAAACGGAAAAAGAAGCGCAGCAACTGGTCGCCGAGGTCGATCGCGACCGCACCGAATTCATCCGCCACTATTTCGGCAAGCAGTGGCCGCACCGCCCGCTCTACAACATCATGATCAATTCACAATTCGGCGACGAATTCGTAATCGAATCCATCCTGCAAAATGTCGACGCCCTAGAAAAACATCAAGCCCTGCACGGCGTCACCGCCTAGCGCATTCCAAACCGAGCCCTCCACCGGCGGCGCCATCCTCTAAAAAATCCTGGATCTCGAAACACTGCAAGCGGTGAAAGTAATCGAACGCGATCCGCGCGCCGTCGGCTTTCCTGTGCGCAGCAAACCATGGGCAGAGATGGCCTGAAAGTCGTCCGCGATGACAGGGCAATTGGACGCCGCATCCCGGTTCTTCCAGGTATCCCACTGGGTGATGAGCCGCGCGAAGATCGCTTCCGTCATTTCAGGAACCGAATCCTGCCGAGCCATCTCCACCCTGTTCCTTTCGCTCGCAGTTTCTGAGCCGCCACGACGCTGCTGAGCACTCGGGCCGCTACTTGGTTTCGCCCGGCTTGAATAGCGGGTTGTAGATGATTCCCAGGATGTTGCCGAACGGATCGCGCACCTCACCGACCAGCATTCCGCCGCCCACGTCCTGCACCTCTTCCACCGGCGTCGCCCCCAGATCAATCAGCCGTTTGTAAGCCGCATGTGCGTCTTCCACGCCCCAGTACGCAACGCCCGCCGCGGCCCGTTTTGTTTCCGCTTTCGGCGCGGGCACCAACCCGAGATCGTACCCGCCAACGTTGTACCCCACGTAAAATGCGGGCTGATCAAAATAAGGCTCGATGCCCAAGGCTTTGCTGTACCACTGCTTGGCCTTAGCCATGTCCTGCACTTCGTATTTCGCCGTCCGCAATCCCAAGAACATCGCGTGCTCCTTACCAGCGCTTTGCGCATATCCAGCCGTAGACGTCGCAGCCGACACATCGACGCGCCCGGCAAGATACGCGAACAAGCATAGGAATGCCACAATCATCGTAATCGTGGAAACATGCTTCAATTTCACACCGCGCACCGGCGTAAATTCGACCGGCGCGACGGTCGCGGCGACAGTCTCCGTCGGCGCCGCAGAGGATTTCCTGCGCCTCCGATTCGCCGGCCTCGCGGTGGATCTTATGCGGGGCATGGTTCTCCTCCCTGATTGAGTCCCAGCTGCAACTGTGGCGATTTCCACGAGTGGTTCGCGCCCCGATCCGGACGCGAGCCCAAACCATATTTCTTGCGCAAATTCTCCACCCGCGCCGTGATCTCCTTGCGATAACCGTCCGGCGCGTTCCCGTGGCGCCCATACCAAGCGCGATACTGCCGCGAGAGCTTGGGAAATTTCGCGTCCAGGAAAGGCAGAAAATGTTTCAACGACGCCGGCATCAAAAACAACACATTCCCCGCGAACCATTGAGCCTGCGCATCCCGCGCCCCGCGCGCCAGAGCGTCTAAATCCTCTGCGCGATCCGTAATCCCCGGCACAATCGGCATCGCCAATACACCCGCAGCAATTCCAGCCTCTCGCAACGCACGAACCGCCTCCAAGCGCAGATCCGGTCGCGGCGCGCGCGGCTCCAACAATCGTGCCAGCCGACTCCGCAGCGTCGTAATACTCAGGTTCACCGCCAAGGTCGAACGCTGCGCAATGCGCTTCAGCAGATCTATATCCCGCAGCACCTGGTTCGATTTTGTGGTGATGGAGACGTTCAAGCTATCGCGCTCCGCCATCTGCTCCAGAATCGCCCGCGTCGCTCCGAACTCACGCTCTGCAGGCTGGTAAGGGTCCGTGGCAGTTCCAATAGCAATGTGCTCGCCCCAGATCTTCTCGTTCGCCAAATCGCGCCCCGTGAGCGGCCCTGCATCCTGCTTCACGTAGATCTTCGACTCAAATTCGTTCCCGTCCAGCTCCATATATTCATGGGTGTAACGCGCATAACAGTAGTGGCACCCAAATTCGCAACCGCGATAGGGATTTACGGTCCAGCGAAAAGGAACCCGCTCCGAGGCGCAGTGATTCAGGATCGAGCGAACCGGCAGTAGAAAATACTCCGTGCCGCGCTTGGCATCTGCGCAGGGGGAGGAAGCGGCGAGGCGTGCAATGCCGACCAGTTCCGTAGCGGGCTTCGTTCTCTGGCTAGGTGCCAGAGGGGGCGCGGAAGCTTCGCACGGTGACTCACAGTTGCCGTGGCGAGCGGCTGTGGGGAATAGGGTGAGACTGGTCTGCTTCGCACGCTTCCGAGGACGTTGGAGCGTCGCTGGTGTCGCACGAAGAATGGGAAAAGTGGCCATTGATTGCCTCGCCGCACGGCAGACAATATATTCGCCTTTTGTTCGCT
>Ga0210388_10005281_pt1 | contig 10111 bp, 9 predicted proteins | sample IncBWC19OmetaG_FD_155485 | JGI IMG/M metagenome (GOLD analysis project Ga0210388, IMG submission 155485) | Forest soil microbial communities from Barre Woods Harvard Forest LTER site, Petersham, Massachusetts, United States - Inc-BW-C-19-O ...
CTGTTGTGGGGTGTCGGGAGGTTTCCCCTGACCAAGATGGCGTGGTGCGGGCGGAACGATAGTGTAGTCCGTCAACACGCTATCTTGCTAATCGCACAACCTGCCGACATTCAAACATAGGTAAAGTAATATAGGGAGGTAGTGGTACCTTCAAGTTTTCGGTTTTTTTGGGGTTACGTGCAGAGGTTTATTCTTAGGTTCTCTTAACTTTGAGTTAAGTGGTTTTTTGGCCGGTTTTTTTCCTATTCCCATTTGTTTCTTCTTTTCATCTACCATCTTTTGTGCGTATGCTTCTCTCGGCAATTCCATATTAGCTCTAAGCCTGTCGGCAGATTTTAAAAGCACCTCGAATCTTTGCTTATCCGTTTCTAACATCAAGGAAATTTCAGGGAATGTAATAAGAATATCTACAAGCTTTTCGGTTGTTTCAGATTGCATGCTCTTGGCTAATCCATGCACGCAATAATTAACAAAATGTTCGCAATTATTCCTTCTTGAATCGTAAGATAATCCATTTCTTTCGTTCGCCCTATTTAAAATATCCGCTATTTTATTTGGATTAAATACAAAATAATCAACAGAAAAAATTGTATGTCCTGCCATAAAATCATTATACGATACGCATTCGATTCCATTTTGATTATTTTCAAGAACCAGTAAAGTATCAGAATAATCGCAACCATAAAAAATGCCATAATGCTTGTATATATGCATTGTAGATTTTATGGTTCTTTTGAATATTGAACCGGTATAACCGTGTTTACCATTCCAAATAAAGGCCAACGATTTTAACGGGGGTAGATTATTCAGTTTGTAAGTAATATCTTTTCTTTCAAGGACATTCATATGAGGATTACTTTTGGATAGTTTAGGTAAAAGTAAGAAATAAAAAGAAGGCGCGAATTTTATTCGCCCTCCTTACCCTAATTAGGTTTCTTAATTACTAATATCCAAGAAAATAGCACTGTTCAAAATTTCAAAATTATATTTTTGGGATTATTCAATCCCATGCTTTATTTTTGCAAAATAGAAAGGAAATAAATCTTGAAATTTCCGCCTGCGAAATGCTTGGATTGATTTTCCTTAGTAAATATATGCTATTAATCAGATAGTTGCATTGTAGTGTAAAACACTAACTTTGCGACAGACAAATTGACAATGACGAAAATATCTTTTACAGTTTCAGCAAGGACAGCTAGGTTAATTGGGCGTGAAAATGTAGCCAATGCAGAAGGTGCCTTGATTGAACTTGTCAAAAATTGCTATGATGCTGATTCTAAAACTACGATAATCTTAATTGACAAAGCGAATGATACAATATTAATCATTGATAACGGCATTGGAATGACAGACAAAATCATTAGTGAGCAGTGGATGACCATTGGAACGGATGATAAATTAAATAACGCAATAACAGATTCCGGAAGAATTAAAGCAGGCGCAAAAGGAATTGGAAGATTCGCTCTTGATAGGCTGGGAGAAGAATGCACTATGATTACATTCCCTAAGTATAATGAAGTAGGATACAAATGGTTGGTAAATTGGGGGGATTTCGAGAAAATAAAAGATGGAAACAATATTAAAATAAATGAAGTCTATGCTGAACTAAACACACTAAAAAATACTACATACAAAAAAGAATTTTTAAAGGAGATTAAAAATGAAAAGGTTGTAGAACTATTAATCAATGAGGTTTTTCATCAAGGTACCCTTTTGAAAATTACAGGACTGAGGGATGAGTGGAATAACGATACTGTAGCTAAAATATATGAAAACCTTGAACTCCTGACACCCCCAGATGGTGCTAATAGAATAAATATTTTTTTAATAAATGGAGATGAACCTGATAAATATGGATTAGTTCCGAATACGGATTTCAGCGATTACGACTATAAAGTTGTTGCGACTTATAAGAAAAATAAAGAAAATAAAATCACAGTTAAAATTCATCGGAATGAGTTTGATTTAAATCTAATTGATGATAGGCTGTTCGAGTACCCTGACATGAAAGAATTCCCCTTCGATAAAAAAACTTTTAAAAAGGAGCACTTTCAGCTTGAGTTAACTTTTGATGAACTTATAAAAGGGTTTGAGGATAAAAAGGGCATCGTAAATACAATTGGTGATTTTGAATTTACTTATTATTTTTTAAAGAATATATCCAGTTCTGATGATAGAGAAAGGTTGAAATACAAGGAATTTACTGGGGACAGAGGATTTTGGTTGAAAAAATTCGGTGGGATAAAATTATATAGAGATAATTTTCGTGTTCGACCTTATGGAGAAATTGGGACACCTGCATATGACTGGCTCATGTTGGGCGAAAGATATGGGCTGAACCCTGCTGGAGTTGCTAGAAAGGGCAGTAGAATCAGGCCTAATCAAGTTGCAGGGATTGTAAAATTTTCACGACTTTCCAATTTCTTTTTGGAAGATAAATCAAGCCGCGAGGGGTTGCAGGAGAACGACACGTTTGAACTTCTTAAGAATATATTAATTGCAATAATAAAAATACAGGAAGATGACAGAAGTACTATCGCATATAATCTGAATGAACTTTTCAAGATTATAAATAAGGAACAGCAAGCAATGGAGGATAGCGACAATATAGTTGACGAAGACGATGAAACAGTAGATGATGAAACACAAGAAGAAACTAAAGCAAAAAATAAGACAGTAAAAAAGGGTTATAAAGCATTAAAAGCAAAGTTAAAAGAGAAGGAGGAGGAATTAGGTATATCAAGAGCGATGGCAAGTGCTGGAATAATGATTGCGAGTTTTTCCCATGAATTTCATGGAATAAAAAACGACTTAAGCTCAAGAACAAGTGAATTAAAAAAATTCTTGAAAAGTGTTATAGATTATGAAAAATTAAAAGGAGTCCCAGATAGAAAAAATCCTTTAAAATTAATTGACGATTTTCAAAAACAGGATGATAAAATAAGGCAATGGATTGAGTTTTCTGTTGGATTAACAAAAAAAGACAGAAGAAAAAACAAGAAAATAGATATTACTGATTATTTCCAAAACTTTAACGAAACTTGGACAAAGTTATTTGCTCAGAGAGATGTTGATTTTTCATTCAACCACGAGAAAGGTGGTAACTACAAAATGAAAATATCGGAATTGGATTTAGATACAATTTTTGATAACCTTATGATAAACTCTATTGAGGCATTTGAAAGAAATGGTTTCTCTGGGGATAAAACAATCTCAATAACTATTCAAAATCAAAAAAATAACATTTGGATTAAATATACAGATAGCGGGCCAGGAATACCGATTACTTACAAAAATATCAATGCTATTTTTACTCCTTTTGAAACCTCAAAAAAAGATGATTTGGGTAATGATATTGGAACAGGATTGGGTATGTGGCTTGTGAAATCCTCTGTAGATTCAAATAAAGGAAAAATAGAATTGAAAAGACCGAAAAGCGGTTTTGAGTTAAATATCTTCTTTAAATTTCTAAAATAAAATGGCAAAGACAAGATATACTATCGCTATAATGGACGAAGAAGCTAAAGAGCGCGCAAAGTTTGCAAACTTTTTTGACCAAGACTTTAATATTTTTGAAATCCCCTCTATTTCTTCTGTTGATGGGCTTATTGATAAAATTAAAGCAGAGAATATTGATGCGATTGCAATTGATTATAAGTTGAAGGAGCATCATTCAAGGTTTAAGGAAAATGGTGATTATTTTTTCAAGCAATTAATATCAAGATTGCAAGAGTTCCCAGCATTCGTATTAACCCAGGATGCTGAAAAGGCAAAAAGAGAAAGTAAACTTATTAAGCCAAGATTTATTATTGACAAAGAGATTTATCATAAACTTCATGGAAATGATAAAAAAGCATTTATGAACGATATTATTAGTGAAATAAACACCTATAAGAAATCATTTACAGAAAAACTGAAAAGATTAAAAGAACTTGAAAAGATTAAAAAGAATAAAAAGCTTAATGATTCCCTGGAAAATGAATATCTCAATCTTAATAATGAAATTTCACAATCCCTATCAGGTTATCAAGCCCTTCCATTAAAATATTTTTCTCAAGATACTAATAAAAAGCTTGATGAAGTTCTCACTAAGACTGACGAATTAATAAAAAATATTACAAAGAAAAAATAATGCCTTCTTTCAGAGATAAAACCCCTAAACATAGGCCAGATAGAGCTGTTTGTCAGCATTACACCTCTTATAAAGGCACTTTGCGAGTTGATTTTAACCATAGATGTGGTTATTGTAATGGATGGGATGGCATCAGGATAAGACACTATACAATAGACCATTTTGTCCCAAGAAATCCAGATGGCTGGATTAATCCAATACCGCCGAATAGGTATAAAAATCTAATTTACTCTTGTTCGTTTTGTAACGGTTATAAAAAGAATATATGGCCTACGGAAAAACCTTATAAACATAATGATGGTAAAATTGGTTTCATAAAACCCACTTCCTATTCATACGGTAGACTTTTTGAAAGAGATTCAAACGGGGCAATCAAGCCAAAATCAAGCTCATCTATAGGAAAATATATTCATGAAAAATTGCATTTGGGTTGGGACCTTCATTCTTTAAATTGGAGAATGGAAAAGTTTATAGCTCAAGAAGCAGAATTAGAGAAGCTCCAGAAAACTGTTACTGATCCTACAATTAAAAAGGAAATAGAGAAAATTAAAACTCTCAGATGTGAAATATTTGATATTAGAAATCAACTTGTAAATGGTTAACGACAAAAGTACGGGCTCTTACTATACTCCCAGTATACTTTCAGAATTTCTTACTAAACATATATTCGCTAAGCATCTTGGAACTGGGCCTTTAAAAATACTTGAACCGAGTTGTGGGGATGGTAGTTTTGTATCGGCATTAAGCAATACCCGGGTTTTAAATAATTATAAAAGTGTTTATATTGATTTGCTTGAAATAGACAAAACGGAATTGGGCAAATCAGCTACTATTGCGCATAATATACCGAATCTCGGCATAAATATAACAGCCACACCTGGAGATTATTTGGATTATACGGGAAGCGGGTATACCTTAATAATTGGTAATCCGCCTTATGTTAACAAGAAGTTATTGCCTTCTCAACAGGTAGAAAAATGCAGAAATATTTGTAGGAAATCTATTCCTGATTTCGGAGAAATAAAAAATATTTGGCCCACGTTCCTATTAAAATCAATAAGTGAATTAGCTGATAATGGAGTTCTTTGTTACGTTTTACCGGGGGAAATCCTTCAGGTGAATTACACACGTAAAATTAGAGAGTTCCTACTTAATAAATTCGAAAGAATTGAAATATTTTCATTTAATGAATTGATATTTCCAGGGATAGAACAAGATGTAATCGCTTTCATTGGCGTAAAAAAAGTTGCTAATGAAACGGATAAAGGAGTTTCCTTTTATCAAGTTGAAAAACTAACTGACTTAAAGATACCTGGATATGTTGAAAAACATAGTAATGTACACAGGAAAAACTTAAATAAGTGGACAAATTATATATTGTCGGACAATGAACTAAACAATATTGATACCGTTGTGAAGAAATTGAATTTGAAGTCTACAAAAGAGTATTGCGATAGGATAGAAGTAGGTATTGTAACCGCAGCTAATAAGTTCTTTATCGTTGAAGATAATGTAGTTAATGAATATAAGCTTAAAAGCCTTGTGAAACCTTTGATTCAGAAAGGTACTCAAGTTCAAAATTCTATTAGAATAACCAGGGAATCATTCAAAAAACTAAAGGAAAAGAATAAACGGGTTAATTTTCTTCACTTTAAACCAAAGCCTGAAAACAAACAAAATAAAGGCATCCAAAAATATATTGAAAAAGGCGTTGCCCTGAAACTTCATGAGCAATACAAAATGAAACTAAGGAATTATTGGTATTGTGTTCCAACAGTTTGGGTGTCCGAAGGAATGTTTATTAAGAGGAGTCACTTATATCCAAGGGTTTTAATAAATGAGGCCGAGGCCTATGTTACAGACTCCTTTTATCGCATAATGATGAAAGACCAGTATAGTATTAAAAACTTTACATTTTCATTTTATAATACCTTAACCTTTGTACTTGCTGAGTTAGAAGGGCGGTATTATGGTGGTGGGGTACTTGAATTAATTCCAACAGAATTTAAAAGACTGAAAATACCCTATAATGATAAAATTACCAATGATCAGTTGAATAACTTGGACAAGTTATTTCGGGATGAGAAACCGCTTAAAGAAATCCTTGAATACTCCGATTCTATCCTACTACCTACCCTTACAAAAGAAGAAAGAAAGAAGCTTTCTTCAATCTTAAAAAAACTTGTTGAGAGAAGGCTTAAAGTACAAAAGAAGAATCCAAAGATTACCTATCATAGTCTGCCGGAAAACTCCTTATCAAAGTTGCCTGCTTGAAGCTAATTCCTAGTTATACGGCAACAAAAAGCCCAACATTTCTGCTGGGCTTGGTTTTCATGCTTTCGTAATCACAATCTTTCCTCGTTTTACATAAACCTCAATCGTATCCCCAATTTTAAAATTCGATTCCGCAAGATAATTACCTACCAAGTGGATTACAGGATATCTTTTCCCAGGTGGTTTGTTGGCAACACGGGAAGCAGAAGGGCGAAAGGCATAATAGACTTTCTTCCGGCGTTTTGAATCTTCCAGTTTATTGCCCATAACTTTTAATCTTTAATAAGCTTTTTGAGCAATTTAATTACCTCATCCAAATGTTCCGCCTTATCAATCACAACAGTAGAACACTCTCCGTTCCAGAACTTCTGCACTTTCTCGGTCAGCGTTTTTATCTCATAGTGTTTGATATTCGCCCTGATATCTTTTTGGGGATTCATGACCACAATGGTCATTTTCTTTCGGGAGAATTGGAAGACCGCAACTTTTTTACTTGCTTTTAAGGCAATATAATGTTTCTGTGAGTTCCATGAAAGCTGGGTATTCGCTTTCATTAGCTCGTTCTTAAGCCTATAAAACATCTCTTTTACCTCCGGCATTACCTCTTTTAAATGTTCTTCTTCCGCTATGGGTGCACCTTTCGCTTTTTGTTTTGTGCTTAAATAAATCTCATTAAATGCCGGGGTCATTGTGCAAAGCATATTTCCATTACTGGCATATTTTTTTACCACCAATGATTTTACATTGCGCCACAGAGGATAGACTTCAGTTAATTCAGGCAAACCGTTTAGCTCCGTGTCAGTGATAAGCAGGGTAGTCGGCTTAGTTGATTCCACCAGACTAAAAAAAGTAGCAATATCCGGTTTAGTTAGTTTCGCCCTTTGGCGCAAAGCATTATTAACCGCTATATTCCTATGCGCCAGTTTAAAAAATAATTCCCTGTTTTCTTTCTCTTTTAAGAAGAGTTTAGTTACTCTGGAAAATCTAAATTCTTCAGGACGGGAAACCATAATATCCATAAAGTACACTTTGGGCGAATAAAAACCTCCCATGTCAAGCATAAAAAAATCAGGAGTTGATTGCTCATTATCTCCTTTGTTCTTCGGCATAGTAAAAATAAAAACGTCCTGTCCAAAAAGTGTTTTCTTGTTTTGAATCAGCACTTCTGCCAATTCTTTCTCTGTTTTAAATTTCCGCTCTACTGGCGGTTTAATCCCGACATAATCGGTGGTTAACGTCTGTAATTGATTTCCCTTGAGTAAATACCCATGTTTAAAATTGCTAACATTCTCTGTTAAAATAGCTGACCCGTTGATTTCGGTCAAAGCTTTCTTTGCTTTCTCTTTCATAATAAGTGGTTTTAAATTGTTTAAGGAACTTTGAATTGGAAAGAGTCTATCCCAAGAGGGAAGTGCTGTCAAGGGGATTGTGGATATTAACAACTTGACATTATTATAGGCTGGAGTATACTTAAGTTATAAATGCCTTCGGGCTGCCCTCCTCGGAGGGAGAAAAAAGAAAGCCGTTAGAGCATTGCTTTGACGGCTTTTCTTATGGTTTCAAAAGTAGCCTTATCCAAAACAATAATTTTATTTTTCAATCTTTTAGTATCTATTAATTTGAGTTGGGAAATTATGGCAAAAGCTGCCTTACCTTCAACGGTGCCAACCGGTACATGATAAGGATTCTCTTTTGTGGATGTTGTGAGCGGTACAATTAAGCAAACCTGTTTACTGAATCCCCGAAGAATAATAACAGGTCGCTGGTAGTTTTTGCCTGAACCATCTTGTTCAAAACCGACATTAATCCCAAGTACACACCACCAAATCTCACGCTTACGGTAAAGCCTACCCTCAAGTTCTGCGTTAATATTTTTCTTTTGAATATTCCACTTATCAAATTCTTTAGACATCGTTTGTATAGTATAGCAGACTCGCCTCACTTGACAAAATAGCAGGGGATAGTGTATACTTAAGCCATTACAATTTAATAGAACCGTTGCCCGTTTATCGGGACGCCTTCAATCAGTCCATTGAAGGGGGACAAACAATGGTGCCTACTTATTCAGCTATTGAACTTGACTTATTTAAGGTTTAATGTATGCTGACCTTGCACGTATTTATATGTGCATATATAAGGCCCACCGGTTTTGTCCCGGCGGGTCTTATGTTTTTATATGAAAGAGAAAATTAAAATATACCTGGCATGGAAGGCGACATACGCAATCCGGGCCAGTGTGAATTATAAGCTGTGGTTAAACTACTTTGTCGAAGTGTGCGGTGAAAAACCCATTGAGGAATATGAAATCAGTGATGTCGTAAAATACCAAAACTGGCTCGAATCTCAATTCAAGTCATACAGTGTAAATTATGCAATCACAATCCTGAAAAACTTTTTTAAGTTTTACAAGGAGCAGAACTATAAGTGTATTTCATCTTCGCTTATCAAAACCCCGCGCTTACAGGTAAAATCTCACCGTGCGGTTTCAGAAGATGAATATAAAAGAATTATTAGTGTGATTCCGTCTAGTACCTTTTCTTATTTAAGAGATTTGGTTATAGTCCGCATGCTCTGGGACACTGGAGTAAGAGTAAGTGAATTAACGGATTTGGATTTAACACAAATTGATGAGCATAAACATTCAGCCGTTATTATTACTAAAAAGAATGGAAAAAAGCGTATGATAATTTGGTCTGAAGAAACGCACCAATTATTAATGAACTATATTTCCCGTCGTCTGAAATTAGAAAATGCCGGTTCATCTTCCGCCTTGTTTGTCGGTATCCATAATAACAGGGAATGGAGTTTTCGGATAACAAGAAGAAGTGTTGAGCGCATTGTAAAGCATTATGTAGATAGGGCAGGGATAAAAGAAAGGATAACACCGCATAGTTTCCGACATGGCTGGGCGCATAAAAGGCGAGACCAAAATGCACCGCTTGCATTTATTCAGCGTGGCTTAGGACACATTTCTCCGGTAACAACTTTCATTTATCAAAATTACCATGATGCCGAATTTGAAAAGAGCGCACAAAGGTATTTTAAGGCAGCATGAGTATTTATCCACAGCAAAGTACTTGCGCCTAAATGTTTACCTGTGATAGGATCGGTTTATTAGGGGCTCTTTAAAAATCTAAATCAGTATTTATGATGTTAGAGTAGCAAGGAAAAAGGGAAACCCCTTATTTCTTTTGCTCAAAGCACGTCGCACAATATATCTTAGTTTGTGTCAAGCCTATTAGGGAATAAGGATAAAAATCGGGAATCATTCCCGCCTTCTTTTGTAAAAAGGACGTCGCACAATATATGTTAGTTTGTGTCAAGTTTTTCTTTGAGACTCTACAAAAGCATCATAAATTATTATGCCGTGTATGTCCGACCGTATTGGTCGGGCATAGCGGGTTGTAGAGTTAATTCAAAACATAGCAAAATACCATGAATGGGAATTGCCCAAACGGGACACTTTGCCGGATGGTAATGTGAGACAAACAATATCGCTCATGCCAATTTTTATAAAGGCTAACTCTGCAACCCGCTGTGTGGTCATACAGCAATTATAAGAATTAGCAGAAGTAAAAAATACAATATGCAGATTTTAGGCATTTATACGTGCAGGGTTTATGAAAAAGAAGGGGAAAAGAAACGGCAGTTTTATAAAGCAGGAATAATTAAAACTGCTTCCGATGGTCGAATGTACATTAGATT
>Ga0210388_10005282_pt1 | contig 10110 bp, 21 predicted proteins | sample IncBWC19OmetaG_FD_155485 | JGI IMG/M metagenome (GOLD analysis project Ga0210388, IMG submission 155485) | Forest soil microbial communities from Barre Woods Harvard Forest LTER site, Petersham, Massachusetts, United States - Inc-BW-C-19-O ...
CGGCAGGACACATGATTCTGGATCATGGGGTTGAGGTTCGAATCCTTGCAGGGGAACTCCGGCTTCGTCTAATGGCAGGACACGCGGCTTTGAACCGCGAAACTGAGGTTCGAGCCCTCACGCCAGAGCTACACTTCTAACGTGCCAATGGCGACGCCCGAAGCCCAGCGAGAGTATGCGCGCACGTGATCCTAGAACAAAAGATCCTAAAGGCTCTTCATCAACAAGGGCATCAGCCGACAGCTGATGCTGGTCGGCGGCCAACTACCCACAGTACGTCACCCGGTCGGGTGAACCGCACCGTTTTGGATTCGTAGTAAGGATCCAGTGACACCCCACCGTCCACAGGCAGAGGGTCGATGATGAACGGCCGGTCGTATGGCATCTGGTTCGGTTCGTAACTCGCCTTGAACTGCGTTGGACGCAAACCCCATAGTTTCATCGCTAACGTCTCAACAGCCCTTTGCGCCGAGTTGGATGCCACACCCGCCACAAGTACTTCGACATCAGTGCGCCCGTGTTGGATTAATCCGCCGATGACGCTCGCCGCGACCAGGCCACTCACTGTCGGGACGATCACCCGGCGAGCCTCGTCGGGTAGGTTCACCACCTGGTCGGCGGTGTCGTTCGCGGCGATATCATTATCCCACCTCACAACATTCATCCCTGCGGTGACGTCACGGATACGTTTGTGGTAGATGGCCGGGTAGCCCGGTTTGACGCGCGTAATGTTCGCGCCGTGCGCCTCAGCCCAGCGAGTGGATGCCGACTCATTAACACGGTGCGGTATCGCCACATACGCCGGACGGTTCGTCAGCTCTCCCATGGCCGCCACATACACTTGCATCGCGCTCGCCGCATGACACCCCATGGCGATCACAGCATCCGGGGCGGACCGGTTGATCATTCTGCTGAACTGCCGCATCTTCGCACCGCACGGCATCTCAGGGCCGTTGTTCCATGCGAGATCCTCACGTTTCACCCACCACCCGTCGGGGTGCGGAACCACCGGGGTGACATCCGTTGCGAGGTCCTCCTTCGGTTTGTCAACGGCGAATAACGTCAGCTCGTTCATGGGATCCTTTCAAACCTGTCTTCTACTTTGCTACTCTAATGGTGGCGCTACACTCATGCCTTGAACCAGGAAAAGGCGAATGCCGAAGGCTCCTCATCAGCACGATAACTCCTTCCGGAAGAACCGGGCGGCGTTTAAGGCGAAACACCGGGCGCTACGAACTCCTTGCGCCCGCTGTCATGGTTCGCTGGGGCCGATCGACTACGACTGTCAACCGCAAACCTCGAAGGCTTTTGAGTTAGGTCATACTCTACCTAAAGCCACGCACCCGCACCTGTTTTACGATGAGGGTAACTGGCAGCCGGAGCATTGCAGCTGCAACCGCTCGGCGCAGATGAAATCCAACGCCGAGACGGAAGAGCCGCAACAAACCGGTGCATGGGTTAAAGCCGCGTGGTAGGGCTGACTATCGCCGCAGGCTCTTCCCCAAAGGGGAACGGTTGATGCTGGTAGGGGGCCAGTGGCGGGACGACCCCTTTGGATTTGATGATGTGCAGATCCCTCTGCGCTAGCGCCTTGATAACCGCGTCGGCCATTAGTTCGGGGTAATCCGTGGGGTGGTCGCGCACGACTTCAATTACACCGTGTCGCCGGATCGCCTTGGCGATGATGTCGCGGCTGAAAATTTTGTTACTCATTTCCGGTACTCCTTAGCTAGTTGTTGCATAGCGAGACGATCCTGGGTGTATTGGTTGTGACGCTTAGGACCGAGCACCCATTTACTCATGAGGAACTTGATTACCCAGCTCATGAGATACCGCTGAGCATCGAGTAGGCGTCGCGTGCGCTGGCGAGCATCGCAACCACACTGGGCGCCACGGTTGCTTGTGCGTTCGCCGCGTTGTCGAGGACGGCGTGCGCGGCGAGACGCTGCAGAATGTCGTCTAGATGCTTGCAGTGTCGGTGCGTTATCCATCCTCGGCATGAGCAGCACCACTCCCCGCTGGTGCGGCGTTGCGACACCAGATACACCGAGGAGGATGTGGTCGACGGTACGGTGAATCGGTTCACGTACCGGTCGGAGTCAGACTCTACGGTTGAGTGGATTTGTTCGGCGATGAGCTTAACCCACTCCCGGTGGGTGCCCATCTTTCCTTCTAGTAGTTGTGCGACAACCCAGTTGCCTGGGTATTTCTGTGCGGGCATTCTTTTCTCCTTTAATTGGTGGCGATGGCCACGACGAACTGGGCGCCCCGTTTTTTATGCTGAGGCGCGTAGCTGCTGCTTACCCCCGGCGGGGTGCCGCTGGATGCTCGCCTCTAGTTGCGCGAGCAGATCAGCCACGTCCTCTTCAGCCTCCTTCGTCTCCTTCGGTGTGAACACACCCCCGGCGGCTTTGGCGTCGATCATCTCTTGCATGCGCGCGTTGTAGTCGTCGGTGTAGTCGCCGGGGTTCCATGATCCCATTAGTGACTCGACTACGCTGTGCGCCGCTTTGATCTCCTTGGGGGAGAGTTCGATATGTTTACGCGCGCCTTGTAGCTCTTGGGTGCCGCGCACCTCATCCGACCACAGCAGTGTGTGGATGGCGAGGATGTCACCGACGACACGCAGGACACCCATTTGGGTGCGTTGCTTCATCGCGAACCGGACAACTCCGACGCGGCCGGATTCGTTCAACACTTGCCGCAGCAGCGCGTAGCTACGGGCCGGGCCGAGGTTCTCCTTCTTTCCTGAACCTGTGTTGGCGTCAAGATAGTAGGTTTTCTCGTACATCAGCGGGTCGACTTCGTCCCGGTGGACGAACGCGACAACCTCAACCCCGCCGGACTCCTGCTCATTGTCCAGGGTTTCGATGTCGTCTTTTGTGACGGTGACCAGCTGGCCGTCCACTTCTACGCCCTTGAGGATGTCCCCGTAGTCGACGGTTTCTCCGCATTCTTTGCAGACGCGTGGCATGCTGATACCGCCGAGGCATTGCGGGCCGTGGTAGGTGTGGAATGCTATGTCGTGGGATTCTGTGGCGACATACATTTTTATAGGGATGTTCACCATCCCGAATCCTAGGGATGTGTTCTTGACAGACCTCATTGCAGGAACTCCTTTTCTTCAGATGGGTGGCTGACGGCCACTCCTCAGAGCAGGGGAAAGCCCCTGCTCATCGGGCTAACAGTCAGATTCCGTCGTCGACGTCGTCCGGATCGTTGCTGTACCACTCGGCATACAACACGTGTTCGCCTGCGGCGGCTACTTTTTCAGCCGCCTCATAGTCGGTGTTAGCGAGGACGTACACCTCGCGCTCTCCGGTGTCTACCACGTAGACATCTCCCAAAAAATCGGCCATTTTCAATCACTCCTTTTAGTTTGTGTGTATCCGGTTGACGAGGACCGTTTTAATGTTCCGCCCCACGATGATGTGGCGCAGATGAGCACAGTGCCTGCCAAGGTGGGCTATGCGCGCCATCTTCAGCGCACCGAGCAGCACCACACTTGAGTGCACTACTGCTGACATGAGGATGATGGCTACTATCAACGCGGCGTCGACGCCGAGCCATGCATCCCATTGCCGTCGCCGTACGGCGACCGCTATCTTGACGGTGACACCCGCGGCGAACAAGGCTAGTAGCGCTTGCCCCGCCAGTTCCACTGAGTGGGAGCCGCACGCGTACTCCCATGCGGCGATGGGTAGATCCACTAGGGCTGCTGTGACGATTATTCTGTCGGCGGCCCTTGACACCGATGATTGATCGGTGTGGTTGTCTGACATTGTGTTGCCTCCTTCGGCTTACGGATACTGCTGATTATAGTTCACTACACTCCGCCTGTAGCTCCTTGTCGGAGTCGCTGATACGCCCGGCGATCCAGTCCCAATGGTCGTAGCTCAGCTCCATGGCTTCCAGCTGAAGCCGCGCCTCCTTCTTGGTCATCGGGCCTCCTTCGGGGTTACGGTGATGATCCAGTAAGTCTTGCCGTCGGCCGGGATAACCAAATCCCAGTCCACGTTCACCAACCCTTGGGCTTCTAGCCGTTCGATTGGCTTACGGGCGAGCCCGTTCTTTTTAACGATCCCTTTTGCGTGCACCTCGTTCAGTAGGCGCAACTGGGATACGGTGGGCTTCCAAGATCCGTCGTACCTCATCACCATGTCTCGCAATCGTCGTGGTTCTCGTCGTGGTGCAGTGAACACCCCGCGGTGCCTTTCTCACAGGAATCCCACTCGCCGCGATCCCATGCGACAGGGACGCCTTTCTCGGCCCAGTAGTCGATGGTTTCCTGTGGAATGTTAGCGTGATCGGGGTGCCGTACCGTACTCATCGCACGTCCACCGCCACACCGTTGCGGTACACCAGCGCGGTGTTAGCCGACTCGGTGTAGCCGCAGCACTCCCACGTGGAGATGTACGTTTCCCCCACCATGTCCGGGTACTCCCGGTTGGTGACCTCGGCGTAGCGTGTGCCGCAGCGCGGGCAGTGGCTCAGCTCGGTGTAGCGTAGGTAGTCCAGCCGCTGCTGTGCGGTGATCACTCCCGACTCGTGCGGGTCCTGCCACTGCTCAGCCATTCCCTCGTAGTAGAGGTCGTCCATGGTGGGAACGTTCCAGCGGCGGGCTTGCTGCGCCTCTTCGTCGGCGCGCCATTCGGCGAGGTCGCCGAACGTTATCTCCTGCATTTCTTACTCCTTTGTTTGTTCTGAACGGGTAGTGAGTGTTTGAGCCGTGTAGCTCACTCACCAATCACCCTCTGTCACTGGATGATTGGTGAAGCGTTACGCGGATCGCAGGATGCGCCGTGTTGCATCGTGGCTCAGCCCAACATAAGGCTGGTAAATCACCGGCAGGCTGTCTCGCTGGTCCCAGCCAACCCAACCCTCATCGGTCAGGTACGCCCAGCGGCCAGAGCCATCGGCGAGCCTTCGCCAGAGGTCACCGCCACGGTCCACAACCATGGTGTGATCCGGATGCTGTGGCAATTTCGGCTGTCATCATTTCCATTTTTGAATCTCCTTCTCAGGTGTTGTTCAGCGCCAATACTGCTTTCCGTGCATGGGGTGGCGGGCGACGCACCACTGGTCGAGGTCGCTGACCAGCATCGGGACGAGCCCGCCGATCTGGTCGGCGACGGTGACGGTCAGCGGGTCGTCGTGTGTTTCGTACACAATCCCGTAGCGCCATCCGTTCCACGCCTCCCAGCGAACCAGGTCGCCGGGTTCGGGACGATCCTCGTCGGTGTACATCACTGCACCGCCTTCGGGTCGATGTACGCCCACTTCCATGTGCCGTCGTTGTGGCTGTACCACACGGACACCTGTAGCTGGGTGCGTGTTTCGTTACGGTTCAGCGTTTCCATGAGCTGGCCGAGTGCGTCTGTGGTGCGCGTGATTTCGCTCATTTCTGAACGCCTCCTTGCAGGGTCGCGGGCCGCCGCCTTTTCCTTGAGGGTTGGGACGCCCGCTGCGCGGCTGATGATGTGGTCATCACTTGTGACCTCACCCAGCCATTGGACGATCTCCTTGAGAATAGACATTTCCGCTATTCCTTTCTCGTGTGCTGAGCACACGCTACCGGCAGCGCGCGGGAGTTACGCGCTGCCGGTCGTGCCTGCTCAGATACGTACGGTGCGTCCGAACGGTCCTTTCTGGTCGGTGGTCGACATCCACAGGGTTGCTACATCCGAGTCCTCAGGGAATCGGCTTGGGCTGGCGTTCAGGTCGGTCAGGTAGACGATACCCGACACCTCTTGTCCCTGCGCGACTAGCTCGTCGACGCGGTTGAACACTGGACGGAAGTCCGTGCCTCCCCCGCCCTGGGCTGTTAGCGGGCACCCTTCGTGGGGTGAGATCCAATACTCCTCTTGGATGCGGGAGTCGCAATCGATAACGATTCCTTCGCATCCGGTCTCCGCTAAACAGTCGGAGATCAATGCGGAGTATTCCGCAACGGTCCCGTCATCCACTGACCCTGAGGTGTCCCGGGCGAAGATAATAGTCCCGAAGCTGTCGACTCGCCGCCGCGGGTAGATGACAGGCTGCCATGCGTGCCTGCGCGCTGACCTCGACCAGTCGTTGCGGGTGCTGATGGCGTTGCGAACGAAATCCGACATTTCCCGCCGCCAGTCGATCGTTTGGCGCCGCATCCTGTCGAGGTTGCGTTGCATATCCCCAGGGATGTCACCTTGCCCCATAGCCTGTGCGGCTTGGGCGGCTTGGTGGACGCGGATCTCCCAGTCGTCGCGCAATTGCTGGTCGCCGGGTTGGCTGGCGTCTGCGGCGGGTTGGGTGAACGCCCCGCACACATCGGGCTTACCGGGCTGCCCTTGACCTTGTTGTCCCTGGCTTGGTTGGCTCTCGTCGCCTTGGTCGCCAGGCTGGCCGCCCTGGTCTTGCTCGTCGTCGTCGCCGAGCCTACCCAGGATCTCCTCGCATGACAGATCCTGGTATTGAGGATCCGCCAACCCGCCCTCTGGCATCGATATACCAGGCACAGCAGCGAGGGTCAGATTGATCTCGTGATCCCCAGCCTCGTTACCCTTAGCGGTCGCGGGCAGACGCCACAGATGCTGGTGCGCACAGTGCAACGTCTCATGCAACAGCAGGAACCGCAGCTCAGGATCAGTCAACTTCTCCACAAAATCCGGGTTCCATCTGATCAGCTTCCCGTCGGTGCACGCCGTGTCAATCGACGAATCGACAGCGTCGCCGAGTGACATGGCCAGCGAGCCGTAGAACGGCTGGTTGGTGAGCGCCCACCAGCGGGCTTGGTCGATCCTTGTTTGCGCGGTCACAACCCGCCTCCTTTGTTCCACATTGTTTTCTCCTATCTATCTGAACGATCATGGAAGCCAACCAACCTTGGTTGGTTGGCAACCGTCATCCCTCAGCTGATACGGCCGAGAACGCTGAGAATGCTTGACGCACGGTCAGCGGCTTGCTTACGCCCCTCGGTGTCGTCGCGCAACACCTCAGCGTGCAGGGTGGTCAGCGGCGCCATGGCCTGAACGACGGGGGCGAAGCTGCCCGTCAGGTCGAGATCAGGCACCAGCCCGGTCAAATCCCGGATGCTGTCGAACACCGTCGCGTACAACTTCCCGTCACTAGAGCAACGGTCACGGACACGTTCCAGCGCTTCGGTGAGCCTGTCGCGCAGGTCATCCTCAGCAGCCCGCCCCGACTCAACCAGCCAGTCACCCCAGGCGCCATCACTCGGCGTCGGTAGGTAGCGGGTTTTGAACGTGAACTTTTCGACCATCACAGCGTGCGGCGGCCACATGGACGCGTCAAACAACCCGTTCAACCGTGCGGGCGCTGCAGCGCGCTCGGCGTCGTAATCGTTCAGGAACTCCCGAACGATCTCGTGGTGCTTGTCCGCGTACTTGCTCATCAGGTCGGCGTGCTCCAACTCCCGCCCAGCGGGCAGCAGACGAATCCCGTCCTGCACCGTCGGCAGTGTGATTGACTTGTGCGCGGTGTACGCTGCGGCGTGTAACTTCCCCAGGTCGTGCAGCGCGTGATGGTCAGTGACCCGCACGGTGACGCGCGCGGCGTTGGTGTTGTGCCGTGCGTTCTCCGCTCGGGTCTCACCCCGGTGCAAACGTGTGGCACCCCACAACCCCGTCCGTAGGGTGGTGAGTTTGGTTCGGGCCGCGATCGCCGCGACATCAATGTTCGACATTCTGTTACTCCCTTGAAATTTCGGCTTGTCTCATCAGTGCCAGCGTAGCCAAGCTGACAGACACCCCCTTACAGGGGTGTTTCGACGTTTACTTACTGCTGTGCGAACAGCTCTTGGTTAGCTGTGAACCATTGCACCCATTCCCGATTCCCCGACAGTTTCGATCCGAGGCGACGGAACGCGTCCTTGGCGAGTAACGCCCCGTACACGCGCGGCATCCGCGCGAGGTACTGGACGAGCGCCGTGGCATGCATCGGTGTCGCCGCAGCGGCGAGCATGGACGCGACCAGGAACAGTGCGCTCGGGTCGTCAGGCACCGGGGCGCCGTGCGGGTCCATCCACACCTGGTCGGGTGTCGGTAGCTTATCGGCTAGCCGTGCGAACGACAGGAACTCGGCAGCGACCTTCTTTCCGACAGCAGCGGAGATGGTGGACAGATCCTGGAAGCCCGCGTTCCACAACTGGATCACGGTGTCCCATGTGCGGTAGTCGGGCATGCGCACACCCGGGTCGGCGTGCGGCTGCCACGCGTACAAAGTACGCCCTGTGGTTGAGCGGTGCCACGCTACGATCTCAGGCGCGGCGCCGTTGTCCAGGGCCCACTCGGACCATGCGGCTACTTCCTGCTCCCACGTTCCGAGCACCACAGCCCCTGCGGCGTGGTCGACCTCCGTGTTCTGTGTCGCGATAGCGAACGCCAGATGGAAGCGCGACCGCAGCGGCTCACACAAGCGGGTCACACCCGCGACATCCCCGGGCCGGTTCGTTGCGCCCCAAATCAACACAGACGGGGATAGTTCCCCGTCGTCGAACAGTCGCATAAGCGCCGCCTGGACGTCGATCGGCGCTTGGCCGAGGTCGTCGAGGAACAGCAGCGTCGGCGTGGTGGTGACCCGCAGGTCAGCCAACAGCTCCAGCGGCAGTGCTTTAGTGACGCCCGCGGCCATATCAGGGACGAGCGCCCCACCGAAATCAACGCGCTCAGACAGGGACGCGCGCATAACGACGAGCTCCCGCCCGGCTTCCTTCGCGGCCGCGCTGATACGCGCGGTTTTCCCGCACCCCGGAGGGCCGACCAGCAGCACACGCTGCTCGGCGGCCATCAGCCGTGTCAATATGTCCGTCATTTGCGGACTCCTTTCTCACACCCTTAACTCTCGTTTTTGAGCTAAGCGGCTCATAGAACGCTCACCCTGCCTCCAAAGGGAGTTAAAGACAGGATGAGCGCTCGCTGGTGTCGCTCAGTTGATATTGAAACGCCCGCCGATCGCGACGAGCGGCGCCCCGACCTCATCGCTTAGCGTCGAGTCGATAATGAACATCCACTGCCCTACAGGGGACAGCGTGTGGATGCTCTCAGGGTGCGCCAAAGCACGCGCGAGGGACCCGAAGGCGTGATGAATTTTTGCGTTCGCCACATGCGCATATGTGACGTCACCCCAGGCGCTCATCAGTCCTCGTCGTCGGGTGAGAACAGCGCGGGGACGTACAGACTCCCGTAGTTGGCGCCGCGACCATTGTTGGTTTGGTGCGTGACCACTATCGCGTCCTCGCCCCATTCCTCGACGGCCTCCTGAACGGCTTCCAGCAGATCCCCGAGGGTGAATGACGTGTCGATTTGGTCGGGCGCGTACCCCAGGTTTCCCTGGTGCCCGATCAGCACCCGCGCGCCCTCGCCGCGGCTCACTTCGCCACCATCTTGTGCACGAAGTACAGAACCACGGCGACGCTGGCGACAACGGCGAGCATCGCGATTAACAGAATCCACATTGTGGACCTCCTCCTTTGAAAAAATCCTCACACACCTTATGCGTGTGAGGGTTGTAGCCCCGGCGGGAGTCGAACCCGCAGAACCTCTTGTTAGAGGCGAACCCGGTCTGATGTGACGGAGCTGTAAAGGGTTGCGTTGCAACCCCCTTTACTTACTTAGCGCGAATTGAACCACACGAAAAACGCGACAACGACGAGCACAGCCACAGCACCCATGTTCACACCTCGTCATCGCCGTTTATGTGCACGATCCCCGCAGCGACAAGGGCTGCCCTTGACGAGCTGCCCGTCAAGGTCGCGACGCTGATAGTTGACTTGATAGCGACTCATCAGTACCCCACCTCAGCCTTGTCGGTGTTGATCGTGAACCGCTCCCACGACGGCTTTCTCGTCGTCGCTGTCTTTCTCGGGTAGTTCGATCTCAAGCCATGCGTTGATTCCCATTGTGGGCTCCTTCGGTTTGTGTGTTCAGGTCTGAACACATCACACGCGGGCGCAGCGACTCGCTGTGCCCCGTGTATTGATGTTCAGCGTCAGAACGTATCGCGGGGCTGATCCCATGCGCGTAGCTCAGCGACGGGGCACCAGTCATACACGAAATTTGTACCCCGGTCATACGCGATACGCTGATGATCCCAATCGACGAGCACAGCGCTCGC
>Ga0210388_10005283_pt1 | contig 10108 bp, 5 predicted proteins | sample IncBWC19OmetaG_FD_155485 | JGI IMG/M metagenome (GOLD analysis project Ga0210388, IMG submission 155485) | Forest soil microbial communities from Barre Woods Harvard Forest LTER site, Petersham, Massachusetts, United States - Inc-BW-C-19-O ...
GATGCTGGCGCGCTGGGTACCCGAGTCCGCCGCACAATTTCAGGAGGCATGCCGTCACGCTGAAGCGGCGGGTGGACAGCTGGATCTTGAACTCGAAATCACCACCCTGAAAAACCAGCGCCTCTGGGTGAGGATCATCGGCCATCTGGAACTGCTGGATGGGCGCCCGCTGCGCGCATTCGGCTCGGTGCAAAACATTCAGGCGCAAAAGCTGGCACAGATCGCGCTCGAGAACAGCACCGAATGGCTGAAACAATCGATGAATATGGCGCACATGCACGCCTGGCGCTGGGACAAGGCACACGACTCATTCGAATTCGCCACGCTGGATGGCGACCCCGCCAATTTGCCCAACTTCTATCCGGATATGCGGACCACGTTGTCGCGGGTGCACCCGCAGGATCAGGCAACAGTAACTCGTGCCATCGAAAATGCCTTTTCGCAAAAAGTGGAAGTCCGCGAAGAATTCCAACTTCTCGATAATGAGGGGCGCTATCGAGCGTATGCCACGACTGCGCGGCCGGTGTTCGACGGCGCGGCAGCTCGCGGCATGGTGGGCGTCATTCAGGACGTTACCGCGCGGCGCGATTCCGAACGGCGGCTGCGGCAATCCGAAGAATTGTTGCGTGTTACGACCACCAACACGGCGGACACCCTGTTTCTGCTCGATACGACGCTGCGGGTCCGCTTTGTCAACAAGACCGTAAACGGCATGTCTATCGAGCAAATCATCGGCCGCGAGATCGATGTACTGCTGCCGCAGGCGGCGCGCGCGCGGGTGCTGGAGAAACTCGCGCAGATACTTAAGACCGGTGAAACCGCAACTTACCAGTTCGAAGCGCTGGGCGACGGCGCGCCGCAATACTTTGAAAATCGGGCGGTGCTGGTTCGCGAAGACGGCATCGGTACGGGTATTTCGATTTCGATGCGCGACATCACCGAGCGCAGACGCCTGGAGCAGGAGATCCTCGATGTGTCCGCCCGCGAGCGGCAGAGCATCGGCCGCGACTTGCACGACGGGTTGGGTCAGGAGCTGACCGGCGTCGCGTTGATGTTGCGGGCTCTGTCGAGCCAGATGCAACGCTGCCCCGATCTGGTCGATAAATTGAATGAAATCGTGCGGCACGTGAATCAGTCGATTGAAACCGCGCGCACCCTGGCGCGCGGCCTTCTGCCGGTGGGCAACGAAACCGGTGGCCTGCCGTTTGCACTGCGGGCGCTCGCGGCGCGCAGCCGCGATCTGTATGGTCTGGAAGTGAATTTCCGCGCGGAAGTAGCGCGCGACTTCGCGTTCAATGAAACCAGCGCCAGCCACCTGTACCGCATTGCCCAAGAAGCATTGACCAATGCCGCGCGGCATGGGCGCGCCACGCTGGTCGACATTTTTTTGCGCGCCACCTCAGACGAGTTCTCGCTGCGCATTGCCGATGATGGCGAGGGCGTGGTGCGCGCCGCGGTCAGCTCGGCGGGTATGGGCTTGAAGATCATGAAATACCGCGCCGACACGATCGGCGCACAATTCAACATCGATGCCAACAATCCACGCGGCACCGTGGTGACGGTTGCCGGGTAACTTTAAGGGGTGACTACAATGGATTTACGCCAGGAGAAGACAGTGATGGCAGCCGCTAGCGCATGGACCCGAGCCTCGGCATCTGAATCGGGAGCTCACGGCGCCAAACGCGCCGTGCGTCGCGTATTGATCGTGGATGATCACCCGATTGTGCGTCAGGGCCTGCGCCGCATCATGGAAAATGAAGACGACCTCATTGTTTGCGGCGAGGCGGAATCGGTGCGCGAAGCGCGCACCGCCATCAAAGAGCTCAGCCCCGATGTGATGATCGTCGACATCAGCCTCAAACAGGGCGACGGTATCGAACTGGTGCGCGATGTGCGGGCGCATCATCCGCAACTGCCGATACTGGTCCTTTCGATGCACGATGAGACCATTTATGCGGAACGCATGCTGTCGGCCGGCGCCAACGGCTACATCATGAAGCTGGCCGCCAGCGAACAGTTTCTGATCGCTTTGCGCCGCGTGCTTGACGGAGGCATTTACGTCTCCGAGGCGGTGGGCAACAACATGATTCAGAAGTTCGCCGCCGGCGGGGCCTACATCTCGGCCAATCCCGTCGATCGGCTGAGCAATCGCGAGTTGCAGGTTCTGCACATGATCGGCAAGGGAATGAGCACGCGGGAAACCGCAGCGTCATTGAACCTGAGCATCAAGACCGTCGAGTCGCACCGCCAGAGGATCAAGCGCAAACTCAATCTGCAAACCGGCACTCAACTGGTTCAATATGCCGTGAATTGGTTTACGGGCCGCGAAGCCGGCAACAGCATGCCGACGCCAAGGGAAACTCCGGAGCCCTGATGGAATCAGCCTTTGCGCGGCTCACTGGTGACGTCGCGCACGCTGCCCGCGACGTGGACCGGATGGCCAACGTCGTTGAGCTGCGCCGAACCGCGCATGTGCCACCATTCCGTTTGGCCGTCCGCGAGGCGCACTGGGAAGGTCGCATCGAATGGAACTTTCTGCTCCAGATGATCGCGCAGCTGCCGCAACAGCATCTCCCAGGTCTCGGGCGCGAAGAACGGGCGCAGGTCATTGAAGGAGCGTTTAGCCGCTTCGATCCAGCCGAGACGTTCGTGGAACCATTGGCTGAACCAGGCGGATCCATCCGACAGAGCCAGTTCCCAAAACCCATCGCCGCTTGCCTTCATGGCCAGCGCTCCAGGTGTCGGGGACTTGTTGCTATAGGGACGGGAATCGCACATTCCCGGATATCGGTCGGTTATGCTGCGATCTGAAGATGCAGTTTGCGGCGCAGATATCGCTTTCGAGCACTTAAGGCATTGACCTAGCCTCGATGAGTGGTGGCGCTTAGAATTGGCAACCAGGACGGCACACATGGTTAAGTCGCTACAATATGCGCCGATAACTCGAAGCACTATAAACTCAATATCGACGGGGTTGAGAAAACGTGACTGAGACGGAATCTGTGACGCCGATCACAGTCGAAACCTCACCCGCAATTTTGCTGGCCGAGGATGACCCCGTCACGCGCATGCTCATGACCCGGTTTCTCAAGAACGCCGGCTATGAAGTGGACGCCGTGGCCAACGGCTCGGAGGCGCTCGACAAGATGACGAAGCGCTACTATCCGATGTTGGTCACCGACTGGGAGATGCCGGAAATGGACGGCATCGCACTGTGCAAGGCGGTGCGCAACATGCAGCTGGATGGCTACGTGTACGCGCTGCTGCTCACGGCGAGGGATGCCAAGGAACACATCATCACGGGGCTGGAAGCCGGCGCCGATGACTACTTGGTCAAACCGGTACACGAGCCGGAGCTGATTGCGCGCTTGAATGCCGGCCGGCGCATACTTGCGCTGGAACATTCGCTGCGGGTCGCCAACCAGCGCAACCGCATCCTGTCGATCACCGACGCGCTGACCGGTGCCTACAACCGCCGCTACTTGATGGAGCAGCTGCCGCGAGAGGTGGAGCGCTGCCGCCGGTATGCATATCCCTTGTCGGTGCTGATGTGCGACCTCGATCATTTCAAGCAGATCAACGACCAGCGCGGCCACGCCGCAGGCGACGATGTTTTGCAGCAGTTTGCCGCCCGCGCTCAGAAGTCGATTCGTCCCTACAGCGATTGGATCGCGCGCTACGGCGGCGAAGAATTCCTGATCGTGCTGCCAGAAACCGCGCATGCCGATGGGCTCATTGTTGCGGAGAAGATTCGCAACATAGTCGCGGGTGCGCCCTTCACCACGCGCGCCGGCGATGCCGCCCTGACCGCCAGTTTTGGCGTGGCCTCGACCGGACCGCACGGACCGGATTTATCGCTCAAGGTGGAAACGCTGATTCGCGCCGCGGATGAATGTCTCTATAAGAGCAAGGCCGAGGGGCGAAATCGCACGACTGGCCAGGAGATCGCGGTCTCGCTCGCGCTCATGGCGCACGGCTGAAGAACCACGCTTGGGATCAGATGACCTGACGCAACTCGGCGTTGACCGCCGCCAGCTTGTCCGTCAGTTCTTCCACCAAACCATCGAGGGTCGGAGTGGCATTGTCGCGGGCCGCGATTTCGAGGCTCGAGGCCGCCTGACTCAAGCCTACCGCGTGAATGTTGGCGCTGGCGCCCTTCAAGGCATGCGCGCGTTTGCGCACGGTGTCCAGGTCACTGGCCTTGAGCGCGGCGATGATATCGGCCAGGCATTGATCACCGCTCTTGACGAAAGTCTCCGCCAATTCACGTTCGAAATCGATATCGCCCCCGGTCAGCTGGCGCAGTGCTTCGCGATCCACTGCCGGTGCGCGCGCACCCGCCTTCAAGTACCGGCTCAGTACGTCAATCAGCTGCGCCGGTTCGATGGGTTTGCCGAGGTGCGCGTCCATGCCGGCGGCAATGCATTTTTCGCGATCCTCAGACATGACATTGGCGGTGAGCGCGATGATGGGCAGCCGTTTCACGCCGCGGCGACGCTCTGAATCCCGTATGCGCTGGGTCGCGGTAAAGCCATCCATCACCGGCATCTGGCAATCCATCAAGACGGCATCGAAGGCGGTCGCCGCGATATGCTCCAGGGCTTCGGCGCCATTGTTGGCAATGGTCACCTCGGCCGACAGCTTCTGCAGTGTGCGCTGTGCGACGCGCTGGTTAACGGGATTGTCTTCGACCAACAGGATCTTGTTGCCGCGGAAGATCTGATTCGCCTGCGGCGCCGAACCGACCAAGGGTGCGTGCGGGGTTTTGCCGGTCAGCACTTGATCCACGAGGGTGGCCAGCAGGGTGGCGCGAATGGGCTTCAATCCCACGGCATCCGGCCGGTGTTCGTGTTCGATGGTGTCATGATCGGCGCCGAACAAGGACAGCAGAATGAAGGGCAGCGAGGCGTAGCGTGGATCGCTGCGCAGTGCGCTCAGCAGGTCGAGGCCGCTGCGCACCGGCATCAATTCATCGGCCAGCACCACATTGATGGCAGGATCCTTCGCCAGCTGCTGCAGGGCTTCGTCGACGCTGCCGGTCGGCACGGTGTCGAAGCCAAAGAGCTTGAGCTTCATGTCCAAGCTCTCGCGGGCGGCGGGGATATCATCCACGATCAGCACCTTGCGGCCCACCCCGAGGGCCCCGCGCTTCGGCTGCTGCGGCACCGCATCGACATTCACGGTCACCCAGAAGGTCGAGCCTTTGCCGCTCTCGCTGCGCACGCCGACTTGGCCGCCCATCAATTCGGTCAGCCGTTTGACGATCGACAGTCCCAAGCCGGTGCCGCCGTAGTGGCGCGTCGTGGATGAATCGATCTGCGAAAACGATTTGAACAGGCGGTCCAAGCGATCGGCCGGAATCCCGATGCCGCTATCGGTGACTTCGATCGTCAAGGTCGGGCGCCCCGCGGCGTTCACTCCCACCGAGGCATAGAGTCGGATGTGCCCCTCGTGAGTGAATTTGACGGCATTGCCGATGAGATTCAACACCACTTGCCGCAGGCGCCCCGGATCCGCGCGCACCATCACCGGCACGTCGGGCTCGAGGGTGACGATCAGCTCGATTCCTTTGGCGGCGGCTTGCAAGGCCGTGGCGGCGACCGTCTCGTAGAGCAGGTGAATCAGATCGAAATCGACGTTCTCCAGCTCCAACCGGTCGGCTTCGATCTTGGACAGATCGAGGACATCGTTGATCAGCGACAGCAAGGCCTTGGCGCTGCCGCGGATGATGTCGAGGTACTCGCGCTGCGTGCCGTCCAACGCGGTCTCCGCCAGAATCTGCGACATGCCGAGCACGCCATTCATGGGCGTGCGAATCTCGTGGCTCAAATTCGCGAGAAACGTGCTCTTGGCGCGATTCGCCGCTTCCGCCGCCAGCTTGGCATCGAGCGTGGCTTGTTCGGCGAGTTTGCGATCGGTCACGAGCTGCATCGCGCCGGCCAATCGCAGCGGTGTGCCGTCGGCCGCGCGCTCGGCCTGCCCACGTACGCGGACCCATTCATAGTGACCGGCCTTGTGCAGGACGCGAAATTCAAGTTCGTGGCCGGCACGGCTCTCGAGATGATCATTCACGCTGGAGTTCACGTGTGCGCGATCTTCGGGATGGATCAAGGTCTGGAAGTGTGCGCGCGACGAGGTGAGCTCCTCGGCGCTGTAACCCAGACGTTCGGCAAATCCCAGTCCGTACCACATCCGATTGGTGATGAGATCAATCTCCCACAGTGCATCCTGCGTGCCGCGCAGGGCGCGCTCCAGCCGCATCTCGACCGAATCCAAAGCCGCTTTGGTGCGCTTCAAATCGCTGATATCGACGATGGCGCCGGTGATGCGCTCCACCTCGCCGGATGGGCCATGCGTGACCTGCGCCTTTTCGCCGATCCAGCGCTCACCGCCACCCTCGAGCAGTATCCGGTACTCGCAGCGGTAGGAGGGATCTTGTGGGGTGGTCTGAAGGGGCGCGCTGCGCACCCGCGCGAAGTCATCCGGATGGACCCGGGACAGTGACAGGTTCAAATCCTCGAGCGGCGTGCTGGCGGGCATGCCCATGAGCTCGAGGAAATTGTCGGAGCAGATGCGGCTGTTGCGCGGGAAATCGAAATCAAAGGTGGCGACGCCGGCCGCGGTCTGGGCGATGTTGAGCGATTCGGTGGCATGGCGCAGCCTGTCTTCCAGCTGCTTGCGCTCGGTGATGTCGGTGATGGTGCCGACCGCGCGGGAATCGTAGCCTTCGGTGCCGAGCAGCACCTGTCCGCGCCCCGCGAGCCAGCGTATCTCGCCGGTCGCAGTCAGGGTGCGGTATTCGCATTGATAGCCGTTTCCGGAGTCGACCGCAGCGCTCAGGGCTTGAACCACCCCTTCCAGATCTTCCGGATGCACCGATGCCAGCCACTCATCGCGCGTCAAGGTCAAGTCGCGGCATTCCAGGCCGATCAGCTCGAAGAACAGCGACGTGCCCTGGATCCGGCCGGTGTTCAGATTCAGCTCGAAGACGCCGAAGCCACCCGCGGCCTGCGCAAATTCCAGAAACTCCGCTGATCCGTGCGCGGTATCCAATTCAGTGCCCACGTCAGCGGGCGCCGGCGCTTGCAGCGCCTGCGTGCCGGAACGCGTCCGTAATTGAGCCAGTAATTTGCGGCGAATCGACCAGCTGCTCATCCGGTTTCCGTACCCAGTGGGGCCATCGCCCTGCATCATAGGGGTATCGGCGGGATCTGGCACCGCTTGAGCTATGATCGATCTCTCAATCTCGAGCGAAAGGCATGCGGAACGCAAGGATTTTGGGCTATTTGGCAGGCGCCCTGGTGGTGTTGCTTGCCGCGGTATTGCTCGCCGCGAGGGTCTGGATCAATCCCAACCACTACAAAGGCAACCTCGCCGCCGTGGTGAAGGAATCCACCGGGCGAGACCTGCAACTGGCGGGCGATATCAAGCTATCGATATTTCCGTGGCTGGCCCTGGAAGTCGGTCCCGCGCGTCTCGGCAATCTGCCGGGCTTCGGCGAGGAGCCGTTGCTGGCGTTTTCTCACGCCAGCTTTCGCGTCAAGCTACTGCCGCTGCTGCGCCGACGGCTGGAGGTGTCCCGCATCGAACTCGACGGCCTGGATTTGCGCTTGCGCAGGAATGCCGACGGCCGCGGCAACTGGCAGGACGCGCCGACCTCGGCGACCTCGCCCACGGGTGCCGGCGCGAGCCGCTCGCCGCACTCCTTCGCCTGGTTTGCGAACGTCAGCATTCACGACGGACGGGTGAGCTATGAAGAGGTGAGCGTCGAGCATTTGAATCTGGAAACAGGCTCCGCTGCGCTGCACGGCGACATTCCCGTCAGCATCACGTTCGACGTCCATCGCGCCGATCCGCGCGATGCGATCTCGGTCAATGCGAAATTCGACCTCAGCGCCGACTCCACCGCGCAGCAGCTACGATTGGCCGCCGTCACCTTGCGCGGCACGCTGAGTCGTCGCGGTGAGGATCGGCCCATCGCCTGGGAATTATCCGCGCCCACGCTCGCGGCAAATCTCGCGGAAGCGTCCGCGCAAGCGGCGGCATTCGCATTCAGCTACGCAGGGGCGCACCTCTCGGGGAGCGCATCGGCTGCGAACCTGTTTGCAGAAGTGAGCCTGCAGGGCTCGTTGACCTTGGCACCGCTGGTGCTGCGCGAATTCGCGCCGCGCGTTGGTGTGAGCATTCCCAATACCCGCGACCCCAAGGCGTGGGCGCAGCTCGCGGGCAGCGCCGATTTCGATTATGCGCCGCACGCCTGGGCACTGAGAAACCTACGGGCGCAGCTCGATGACACTCAGCTGCAGGGAAACTTGAAGTACTCGGCTGCTGACATTCCGGCTCTCAGGTTCGATCTGGGCGTCGACCAGATTGATCTGGATCGCTATCGCCCCCTCAAGGACAGCGTTGCGGGTCACGATGGCAATACCCCGAATCCACCCGGCGAGAAGGCAAAACCATTGGCGGCGGACGGCACGCTGACGGCCGCAGCCGCCAACTTCTTGGGCATGGAATTTACCGATCTGCGGATCACCGCGGCATCGAAGGACAGCGTCACCCACCTGTTTCCCATCGAGGCGCACATCGACGGCGGCCGTTATTCCGGCGACATCACGCTCGATGACCGCGCCGCCGTGCGTAGCGTCAGCATCGATGAGCATCTGAATGAGATCGACATGGCGCGCTTGCTGGCCCGCGGCGCGCAGAAGGGTCGCGTGTCGGGTCGAGCGACATTGAGCTTGAAGGGCAGCGGACGCGGGCCGGGCGTCGACGCCCTGCTAAAGACCTTGAACGGGCATTTCGACGCGAATCTTGCGCAGGGGGCCCTCGAAGGCGTCGACCTGGAGTACCAGCGCGATCGTGCGCAAGCCTTGCTCGAGCGAACGCCGAACGCGCGAAATGACACGAAGCGGACTCAGTTCGACGCGTTCAAGACATCGGCAGAGATCAGCAATGGCATCGCCGTGACGCGCGATTTGACGATTTCGACGCAGGCTCTGAGGGTCACGGGGCAGGGGAGCGCCAACCTGTCGACCAAGGCCATCGATTTCCAGCTGCTCGCCAGCATTTTGCAGGCGCCGACCAAAACACTGGTCGACATTCCGCTCAAGGTCACCGGGACCTACGCGGATCCTGCCGTGAAGGCCGATATCGACTCGCTGGCCAGGGATCAGCTCAAGCAGAAGCTCAAGGACGTATTGAAAAAGAACGGCCTGCAGGGGTTGTTCGGTAAATGAACTGGCAACCGCAAGGATTTTCCGCGCGCCTGCTGCAGTGGTTTGCCGTGCATGGACGTCACCATCTGCCCTGGCAAGCAAATCCCACGGCGTATCGGGTATGGGTGTCCGAGGTCATGCTGCAGCAGACCCAAGTGATCACGGTCATTCCATACTATGAACGCTTCATGGCGCGCTTTCCGACCGTGGAGTCGCTCGCCGTCGCGCCGCTCGATGAGGTACTGCATCTTTGGACCGGACTCGGGTACTACGCCCGTGCGCGCAATTTGCACGCCTGTGCGGGAGTCGTGGTGGCGGAGCACGGCGGCGAGTTTCCGTCGCAACTGCAGGCCATGATGGCGCTGCCGGGGATCGGACGCTCCACGGCCGGCGCCATCCTGGCGCTCTCGGGCGGGCAACGGCATCCGATTCTCGACGGCAACGTCAAGCGAGTGTTGGCGCGCGTGTTCGGCATCGCCGGGGATCCGAGTTCGAACTCCGTGAGCACAGCGCTGTGGGCCCAGTCGGAGGCTTGCACACCGACCTCGCAGGTGGCGCAGTACACGCAGGCCATCATGGATTTGGGCGCGACGGTGTGTACGCGCGCGCAGCCCGCGTGCACCTTGTGCCCCTTAAATGCCCGGTGTGTCGCCGCTCTCGAGGGTCGCCAAGCGGATTTTCCCGGCAGAAAGCACCATCGAGTCCGGCCGTCACGCGAGACAACGCTGCTGATTGCCCATACCGGACTCGATGGATCGATCGCGGTGCTCGTGGAACGGCGGCCCGCTTCGGGCCTTTGGGGCGGGCTATGGTCGCCGCCGCAATTTGCCAGCGAGCGGGAGGCGCTCGAGTGGTGCCGGAAGGAAATCGGCGTGCCTTGTTCGGAATCCCAC
>Ga0210388_10005284_pt1 | contig 10108 bp, 9 predicted proteins | sample IncBWC19OmetaG_FD_155485 | JGI IMG/M metagenome (GOLD analysis project Ga0210388, IMG submission 155485) | Forest soil microbial communities from Barre Woods Harvard Forest LTER site, Petersham, Massachusetts, United States - Inc-BW-C-19-O ...
CTCCCGCCTGCAGGTACGCCTTCTTCCCCTGCATGAGCAGCGTACGAATGCCGATGCAGGAATCCAGATTCCCCGCGAAGTCCGCATACAGCACCGACCCGCCATAGATGCCGCGTCGCGTCGGTTCCAATTCTTCGATGATCTGCATGGCGCGAACTTTCGGCGCGCCGCTCAGCGTTCCCGCCGGGAAACAGGCTGCGAAAGCATCGAGTGCGTCGAGATCCTTGCGCAGCGTGCCTTCCAGTGCCGATACCAGATGCATGACGTGCGAGTACCGCTCCACGTACATCAGGTCTTTCACCTTGACCGAACCATATTCGCTCACCCGGCCGAGATCGTTGCGGCCCAGGTCGACCAGCATCACATGTTCGGCGCGTTCTTTTTCGTCGGTGCGCATCTGCTGTTCGAGCCGCAGGTCGGCGGCCTCGTCGCGTCCCCGCGGATGCGTCCCCGCGATCGGCCGGTATTCGAGCTTGCGTCCAGTAACTCGCACCAGCATCTCGGGAGAGGACCCCAGAATGTGGGTGTCGTCCATGCGCAGAAAATAAAGATACGGCGAAGGATTCACCTGCCGCAGTGCGCGGTACAAATCAAACGGCGCAACGTCTGGCGTGAAATCGAGCCGCTGCGAAAACACCACCTGGAAAATATCGCCCGCCGCAACGTACTGCTTGCAGCGTTCCACGCCGCGCAGAAAATCCTTCCGCTGTGTTCCGGCGTGCACCTTAAGTTTGCCGGTCGTCGCTTTGGCCGACTTGCGCCACAGTGCCGGACTCAGTCCGGCACTAAGTTTTCGCTCCAGCGTTGCAATATCCCGCAGAGCGCGATCGTAGGCCCGCCGCGGACTCTCTCGCGACACGTCGGCCGCCGCCATGATGTGGATCTGGTGCCGCAAGTGGTCAAACGCCAGCAGCCGGTCAAAAAACATTAGTTCAGCGTCGGGCAGGGACAAATCATCTTTGGCGTGATCGCCGATCTTTTCCAGCTGGCGCACTACGTCGTAGGCAAAATATCCGACCGCGCCCGCCGTGAACGGAGGCAGACCCGCAACGCTCGCCGGTTGATGCTCGCGCAGCAGGCGCTTCACTACCTGGAAGACATTGTCTTGAATCACCTCGCGCTTGCGCCCGCGCTGAATCTCAACTGTTCCCTCGCGAGCCTTGACCCGCATGTAAGGCCGGGCTCCGAGAAACGTGTAGCGCCCAATCTGCTCGCCGCGCTCAACCGACTCCAGCAGAAAAGCGTGCGGTTCGTTTTCGGCGATCGCCAGAAAGGCGGAAACCGGCGTGAGCAAATCGGCGCTGACCGATTTCACCACCGGCACCAGAGTGGATTCACGGGCAAGTTGAGAAAACTGTTTGAAATCCGGCTGCAACATGATGGAAGTTCGGCCGCGCAGGGAGCGGGCCTTTTATTATAGGGGACCGGCGATCAGGAAGGTTGTGGAAGGCTTTGTCATCCTTCGCTTCGCTCAGGATGACAAAGCGTTCCAAAGCGCCCCCTACTTCTCCGCGTCGCGAATCAGCACCACATCTGCTTCGCGGTGGCCGCGAATGACGGCGAGCTGTTTGCCGTCGAACGAATAATCGAAGCTGCGAATATATTCCGACTTGAAGTCGGTGAGCTGCTTGCCCGGCGTCCCGTCGAGATTCTGCTGCCAGAGGTTGTCCGTCTGGCCGTCGCGCACGGGATAGACGATCGACTTGCCGTCACGCCGGAATAGAATCGGTCCATCGCCGAACATCACGGCGTATTCAGCCCGAGGCTTTTCGAAATCGAGGAACCGGATCGGCTGGCTGAAATCGGGCGATAACAAGCCGAGCTTTTCCTTGGTGTCGCCAACGCGATTGGTGACGATCGCGACCAGCTTTCCGTCAGGAGAAACGGTGGGATAGCCGAACACCGGAGAATCAGGAAAAATCTGGGACGCGCCGCCGTCGAGAGAGACTTTCTGAAGCTTCGAATCTGCGTCGGCGAAGAACACGGTTTTCGAGTCAGCCGAGCAGATCGGTACGAAGTCAAATTTGCCGCTCGTTATATCCTTGGCATTCCCGCCATCCGCGTCCGACCTAAAAATGTGCGCTTCAATCTTGCTCTCAGCCTTGCCCATGAGGACGAGGCGTCCGTCCGGGCAGGAGCGACCGAAGCTCGCATATCGTACCTGGGAGAACATCGGCGTCTTCGCACCGGAGTCGGGATTGAGCAGGAAGACGCCCGTCGCGGCAACAGAGAACAGGAGTTGGTTATCCCGGGTCCAGCCGATCGAGTAGCTCGGCGAGCCCTCCTGAGGAAGCGCCTTCGCCTGCGAACTGCTGGCGCCTTCGGCGAGCACATAAGGCGTCATATACCTCTGGCCCTGAACCGCTGCCAGAGTGCGACCATCGGCGGCGAGGCTGATATCGGTGTAAGAGTTGGTGTCGCGCGTCACCGGCGAGACCTTGCCGGAGGGATAGGCAATATGAAAGATCTGCTGCTGGTTGGAGAACAGGGCCGACGCCAACGCCAGCAGTCCACTGCCGTCGGGCAGCCAGACCGGACGCGAGATAAACCAATCTTTTGAGATCAGGAAATCGTTTCGCTTTCCGGTCTCGGCGTCGAACACGGTCATGCCGCCCAGCGCGTCTCCGGGTTGCGAAAGCGGCATCGCAAGATTCTTGCCGTCGGGCGACCATGCCAGATCGAATTGCGCTTCATTAATCGGTCCGGTGGCGATGGTCTTCTCGTCCGTCCCTTCGAGCGAGCGGATGATCACACGGTACTCGCCGACTTTCGGATTGTTGCCCAGAATGTAGGCGAATCTTTTGCCGTCGGGCGAAAGTGTGATGTTGGAATCGATATCGGTGACCAGTTTCTGCGGCGTGCCGCCCAGTACCGGCACGCTGTACAGATATTTCAAAGACTGGCTGCCCGGCTCCAGCCGCACGAAAAACAAATAGTTGCCGTCCGGAGAAAAGCGCAGTCCCCCGTAATTGAACGGCCCCGGCGCCACCACCTGGGTATTGCTGTTGGTGGGGATGTTGCGCAGCCACAAGCTCTCCTGCCCGCCTTCATCCATCATGTTCAGCAAATATTTTCCGTCGGGAGAGATAGCGATCAGCGCGGCCTTGCCCGTCTGCGTGACCTTGCTGACCGAGAAATTCTGAAACGGCGCGGGCTTGCTGCGCGAGAGCAGCGCGTAAATTCCGTATCCGGCGGCTGCGATCAGCAGGATCGCGATCACGCTCCCAATGCCGAGCCCCAGCTTGTGCTCCTTGGCGACCGCAGCCACTGACGAACTGCCAGAGGCGTGCGCGGACTGCGCCTTCGAAGCTGTACCTGGCATTGGTGCGGCCGCGTCTTCAACGGCGGCAGGCACCGACTGGCGGCTGGAATCCGTATCGCGCTTCAGCCGCTGCAGATCGGTCCGCATGTCGGAGGCGTGCTGGTAGCGAAGATCGCGATCTTTTTCGAGCGCCTTGTTGATGATGTCTTCAAGCTTCGCCGGCAGATCAGGATTCAGCCGAATCGCAGACGCCGGAGCGCGGTTCAGGATCGCCTCAAAAACAATGGCCGAACTGTCGCCACGAAATGGCAGCGTGCCAGTGGCCATTTCATAGAGCACGGCGCCGAAGGAAAAAAGATCGGTGCGCGGGTCCAGGTCTTTGCCCTTGGCCTGCTCGGGCGACATGTAGGAGATGGTACCCACCGCCGTCCCCGGATTCGTCAGTTGCTGCTCCTCGATCACCTGCGTCGCCGTATTGGCCGAGCCGATCTCGCTGGACGAACCGGCCGGAGCCGAAACCTTGGCCAGCCCAAAGTCGAGCACCTTGGCGTGACCGCGCTCGGTGACAAAAATATTCGCCGGCTTGATGTCGCGATGGACAATTCCTTTGGCGTGCGCGGCGTCGAGAGCGTCGGCAATTTCGATGGCCACCGATAGCAGTTGGCTGGTTTCCATCGGCCGCCCGGCAATGCGATGCTTCAGCGTCATGCCATCCAGCAGTTCCATGGCGATAAAGGCCTGGCCATCCTGCTCGCCGATGTCGTAGATCGTGCAGATATTCGGATGATTCAGGGCAGATGCCGCCTGAGCTTCGCGCTGAAACCGCGCCAGGGCCTGCGGATCGCGAGCCACGTCGGGTGGCAGAAATTTCAGGGCAACGAAACGGTGCAGCCGCGTGTCCTCGGCCTTGTAGACCACGCCCATGCCGCCGCCGCCCAGCTTTTCGAGGACGCGATAGTGCGAAACGGTCTGGCCGATCAGGCTCTCAGTGGTCATACTTGGCGCGGCTTATAAGTTCAAGGGTCGCGCCATGTTAGGCGGGATGCGATTCCAAGTCAACGAAGGACCGCACAACTCTGCGCGCGCGGCGACAGACGCATTCATCCGCTCGGCTAGCGGTATCTAGCGCAGGAGCGCGAGTGCCACTCGAGAGCATGGAATAGGGAGTAGGGGATAGGGTCAGGGATTAAGCGTTGCGGTAGTAGATTTCTGATCCCTCACCCCTGGACCCTTATCCCTAGCCGCGGTTGATGGCGCGGCGCACGGGTTCAGCTTTTTCCCGGACGGTGTCGCGCAGGTCGCTGCCGAGATCGGCGGCCATATCGGCGCCGCGGCTGGCAACGTCGCGGACACGTTCACCGACTGCGCTGACTCGGTCTTTGGCTTCGTCGGCCCAGTCGCTGACGGTGTCGAGCGCGTCGTCGTAGCCGCGCTTCAGGTCCTTGCGTAGCAGTTTGCCGCTCTTGGGAGCGAGCAGAAGTCCGGCCAGGGCTCCCGCACCGAGTCCGATCAGAAGAAAAGTAATTGCCGTTCCCACATTGCTGCTCTCGGAAGATTCATAACGTCCAATGCGCATGATGAAAGCCTCTTTTTCCGCCCGGCGGTTGGCCGGGCACATCCACGAGCTGTGCTGCGATCCTGCGAAATAATTCTGTTATCAGTCTATTCCTAGTGCCGCCGCCGCGGCCAATCCAAAATAGAGGCCGCACGAATTCACCTGGCTTCGATGTGTGCAGTTCCGGGAAGGTTTCTTTTCCCGTGCACCTGAGTGTAAAATAAAGCTTTAACGCCACCGTGGCGGCGGAACATGTGGCCTTGCCCGCCTTCCGCCGGCTCAGCACAGCGCAATCGTACAAGGAGAGTTCTTTCAGCGATGTCGATCCCTGCCACCCAGCTTCGTCCCGGCATGATCATCAAGCACAACAATGATCTGCATTCCGTTTTCAGCGTCGAGCATCGCACGCCCGGCAACCTGCGCGCCTTCATCCAGGCCAAACTGCGCAATCTGCGAACCGGTGCCATGTTCGAGCACCGCTTCCGCTCGCCTGACCCAATCGAAAAGGTCAACGTGGATGAAGTCGATATGCAGTTTCTTTATTCGGACGGCGACAGCTACTACTTCATGGACATCGCCAACTACGAGCAGACCCACCTGACCAGGGAAATTCTGGGCGATGCGGTCGAATATCTGATTCCGAATCTTGAGATCAAAGTTGAGTTTTTCGACGGCAAGGCGGTCGGCATCGAGTTGCCGCAGACCGTCATTCTGACCGTGATCGAGACTGAGCCGGGACTGAAGAGCGCCACTGCATCGAGCGTGACCAAGGCCGCGAAGACCGAAACCGGCCTGGTGGTGCAGGTGCCTCCGTTCATCAACGAGGGCGAGAAGATTAAAGTGGATACGTCGGAAGGCGCGTATTTGTCGCGAGCGTAAAGTTTCAAGGTTTCAGGGTTTCAAGGTTTCGATGCCACCACGTGTTAAGTTTTGAAACCCTTGAAGCTTGAAACCTTGAAACATGACTACCTCAGAAAAACCCACCGAAGCGAAGCGTTACATCGTCCGCGGACGTGTGCAGGGCGTCGGCTTTCGCTGGTTTGTCGAGCGCGAGGCGCATATTCTTGGCATCGCCGGCTGGGTGCGCAACAACCACGACGGCAGCGTCGAAGTTCTGGCGCAGGGTACACGGGACCAGCTTTCCGGACTGCATTCGCGGCTGCGCGAGGGACCGCGAGCGGCACGCGTGGATGCGGTGGAAGTATCGGAAGTCAGTCCGGTTGCCGGAATTACTTCATTTCGTATTGAGGGAGCCTGGTAGGGAGAAGGCAAAGGTTCAATGTTTCAAAGTCAAAGATCTTTAAGCTTTGCGACCTTGAAACCCTGAAACTTTGAAACTCTGAAACTCTGAAACTCTGAAATTCCAAAAAGGAGCATTGTAGATGCCATCGCCGCCCGTCTCGCCGATGAATGCCGACCAGTTGAAGCGGCTGATTCGCGAGATCCCGAATTTTCCCAAGCCGGGGATCCTGTTCTATGACGTCACCACGCTATTGAAGGACAAGACCGGCTTTGCCACGCTGATCGACAAGCTTTCCGAGTACTACATTGCGCGCGATGTCGACCTGGTGCTGGGGATGGAAGCGCGCGGATTTATTTTTGCCCCGGCGCTGGCTTACCGGCTGAACGCTGGGTTTGTTCCAGTCCGCAAACCGGGCAAGCTTCCGGCTGAGACGGTGAAGTACGACTACGCGCTTGAGTACGGCACCAACTCGCTCGAGATCCATAGGGACGCGATTCAGAAAGGTCAGCGGGTGCTGATCGTCGACGACCTGCTGGCCACCGGCGGCACCGCCGAGGCGACGGCGAAACTCGCCGCCAAACTGGGCGCCGAGATCGCCGGACTGGGGTTCGTGGTGGAACTGGAATTTCTGAAGGGGCGGGAAAAGCTCAAAGAGTACGACGTGATGTCGCTGCTCAGCTACGACAAGTAGAGCTTCCGGCTGAAAAGCTTTTAACCGCTAAGTTCGCAGAGAAAACCCGCCGAGAAAGCAAAAGCCGAGCCGCAGGTCTTTCTTTGCGGTCTTCGCAGTTTTCTTGGAGATTTGCGGTTAAAGGCTTTTGCCGTTCAGCCCACTATTTCCAAATGTGGGTAACCATCCAGCCGAAGCCGGCCCAGAATGCGGCGCTGACTCCCAGCGCGAAGAGCACTCCGTAAACGACGCCCCAATTGATCCGTCCGTGGGAGATGTCGCGGCGAAGCGAGTTATAGCGAAGCCAGGTCCGGAGGAATTGAGCGTCCGGCGAATTGCCGGTAGGGTCGTTCCACGGACTGCGAACTGCCATGGTTCTGCGGGTGCTTGTCTGGGGGGATAACTGCGACATGAAGGCACCTCCAAGATCATTCGAGCAAGTGTTGTGCCAACCTGGTCGAGACCGTAACTCTCTGAAACTTAAGATGTTGTTCTTGAGCGGACGCATAGTCGCGTTTCCGAGGCGCGTCAGAATCCCGCGGTAACCGGCCGATTCTCCACAGCCGCGCTTGAGCTCCTCTGCCGGCGAACCCGTTAGCTCCCACGAGCGAGAGCCATGAACTGGCTGGTAGTGTGGGACGGCTTTCAGTTTTCCGCCAGTGACAAGTTGGACTCTTTCGGCAGGTATCCCTTGCGGTGAAACCAGTCCTCCATCGCGTCCTTGAGCTGGTCGAGGGGCACGTGAGAGCCGATTTCCATGTGGCCGTCGGCGACGGGAAGCGTGTCGTCGAAGACGCTGGCGTTGGTGAAGTTGCGCATGGAAAAACTGTCGAGCCACTTGAGCGGGCAGGGCAGTGTTCGGCCCTCTTCCTCGTACTCCACGCGAATCTTGCGGGCGAACATTGCTCGATTTAAACACAGGCCGGGGCTGGTCGCGGACGGCGGGTGGCAACGATGCTTGACAGTCTGGCATGGAGGCCATAGGCTCCTCCCGTTCGTTTGAGGAGGTGGAAATGCTTACGAATCTGATTTATTGGATCGTGGTGGGACTGATCGCGGGTTGGGCTGCGGGCAAGATCATGAAGGGCGGCGGCTACGGCGTGGTCATGGATATCGTGCTGGGCATAGTGGGCGCCGTGGTTGGCGGCTGGCTGATGGGACTGCTGGGCATCTCCGCGGGCGGGCTGATCGGCACCATCATCGTCGCGATTATCGGAGCGGTGTTTCTGATCTGGCTGTCGCGGCTGATTAAGAAGGCCTAGCGGATTTCAGATTGAGGATTTCAGATTCCAAACGGAAATGGAGATGTCTTCTTCTTCAATCTGAAATCATTTCTGCGCCTTCGGACCGGCGGCCCTGACTTCCGGCGGAGCGTCGAAGTTTTCGAAGTTCTTGGCGAAGCGGTGGCGCAGGTCGTCCGCGGCCTTGTCGTAAGCGGCTTTGTCGGGCCAGGCATTGCGCGGGTTCAGCACCTGTGGCGGTACGCCGTGGCAGCGTTTCGGAATGGCGAAGCCGAAGGTCGGCTCGATCTCGAATTCTTCCCGGATCAATTCTCCCTCGACCGCAGCGTCAACCATGGCGCGGGTGTGGGGAATGTCCATCCGCTTTCCCACGCCGTAAGGCCCGCCCTGCCACCCTGTGTTTACCAGCCAGCATTGCGCGTGGTGTTCGCGCAGACGGCGGCCCAGCATCTCGGCATAAGTCTTAGGCGGCAGCGGCATGAAGGGCGACCCAAAACAGGTAGAGAATGTGGCCGACGGCTCTTTGACTCCGGCTTCGGTACCCGCGACTTTAGCCGTGTAGCCGGACAGGAAGTGATACATGGCCTGCTCAGGCGTGAGCCGTGAAATCGGCGGCAGAACTCCGAAGGCATCCGCGGTCAGAAATACGACATTCCTGGGATGTCCGCCAATGCCGGGGATCACCGCGTTCTCGATGAAGTCGACAGGGTACGCCGCGCGCGTGTTCTCGGTTTTGCTGTCGTCGTTATAGTCGGGAATACTGGTCTGCGGATCGAGTGTGACATTTTCGAGAACACAGCCGAAGCGCAGCGCGTTCCAGATCTGCGGTTCATTTTTCTTCGAGAGCTTGATGCACTTGGCATAGCATCCGCCCTCGAAGTTGAAGATGCCGCTCGAGCTCCAGCCATGCTCGTCGTCGCCAATCAGGTCGCGCGACGGGTCGGCGGACAGCGTTGTCTTGCCGGTTCCGGAAAGCCCGAAGAAGAGCGCGCTTACCCCGTTGTGTCCTACATTGGCCGAGCAGTGCATGGGGAACACATTGCCCGGCGGCAGTAGAAAATTCATGATGCTGAAGATCGACTTCTTCATCTCGCCAGCGTACGAGGTGCCGCCGATCAGCACTGTACGCCGGGTGAAATTCAGCAGAATGAACACTTCGGAGTTGAGGCCGTCGCGCTTGGGATCGGCTTTGAACTCAGGGGCCGCAATGACGGTGAATTCGGGATGATGTTTCTTGAGTTCCTCGGCCGTAGGACGAAGAAATAATTGCCGGACAAAGAGGTTGTGCCAGGCATATTCGTTCACGAAGCGGACGGGCAGCCGGTAGGCTGGGTCGGCGCCGCAGAAAAGATCCTGCACGAAGAGTTCGCGGCCGCGCAGATGATCCATGACGCGCTCGTAAAGTGCGTCGAATTTTTCCGGCTCGAACGGCGCGTTCACCGCGCCCCAGGCTACCCGGTTGGCGGTGACTTCGTCTTTAACGAGGAACTTGTCTTTGGGCGACCGGCCGGTGCGATTGGTATATCCGACGATGGCCCCGTTGGCGGCCAGACTGGCTTCATTGCGGCGCACCGCGTGTTCGACCAGCGCCGCGTGAGAAAGATTGAAGTGCGTGCGGCCGTCGCTCAGCAACTCGGCTATGTCGCTGACGTGCATCGTAGTAGCCATGAACATCTCCTCAAAAGCGCCGCCCCAAAAAAGGCGATAAAGCAAAACGCACTATTCTGCCTCAAAAGTACTCCGGCTGCCAAGCGTCAGCCAGGTGTCCTCCTCTAAGCTTAGAAGTGCCGCGCGGTTTCGCACAACGGGAATGTTTCGAAGGGACGGGAGCGAGGATCGGAACGCAAGGGGGCGACCTGCGAGCCGGACTCTCAGATTTCAGATTGCAGATTTTGGATTTCAGATTGGACACCTGAAAATCTGGAATCTGAAATCCGCGAACTGAAGTCAGAATCGGGCGCCGAAAATTTTGGCCTAGTCCGAAGACGTCTTGTAATCGCAGGCGGTACGGCAGGGTTCGCAGTACATGAGGCCGTCGTTGCAAATACGGGTATCGATTACGGACTGGCAAAGGCAGCAGAATTTCTCGCACTCGCACGAAGCTTCCGCCTGATCGCACTGCGCGCATTGGTAGCTG
>Ga0210388_10005286_pt1 | contig 10106 bp, 10 predicted proteins | sample IncBWC19OmetaG_FD_155485 | JGI IMG/M metagenome (GOLD analysis project Ga0210388, IMG submission 155485) | Forest soil microbial communities from Barre Woods Harvard Forest LTER site, Petersham, Massachusetts, United States - Inc-BW-C-19-O ...
CGCATCCCAGTCCGCGGCTCCCATAGCGGCCAAGGTGACCGGCTGCCCGGGACAGCTCGTCCAGCCATACCGCGGTGTTGATCTCGTAGATCATCGGCTGGTCCGGCCACCCGGTCATCGCGCCGCCCTCATCTGCTGCCCTGCGGCAGCGCTCTTGGTGGCGCTCCGCCCGCGGGTGCGCATTCCCTCGGCGCTGATGCCGGCTCTGTTGTCGGCGTGGAAGTACTGATAGAACAGCACCAGCCGCCGCTCGGCGATTACCGTGGTGCTCCGTCCTTCCGCTAGCGGATCGACGGCGCCTTTTATGACACCCCTGTCCGGAGATCACTCGCCCGGGCTGCCAGCCTGCTTCCTGTGGAGCTTGCCGCTCATCACCCTGGCTGGGGTGAACTATCGGGTTGTGCGCGGCGCATCAGTGGTCGGGATCCTGGAAGTCGGGCTCGCGGTCTTCGTTGAACGCGCCGATGCCCTCGACTCGGTCGGGATGGACGGCGGAGCGCCAGTGCGCCTCCATCATGATCGCGATGGCTTGCTCGATTGGCTCGCCCTGGCCCATCCGGACCGCCTGCTTGACTGCCTGGACCGCAGTCGGTGAGTTGCTCGCGATTTTCCCCGCGATCCGGTAGGCGGCGTCGATGAGATCGTCTTGAGGATAGAGCTCGTTGACCATCCCGAGCCGGTGCGCTTCCTGCGCGCTGATCGGATCGCCGGTCATCAGCATCTGCATGGCCTTGCCCGGGGGGAGCAGGCGCGGGAGCAGCGCTGGCGACCCGCCGCCGGCGGCGAGGCCGAGCATCGCTTCGGGCTGGCCGAAGGTGGCGTTGTCGGACGCGATGATGAAGTCGGTGCTCTGGGCGAGTTCGCAGCCGCCGCCGTAGGCGATCCCGTTGACGGCGGTGAAGATCGGCTTCCGCAGCTGGCGCACGGTGTACAGAGTGCGGTCGAAGTCCTGGCGCTGTCGCAGCCAGTCTTCTTTGGTCATGTCTTTGCGCTGGCGGAGGTCGCTGCCGACGGAGAAGGCCCGGTGACCGGCTCCGGTGAGGATGACGGCGCGGACCGCGGGGCGAACCGCGATCGTCTCGAGGATCTCGGTCAGGCGCGCTCCCATCGCTGTGGTGATCGCGTTGTCTGCGTGCGGCCGGTTCAGCGTGATGACCGCCACGCGCTCATCGCGGGCGTACTCGACGAGCACGGGCTGGTCGGGTTCCTTCTCGCCCGACAGCGGCGGGCCGAAATCGAGTGCTTTCCAGCGGTCGGTGCGTGCTGGGCTCGTTGCCACGTTCTCCTTCCTTCCTATTCAGCCGTTCCGCCGTCAAGCTCGGCGAGCCAGCGTAGCGCTCGCAGACCCGGGGCGAAGCAGTACTCTCCGCCGCGGGTGATCACGAACGGCGGCAGGCTTTGCAGCCGTCGGCGGATCGGCCGCTGCGGGATGGTGAAGGTGCCCATTCCGTCGTTTGCGCCGGCGAGCGGGTCTTTCTCGGCGGGCGCACCGATGAAGATGCCGTCGTTCAGCCACTGCGTCTTGACGAACTCGAACTGGCGCTTGGGGTGAGCGCCGGCGAAGACGAAGATGATGCCGCGGTCCGCGCCGTCGTCGTCCAGGACCCCGTCGGGGAGCATCGGGCCGTAACTCGTGCCGAGCCGGAGCATGCGGTGCAGGCGGACGTCGACGCTCATCTCGTGATCGAGCGCGTCCCGGGGGTTCGCACGCCGGGCGTGCGCGCCGGCGGGACATTTGAACCCGCGCAGATCGTCGCCGTAGCCGAAGCGGTTGTTGCGGCCCGGGTCCGCGCCAAGACCAGGATCGTCTTGGTCGGGGCACAGCGCGAGCGGCGCGCCGCTCTGCCAGCGGCCGGCCATCTTCGCACCGAGCAGTGCCTCGTCCTCGCGGGCGGCCGCTTTGGCGCGGAGATACTGTCGGTACGCCGCCACCCGGGTGTGCAGCTTCCGGAAGACCAGGTAGGTGCCGTTTCGGCCGAGGACCTCGGGAGTCGGCATCGGCCCCACGCTCCCGGTCTCGTCCGGATAGCCGAGGATGAACTCGCCCGCTTTGATCGGCCGCTCGCCGGGGTTGGAGCCGGGGATTCCGCTGCCTTCGACCGCCGGCTGTCCGATTCCGTCCCTGAAGCCGAAGGAGGTGCGTCCTGTCGGGAGCTGATAGCAGTCCTGACGCCAGATCACCTCGACACCGGCTAGCTCCTCGTGCGCGCGGCGCGCCCGCTCGACCAGGGTCTCCAGCCGCGCGGAGTCGGGCGATAGTACCGACAGCGCGACGTGAACCTCGGGGCTTCCGAGCGGCTTCTCCCAGTTCTCGGGGCTGCTTTCGCCGGTATCGCCCAGCTCGGCCGCGCGTGCCGCCATACCCTGCCGGAACTCCGGCGCGAAGCTGTCGAGCGAGTCCTGAGGCACGCCCAGCGCTTTGAGCCCCTGATAGGTGAACGCCAGCGAGACCCACGCGTTCTGAGACGGATCGGATGGGGACCGGGCGGACTCGATCACCGGGAGCAGCCGCTCGACCAGCGTCCGTCCCGCCACGCGCTCGTCAACGTGAAGCAGGAGGTAGGTGCCAACGTAGGAGGCAGGTCGCTGGTGAAGCATTCCGGACTGAATGTCGTCGAGCTCAAGAGCGGCGCTCGCCACGGTCGTCACGGTGTCCGTAGACGTTCGATCACTGCCCATGGCGGGGAGCCTCCGGGGGGTCGGGATTCGGCGGTGCCAGGTAGGGGAACGCGCGCGACCCGGGCCTGGTCGCCTGGTCGATGCCGTCGCGGATGACGGGCCCGTTCCCCGCGTTCACGAGCAGCGTGAAGATCGTGTCCATGACATCGTCGTTGAGCGTCCGGCCACCGCAGGTCCGGTGAGCTTCGCCGCGCCGGGCGGCGAGCTCGATCTCGAGGAACGAACCGTGTTCCGCGTACGGCTTGGTGATGTCGACGACGAGGTAGTCCGCGAGCATGAGCTCGGTCAGCGGGTGCGCGCCGTCCTCGCGGGCCGGCCAGTCGGTCTTGCCGTCCAGACCGTCCCAGAACGCGAGGTTCGCGTTCAGCCGGGCCCGGTACGCGCTCCGGTAGGCGTGGCTGAGATGGAACGCGTCGTCCATGTTGTAGAGGTCGCGGATCTCAAGGTCGCGGTTCACCGGGTCGAACTGCTTCGGCGCCAGCATCAGGTTGGGTACCTCGGGCCGCCCGGCGCGCTCGAGGCGGACGTTGAGACTGCCGCGCGTCAGGGTCTCCGCGACCACGCCGACCAGTTGGGCGCCGCCGAGTACCCCGGCGCGGTCGACCTCGACAACCAGGCTGAGAACGTTCTTGCCGTCCAGGTAGATCGCGCCCGGATCGGTGAACGCCAGCCTTCCGGTGGCCATCGTCTTCAGTGTCGCGGGCGCATCCATGATGAACGGATCCCACCGCGGGCCCGCGAACACGCGAACGCCACGGGCCTGGGCTCCATGCTCGTCGTTCACCCTGATCAAGACGGTCTCGCCCGTCGGCGTGGCGCACGTGCCTTCTTGCCCTAGGCCGTTCGCACCGTGCCCGCCCACAGGGGCCGAGAACACGCAATCGATCACGATCTCTTCCTCGCCCGGGACGAACGGCGCCCCATCCAGCCGGTCGCTCGCGGTGAGCGGCCGCAGCCGGAAGCGGTAGATGAGCCCGTCGGAGAAGAGCGCCGACGGCGGCGCGAACGGCAGGGTGTTCAGCACCAGGACGAGCCAGCCTGAGCGTTCGGGACTCGGGAACGCGTAAAGGTCAGTGATGTCTGCGATCGGCTCGGCCACGGCTCGCGGCCCCGAGATGTGATGCGACATCGCCTGCCCTCCGTTGGGTTCACGGTTCGTTCGTTGCGGCCCTTCTAGGCGTCTGCGGCCTCGTTGAGCAGCGGCTTCAGCGCGGGGTGGCGCAGCGCCTCCGCGGCGCCAGGATCGTCGAGCACTTGCTGGAAGGCCTCGTTGACACGCAGCGCCTTGCGGATCTCTTTCACCGTGCCGGGGTAATTCCGTGCATAGCCTCCGGCGGTAACCTGCGCGCTCAAGACGAAGTTCTTCACCGCGGTGAGGTCTGGGAGGCCCTCGTAGCCCTCGACGTGCCGGAAGATCGAGTCGAATAGCTGCAGCGGCTTTGCGGCGAAGTCCTCCATGTAGGCGTCCCACGGGCCATCGAAGCTCGTCGCGAAGAGCAACCGCGTGTCACGGTCGAACAGCACGAACCTGGCTTCGTGAATGGTCGCGATCGGCATGTCGTAGTCCCCTGGCCGGTAGCCGGGACTGTTCTGCAGCGCCCTAACCGCTTCGCGTATGTCATTCTCGTGGCCCGGCCTGACGCGGAAGAACAAGCTGAACTCGCTCGTGGAGCCAACGCGGGTGCCCTGTCGGGGCGTTCCTGCTGAAGGGGTGGCCAAGATCTTCCTCCTATTGATAAGGCGTGGTTCTGATACCGCGTGGGCCTCCGGCGAGCTCAGGCAACGCCGGCCTCCACTGCCGTTTCGAGATGATCGACCGCCCACATTCCGGTGTGATCGAGTTCGATAGCGACGAGGATCGCTGCCCGGCCCAAGGCGTTCGCGTACGTGGGAAACGAGAACGGGACCAATGCCAGTTCCTCGACGGGCATCTTCGCGGCCATCGCGGTCGCCGCCAGCTGCGCGAGCTCGACTGCGCGCTCGCCTACAACGTGGCAACCCAGAATCGTATGGAGTTCGCGGTCGACGACCAACTTGCAGAACCCCGTCTGGCGGCCATCGATGATCGGTCGCGGGAGCGAGTCGAAGCGCACCGTCGCCGCGACCACGTCGTGGCTCTCTCGGGCGGCCGCTTCGGTCAGGCCGGCCGAGGCGTACTCCGGGTCCGTGAAGCTGCCGATCGGGCTCACCTGGGGAAGCAGGGCCGAGGTTGGTCCGAGGACGGCGTTGGTCGCAGCCGCCAGTCCCTCACGGACCGCCTCGTGGACCACCAGCGCGCGCCCGGTGATATCGCCGGCGGCGAAGACGTGCGGCGCGGTCGTGCGCAAGTGCGTGTCCACCTGGACGTACCCGCGCCGGTCGGTCTGTACGCCGGCCCGGTCGAGGTCCAGCCCGGCGGTGGCCGCGACCCATCCGGCCGCGACCACGGCGAGCGTGGCGTCGATGCTGTACTGCCCGTCGGTTGTCGAATGGATGAGCCGCACGCCGGTCGCACAGTGCTCGAAGCGGTTGATCGTCCCGGCGTCCTCGACGACTTGGACGCCGGACGCGCCCAGGGCGGCGCGGACGGCTTCGGAGACCTCCTGGTCCTCGGTCATCAGGATGCGGGGTGCGATCTCGACGAGGCGGACGCGTGAGCCGAACGCGTTGAAGATCGAAGCTACCTGCACGCCCGTCGCTCCAGCGCCGATCACGAGCAGCGACGGCGGCACCGAGGAAAGGCGCCACGCGTCGCTGTGCGTCGCGGTCAAGTCGAAGCCGGGAACGGCCAGCGGCCGCGAGGTTCCGCCCGTGCAGATGATGATCTTGCCCGCTCGAAGCCGCTGCGCGTTGTCGCTTTCGACCGTGTTGGTGTCGACGAATCGTACGGTGCCGGCCTGCTCGTGGATGTCCACCCCGGCACGTTCCAGATCGTCGCGCAGCAGCGTGTGCTGGCGTGCGTCCTCGGTCACGTCGCGGACACGCGCAAGCAGCCGGGGATAGTCCAGCGAGGGTTCACAGCCCGTGATCCCGTAAAGCGGGAGCTGCCTGGCCTCGCGCATCAGCCGCGCTGCCTGGGCCAGCGTACGTACCGGTACGGGGCCGTCGTTCGCGGCCATTCCCCCGAACTGATCGCGGGTGATCAGCGCCGTGCTGGCTCCCAAACGGGCCGCGCGGAGCGCCGCGACGACACCGGCAGGTCCTGCGCCGACGACCACGACATCGAATGGCAGAGGCGGTGATGAGGCCATGACTTGATCATCCGGAGCCCCACCACGGCTGTCATCACCCCTACCAGGGTGAGGCGTGCGCGAGAGCCGGATGCGACGATGCAGACATGCGCGCGATGACGGTTGTGCCAGGCCAGAAGGGGACCGCTGGCCTCGAGGCAGTCCCGGGCCCGGACGTGCAGGATGGTGCTCTGCTGGTGCGGGGCATGGCGATAGGTATCTGCGGGACCGACCGCGAGATCGCGGAGGGCGCCTACGGCACACCGCCATCTGGTGAAGCCAGGCTGGTCATCGGCCACGAGAGTCTCGGCGAGGTGCTCGAGGCGCCGCCGGGATCAGGCTTCGCGCCCGGCGATCTGGTGGTCGGGATCGTGCGGCGGCCCGATCCGACGCCGTGCCCAGCGTGTGTCGCCGGGGAATGGGACATGTGCCGGACCGACGGCTTCGGCGAACGCGGTATCGTCCGTCTGCACGGGTACGGAAGTGAACATTGGCGGGTGGAGCCGGATTTCGCCGTGCCCATCCTCCCAAGGCTGGGCGAGCTCGGCGTCCTACTGGAACCGACGTCGGTGTTGGCTAAGGCGTGGGACCAGGTGGACCAGATCTCGCGGCGCGCATTCTTCCTGCGCGGCCGGGCGCTGGTCACCGGCGCCGGGCCGATCGGCCTGATGGCATGCCTGCTCGGCGCGCAACGCGGCTACGAGATGCACGTCGTCGATCTCGCGCGAACCGGCCCGAAACGCGATCTCGTCGAGGATCTCGGCGCCCGATACCATTCCGGTGACGCCGCCGACATCGACGTCGACGTCGATGTCGTCATCGAGTGCACGGGGCTCGGCGCCGTGGGTCGCTCCGCCGCCCGCAAATTGGCTAGCGGCGGGATCATGTGCCTGACCGGGATCCTGAACCTGGGCCCGGCCCTTGACGTGGACGCTACCGCCCTGAATCGTCATATGGTCCTGCGCAACCAGGTTCTGTTCGGCACCGTGAACGCCGGCCGGCGCCACTGGGAACAGGCGGCCGAAGCGCTTGCGGCGGCCGACCCCCGCTGGCTGGGCGGGCTGATCACGCGCCGGGTACCGCTTACTTCCTGGACCGAGGCACTGGACCGGCAGCCGGAAGATATCAAAGTCGTTGTGGACCTCACCGCATGACCGCCCACCAAGTGAGGGTGTGGTCGATAACCCCGGGGCTGCTGAGCGAGGGCCCTCGCTGGCACGAGGAGCGCCAGGAGCTGTTGTGGGTCGACATCTTGGGATGCCAGATGCACCGGGGAACCCTGGGTCCTGATGGCGCTTTGGAACGCGTCGAGACGATCTCGATCGACCGGCATATCGGCGCCGTCGCGCCGGCCGCCGGGGGCGGGTACGTGCTCGCCGCCGGACCGGGGTTCCTATTCGTCGACGACACCGGCTCGGTCCACGAGCTGGCCCAGCCCGAAGCCGGCCACGCTGACGTGCGGATGAACGACGGGGCCTGCGACCCGCAGGGACGCTTCTGGGCCGGGACGATGGCTTACGACGAGTCGCCAGGTGCCGGGGCTCTCTACCGCCTCGAACTCGATGGCGGCTGCACCACCGTGCTCACCGGCCTAACCATTTCCAACGGCATCGGATGGAGTCCCGACGCCAGCACGATGTACCTCAACGACAGCGGCACCGGATGCGTCGACGCATTCCGGTTCGACGGCTCGAACGGCACGATCAGCGACCGTCGCACCCTCGTACATGTCGACCAGCCGGGCGTGGTGCCCGACGGACTCACGGTCGACGAGGAGGGCGGGATCTGGGTCGCCCTGTGGAACGGCAGCGCTGTCCACCGGTACGCGCCAGATGGATCGCTTCTGGCCAGCGTGCAGCTTCCGGTCCAGCGACCGACGTCATGCGTGTTCGGCGGCCCCGGCCGGGACATACTGTTCGTCACCTCCGCGCGGACGGACCTCGACGACGACGCGCTGGCCCGCCAGCCGCACGCAGGCCAGGTATTCGCGATCGACGGACTCGGCGTCCGTGGCCTTCCCTGCATGCCGTACCAGGGCCAGAGCCATTAGCTACGTTTGGTTTCAGAGCTGCGGTAGTGGGCCGAGTCCAGCCTCACCCCCGGCTGGATGAGCCGATAGCCGGATAGATGCGCGACCCAGGTGTTCTCGCATACCCAGTCGATCATCCGGGCGATATCCCGCCAGCCCTGGCGTGCGGCCAGAAGGCCCTGGGTGTCGGCAAGGTACATGACCACCCGCACAGGATTTCACCCGGCCCTGGGTGAGTGCAGGGCAGGCGCCTTCGGCGAAGGTTAGGTGGGAGGACTGCGATGGCTCTGACTCTTATCCTGCTCGGCCTGGCGATAGCACTCGACCCGCTGCCGCTGACCGCATTCATCGTCGTGCTGCCCTCCAGGCGCGGCCTGAGAAAGGGCGCGGCATACCTGTTCGGCTGGCTAGTTTCGCTGGCCATCGTGGTCACGGTCACGGTGCTTGCCACCGGCAATAACCCGCCCAAGCCGAACACGGTCCCCTCGCTGGCGTCGCTGGCGGTGAAGATCGTTATCGGAACCTTCCTTGTCCGGATCGCGATCCGGCAACGTCGGCGGAGAGGGCTGCCGAAGAAGCCGAAGAAGCCGCCGAAGTGGCAGGAGCACGTGGACATCATGTCGCCGTGGTTCGCCATGGGCCTGGCCCCTGCGCTTCAGCCCTGGACCCTGATCGCTGCAGGGGCCGCCACCGTCGTGGAGGCCAAGCTGTCCAGCTGGGCGAGCTATCTCGCGCTGATCGGGTTCTGCGTCCTGGCTTCAGCGTCCTACATCGCCATGGAGATTTACGCCGGATTCAAACCAGACCAGAGCCAGGCATTCCTGGCCAGGATCAGGACATGGCTGGAGACCCATACCGATCAGGCGATCATCGCAGGCTGCCTGCTCCTCGGCTTCTGGCTCATTGCCAGCAGCATCTACTACGTGATCAGCAGCTGAGGGAGCAATAAGACCAGCAGGTCCGCGCCAGCTGTTAATGGCCCGCTCTCCGGCACCGGTCAGCGTTCCTCGTGGTGGACGGCGGCGAGCAGCGCGGCGTACGCGCGGACCAGCGCGGCGCGCTGCAGCGGGAGCAGCGGGCTGTCGGGTCGGCAGCCCTCTCGGACCCACTGGTCGGACAGATCCATCGCCCGCACTCGGTGCGTGGCGGCTGGCCTGATCACCGCCGCGGTCTCGCTGAAGAGGTAGCAGTACAGGCGGGTGACCGACTCGACCAGCTCGTCACCCGTTTCCGCGGGATTGGGTGCATACTGACGCCGCCGGTGCGCCCGCCACCAGTCGATCTCCAGGCTGGCCGCTCGGGCCGGGTCCGCAGGCTCGCCGAAGCGGAGCCTGACCAGCGCGTAAAGCTCGCGCATGCGGGCCTGAGCGCCGTCAGGGTCGTTGTCGGGAAACGGTGCCCACAACTGGACGGCCCGCAGCATCAGCCAGGCTCCCGGCACGATCCGCGCCAGGTCTGTGCCGAAGCCTAGCCAGAGCAGCCTGACCGAAGCCGCCGCCAGATGGGTCCAGCGGCGCAGGTAGTAGGCCACCCACATCCGGTACTCCAGGTCGGCAATGCGGAAAGGATCGAAGGACCGAGGCCCGCTAGGAGATCCCAGGCTCACCCACCCGAAGAGCACGGCTACCCCTTTCCTCTTCGCTATCACGGCTTTCCGTTTTCCTGGCAGGCTAAGGCGCAGCCAGCGCACGAGGTCAGCAAAGCTCGCTGGTCATGAGATGCATACACGCTGAGTTCGGCGCGGAGCCTGCACCGGGCCCGGTGCAGGCGTGACTTCACGCTGCCGAGCGGCATGCCGGTGAGGGCGGAGATCTGCCGGTAGCCGAGCCCTTCGAGGTCGGCGAGATAGACGACGATCCGGTACCTGTCCGGCAATTCCCGCAGTACCGTGATCATTTCGGGATCGAGCAGCCGCCCGATCACCTGGTCTTCCGCCGAACCATCCGGTGACCGGGCGCAGAGCAGCTGTGCGGCCACGGCGTCTCCGGTGACGAACTGTGGCTCGGTTCGGCTCTTCCGGTAGCCGCTGATGAACGTGTTGATCATGATGCGGCGTAGCCACGCGTTCAGGTTCGTGCCCGCCTGGAAGCGGCCCGAGGCCGCGAGCGCCTTCGCGAGGGTCTCCTGTACAAGGTCCTCAGCGTCTGGGGGATTACCGGTTATCCGAAGCGCCGCGGGATACAGGCTCG
>Ga0210388_10005289_pt1 | contig 10105 bp, 8 predicted proteins | sample IncBWC19OmetaG_FD_155485 | JGI IMG/M metagenome (GOLD analysis project Ga0210388, IMG submission 155485) | Forest soil microbial communities from Barre Woods Harvard Forest LTER site, Petersham, Massachusetts, United States - Inc-BW-C-19-O ...
TATTCCGCTTGTCATTTTGTTTTTCTCCATCCAATCAATTGAGCTCCTACTTCGGGACGCCCACATCACGCTTTTGTTTTTGGACCGGCTAGAAGGGAAGCCGCAAGCGCCACCGACAACATTCCGCCCACAATCCCAAGAGACAGCTCTACCGAAATGTGCACCCACGGCTCTGCAATCATCTTTGCGCCGATGAACGTCAGCACAAAAGACAGCCCAGCCGTCAAATAGCGCAGCCGCCCCAGCACTCCCGCCAGGAGAAAATACATCGCCCGTAACCCCAAAATCGCGAAGACATTTGAGGTGTACACAATGAAAGGATCCCGTGTAATTCCGAAAATGGCCGGAATCGAATCGACAGCCATTGTAATATCCGTAATCTCTACAATCAGCAACACAATAAATAAAGGCGTTGCAAACAATTTCCCGCCCTCCCGGACAAAGAACTTGTTCCCGCTATATGCTTGCGAAACCCGCAAATGCCGCCTCGCAAATCGGGAAATGCGGTTCTCCTCGGGATGCATCTCTTCTTTCTTCGCGAACAACATGTGTAATCCCGCAAATACCAGAAACGCCCCGAATACATACAAAACCCAGCTAAACCGCTCAATCAAACTCGCCCCGGCCGCAATCATCACACCGCGCATAACCAGCGCTCCGAGAATTCCCCATTCGAGCAGGCGGTGCTGTATTTCTTCGTCCACCGAGAAAGCGCGAAAGATCACCAGAAAGAGAAAAAGATTGTCGACGCTAAGGGCTTTCTCAATGACGTATCCCGTGAAAAATTCCAGACCGCGCTGCTGGCCCGAGAAGTGCATCACTCCGAGTCCGAACGCGATCGACAGCCCGACCCAGACCAGAGTCCAGGTGAGCGATTCCCGCATCGTCAATTTGTGGGGGCGGCGGTGGAAAACTCCAAGATCCAACGCCATCACGGCAAGCACGAAGAGGTTAAATACCAGCCAAAGCAGAGGTGTGCCCATGGCTGCGGCGGCCGGCGCGCCTTACGGTGTTGCTGCGGCCATTGTGTCAGCAGCGTTCAGGTTGGTGAGTTCAATGCGGAAGGACTGGCTGGCTTGAATGGTGATCGGCACATCCCAGCGCACACGCGCGTCACCGGCGTTGGCGTCCAGGTTCAGCGAGCTGATCCAGTAATTGCCCGGAGCCAGCTCTCGAATAAAGGCGTGTCCTTCCAAATCCGTTTCGACTTTGGCAGCCAGGTATTTTGTTTGTGCGATTTCCGGGGCAAGTTTTTGTACGCGTCGCTTCTGATTGCTGACGAGCACCGCCCACTTCCGCTGCGGATTCACGGCGTCCAGTTCCAGTTCGACTCCCGAAATCGTTGCCGGACGGGACTGGATAAATTTCTTCAGCGCCGTGAAGTACGCTTGCTTGTCTTTTTCGTACTTCTCTGGGTGGTCCGTCTTGTCAGAATCCTTGTATTTTGGATTTGGCATTCCTTGTGTTACGCCGCCACTATTCGAGTGCTGGTAGGCCACCAAAAATTCCGGCGTGTTGATGATGTCGTCCGGCGTCAGCATTTTATCCAAATCGGAAATGGTCAGGTCCAGCGTGTCGTGGGCTTTCAACCAGGTCTTCAATTCCTTGGACACTTTCAATCCATCAATGAACTCGTCTCGCGGAGGAACAACGTCTCCTCCTTCGACTTCCTTGGCTATGTCCGCATAGCTCTTCGTGAGTATGTAGAACATAAACTGCCGCACCGGCTCCGGCCGCGCCGCCGTGGGCGTGATGCGCGCTGTGATGTCCAGGGAGGCGGTCCCACTCTGCGCCCGCCCCGAAGCCGCGAAACACACCAAAACACCAAGCGTAGCCAGCGAAATGCCGATTGCTCTTCTCATGGCCGAATCGTACCAGATTGTCCACATCCCAGACACAAGAACCCTCCGCGGTGTTGCTTGATTCACTCTCTATCGTGCGAACAGCAGCGAGAAGAGGAGTAGCACCGTCCCGGCCAGGATTATCCCGACCAGCAATCGCTTCAGAAAGGACGCTGGCAGGGCGGCAAAAGGCCAAGGCGACCTCTTTGGATGTCCCGGTGGATCGAGTACGCCAATTCCGGTCAATTTGCGAGGCGGGCCGCCAATGCGCCCGGAGGACGTCTGCGGTTCCAGTTCTTCTTCCCATTCTTGGAAGTCGTAAGGCATAAGGAAATGCTACTCCCAGTCCTCGGCGACGTCTAGAAGGTCAGCGAGTTTCTCTTCCGCCGCTATCTTCGCCGAACTTGTATATGCCATCGCTTGTCACCGTGATCTTCACATTTGTCGAAGGGCATCGTCCTTCTCTTTTGCGGCGGTCCGGACGCGCGAGAATCGAAGCTGCTTTTCGCGGAAAGAGCTCACCCGCTGCGGGGTGGACGCGGAGCCCAGAAGAAAAACCGCCAAAGACAATAGCGTAGCCCGTATCGTGGGCAGAGTTTATCAGTGAAGGCCCAAGATTCAGTCCAGGGATTCCTGCTATGGAGCATTGGCAACCCGTCCCACTTCTGGTGGAACGTTAGAACAAACGAAAGACCGCTTCGACGGTGACCCACGCTGGCACTCCGTGCTTTGCGCCGTCCCGTGCCGGAATAAACTTCCAGCCGCGCACAGTTTCCACCGCTCGCTCATCCAATCCGAAGCCTATCCCTTTGATGATCCGAACATCCTGCGCTCGGCCATCTACACCCACAAGAACTGCCAGTGTCACCGAGCCTTGTACCTTGCCGTGCCGCGCTTCGTCGGTGTAGGTCGGATAGGGACAATACGCGCATGCAGGCGGAACTAGCCCCGGCACGAACGGGCCATTCCCCGTACCGTCACCGGCCGGCCCATTTCCGCCATCGCCCGTTGTAGGGCCATCCGCCGACCCGATGCTGTGGCCTCTTCCAGGACCCGGAGATTGCGTGTCATCGGGCATCCACGGCAGTCCGATTTTGCCTGTGGGAGTAAGAATCGGCAGCGCGTTCGGGTCGAAAATCGTAGGCGGCTCAGGCACTTCGGGATGCTGATTTTGTGGGAGTGTCGGTTTCACGATGACAATGGCCGAAGGCAACAGCGCACCGTGCGTCGCAGGAATTGGGTTTTGGTCGCCGCCGCTGCCACTTCCGCCCGAAGCATTTGCGTTCGCGAGCGTATGGAACAGCGCCGTTGGGAATTTAAGCGTGGGCAATGGCATGGGCCCGTTGAAACTCGTACCGGTGGGCACCTTTGGGCCATGCGTCAAGACAAGAAGTATCGCTGTGAACACCGCCGCGTGCGTGAGAAGGGAAGCGCCTTGTGCGCGCGCGGGGCGCAAGGACTTATCGAACTTCAGGAGATGAATCGGCGCGCCGTTTGCCGCCGAGGGTTTGAAATGCGAAGGGATCAGAAGCTGGCCCAGATTTTCCCGAACGCGGTTCAACCACGAGTCTGTCGAATCAGATTTCGTTAGGGAGTCGCTTCCGGAAAAGGGGCGCAGAAATGGCTCGCGCATGCGCAGGCCTCCGTCTCCGCCTCACGCTTTGGCCCGAAAACGTTTGGAGGCGGGCACCAGTCGCCTAATCAGAAGTGTCAAAACGCCGTTAGGTTGCCTGCGAAAAATATTGAGATTTAAAGTTTTGTGAAATCGTGAAAGAAAACTTCAGTCGGAAGAACAGGGACTAGTAAAGCCGGAACGTCACTTCAATGGGCACTTGCACGGCCACGATTTTGCCGTTCGGTCCCGCCGCAGGACGGAACTTCCACGTGCGCACCGCCTCGACAGCCTTTTCGCCGAGACCCATTCCGGGATCTTTCATGATGGAAATATTAACCGCGCGGCCATCCGGAGTGATGGTCACTTCCAGCACCACGATTCCCATGTATTTCGCTTTGCGTGCGTCATCCGAATACATTGGGGAAGGGCAATAGATGCACTCTGGCACTCCAACGCCGTTTACACCCGCCCTAAACGCGCCGCCGCCCGTGCCCCCGCCTTCGCCAGGGCCCAAACCGCCGCCCGTGCCGCTGCCAATGCCTGTGCCATTTCCGTGACCAAGCGAATCGCTTACACCATTCGCCATCGGGTCGCCAAAATTCGCGGCGTTAAGATTCGGAACCTTCAAGTCGGGAGGACCGAGTAGGGAAGGGTCCATCGCCAGCTTCGGATCTGGATTCTGCGGCTTCACTTGAGGCGGCGTGAACTGCGTCCATTGAAACTTCGGCAGTTTGCCCTTGTTAACCGGAGTCAGCGTGTGGTCGTTGGCTCCGCCACCGCCCCCGGCTTTCTTTGCGCCTGCCGGGAGTTTGGCCATGTAGGGCGAAAGATCAAGGGGAGTAACGTCCACCCCAGCTTTGTTTTTTGCTTGCGTGGCCGTCCCGAAATGCCAAAACAACGGGATCAAAATAACGAGAGCAAACACGCTGCCGTGAACCGCGAAAGAAATGACCTGCGTCCACCCGAAGTTTTCATCTTTCGTCCAGATGTCCTTCACTTTCACGGGCTTGCTGGTGAAATTTGCCGGAGGAAGTTTTGCTGGAAAGAAAGCCTCTTTGATGCGCGCCCCAAACCCGCCAAAACTCGTACCCCAGGAGACTGCCAGGCGGCTATTTACCGGGCCCTTCGGCACCGGGCGCGAACTGAAAAAATCTTTAAAATTGTCAACAACGCCCGCGCCAAACCCCGGCTTCACAAACGGCGCATCGGCGCGCTCCCGCACCTTGACGGGGCGCTCGGTCAAAAACTGCTTGAGGTTGGACCAAAAATTATCGGGAATGAGAAGCGCAGGCGCCCCAAACTTGGGGACCGCCGCGGCTGGTACTGGAACGGCCTGATTGCCGGTCGCAGACACGCCGCGCTTTGTAGCTTCAGGTGGAACTAGATTGACGATTAGGTCCGGCACCATCTTCCCCCTGAATTAGACGCAGTTGGACTGCGTTGGGTGTCCTTCATCGATAAGATTCAAGCAAGCCGGGAAAGGTTGCGCGACCCCAGCCGCTGACACCAGCACTCAATCATTGTAACATACGCAATTACACCGCTTTGCGATGTTTCTGGCTGAATACCTGAACCAAGGGACGGCCTCCGGATCCAGCAACCGAAGCTACGGGCACACTTTGAAATGGCCGAACCTCTGGAACTCAAGAAAACACTGAACTTGCCCAGGACCGATTTTCCGATGAAGGCTGGGCTGCCGCAGAATGAGCCTAAGCAACTGGCGGCTTGGCAGGAATCGCGTCTCTACGAGCGAATTTTAGAGGCTCGCAAGGGCCATCCGTTGTTTGTGTTGCATGACGGGCCCCCTTATCCAACCGGGACCATTCATCTGGGAACCGGGCTGAACAAAATCTTGAAAGACATGATCGTTAAGTCTAAAAGCATGGCAGGGCACTACGCGCCCTACGTCCCTGGATGGGATTGCCACGGTCTACCTATCGAGACGCAGGTCGAAAAAGAGTTGGGCGGAAAAGGGAAGGTTACGCCAGCAGAATTTCGCCGCCTTTGCCGGGAATTTGCAACGCGGTATGTCGAGCAACACAAGCGCGATTTTCAGCGGTTGGGAGTGTTGGGCCGCTGGAATGATCCATACCTGACGATGAACCACGAGTACGAGGCGATCGTGGCCGGCGCGCTTCTCGATTTCATGGAGAAAGGCTTCGTTTACCGCGGCCGGAAGCCGGTCTACTGGTGCATGCACGACATGACGGCTTTGGCGGAAGCTGAAGTTGAGTACCACGATCATACCAGCCCGTCCGTTTGGGTGAAGTTTGGATGCGTGGACGACAGAGACGGCGGCCGTCCTGGGACGAGCGACGTTAGCGCCGTGATTTGGACGACCACGCCGTGGAGTTTGCCCCACAATCGCGCTCTGGCCTTTCATCCCGATTACGAATATGTGGTGGTGGAAACCGAGAGGGGCGCGCTGCTGCTGGCCGCGGAGCGCGTCGCCGCCTTGCAGTCCGAGTGTGGTATCAAGCAGGCGGACGTACGTTCGCGTTGGAAAGGCCGCGATTTTGAAGGCGCTAAGTTCCAGCATCCGTTCCTGCCAATCCAGGTGCAGGGAATTTTGGCCGGCTATGTGACTTTGGATCAGGGCAGCGGAATCGTGCATACGGCGCCGGGCCACGGTTCGGACGATTTTCTTTCGGCGCAAAAATACGGCCTGGAGATATATGCGCCCATCGATGACAAAGGGGTTTATCTCGAAGGTTTGCCGGAATACAAAGGCAAGAATGTGTTTGAAGCGAATCCGATCATCGTCAAGTTGCTTGATGAGCGGGGAGCGCTTCTTGGAAATCACAGTTATGTCCACAGTTATCCTCACTGCTGGCGTTGCCACAATCCAGTGATTTTCCGGGCCACCGAGCAGTGGTTCATCAAGATGGATCAGGCAGCGCACGGGCAAGAAAAAACACTGCGCGCGGAAGCGCTCGAAGAAATTCACGACGTGAAGTGGATTCCCGCCTGGGGCGAAGAGCGAATCTACGAAATGATCGAGAATCGGCCAGATTGGTGCATATCGCGGCAGAGATTCTGGGGCGTCCCCATTATTGTTTTCTACTGCGAAGGTTGCGGCAAGCGGCTGGAAGATTTTGCGGCGCTGCGTAACGTCGTGAAGTGGTTCGAACGTGAGGGCGCGGACGCCTGGTACAAACACACCGCAGCGGAATTGCTGCCTGCCGGAACCACTTGCGCTTGCGGAGCGGGCGGTTGGCGCAAAGAAAATGACATCCTCGACGTCTGGTTTGACGCGGGCTCTTCGAATCTCGCGGTTTTAAAAAAAGAGGAATGGCCTGCGGACGTCTATCTCGAGGGTCCCGACCAATATCGCGGATGGTTTCAAAGTTCGCTGCTGATCGCCACAGGATTGCGTGATCATGCCCCATACCGCAGCGTGGTTACGCACGGCTGGACGCTCGATGAGCACGGCCGCCCCATGTCGAAGTCTCTTGGCAATGTCGTGCTGCCAAGCGAAATTTGCGAAAAATGGGGAGCTGACTTGCTGCGCCTGTGGGTCGCCTCGCAGGAGTATCAAGCCGACGTCAAAATGAGCGAGCGCGTCATGACGCAGCTCAGCGACGCCTACCGCAAGATTCGCAATACGTTCCGTTTCGCCCTGGGGAATTTATTCGATTTCGAGCCGGGCCGCGACGCCATTGCCAACGAGCAACTCGATGAACTCGACCGTTGGATGCTTGAGCGCACCGCGGAACTGGTGAAGAAGTGCCGCGAGTGGTACGCCGCGTACGATTTCCACCGCGTCTATCACTCGCTCCATGATTATTGCGTCGTCGATCTCAGCGCGTTTTATTTTGATGTATTGAAGGACCGCCTCTACACGAAAGCCGCGAGAAACCGTTCGCGCCGCTCTGCTCAGACCGCCGTCTGGAAAATCACCAGCGCACTCGTGCGCCTTGCCGCGCCCATCCTTGTTTTCACGTCGGAAGAAATGTGGTCTCATTTGCCAAAACTTCCAAGCGAACCGCAGAGCGTGCACATCGAACTCTTTCCCGATGAGCCGGGGTTACTGTCAAACATGGATACGAAGACAAAAACCGAATGGGAAAAGCTTCACGCGCTTCGAGGGGAAGTGTTGCAAGACCTCGAGCGCGCCCGCACCCGGAAATTCATCAACTCTTCGCTAGAAGCAAAGATACGTCTTCGTTCGAACGGCCCCTACCTGGAACTCTTGCAAAAGCACGAAAATGATTTGCCGAGCTCATTCATCGTTTCGCAGGTTGAAGTTGGGCCATTCGATGGGCCAGTCCATAGCGATCACGCTGAACCGTTTCACGTGGAAGTTTTGCGCGCCGACGGCACCAAGTGCCAGCGCTGCTGGAACTACTCCACGCATGTGGGAGAGAATACGCGCTACCCTGGCATTTGCGAGCGCTGCAGCGAAGCGCTTGCCGAAATCGAAGGACTGGAGCTATCGCGCCCATGAAATTACCTGCCCGCTTGCGCTGGCTCTGGTTGACCCTGGGAATTGTAGTCGCCGATCGCGCCAGCAAAGCGTGGTTCGAAACGCAAACCGACGAATCCTGGCGACACGAAGTCGTGCACCACTTCATCTATTTGGTACACAGTCGCAATCCGGGAATCGCTTTCAGCATGTTTGCGGATTCCCATTCCCCCTGGCTCCGTATTTTCCTGACGGTCGGCGCACTTGCCGTGATTTGTGCGCTCGCGTGGCTGCTGGTCGCAGGCCAAGGCGGAGCCATGGCCTGCGCAGGCCTTGCTCTCTTGCTCGGAGGAGCCACCGGAAACGTGACCGACCGAATTCTTCACGGAGCTGTCACCGACTTCTTTGAAGTATGGCTCGGCAGCTATCGCTGGCCAGCCTTTAACGTCGCCGATTCCGCGATCACCATCGGCGCCATTTTGCTCATTCTGGATTTAGTCTTTTTCCCCGCGAAATCTGTCGAAAGAAAGTAACAAGAATTGCATGCCCAAGCTGTTCCTCGCGGCCTCCGCGCGAGCCGGATAGGTTGACCCTTGATGTGCGTGCTCCGTTCTTCACTCGAAACCAAACGCGCCAACGACGCGTCTTACTACTTAGGGAAAACTCTTTTCCTCCTCGGCTCTCAGCAATTCGCACCCGAAGAAATAGCCTCAGGCTGTTCTGCCTCACTCGCTCGACATTGGACGAGAGGCCGTGCTGCCGCATTTGTTTCGCAGCAAGGCCAAGCTGCTAGAATCCTTTCGTGCCACCTCCCATTACACACAAACTCCTCGTCGCAGAGAATGACGCCGGCGGGCGATTGGATCGCTATCTCGCGGCGCAACTGCCCGAACTGAGCCGCACTCGCATTCAAGAGTTAATTGACGCAGGTCTGGTGCTTGTAGACGGCAAGCCGCCGAAGGGCGCGCATCGCCTGCGCGCGGGCCAACAGATTTTCGTCGATGCGCAAGCTCGGCCGCCCATGCGCGCCGAAGCTGAATCCATTCCGCTCGACATTCTCTACGAAGATGACGACGTTATCGCCGTAAACAAAGCCGCGGGGATGACCGTCCACGCCGGCGCAGGAAACCCGCGCGGCACTCTCGTCAACGCTCTCCTCGGGCGTGGACAAGTTCTTTCCAAGGGCGGCGACGCCTTGCGCCCGGGGATTGTGCACCGCTTGGACAAGGACACTTCCGGAGTCATTCTTGTGGCCAAGAACGACTTTGCCCACGCCAAAATTGCCGAGGCCTTTCAGCAACGCTCGGTGAAGAAGACTTACATCGCCCTTGTCGAAGGCTTGCTGAAAGAAAAGCAAGGTCGAATCGAGCTTGCCATTGGCAGGGACTTGCACCGCCGCACTCGCATGGCTGTACAACGCGAGAAACCCGGAAGTTCCTTACGTCGTAGTCCCTCGCGAGCCGGCGATTTGGCGGGAAATGCGCGCGAGGCCCGTACGGACTGGCAAACGCTACTGGAGGTTGATGGGACGACGCTGGTCGAAGTCCAGCTGCATACCGGGAGAACGCATCAGATTCGCGTGCATTTCTCCGCCATCGGCCACCCCGTCGTCGGCGACACCCTCTATGGGGCGGTTTCGCAGATTCACGTTGGTGCCGGAACCGGTGGCGGCGCGTCTAACAAGCGGGAGGAAATCGCGATGCCAGTGCTTGGTCGAAACTTTTTGCATGCGACCCGCCTCGGATTTTCGCAGCCGAGGACCAACGCGTGGATCGAGTTGCGAGCTCCGCTGCCCGCCGAGTTGCGCGAGTTCGTCCACAATCTCGCTGTGGCCGCGCATGGAGATACAAGGCGAATTGACGCTGCCCTCGCTCCCTACCTATAATCAACGGACATGTCCAGGCCACGAATATCTCTTCTTCTCATCGCCATTTTGCTCGCAACGGCCATCAGCGACCGCGCACAGCAGCCGTCTCCGGGCGCTTCGCCGCAGGCGCAAACTCCGCCACCGGCACCGCAGAGCCAGCCTCCTCAACAGGGCGAAAAACCAGCGACTCCCCAGAGTCAGCAACGCATCATCCAGGTCGTCAACCTGGTGGACGTCTTGTTTACAGTCCTGAACCGCCGCAACAAGCTGGTCCCCGATCTCCAAAAAGAGGACTTCCAGATTTTTGACGAGAAATTCCCCCAGGAGATTCGCTATTTCAGCAAGCAGACCGATCTGCCACTGCGCATCGGGATGCT
>Ga0210388_10005291_pt1 | contig 10102 bp, 9 predicted proteins | sample IncBWC19OmetaG_FD_155485 | JGI IMG/M metagenome (GOLD analysis project Ga0210388, IMG submission 155485) | Forest soil microbial communities from Barre Woods Harvard Forest LTER site, Petersham, Massachusetts, United States - Inc-BW-C-19-O ...
TCCCAGCGCGCTCCGTTACTGAAATTGCACCTCGGGCGTCGAGCACGTTAAAGAAGTGCGAACACTTCAGGCAAAGGTCGTACGCTTCGAGCACCGGGAAGCGAATCTTTGCCGCACCCTTGAGGGCATCGTATTCCGCAAGGAGGCGCGCAGCCTCGGCCTCAGTCAGATCAAACTGCTTCCGCGTCGAAACCGTATCTGCGTGATCGAAGCTATACGCCGAAAACTGCTGCTCTTCCGCCAGCCGTACCTGACGGTAGGTCATGCTCTTGGACCAGCGCACGTCGAAAACATTGTCGACGCCCTGTAAATAGGCGGCGATGCGGTCGAGCCCGTACGTGAGCTCTACAGAAATCGGATCCAGATCGATACCACCGCACTGCTGGAAATATGTGAACTGCGTGATTTCAAGCCCGTCCAGCAGAACTTGCCAACCGATTCCCCATGCGCCAAGCGTGGGCGACTCCCAATTATCTTCCTCGAAGCGGATGTCATGCTCTTTCAAGTTGATACCCACTGCGGCAAGGCTCGCCAGATAAAGATTCTGAATATCAGCGGGCGAGGGCTTGAGTATCACTTGAAGTTGCGTGTGCTTGTAAAGGCGATTCGGGTTTTCGCCGTAGCGTCCGTCCGCCGGACGTCGACTGGGTTGCGCGTACACAACGCGATAGGGATCAGGGCCCAGCACGCGAAGAAAAGTTTCCGGGTGCATCGTTCCTGCACCAACCTCAATGTCGTACGGCTGTTGCAAAATGCAATCGCGCGTAGTCCAGTAATGCTCAAGCTTCAGTAGAAGATCCTGAAAGGTGAGCCCCCGCAGCTTCAGGGTTGCTTCATGTTTTACCTTCACGTCTTGGTGAACTGGTGTCACGCGGGTGGCTCCAGCAATTCGCGCGATTTGAGCTTGCGATCGATCTGATGTTCGATGACGTCGAGCATGGCGTTGGTCAGGTCCCGTGCAGTGCGCACGTTCATCGGATTCGTCGCGTCTTCTCGCACCAGCCGATCAAGTCGGTCGCCTAGCATGCGCCGGGCAGCCAGAAGAGCGCCAGGCGAAAGCGTCCTCATGCCCGGCTTGCGGCACCTGGCGCAGGCGGTCGCCGAAGCTCCCGGCGCGATATAGGCCGCCGCGTCATCGGCCAAAGCGCCCCCGCAAAACGCGCAACGATCCAGCGTCGGCAGCCATCCGCCGAGTTTCACCGTCCACAATGCGAAATACGCCAGCGGCAGTTCGGAGTTCCCCGTCCGCTTCACAGTCTGAGTCGCAAGGAGCAGCAGGCGGAAGTTCGCATCGGACGCTTCCCGCTCGGGCAGGACGGACTCCGTAATCTCGCTGAATAGGGCGAGCGCAACGCTCGAGGCGTAATCACGAAAAACATCAAGAAACGATTCAATCATTTCGCACTGACTGATCCGCACCAGGTCGCGGGACTCGCGCTCGAAAAACCAGATTCGAACGTGCGAGAGCTTTTCCAGTGTCGAACCGAAGCGGCTCTTGGTCTTGCGCGACCCGGCGGCCACTCCGCGGACACGGCCCATGCTACGCGAAAGAAAACTCACCAGGCGGTCCGCTTCGCCGAGCGGATAACGCTGCAACACAATGGCCTCGGATTCATGAAGTGGCATCTGAAGTGTCGGCGTGTCGACCGGCGGGCGGGCTGACGTTCCGAATCCATCGGAGCTCGAACAGGCCGCGCGCGCCGCGCGCAGCGGGACTAATTTTTTTACCATAGCGAGACACTGGGCGCAATCGCAAACGATGCGCGCGCGAATTTTCGGCGCACTCGTTTCAAAATTCGTGCAGGTCGGCTAGAGTACTTCCGCGATGAGCCCCGCGAATCCCCTTCCGCGCGCCGATGTTGTCGGCGTAGGCATCAATGCGACCGACACGATTGTGCGCCTGCCCTACTTCCCCGCTCTCGATTCCAAGGTTGAGCTGCTCTCGGCCGACGTCAGGCCGGGCGGCCAGGTCGCCAGTGCGATCGTTGCCTGCCGGCGCTGGGGCCTGGCAGCACGCTACGTCGGCAAGATTGGCGATGATGCTGCAGGCCAACTCCAAATCGACGAGATGAAACGCGAAGGAGTGGAGGCTCACTGGATTGTCGCACGCGATTCCATGAGCCAGTCGTCGTATATCCTGGTCGATGAACAATCGGGCGAGCGCACGGTGCTCTGGAAACGGGATTCAAGCATCGCTTTACGCCCCGGGGATCTCCGCCGCGAGTGGCTCGCCGGCACCAACGCCCTGCTGATCGACGGGCACGATACCGAGGCAGCAGCGCAGGCAGCGCGCTGGGCACGCGAAGAACGAATTCCGGTCGTCGGCGATTTCGACAACAAATATCCGGGAGTTGAGGTGTTACTTGAATTCGTGGACATTCCGATTACATCGAGGGATTTTCCTGAGCGCTTGACGGGAGAAACGGATCTCCTAAAGTCTCTTCCTGCCATTTTTCGTCGCTTCAAGTGCCGCTTAACGGCAGCCACTCTAGGGCGACTCGGTGTGGTCGCGTGGGATGGCAAGAAATTCCTTCAGGTTCCCGGCTTTCGCGTCAGTGCAGTCGACACAACCGGTGCAGGCGATATTTTCCACGGCGCGTTCTTATGCGCGTTGATTAAGAATTGGCCATTGAAAGAAGCACTTGAGTTCAGCTGCGCAGCCGCTGCGTTGAATTGCACCGCTCCCGGAGCCAGGGGTCACATCGCCACGCTCGACGAAATTGCCGCTTTCCGCAAGTCGAGCGATCGTTCCGAGATCGCTTACTCTAATGAATCGCTCGAAGTCGCAGCGCAGGCGGCAACGGCCCGAGCAACTCGCCCCCACGCATGATCCCGCTCAAAGACCTCAACCCCCGCCGCAGCTTCCCCGTCATTACGCTTCTACTGATCGTCGCCAACGTAATCGTCTTTCTCTATCAAATTACGCTGCCGCCCGCGGCCGCCGACGCCTTCGTGAAGACTTGGGCGCTCACTCCGTCACACATCAAACTGGCGCTCGAAGGCCACCGGTACACGCCCGTTCAAGCGTTACTGCCGCTTTTCACCTGCATGTTTCTGCACGGCGGTTTCTTGCACATCATCGGCAACATGTGGTTTCTCTGGATTTTCGGAGACAACGTCGAGGATCAGTTCGGCCCAATTGGCTACTTGCTGTTTTACATTTTCTGCGGCCTGGGCTCCGGCATCACGCAAGTGGCTTTCTCATGGGGATCGAAGGTGCCGTCGCTCGGAGCCAGCGGCGCGATTTCGGGAGTCCTCGGCGCTTACATCGTCTTTTTTCCGCGCGCTAAAATCCTCACGCTCATTCCTCTGCTCATCATATTCTTTACCGTTCGTATTCCCGCAGCCGTTTTCATCGGCATCTGGTTCCTGATGAATTTCCTCAGTGGCGTCAGCTCTCTGGGCGTTCTGGACTCCGGAGGTGTCGCCTGGTGGGCCCACGTCGGCGGTTTCTTGCTGGGCGTGCTGATTGCGGGCTTCACGAAACTCGTCCATCGCCAGCCTGCCTAGACGTAACGTCTCAAATTTCAACGAACACTTGAACCGAATTGGAGTTATATTCTCCCGTCGCCTGTATCTTGCCGGGGGGATTTATGAAATCTCAAGCGCTCTTATCAATCGTAATATTCCTTTTCGCATCTCCATTCGCATCCGCTCAGACGCAAGCTCCGCCTGCTGCGCCCCTTCCCCCCGACGCACTTCATTCGCTCCAAGCGATGGCGGATCCTAAGGAGCCCGCGATCCTCGCGACCTGCAAGAATCCGCCCCCGGCGCCGCAGCGTCCTCCCGGTCCGCCTCCAGGCACCGCACCCGCGCCGGGGCCTCGCGATTACAAAGTCACGGCAATCCCCGGCGTCATAGCCGCAGGCCAGCAATGGAACTTCGTCTGGCAACAGCTCGGCAACAATGGCGACGGCATCATCGCCTCACGCGACGGCGGTCTGCTGATCGCGCAGAACGACAGCAGTGCCGTCGTGAAGCTCGACGGGAACGGCCATGCAACGGTGGTCTATACCGGCACGAACACGGGCGGCGCTCTTTCGATGAACGCAAAAGGCGCTCTGTTTATCGATGAACGCGGCCTGAATCCGTCGATCGTCGAACTCGCGCCGGACCACAAAACCCTGGCCGATAAATTTCAGGGCGAGCCGTGGGACTGCATCGGCGTGGTGCTCAACGATCTCTCCGCCGACAGCAAAGGCGGCGCCTACTTCACGATGGGAAGCGTCTACTACGCGGCCCCCCGCGGCCAGGTCGCGAAGTACGGCCCCGATCTCCACACAAACGGCATCATTCTGAGCACCGATGAAAAGACCCTGTATGTCACGAACAATACGACCGTCGTTGCATTCGACGTCCAGCCCGACGGCTCGCTGACCAACCAGCGCGATTTCGGCAAGCTTGAGGGCGGCGGATATGGCGATGGAACCACGATTGACGCTGCCGGACGCCTCTACGTCACCACGGGTCCCGGCGTCCAAGTGCTCGGTCCCGATGGAAAGTACCTCGGCCTGATTCCGACACCACGGCCCGTTATCAGCGCGGCGTTTTCGGGGAAAAACAAGAAGACCCTTTACATCCTAGCCCGTGGCGCAAAAGATCAAGCAGGGAATGAAGTCGCCAATGCAGCCCAGGTTTATACAATCGAGATGATTGCCCAAGGCTTCAAGAAACGCGCGAAGTGATTCACTACGCCATTTCCGTCGGCATGCCGACAGTTCGAGGTACATGTGAATTGCGCTGTCGTCGGAATCGCGTATTTCAGATTTAAAGTAGTCTCGCGAATCGCCTTCGGGTATCGCACAGAGATCGGCGCGACGTGAATTCAGGGCTTCTGCATCAACTGAATGAACTGCTTTAAGTCGTCAGCATTCACGTCAGATACCGCGACGAAGTGCATCCCCCCCTTCCGCCATTCGATCAGGTTGTAGCCATTTCGAAATTCCTGTCTCTGGAATCCTTCCGCGCTTGCAACATCGCCCGAACTCTCCGGCCACACAAAGACGTTGATAATGTGTTTTCGTCGCTGATACACCAGCGCGGCAACTGCGCGGCTACCGATGTAGTCGAGCCGCCCGCCCACGAGCGGGAATCCTTGATCGGCCAGGTCTCGCACGGGCGGTGAGAAATCCAGCTTCCCGTCGAACCACGGCTTCACCGTGTGCTGGTCGGTCGACTCCACATCGTACAAATGGCCCGGCTGCAGCGAACGAATGTGGCTTGCGACAATTTCCTGGGTGAATAGGTCAGTCTGGCGATCATTCCGCAGCCCCGGAACAAGCCGCAAGCCCACTAAGACCACGACGGCAATGGATGCAGCCACTGCCAGCCATTCCAGCACCGGCCGTCGCCGGGCCGAACGCAACGCCACTGCTTTATTCCAGGCCGCCGAACTGGACGCTCCGCCGGACTCGTTTGCGGCCACAGCCAGAATCCTCTCTCTCAGCGATTGCGGGGCTCGCTGATAAAGCCCGGGCGTCCGAAGCGCCGTCCGCAACGTTTGTTGTTGCCGCAAGTCCTGGCTGCAGTCCGAGCACGATTTCACGTGCTCCTCGATCTTGAGGCTCCGGACCAGATCGAGTTCCCCGTCGAAATACGCGTGCAGCAGCTGCTTGTCACTCTCGCAGGCCACGGTGTACCCCCTTCGATCGCGCCGTCAGCAGTTTCTCGCGCAACTGCTCTCGTCCGCGCGCCAAACTCGACATCACCGTCCCCATGGGGATCTCCATTACCTCTGCGATCTCTTTGTAGGCCAAACCTTCCAGTTCGCGCAAGATGAGTACCTCGCGGAACCGCACGGGCAAAATCTCAAGTGCCGCTTGAAGCATCTGGCTGTCGGTCGATCGCGCAAATTCCGCTTCCACGCCGGTGGTTTTGCCATCGTCCGGCACATGAAGTGATTCGTCAAATTCCTCCGAAAGTGCGGCAGGGCGGTTTTTCTCTAAAAACGTGTACGCCGTGTTCCTCACGATGCGCAGCAACCACGCCCGGGCATCGCCTTCGCGGTAACCGCCGATGAACCGCATGGCTCGTAGACAGGCTTCCTGGACGACGTCCTCCGCGTCCTGCGGATTCCAGACGAGCCAGCGCGCCAGGTTGTACGCCGCATCCAGATGCGGCAGCACCACCCGCTCCATCTCGGCCTGAGAAGCCGCTCCGGGTTCCCGCTGCATGGCGGTATTAGACACTCAAAGACTCACGTTCGATATCCCAATTTCAGCACTGGGCGGTTTCGGAGATTCAGAAATCTCGAGCGCTACTTCACAATTACTTTCCCGACCATCATCGGGTGTACCGAACAGAAGTAACTGTAAGAACCGGCCTCGGTGAACGTGAACGAAAATGTATCGTCCGTGTCGAGCGCCTTGGAGCGAAAAGCGCCGCCGCTGACGACCGTGTGTGGGACGTCATCGTGGTTGACCCACGTAACCGTCGTTCCCTTTGTCACAGTAATTTCCTTGGGCGTAAAGCTGAAGTTATCGATGCTGACTCGGGCGCCCGGCTGGTCCTCCTGTGCCCGGGCAAAGTAGGACTGCCGAAGGGATGCGGCGCCGATCGCGAGCACCAGCAGGCCAAGCCCAACCGCTATTCTGATGAACGGGAATCTCATGGCTTCATCTCCTTCGCTGAGGGCATCGACTGTTCCGGGTTTTCTTCGAGCGACGCATCGACAATCGCCAGCGTGTGCCGTCCGCGCACAAAATTAATTTCTGAAACGCCGAGTACGGCTCGCAGTCTGTCCGCCGGCACTTTCATTGGTCCCGGCGACGGCGCCTGCCCCGGTGCAGGCTGCGGAAAAGCCGTCGACATCGCCGTGTGAAACGTTACATTCCCTTCGACTTTCTGCATGACTTGGTGAATGTGTCCGTTCAATACCGAAACCGAGCCGAATTTCTTCATCAGCGCCAGCGCCTGCCCGCTGTCGTCGGTTCCCCAGCCCCACTGCGGGTACACCGACCAGAGCGGGATATGCGCGAACACCACAATCGGCGTGCTGTGCTTCAGATGCTTCAAGTCCTGCTTCAACCATGCCAGTTGCTCGACCCCGAGACTGCCGAGCCCTCCTGCTTTCAGGTTCATCACGTTCACAAGCCCGATGAAATGCACGCCCTTGTGATCGAAGCTCTGCCATCCGTCGCCAGTTGTCTCCTTCCCGTAGCGAGCACGGTATTGCTCGCCATTGTCGTTTAAGACGTCGTGCTCGCCAGGCACGAAGAAGATTCTGTCAGTGCGCACGCTCTTGAGCGACGGATCGAGTGTGTCGAACTCCGATGCCTTCGATAGCTGCGTGAGGTCGCCCGTATGGAGCACGAAATCGGGTGCCGCCGCCAGCCTGTTGATTTTCGAGATCGCCTGCTGCAGCGTCGCGGTCACATCCGGATTCGCCGCCTTGTCAAAGCCGATGTGCGAATCGCTGATCTGCGCGAACGCAAAATCGCCCTTCATCGCACCCGGATCCGCAGAATGCGCGTGCCCGAATGCATAGGATTTCAGCACCCCTCCCTGCATCAGGCACAGCGTGCCTGTTCCCGCCCACGCCATGCATTTCAAGAATCCGCGGCGGTCGATGCCGTCCCCATCCAAGTTCTCTTTAATAATGTCTCCCATCGGAATTGCCGTCCTTTTAAGTGATCCGTTCGCGCTGCGATACCTCTTCACACCTGTGCAGACTGCCGGGCGGCCTGTTTTATTCCCCGAAAACGCACTTTTCTCGAACCGACCGGTGCGGTCCGCTCTCCAGGACGGCGACGAGTGTGCTAATGTATTGAGTTCCGTTTCATGCGTAAGCGGGCGTAGATGCGCCGGTGGCGTGACAGTTCTCGGGGGTGACGGCGTTCCATGAAGACGTCTTACAACGGCGTTCCGGTTCCATCGCACGGACAGGTGATTGAATACGTGGGAGGAGAATTCCAGGTTCCCGACCAGCCCATTATTCCGTTCATCGAGGGCGACGGCACGGGGCGCGACATCTGGAAAGCTTCGCGGCGCGTGTTCGACGCTGCTGTGGAAAAGGCGTTTGGCAGAAAAAAGAAAATCGCCTGGCTGGAGGTCTTTGCCGGAGAGAAATCCTACAATCAATTTCAGGACTGGCTGCCGCAGGACACCGTCGACGCCATCCGCGACTTCCGCGTCGCGATCAAAGGTCCGCTCACCACGCCCGTGGGGGGCGGCATCCGCTCGCTCAACGTTACCCTGCGCCAGCTTCTCGATCTCTACGCCTGCATCCGTCCCGTGCGTTATATCGACGGCGTTCCCTCTCCGGTCCGCAATCCTGAGCGCATGAACATCGTGGTGTTCCGCGAGAATACCGAGGACGTGTACGCCGGGATCGAGTGGAAAGCGGGTACGCCGGAGGTAGAAAAGCTCATCGACTTCTTGAACAATGACATGCTCAAAGGGACCAAGAAATCCGTGCGTCTCGATTCTGGCGTCGGCATCAAGCCGATCTCTCCGACTGGCACCAAACGCCTGGTCCGCCGGGCGATCCAGCATGCCATCGAAAAAGGTCGCACGGTCGTCACGATCGTGCACAAGGGCAACATCATGAAGTTCACCGAAGGAGCTTTCCGCGACTGGGGCTACGAACTAGCGAAAGACGAATTCCGGTCGCAAATCGTCACGGAGCGCGAAAGCTGGATCCTCGGCAACAAAGATAAAGATCCGGGTTTATCGGTTGAGAAAAACGCCGAGATGATCGAGCCCGGCCTCGATCAGGCCACCGAATCGTTCAAGCAGCAGATCTACGCCGAGGTGAAAGGCGTGCTCGGCACGATCTCGGCCACTCACGGCAACGGCCAATGGAAGAAGAAAATCCTGATTAACGATCGCATCGCCGACTCCGTCTTCCAACAGGTTCTCACCCGCGCCGACGAATATCAGGTCTTCGCGACGCCCAATCTGAACGGAGACTACATTTCTGACGCCTGCGCGGCGCAAATCGGAGGCCTGGGTATGGCCCCGGGCGCGAATATCGGTGACGGCTTCGGGTGTTTCGAGGCTACGCACGGAACCGCGCCAAAATATGCCGATAAGGACGTCATCAACCCGGCGTCGGTCATGCTATCCGGATCGATGATGTTCGATTTCATGGGTTGGAGGGAAGTGGCGGAATTAATTGAGGAAGGCATCCGGCGCACGGTGCAACAAAAACGCGTCACCTACGATCTCGAGCGCCTGATGCCCGGCGCCACCAAGCTCGGCACCGCCGACTTCGCTACAGCCATCATCGACAATATGAACGTGCCGGTCGCCCGTTAAGGTTTGCTTGAGCTAACCTGTTTGCCAAATTCGGATAAAACTCTTAGGAGATCCTTGAATGCGCAAGAAGGTCACGGTTGTAGGCGGCGGTTTTGTCGGCTCGACGACAGCTCAACGAATACATGACTCCGGTCTCGCCGATGTCGTCATCACCGATCTCGTCGAGGACATGCCCGCGGGCAAAGCGCTCGACATGGCTGAGTCGAGCCCGATTCTCGGCACCGACTCGCGTGCCACCGGCATCTCGACCAAGAACGGCGACTACGGCGCCACCGCCAATAGCGATGTGATCGTCATCACTGCCGGAATCGCCCGCAAACCCGGCATGAGCCGCGACGACCTGTTGAAGACCAACTACGACGTGATGAAAGCCGTCGTCGAGCCCCTCGCCAGGCTCTCGCCCAATGCCATCCTGATCATCGTCACCAATCCACTGGACGCCATGGCGCAGGCCGCCTTCCGCATCAGCGGCTTCCCGAAGAATCGCGTCCTCGGCATGGCCGGCGTGCTCGACTCCGCCCGCATGAGCACCTTCGTCGCCGCCGAGCTCAACGTCTCGGTCGAAAACGTCCACTCCTTCGTTCTCGGAGGCCACGGCGACGATATGGTGCCCCTGGCTCAGTATTCGACAGTGGCCGGGATTCCCCTCCCTGAATTGCTTCCGAAAGAAAAACTCGAAGCCATCTTCAACCGCACTCGAAAAGGCGGCGCCGAAATCGTCGCCCTGCTCAAGACCGGCTCGGCCTACTACGCTCCCTCCGCCGCCGCGGTGGAAATGGTTGAAGCAATCCTTAAAGACAAAAAGAAGATCCTGCCTTGCGCCGTTTACCTTGAGGGCGAATAC
>Ga0210388_10005296_pt1 | contig 10098 bp, 6 predicted proteins | sample IncBWC19OmetaG_FD_155485 | JGI IMG/M metagenome (GOLD analysis project Ga0210388, IMG submission 155485) | Forest soil microbial communities from Barre Woods Harvard Forest LTER site, Petersham, Massachusetts, United States - Inc-BW-C-19-O ...
CTTCCATGGTGACCAAGGCTACGGGAATGGGGCGCTTGGGGATGCCGCCGGGAGAGACATTGATCTGGAGGATCGCTGCGATCATAGCGACGCTTCCATGGCTGAGTATTAGCTTACTCTGAGTGAACTAGAAAAGTCCGAAGCGTTTTTTCTCGATTACGCTTTTCCTGGCAGGATCCACTATATCGGCGATCACATCTTGCTTGAACAGATTCGCGAGCAAGGGCTCTCCGCCGTTCCTGATTTTGAAATCCATTTCCTCCTTGTGGAGCGCGAGGACGCTGAAAAAGGAAATGGGCGGCGCGCCTGGCGCCTTGAGGCTGGCGAAATCCAAGGGCAGCGAGATGACCGGGCCTAACATGGCTCCGCAAAGCCTGGTGCTGTCCGCGTACGGCTTCGGTGGATCGAAGTTCGGGACGGTGTGGTAGATCCAAAGCCACGAGGAAAAGACATGCGGGAATCTGCCCAACGTCTGCAGCAGCCGGATTGGCCAATTGCGTTGATTATTGAAATTTTGCGTGTCCAGCGGCCATGAGGCGGGAAGGCAGAGGTACAACTCGGCGTAGCGGCAATCCGGGCATTCTGGAGGAGGGTTCATGGGCCGCTCGCTCATTCCGTTGGTTACCAGCACATGAAAATCGCATTTCGCCGATGGCAAAACGTGCAAGATATCGACGTCGGGTTCGTGAATCACGTGTGCAATGGGACCAACGTGGCGCTCCACATGGATTAGCCGGTCATACCGGCAGATGGTGGCGGGCTGCGCTGAATTGGCCATCAGTCTCAGATCGGCCATTTTCGCTGTGGTGATTAGCGGGCGCGCCTAACCGCAGCGTTGGAATGGACGTCCAAGCTACATGACGCACTGGAAATCCGCCTGCAGGTCGCTCAGCCGGCGGCCGGCTTTTGCCGCGGCCACTATCTTGATATTGGCGCTGGGGATCGGCGCCACAACCACGCTGTTTTCGCTCATCGACGCGGTGTTGTGGAAGCCCCTGCCGTACCCGAATCCTGAGCGGTTGGTTTCCATAATGGAAGCGAATCCGGCGAAAAATCAGAACACCAGTTTGGTGGCTCCGGCGAGAATTGAGGACTGGAACCGGCTCAGCCAGAGTTTCCAGGCGATTTCAGGCTCTTATTCGGAAAACGTCACGGACACCAGCGGCAGCGAGCCGGAGAGGCTGGCCGGACGAAGGGTTGCCCCGCGATATTTCGCGGTTTTTGAAACGCCGGCGCTGGTGGGGCGTGTGTTCCATCCGGATGAGGAGAAGTTCGGCGGTCCGCTGGCTGCCGTGATCAGTTACCGTCTTTGGCAGCGGCGTTATCACGGCGACACTCGCGTCATCGGCAAACGCCTGCTGCTGCTGAGCGGCAAAGGCTACACCATCGTGGGCGTCATGCCGGATGGTTTCGCGCCACCGAACATTGACCTATGGATGGTGGCTCAAATAAATGCGTGGCTGATGCAGCAGCGCGATGCGAGGTTTTTTTCGGGCGTTGGACGCATGCGGCCTGGGATAAATCCCGCGCAGGGGCAGGCTGAGCTTTCGCGCGTCCAAGCGGAACTGGGGCGCCAGTTTCCGGCTACTGACAAAGGCTGGTCGGCGTTGGTGCGCGATCTGAAGGATGAGCGAGTGGGGGAACATCGAGCATCGTTGTCGTTGATGTTCTGGGCGGTGGTGCTGCTGCTCTTGATTGCCTGCGCGAATGCCGGCGGCCTAATGCTGGGGCAGTTGCACCGGCGTGAGCGTGAGCTGGCCATCCGAAGCTCGCTGGGCGCCACACGTATTCAACTGGTGGGTGTCATTCTGCGAGAGGTTCTGGTGCTGGTGACGGTGGGCGCGTTCGTGGGATTCGCTTTATCGTGGTGGGGAGTAAGTGCTGTTCGAGCTGCGTTTCTGACCATTCCTCGCGTGGATCAAGTGCGCCTGGATTGGCGGGCCCTGCTGTTCACGGTGAGCGCCAGCGTGTTGGCGGCGACGGTGTTTGGGCTGGCTCCGGCTTTTGAAACCTTGCGCACCGAGTTAAGCGGGCGATTGTACCAGGCCACGCGCACGCAAGCCCGTGGACGCAGGTGTTTGCAACAGGCGTTGGTGGCGTCGCAATTCGCCGTTACGCTGGTGCTGCTGCTGGGGACGGGCCTGTTGGTTCGAAGCTACTCGAAGCTGAACCAGGTAGAACCAGGGTTCGACGCGAAACATGTCATCACGTTTCATGTGGGTGCGGAGTGGGGCGAAGACTGGAAAGCGTTGGGGAGAATGCAGGCGCAGTTGCTGGGCGAACTGGGGCGTCTCCCGGGCGTGCAGGCGACGGGTATGACGAATTTCCTGCCGGCCACCGGGGCCACTTTGCGATACGAGGCGGTGATGGAAGGGTCGAGCGGCGATGCGGAGACCGGTAAGACGTTGGTGGGCGAGCGCACGGTAGGCGCAGGATATTTCGAAGCGTTGCGCATGCCGCTGGTTCAAGGCGAGGGGTGCGGAGCGGTTCCAACCGATACTAAGGCGCCGGTTAAAGCGATAGTCAACAAAAGCTTCCTGGAGAAATACGGAAAGGGAATGCCAGTAGTGGGACGGCACATTAGTTTCGACAGGGACTCGCCGGCGAATTCGCCCCGAATTGTTGGCGTGGTTGCGAACGCGAAGGAGGATGGGTTGGATGCGCCGGCGTATCCGTACGTCTACATGTGTCTTCCGGGAGGGTCCTGGCCGGATCCCGACTACGTAGTGCGGACGGCCGCAGATCCGCGGCAGATTCTTTCGGCAATCCGGCAGGTAGTTCGAAGCATCGCGCCAAGTCGTGCGGTTTTCGGAGTGAAGACGGTGGAAGAAGTGGTAGCCAGTTCATTGGACACTCCCCGGTTGAGCGCGCAGGTATTGGCGCTGTTCGCCGCGATGGCGTTGACGTTGGCCGCGGTGGGTCTGTATAGCCTGGTGATGCTGGCAGTGACTGCGCGGACCAAGGAGATCGGTCTACGTGTGGCGCTGGGTGCGCAGCCGGCGCGGATTGTGGCGGGAGTAATCGTGGAGGCGGTGCGGCCGGTATTGGTTGGCCTGGCCGCAGGGGCGGTTCTGGCGGTTCTGGCGCTGAACACCAAAGCTCTGCAGTCGTTATTGTTCGGCGTTCGCTTGACGGACGGCGTGACGCTGGTTTCGGTGGTTGCGACGCTCGGGTTGGTGGCCCTGGCTGCGGCGTTCGGGCCGGCGCGGAGGGCCGCGGAGATCGATCCGATCCGGGCGCTGCGGGAAGAGGAGCTCGGGGCTGGGGGCTAGGGGCTGGGGACTAGGTCGTCGACGCGGCGGAGAGATGGAAAGAGCCAGGTCCAGAGGAGCACGATGGCGAGGGTTCCTACGCCGCCTAGAACCACGGCTGGGACGGTTCCGAACCATTGGGCGGTGAGGCCGGATTCGAATTGGCCGATTTCGTTGGAAGCACCGATGAAGAGTCCATTTACGGCGCTCACGCGTCCACGCATTTCATCCGGCGTTCCAAGCTGCACCAGCGTGTGGCGGATGATGACGCTTACCATATCGCACGCGCCCACCAGGACCAACGCAAGTAGCGAAAGTATCAGGTTGCGGGACAATCCGAAAACAATAGTGAATATGCCGAAGCCAAAGACGCAGGCGAACATAGCGATTCCGGCGTTACGACGGAGCGGGCGATGGGCCAAAGCGAGAGCCATCAGCACCGCGCCGACACTGGGCGCGCCGCGCAGGATGCCAAGTCCATAGGCGCCGGTATTGAGAATCTCGCGCGCATACACGGGCAGCAAGGCTACCGCGCCGCCCAGCAACACTGCGAAGAGATCCAGCGAGATGCTCCCGAGAATCAACTTATCGCGCCAGATGTAGCGAATTCCTTCCAGCACCACGGCCACCGAGGCCACTTGCCGTGGACGCGAGATCTTTTCAAGGCGGATGGCGCCGATCAGGGTAAGGGCGCCCAGGCAGGCAATCGTGGAGCAACAGTAAACCGGAACAGGACTGTTCGCGAAGCCGTAAATTGTGCCGCCCAAGGCAGGACCTAGAACCATGGCGGCCTGGAAAATGGAGGAGCCCCAGGTTACGGCGTTGGGAAAATGTTCGGCGGGGACCAGTAACGGCATGAAGGCTTGGCTGGCCGGTCCGTTGAAGGCGCGCACGGTTCCGTTGAACAACAGCACGGCATAGATCGGCCAGACTGCCGCGAGCCCGCGCAGCGACAAAATCAGCAGCAGCAGCGAACATAACCCGAAGCCTCCGTAGCAGGCTTGCAGGATGCGCTGTCGCGGAAAGCGGTCCGCCGTGTGGCCGGCGATGAGGAACAGCACAATGCCGGGAGCAAATTGCGCCAGCCCGACCAGGCCGAGATCGAGCGGACGATGCGTAAGCGAATAAATTTGCCAGCCGACAGCCACGGCTTGCATTTCGGCCGCCGCGGTAATCAGGACGCGGGCGCTCATGAAGTAGCGGAAGTTTGGATAGCGGAACGCTTCACGCGCGGAGGGGGCCAATTGTCAGGTTGGCATATTTCAGGTGTGCTTGTAGACGTACATTACAACACCCAGCGCATCATTTATTTTCACGGGCATTTTGACCTGCGCGCCGGATGCATTGTGACATTGGACGCAGGCTTGGTTCGAGGCGCGGAGCGGGCGCAGCGCGACGGTCCAGTCGCCTTTCTGGATGTCGTAGCCTTCGCCGCAGTTGAAACAGGTGTTGAAGGCTACCAGCGCTGCGCGGCTTTCCTCGTAGAGGGCCTCAACGCCGGGCAAGTCGCCGGCGTCTGGTAAATGGGTGATATATGCCGGTCCTTGGACAGCGTAGCGGTAACGGGCCACGGCTGGATTGAGCGCGGGCTCGCTCAGGACACCGCGTCCGGACAAGTAAAGCGCGACTTCAAAACCCTTGTCTTGTAGCTGGTTCACAACTGCCTGCTCAGCGGTGTTCTCCGGACGGAATTGCCGGACGCCGTGAAACTGATTGGGGAGAATTCGCCCCATGCCGAATGTGGTCCTGGCCAGAAATCGGCGCTGAATGCATTCGTTGAGCCGGCCGAGATCGTTGGGTTCCGGGGTGAGTACCGGTAAGGTGAGGTGACCGGCGAGAGAAACCAAAATTAGGGTGCGCATATCCAGATATGTCGCGTCATGAATTATTCTTTCGGAAATTTCATATGCTCTACATTATGTTCGCCCGATTGTGCCAAGACCTGCGATTTGCATTGCGAATGTTTCGCCGAGCTCCTGGTTTCACCTCCATTGCGGTAATCACCATCGCCCTGGGCATGGCGGCGAACGTCACGGTGTTCAGCTTTATTGATGCGTTGTTCCTGAAGGAATTACCGGTGAAGGATCCGAGCCGGCTGGTCCGGATTTTCGGTACTGCCCAGAATAAGGAGCATCGCGAGTTTTCCTTTTCTGAATTTGCAAACCTGCGCGACCATGCCACCACCATGGACCAGCTGGTTACGCATTACTCCACCGCGCCGTTTTACGTGAACGCGAATAATCAGGCGGCGGAGGTGCAAGGCGCGGTGGTGTCGGCCAACTATTTCCCTACGCTGGGCGTGGCTCCATACCTGGGCCGGTTCTTTACCGCGCAGGAAGATGCGGTGCCTGATCGCGATGCGGTAGCGGTGATTGGCTACGGTTTGTGGAACAGTTGGTTCGGCGCCGATCCCACGGTGCTCGGCAAGACTATGCGCATCAATAGCAGGGCGTTCCAGATCATCGGCGTTGCGCCGGCGAATTTTCGGGGCACAGAAGTAGGCGCGTCACCCAACGAGATCTGGATTCCGGCAATGATGCTGCGAACCGGGTACCGCTGGTGCGACGCCATTCGTGACGACTGCACGACGCTGAGTATTCTGGGCCGCCTGAAACCCGGCAAATCGGTACAGCAGGCCGGCGCTGAGATGGCGGCTCTGGCCGGGCAATTCGCCGCGGCTCATCGTGGAATGGATGTGAGTGATGGCGCATGGGCGACACCGGCAATCGGGGCGCAGCTTGGAACAGGAAATAAGCGGCGAGTGGCGCAACTTCTCTCGGTCACGGCCATCGCCTTGTTGCTCATCGCGTGCGTCAACCTGGCTGGTTTGCTGATGGCTCGAGGCGACGCACGGGCCAAGGAGATTGCCTTGCGGCTGTCGCTGGGCGCGGCGAGGGGTCGCATTCTGTGGCAAATGTTGACTGAATCTGTATTGTTGGCCGCGGTGGGCGGCGCGCTTGGCTTGGTGTTGTCGCTGTGGACGAATCAACTGCTCATCGGGTTCTATACAACCGACTCCGAAGGCTACGCGCAGTGGTTCGATATGAGCTTGGATCTACGAACCGTACTATACGCCGGCGGGCTTGCTATGCTCACCGGAATCCTGTTCGGTATGTTGCCCGCGTTCCAGGCCGCGCGTCAAGACACCGCGCCAGTGCTGAAGGGGGAAGTAGATTCCAGTTCGTCCCACGGTGGCCGCAATGTTTTGGTGACCTGCCAGATCGCTCTCTCGCTAGCGCTGTTGGTGGCCGCTGGTTTGCTGGCGCGTAGCGTGACGAATATTGAAGGTGCGCAGGCGTTTGAACCACGGCATGTCGCGCTGCTACGGCTGCGGCCCCGGTTGGTTGGCTACGCTCCGGAGCGGGCGCAAACGTTTCAACGAGAGGTGGTACGGAAGTTGGAATCGCTTCCGGGCGTGATTTCGGTCAGTCTCAAGAGCGGCCCGGGATTCGTGTGGTTGGGAGGTAACCAACTGCAGATGTCGCTACCGGGCCAGGAACCGGCACAAGCGGATCGCGCTCGGACGGTTCTCTGCCAGGGAATCACATCGCGATTTTTCGCCACACTTAGTATTCCCTTCATACAGGGCCGCGATTTCGACGATCACGATCAAATTGGATCCGCCCCGGTAACAATCGTGAGTGAAAGCCTGGCGGGGGAGCTTTGGCCGGGCGAGTCCGCGTTGGACCGAGCGATTGTTCTAGAAAACAAAACCTATCGCGTTATTGGCGTGGTAAAGGATGCGGGGGTGCGCAGCATTGGGGAGCCCAAAGTTCCCATGGCGTACATCTCCTATTGGCAGGACGCGGGGTCGACCGACTCGCGCACGTGCATTCGGGTGGCAGGCGACCCGGAATCGGCGCTGGGGCGCATTAAAGCTGCTATCGCTAGCGTCGACTCAAACGTGCCGATCACGGAAGCGATGCCGATGATCGCGCAGGTTCGTGGCGTGTTCACGAATGTGCGGGTAGCCCGGAGCGTTTTGTTTTGCGCGAGTGGTCTGGCGCTGCTGCTGAGCGGGATTGGACTTTATGGCGTGCTGGCGTTTGTGGTGGGGCGGTGCACGCGGGAGATCGGAATTCGGATGGCAATCGGCGCGCGGCCTTGGGAAGTGATGGCGCTGTTTCTGAAGCAGGGCCTGACGCTGGCGGTGATTGGATCGGGGGGCGGGCTGGTGTTGGCGCTCGCGACTACGCGATTGCTGTCGGCTTTCCTTTATGGAGTGACGGTGAGGGATCCGGCGTCGTTTCTGGTTGGCGCTGTGGTTTTACTGGTTGTCGCGTTGGGGGCTACGTATCTGCCGTCGCGACGGGCGGCGCGGGTGGATCCGATGGTGGCGTTGCGGCATGAATGAAAAGTCCCCTTGCTGACGCGCCGGGGCTACATTCCCGAACATTTGTTCCCGAGTGTGCGCGACGTGCAGCCCCGCGCGTGAGCGAGGGGACAGTGCTAAATGTCGTAGTACAGGGCGAATTCGTACGGATGTGGGCGCAGCCGGATGGCGTCGGCTTCGTTGCGGCGCTTGTAATTAATAAATGTCTCGATCAATTCTTCGGTGAATACGTCGCCCTTTAACATAAATGCGTGGTCCTCCTCCAGACAGCCCAGCGCCTCTTCGAGCGAGGCGGGCATGGAGGGGACATTCTTCATTTCCTCCGGTGAAAGATCGTAGATGTCCTTATCCAACGGTTCGCCGGGATCGGTCTTGTTCAGGATTCCATCGATGCCGGCCATCAGCATCGCGGCGAAACCCATATAAGGATTCGACGACGGATCCGGCGGCCGGAATTCCACGCGCTTGGCTTTGGGGCTGGCCGAATACATGGGAATTCGCACCGCGGCGGATCGATTGCGGCGGGAATACGCCAGATTCACGGGAGCCTCATAGCCGGGGACCAGACGTTTGTAACTGTTGGTGGTGGGCGCGATGATGGCGGAAAGCGCGCGGGCGTGCTTCAACAAGCCGCCGATGTACCACAGCGCGAGTTGACTGAGACCGGCGTACATATCGCCGGCGAATAGCGGTTTGGAATCTTTCCACAAACTTTGGTGTGTGTGCATGCCGCTGCCGTTGTCGCCATAGAGCGGCTTGGGCATGAATGTGACAGTCTTGCCGTATTGATTCGCGACATTGCGGATGACGTATTTGTACAGCATCATGTTGTCGGCCGATTTCACCAGCGTGTCGAAGCGCTGATCGATTTCGCACTGGCCGCCGGTGGCCACTTCATGATGGTGGCATTCGATGTGGAGGCCGCAGCGAATCATGGTTTCCACCATTTCCGCGCGTAGGTCCTGGTAATGATCGGTGGGCGGGACCGGGAAATAGCCTTCCTTGTAGCGCGGCCGGTAGCCCAGGTTGTTCTCCGCGCGGCCGGAGTTCCAGCGACCCTCTTCGGCATCGATGAAGTAGTAGCCGGAATGCTGATTCTGATCGAAGCGCACGTTGTCGAAGATGAAGAACTCGGCTTCTGCGCCGAAGTAGGCGGTGTCGGCGATGCCGCTGTTCTTCAAATACATTTCGGCTTTCCTAGCGATCCAGCGTGGATCGCGCTCATAGTGCTGGCGCGTGATGGGATCAATTACATCGCTGGTCATGACCAAGGTCCGGATTTCGCCGAATGGATCCAGGTGTGCCGTGGAGGGGTCCGGAATCAGCAGCATGTCGCTTTCGTTGATGGCCGCCCAGCCGCGAATGCTGGATCCGTCAATGCCGAAGCCGGCTTCGAAAGAATCTTTATCGAGCTGGCTGATGGGATAGGAAACGTGCTGTGACAAGCCGGGCAGATCCGTAAAGCGCAAGTCGAATTGACGGACTTCTTTTTGCTTGGCGAACTCCAGGACTTCGTGGGGAGTCATGTCTGGGACAGCATAACACGCGGACGGGCAACTGTACCGGCGCAGTACGCTGTTTCCCGTAAATGGACAGCGGGCCCGCTGGACGGCCGCGTCAGGACAACGACTTGTGGTGGAACGAGAGTTGCACAAAAACCTTAACCATGCGGAACGTAACCCAGGATTTTAGATTCGCCCTGCGCCTGTGGCGCCAACGTCCGGGATTCACAGCCATCGCGCTTTTGTCGTTGGCGCTCGGGATTGGGGCTAATACATCCATCTTCAGCCTGATGGACGCGCTGATGCTGCGCAGCCTGCCGGTGAAAGAACCGAATCAATTGATGTCATTCGGGCCGGGGCTAATGTCTGGGATGATGGAAGGCGTCCCTACACGTAGTGCGGACCTGCTCTCCGAGCCTTTCCTCGAAACCGTGCGCCAAAAGAGCGCCGTTTTCGCCGATGTTGCAGCGATGGAAAGTATGCCCGCTAATGTCCATGCGCGATTCTCAGGGCCGGCTTCCGAACTGGAATCCGTACATATTCGCCTGGTGTCAGGAAACTACTTCGCGCTGCTCGGCGTCGGCCCGGCGGTGGGGCGCGTGTTGATGCAGGAAGACGATCAGCATCCCGGTGCGGATCCGGTGGCGGTGATGAGTCATCGGTTTTTCGAACGGCGTTTCGCGAAGGACACGGGGGTGGTGGGCAGGACGCTGGCATTCAATGGAACGGCGTTCACCATCGTTGGCGTAGCGGCGCGGGATTTCTCAGGCACAGTGGTAGGCGAATCGCCTGATTTCTGGATTCCTCTGTCCATGCAGGCTCAAGCGCAGCCCTGGTTCGAGGGTCCGCGCGATCCGCTGCTCGAATCCTTGTGGCTGACTGGGCGGTTGAAAAACGGAGTGAGCGCGCTCACGGCCGAGTCGAATACGAATGTGGTATTGCAGCAGTGGATGCACCAGGTGGCCGGGGCGTCGCCATCCGCTGAGCTGGTGGAAGACATGAAGAAGGCCCA
>Ga0210388_10005297_pt1 | contig 10097 bp, 7 predicted proteins | sample IncBWC19OmetaG_FD_155485 | JGI IMG/M metagenome (GOLD analysis project Ga0210388, IMG submission 155485) | Forest soil microbial communities from Barre Woods Harvard Forest LTER site, Petersham, Massachusetts, United States - Inc-BW-C-19-O ...
TCTCATCTTGTCGAACAGCACATCAGTCGCCTTTTCGTAGGACGCGGACTGCAGTTCGGCGGGGACCGGCTCCGCTCGAACCCTAGCTCGCCTCCCTTCAAGGGTTGCCACAGAAATGCCCGCGAGCAGGCACGCGAAACACACAAACAAGTGAACCGAAAAATAAATTCCAAAGGATGCTACGACCGTAGTGAACAGGGCGGAAGCGATGCACCAGAAAAACCATTCCTGTTTGCGATCTCCCTGCACACGCTTCCTTGCGATCCCGATCGCGCCAAAGCTTTGCTTATAAATTCCAATATAGATCAGCAAGGTCAAGAGACCACCCCTCAAACCGATCAGGATAAACTGGTTGCAAACATCAAACATCACAAATCCCCAGTCGCCGTAAGTTTTCGACCCAAGCAGCCACCAGTCAGCGAAATGACGAATGCAATTATCCACAAGCATGTAGCGATGGTAACTGGATGAGCCACCCGTCAGATCAATCTTCTCGATCAGGGACCAAACCGGCCCATGCATGACCAAATGTAATCCCACTAAGATTCCCATAATCCCCCAGCGAGCCAGTCGCATCCGCCGGCGCAGAGGCCAAAAGCCGAGCCCCAAGAGGCTCGAGCCATAGGCCAACCACGAAGTGCTGGCGTAGGTCGCGAACACCATTGCAGTCGCGCCGGCAAGTCCCGCGCACGCGGCTATCCGGAACGATCTTCCTTCCGACCACAGCCCGACAAACAAGGGGATCAGAATGCCGGCCAGTGCGCCGCCCCAGAGATTACCCATCGCTCCTTCCGCCCGAATGTGTCCCTCTCTGAGCGTGGGCGGGTTTGCGCCGAAGGAGCTGAACACATTCACATACGTGAACTGTTCGCTGACCATGAAGGCACCCTGGATGACGCAAACTACGGCCAGTGCCTTGATGGAGCGTTGAACGGTCGCGCGGTCGGGAATCAAGAATCTCACCGCCAAGTAGCCACCCAGACTTACGACCAAATCCCCTGCACTCTTGATTACTGCTTGCATCTGCATCCAGGCGAGAGAAAAGATAATGAAGGCTGACAAAGACCAGAGCACAACTAGCACATCGAGGGTATTGAATCCCCCGGCAAACCTCCCCTTCCCGCGGAACGCGGCCATCCGGGCCAACACGGTCAAGATCAGGAGTTGGTGCATCAGAAGGTGCACGTTCCCGACCACCAGTACCTGTCCAAGCGGGATAGTCAAGAAAGCAACGAGAAACGGTGTAATCGCCTTATTACGCGGAAGAAGCAGAATCAACACGATGGCGATAACCATCCCGCCCGCCACGAGCGGATGCAATACGGTGCCTGTCGCGCCACCTCCAAATTGAAAGTTTTTGGGTTGCATAACGTTCTGGTGTCAACGTCTACGGCGTCTTAAACCGTATCATCGCACCTTAGAAATTGATAGAAATTGATTATGCAACATCTTCCACAGGCCTGCGGGTGTTGCAGGGATCTGGTTGGAGTCTGACACGCGGAAGATCGAGCTCAAGGAAGCGAGGGATTGTCCGCTTATCGCCACCCAAAGAAGCAGGAGAGCTGCCTTGGATCGCATGGTCAGACAATCCCTCTCTCAATTACTGAACTGTGGCCGTCAGACCCGAGGGAGGATTCGGACCAGTTCCTACCCCTGCCCCCGCGTACTGATAAGCTCCTCTGTCTGTCGTGAACGCGGTTCCGTTGACATCCACAGTGAACGGAGAGCCGAGGGCGAGACGGTTGTTCTCGTCGTTGTTGTCCGAAGCAAGATTGAAGTTATTCGTCGTCCAACTCACGAAGGGATTCGCCCCCGATTCGTCGCACACATTCCCAGTTCCAGAAGGACAAGAGGAACCAGAGGCTATGAACGAGTTATGATTTTGGGTGTAGCTGCCGCCACTTCCCACGTTGAACGAGATGCTCCCGTGCGTGATGCCGTACCACAGGTTGTTCTCGACGATATAACTTCCGGAGTTCTCATTGTTGATGCCGCTCGAATCGCCTGCATTGATAATTGTGTTCTGAGCAAAGGTGAAATTGTTACAGTTCGATCCCGAATTGATGCAGGCGATCAGACCATCCGAAAGCCAGCCGAGGGTTAATGACCCCCCAGTGTAAGAGGTCGAGTTGAAGATGACATTGTTGTAGAATACCCATCCGGTGTGGGTGTTGTCCGGGTATGCAAACGTCCAAACCGCCGTCCCCGTGATGTCCCGATAGACGTTGTTCGCTTCGACTCCGTTGCTGTCGGTGTTTCCGCAATAAGAGTACTGCCCGTGCGTTCCATCTGCAGTAGCTCCTTGGATCTCAGTACCCCAAAAGTAGGAGTACTCCACCGTTCGCTGGTTGCAGCCGTACTGGAAATAAACTGCCCCGGTATTGTGACCGTAAATGTGCTTATAGGTTGAGGGAGAACTTCCACCAGCAAACACGAAATTGTCCTCATTCGCACTGGGATTTGAATTACCAAGAAATTCGACGTATTCGAACGTGAATGGGCCAGAACTGACGGTGACTACCCCAATACAATTTGAAGTGCAGGACGTATCGTCAATCTTTATTCCGCAATCGCTTGGTGTTGGAGGCGCTCCAGCAATCGTCGGTCCCGGTGCTCCGCCGCAGCCTTGAGCGGTCTGCTTTCCGTTACCATTAAGGATGAGATACGGCGCGCTAACGTTGAACACTCTGTGGAACACGGCCTGCGCCGATCCCATCGTGCTCGTGTTCCAGCCGGTCGAAGTGCAGTTGTCGTAGCTCTGCGCCTTGCGAATCTCCACAGTCGTCGTTCCCGAAGCCGCGGTGTTGAAGGTGAATGCCGGATAAGTCCCATCCGCTAGATAGTAAATATCGCCACGGACTAAGGAGCTCGGAATCCCCGCGTATGCGTTGTTCCAATCGGCCCCAGTATTTGAGCCGGATCCTGACGAAGTCACGGTGTGGCAAGCGGCAAAGGCAGAAGAACCTGAGGCAAGAAAGAGGGCTAAGACGACGAGAACTGGGTTTAGAAACCACCGCGCTTGCGACGGCAAAAACTTTCTTTCGTTCGACGACACCATGATCGATTCTCCGATTCGGGATGCAAGAATTTGCAGCCTGGCTCGAAACCGAGGGGGAGGCTACTGGTGTCAGTGTAGCGAGGAACAGCGGAAAACGAATAGGTGCCGAAAGGCCAAAGACTAGTCATGTTCGAAATCTCGGTTGAGCCGTCGGAAGGTCGGACTTAGGACCAAGTCTTTCACTGTTCTAAAATCTCTAACGTATTGATCCCATTAGGCTTAGCTCTTTTCTCGGCTGTTCTGGGGCTTGGTTCTCTTTCCAACACACCATTGTGCGGCCGAAGATCGCAAATTTTCTGGCCCTTCCTATTCTGTGAAAGGGAGTTTTCCACAAAGACGCCAGCTGTGCGTGGTTCCATTCTGCCGATTCGATGAATGCCCGCCCTCGACACTCTTCTGCGAGCTCGCGAAGGATATAGCGGACCAGCACCGGGTTCACTCCCTTACCGCGATATTGCGGGAATACATGGAAGTTGAAGAGATGTATATCGTCCGGTCCAAATGGGAAGTAGTGGGGCTCGACTGTGTGCCCCCGAAGTGTCCAGCCATAGCCTGCCAGCCGGCCTCCCGCCTTGATTAGCCACAGTGATGCCCCTTGCTCGAAGCGCTCCTTGATGTTTCGCGCAGCCAGTCGAGGATTCCAGAAACTCGTGATCTCGTGCAGGTCCTGCTCGCTGAGATGACTTTTATTTATGTGCCGTTCGACCTTCAGTGAACTCGGCAAATCTGCCGTCCGGGAGCTTGGCGCGGAGAGGTCGCAATAAAAGAGGACCATGCGGCTTGAAAACAACGCCCGTTTTGCCGCTACACCGACACGGCGAACTGTCGCCCCGAACCCGTGGCGTGAGTAATAAGCGGCCAGGCGAGAGATTGACTCGGACATTGCCATATTGACGCCTTTCAGTCTGCCCTCAAGAGTTGCTTGGAACGCTTCCGGCGAGAAGCTCCCGCAGGCAGGCACCGCTAACCTGTTTCTTTATGATGCCTTGCGTACTTCGCTTCGGCCGCGCCAGGCTTGCAAGCACGGCAACTGTGTAACGAACTAGGTGACGCGAAATCATGATACTTCGAATTCCCAAAACGCCCCAGGAGCCGTGATGTTTGCGCCAATAGTATAAGATGGACCGCTGTTGGGCGACGGCAAAGCGCACAGGATACGGCGCCGTGATCTTACCTCGATCATGAATTGCTTGGGCACCGGGGAAGAAGACTACTTGCCATCCCGCCTTCCAGCAGCGCCGGCACCAATCCACATCATCGCCATACATGAACAGGTTTTCATCAAGCAGGCCAACTTCGTTAAAGGTTTCACGGCGGATCATCGAAAAGCACCCCACTAGGACGTCCACGGGCAGCGTTCGGTCATGGGGAAAGTAGAACATGTGTTCCCCAGCAAAGAATCGGGACTTTTTGAACGCAGGTGCTAAGCCGCTTGCTGAGCAGAAATTGTTCCACAGCGTCGGAAAGCGCCGGCAGGTACTCTGCAGCGTCATGTCCGGGTTCAGGACGCGCGGGCCAACATTTCCGACCTTGGGATTCTGATCGAGGAAATCCACCAGAGCATCCAGACACTCAGGAAACACGATTACGTCCGGGTTCACGAGGGCAATATAGCGGCCCTGGCACTGGCGGATGGCCACGTTGTTGCCCTTCGCGAAGCCGAGATTCTCGCCGCTCCTGATGAGTTTGACATAGGGAAATCGCGCTTCGATCATCTCCGCGGAGCCGTCGGAGGAGGCATTGTCGACCACAATGACTTCCATGCTGCGGCGTGGCGGGGCTGCGGCCAGACTGTCTAGGCACAGTTCCAGATAGTGCTTCGCGTTCCAGCCGACGATAATAACCGAAATATCCATAGTGGAGAAAACGAAGAAATAATGGTCGTTGATGTCAAACTTAGGCGTTCAAGCTAGACTTCAGAGGGGATTGCCTCACCCCTTCGGTCAACGCGTCAACGTGAGGGCGCCACCGAGGTGTGCATTGCCCAGGCTGCGCACCACTCGGTGCACCGCCAGAGTTGCCTTTACGATCACAGAAGAGACAATGCTGTTGCACGCCACCAGTGGGGTCAGTTGAGACACGTCGGTGCCTGATATTCCGCTCTTGAAATGGTACACTCCGGGGTTTCGCTTAGGGTCGATACCTCCCAAGTCGTACGACTTAAAGCCATTTTCCTTGAGCCATTGGATCATGCTCCACTGCAGCAGATAAGCACCCTTTGAGTTTAGCCCTTCGTCGCTGGTCGCCCCGAGCAGATAAATCGCCGAATCACCCATCGCCGAGGCGACCAGTCCCGCGACTGGGATGCCACCTTGCTCACAGATCAAGATCCGCATGCGATGGGTCTCCGGGAGATCCTCTTGCATGCGTCCGAACTCCTCAATGTCCACCGTGCTTTCGAATGCTTTCCTTTTCTGCATCTGATGGTACATCCGGCAAAAGCGTCGGTATTCATCGGCCCCATTGCCGGCAATGACCTTCAATCCGTTCTTCTCCGACCGAGTGAGCTGGTTCCTCCATTTCTTGTCCAGATTCCTCCGCAATTCCTCGATCGTAGGTGCGAGATCGAGAACGAATGTTCTGTACGAATTGGAGGTGGCCGAAGGATCTGACGTGAACTTAGAGAAGGCGGATTGAAATAGTGCGGATCGCGGCGACCCAACAAAGGAGTTTGGCAGGACCTGCAGCAAGAGTCCTCGCCTATAGACGTATTCCTCTTTCAGGGCGCGAGCTAGACCCAGGGCTGCGTCGATGTCAAGCGGCCTTCCACGTCGATGACAAACAGGCCCCCACCGCAGATATGCCATGCCGAAGTTGAATCTTGTCGGGCGGATAATCCTGATTTGAGCCATCCCTAGGACTTCACCGTCTCGCTTCAAAACCAAGTGGCTGAGGTTTTTTCTTCCCCAGCGAACCGTGCCGTACGACCACGTCTGATAGAAGTTGGCATCGCAGAAGAGATCGAGCATCGCCGACCATTCAGCAGGCGTTGCGCGATCCACTTCGATTTGGAAATCGAGCTCCGGCATGAATCTAATTGTGCTCATTGTAGATATCTGCGCCTTTCTCAGAATCGGCAACAGAATGGAGCTGGCCTGACCTGTTCTGGACCAGACATTCTGGCCGACGCCCTGCATCGGAATTGCGGAATAGGCCATTCCTGATTGCGCGGAGCCGAGGAAGGATTTCAATCTCCGAAAAGAAAGCCGCATTAGTACTAGCCTTGATGCTGACCCTATCAAGATGCGACTGCGGGCGCAATGAGTTGGCACTGCCCTCGGCGAGGAAGACCGCCTGGTATCCGGAACGACGAAGGTGCGCCGCAAGATCGGTTGTAAGGTCAGCTGACGAACCGTAGGGCACGCTGAACGACCTTACTTTCGTCCCAGAGATAGCCTCTAGCTCCGCCTTGTTCCTGTCTATCTCCCCGCTGAGTTCCCCCGTCGACAAGGTCCTGCAGTTTGCGTGAGTGTAGGTATGATTGCCTATCTCGATCTTGAAATTAGCCAGATCGCGAAGCTGTTGACTGCTCAGGTAAAGACCGGCCTCAGCTGCCAAGTCACCTTCACTGATCCTAGCCAATTCAACTAGGGCACTACGGAAGGCCTCCCTGCCTCGGAGAGACGTCCGAGGAAGAAAATGAGAGAAGATCTGTGTCAGCGAGCGAACCTCGAGGTCTCTGGTGCCATTGACAGATCGAATCGCAGCGTTGACTGTGTCAAGTCCGAGCACGTTTGTAATGTAGCAGAGAAGGTTTTCCAGGGCTAATTGGCGGTTGTCGAGACATCCGCTATTGACGAAGAAAACCGCCGGCACACCAAACTGCGAGCAGAGCGGAGCGGCAAATTCGCTGACTGATAAATAGGCATCGTCGAAAGTCACCAGCACTGGCCGAGTTGGCAGTCCCCTACCATCGGAATCCGTAATAACATCTTGCAAGCTGACTGGGTTGTAGTGTCTGGTGACAAACCTCAGCGCAGCCTCGAATTGTTGGCGAGTGACGGTGACGCCCAGTCCCTTGGTAAACGACGATTCCGCATCTGAGATATCATGGAAAAGCACGCAACGTAGAGAGTAGCTTGGACCGAGAAAGCGAGCCATGCTGAAGGATCGGGGACTGTACCACAGGGTTCCCCCGACGAGGCTCAACGCAGTCCGCCGACAGCCAATGTCGTTTGTTGTCATTGTGAAAAGCAGTGAACTGCTCGAACGCAGAACGATTCCGGCAGTTTCTGTCGATCGCCCGTACCTCTTGACCTTCTTAATTCAGCGTCACTTCTTGGCCGTCGAAAAACATGCGATGCCACAATTCCAAGGCGACCAGCGAAAAGACCTCTTTGGAGTAGGTACCGGAATCGCTGTTGGCACCAATAAGCTTTTCAATGGCGGTCTTCTTAAAGTATCCTCGCTCGATCGTCTTTCGGTCGGTCAGAATGTCGCGAACCTGATCCTTGAAATTGTTTCGCAGCCAAAATTCGTATGGAACGGGAAAACCAGCCTTTTTTCGTTTCAGGATGCTCGTTGGTACCCGCTTGGATAGAGCTTTCTTCCAAATGTACTTCAAAGCGAATCCCTTCAGCTTGAAGCTCGCCGGCAGGGACGCGGCAAATTCGAGGAGTCGATGATCCAGCAAAGGTACGCGTAGTTCCAGGGAGTTCGCCATGGTCATCTTGTCAGCTTTGACAAGCAAATCATCCGGCAGCCAGGTCTTAGTGTCGATGTAGAGCATCTGGTCGAGCACCCCCAGGTTCTCTATCTTTGAAAATAGCCGGCGCACCGGCTCAATCGTATATTCCTTGTCGATCGAATTCATAAAATCGCTTGAGTACAGTTCGCCAATTCCGTTTCCGGCGTACCGGTACGGAGTTGAGGTGCGACTGTAGTAATAATCGGGAAACGTTGCGTTCATTAGCGGAGCGTACTTGGCGACCCTCCCAGAGTGCACCAGCGAATTGATATGGGAAAGCCCCCAGGAAGCCGCGCCATTGCCGGCTGGCCAAACCTGTTTTAGACGTTCCAGCCAAGCCATATTCCGGTAATTGTCATAACCGGCGAACGCCTCGTCCCCACCCTCGCCTGAAAGCAGAACTTTCACGTGACTTCTTGCCAGCTTTGACACGTAATACAGGGCGACGGCCGGCGGCTCACAAACGGGCTCTTCCATGTGCCAGACATATTTAGGAAGAAACGCGATAAAATCCTCGGCCGTGATCGTCATCTCATGGTGCCGGCTGCCAAACGCCTCGGAAGCCAAACGGGCATAAGGTCGTTCATCGGCAAATCCGGCATCAGAAAAGCCCACCGTGAAAGTGCTGATTTGCTTGTCCGTTCGCTCCGCGGCACAGCTCAGTACTGCAGTCGAATCCACGCCGCCGCTTAACAGAATGCCTACCGGCACGTCCGCGATCATATGCAGTTCGACCGCTTCCGCCAACAAACTGGCCAATTCCCTTTCCGCCTCGTCAATGCTCAAACTTTCGGCCGGCTTCCGGAAGCTAAGATCCCAGTATTGCCTTATTTCCGTTTTGCCATTCTTAGCCACTAGATAGTGCCCCGGAGCGAGCTTACTTATCCCTTTGAGCATCGTTTCCTCTCCCGGAACGTAGAGGAAAGTCAAAAAGCGGTCGACAATTTCCGGGGCAAGATTTCGGCGGATCCCAGGATCGGCAAGAATCGCTTTGATCTCCGAAGCAAAAACGATTCCCCGGTCGTTCAGCGCATAATAAAGCGGTTTTATTCCAACCCGGTCCCGGGCCAGAAAGAGTTCCTTCGTGTTTTCGTTCCACAACGCGAAGGCGAACATTCCCCGCAATTTCTCTACACACTGCGGACCGAGCTCTTCATAAAGATGCACAATCACTTCGGTATCGGACTGCGTCTTGAGAGTGTGGCCTTTCGCCAGCAGAAACGTTCGCAGTTCGCGATAGTTGTAAATTTCTCCGTTGAAAACGATCCAGACCGTACCGTCTTCGTTAGACAATGGCTGGTGGCCGCTGTTTAAGTCAATAATCGAGAGTCGAGCATGACCGAATCCCACTTGCGGCGAAAGATAAATTCCCTGATCGTCCGGTCCGCGGTGACGGATTGTATCCAGCATGCTTCGAATGAGCGGAGCGCTGACTTTCGCGTTCCGATCAAACTCGAGTTTTCCGCAGATTCCGCACATATCAGTTCGACCGTTCTTTCCTACTGACCAGTCATTTCCAAATGGTGTTCAGTCCACAAAGGCGTCTGAGTTGCTGCGTACGCAAATACTTGATCAGTTGTTTGTCATTCACGCGCGGCATACGAACGCAATAGCCTTTCAGAAAGCCGTAGGCAATTGCGGCTGAACCAGCAACGTAGGGCTTTTTAACCAGCCTCGACACGCAACTCGCGATGACAAATAGGGGTGAGTACCCCGAGACGTAGCACGCTACACCGTGCTTTATCCTGTCGCGTAACAAACCTTCGGCGGTCCCAGTCAGGCGATGATGAGCTATTTTGAGCTCGCCGAAGCTATAGGTCTTCCAACCCAGCATGTTGGCCTTTACTTCGTCGATCGTGTCCCAGCCAGGCGCTCGCCACAAGCCGCCAATCGCTTCCCAACAGGCCCGCTTATAGATTTTGGTCGCACCTCTGACATGAAACTTTGGATTGGCTTCGACTTTTTGCACTCCTCCAAGTTCGTGATAAATGTCTCCTCCACCGATGCCAAGTTTGGGATCGCTCTCAAAATGTGCGAAGCACTTTGCAAAATAGGTCGGCTGCAAGCTCAGGTCGCCATCGAGCTTAACAATAAAATCCCAATCACGGCACCGAAGAGCCTTAAAGCCATCATAAAACGCCTCCACTACTCCGCCACCCGACTTGCGGAAACCTCTGTTCTCTCGGTGAACAACGCGTATCCATGGGTATTGCGAGGCATAGCGATCAATAATCTCGCCCGTCCGGTCGGTTGACCCGTCATTGACGATCACCCACTCCGCAGGCAGTACTGTCTGGGCCTGCACGGACGCGATGGTAGCTTCAATAAACTTCTCTTCATCGCGGATCGGCG
>Ga0210388_10005298_pt1 | contig 10097 bp, 5 predicted proteins | sample IncBWC19OmetaG_FD_155485 | JGI IMG/M metagenome (GOLD analysis project Ga0210388, IMG submission 155485) | Forest soil microbial communities from Barre Woods Harvard Forest LTER site, Petersham, Massachusetts, United States - Inc-BW-C-19-O ...
CCTATCGTATGCCAGAAAAATAATATGCGGTGTGGATTACCTCCCATAAATCTTGAACCATAAACAACATCTGCAAATCCTTCAATAATCGGGTGAAGTAATAAATTATATTCACGCGGATCATATTCTAAATCGGCATCCTGAATGATTATAATATCACCAGTTGCTTTTTCAATACCTGTATGAAGGGCAGCTCCTTTTCCTTTATTCACTTCATGATTATACAAAACCATGCTGCACTCAGGATGTTCAGCAATATATATTTCAATTGTTTGTTGGGTGTTATCTTTTGAACAATCATTAACAAGAATAATCTCTTTTTCAATGTTATTGGTTAGTTGCACATCAAGAATTTTGTCCAGAATAAAATGAATTGTTCTTTCTTCGTTGTATGCAGGAATGACAATCGATAATTTTGTTAACATTGATTTTGAGTTAATTGTCAAATTTATTCTTTTGCATGGAATAAAGAAATTGAATATTCATTTTAGAAATACTTTTATTACATGTTTTCTTAATAAATGATGCATCTTATTTAGTTTTAATTAGATTTATTTATCTTGCTTTTGATATGGGCATTAGGTCTTTCCTTAGTAAACCGCTTGCATTTTGGATTGTTAAAAAGCAACAATATTGGTCAAAAAGACCTGTTGAAACGCAGCAAAAAGTATTTGACTCTTTAATAAATAAAGCCAAAAGCACTTCTTTTGGTAAAGATCATGGTTTTCATTTCATTGAAAATTATAAAGATTATTCAGAAAAAGTTCCTGTAAGGGACTATGAAGGATTTAAAACATATATAGAGAAAATAAAAAATGGGGAATCGGATATATTATGGCCGGGTTTACCTTTATATTTTGCTAAAACATCAGGCACAACTTCTGGGGTTAAATATATTCCGATAACCAAAGATTCTATTCCATTTCATATTAATGGGGCAAGAGATGCTCTATTGAATTATGTTTTTCAAACAGGTAAATCATCTTTTTTAGATAAACAATTAATCTTTTTATCTGGAAGTCCGGAGATGGAAAAAAAGAATGGCATATACATCGGTCGATTGTCAGGGATTGTCAACCATCATGTTCCTAAATATCTTAGAAAGAATCAGAAGCCTTCATATGAAACAAACTGCATCTTAGACTGGGAAGAAAAGCTGGATCAAATTATTGAAGAAACCCATCAAGAAGAGATGTCACTCATAAGTGGTATACCACCATGGCTTCAAATGTACTTCGATCGGTTGATAGATAGAACTGGCAAAAGAATAAAAGACATATTTCCTGAATTTTCATTGCTGGTATACGGTGGGGTGAACTTTGCTCCGTACCGGAATAAGTTGATAAATAGTATAGGTAAGGAAATTGATTCCATAGAAACTTATCCTGCATCCGAAGGGTTTATCGCATTTCAGGATCAGTCTGATCAGGAAGGCTTATTATTGTTGCTCAACAGTGGAATATTTTATGAATTTATACGTGTAGAAGAATATGGCTCAGTTCAGCCTTCAAGGCTAACAATTGGCGAAGTTGAATTGGGAGTAAATTATGCATTGATATTATCAACGAATGCTGGTTTGTTTGGATATTCGATAGGTGATACGATTAAGTTTGTTTCAAAAAATCCATATAGAATTGTTGTTACAGGAAGAGTAAAACATTTTATATCTGCTTTCGGAGAACACGTTATTACAGAAGAAGTGGAACGAGCGATGAATAATATCCTGAACAAACATCCTGAAGCTTCTATCACAGAATTTACCGTTGCACCTCAGGTTACTCCTTCTGAAGGATTACCATATCATGAATGGTTTATTGAATTCTTTGGGTTGCCAGACAACATACAGAAATTTTCATTGGATCTGGATGAGGAAATGACTCGATTAAATATTTACTATAAAGATTTGATCGAAGGAAATATTTTACGTCCGTTGGTTATCACAGTAGTAAAAGAAGCAGGTTTTATTGAAGGAATGAAAAGAATGGGAAAACTTGGTGGGCAGAATAAAGTTCCAAGACTATCGAATGACAGAATATTTATAGAAGGCATGTCATTGTAATCCGATATGGAAAATCAAATGAAAGATTATACAAAGAAACATATAGCAATCCTTGGATCAACGGGTTCCATTGGCACACAGGCACTTGATGTTATTCGAAAGAATCAGGATCGCTTTGTCGTTGAGGTACTGACTGCTGAAAACAATGCCGACTTACTGATTGAACAGGCTGTGAAATTCAAGCCCAATACCGTTGTTATCGGAAATGAAGCACTGTATGATAAAGTTAATAATGCTTTAAGTGCCTTTTCAGTAAAAGTTTATTGTGGTGCAAAATCAATTGCTTCTGTAGTTGAAATGGAATCAATTGACATGGTTCTTACAGCACTTGTTGGTTATGCGGGTTTAATACCTACTATTAACGCTATTAAAGCAGGCAAACATATTGCTCTGGCCAATAAAGAAACGTTGGTTGTAGCAGGCGAATTGGTAACGGATTTGGCACGCAAGCATCGTGTCGGAATTTTACCTGTTGATTCGGAACATTCTGCAATCTTTCAATGTTTGACCGGTGAGCATATTAATCCGATTGAAAAAATCATATTAACAGCTTCTGGTGGTCCTTTCAGAGGTAAAAAGCGTGCAGAAATTGAACATGTTACTAAGGAGCAGGCCTTGAAACATCCGAACTGGTCTATGGGAGCCAAGATTACTATTGATTCAGCTTCTTTAATGAATAAAGGTCTTGAAGTAATAGAAGCAAAATGGTTGTTTGGACTGGAGGCAGATGAGATAGACGTTATTATTCATCCGCAGTCCATCATTCATTCGATGGTTCAATTTAAAGATGGATCTATAAAGGCTCAGATGGGATTACCGGACATGCGTATTCCGATTCAGTACGCGCTAACTTATCCCGAACGTATTGAATCAGACTTCCGTCGCTTTGATTTTAATCAATTTGCTTCTCTGACATTTGAAGCACCGGATACAGAGACGTTTCCTAATTTGGCATTGGCTTTCAAAGCTCTCAAGAAAAAGGGAAATATGCCGTGTATTCTGAATGCTGCAAATGAAATAGCTGTTGAAAAATTTCTGAAAGATGAAATATCATTTCCTGAAATGTCTGTTCTTATTGAAGAATGTATGGCAAAAGTACCGTATATTGCTATACCTAGTTTGGACGATTATATTCGGACAGATTCAGAGACTAGGGCACACGCTAAATCAATAACAGGTTTAAAAATTAAATAGTTAAAAATTAACGAATGGAAGTAATAATTATGATAACTCAGTTAATTCTGGGATTATCAATTTTAGTCGGAGTGCATGAAATGGGACACATGTTATCTGCGAAGTATTTTGGAATGAGAGTTGAAAAATTCTCTATTGGGTTTCCTCCAAAAGTTTTTGGTTTTAAAAAAGGTGAAACAGAATATTCAATAGGAGCGATACCATTGGGAGGATTTGTAAAGATCTCAGGGATGGTTGATGAATCAATGGATACGGAAGCTATGAAGGCTAAACCACAACCTTGGGAATTTAGAAGTAAGCCAGCTTGGCAGAGGCTGATAGTTATGCTTGGTGGAATCATCGTAAATGTTATTACAGCCTTTGTTATAAATATAGCATTAAGCGGAATCGTTGGTGAAGAGTATGTTACTATTGACGAAGTTAATAAATACGGTATTGTTGCGCTTCCGTTAGGAGAAGAAATTGGGCTTAAAACGGGCGATAAAATAATTGCTGTTAATGGTAAAAAAACAGAAGATTTTTATGAATTCGGCGATGCTTTACTAGATCCGAATTCATCTTTTACAATACTTAGAGGAGATACGCAAAAGGTAATACCTGTACCTAGTGATTTACTCAATAAACTTTCGGATAAAAATGCTGCAGGTTTTATTGAACCGTTTTCAGCGTTTAAAGTTGCTGAAGTCATCAATGGATCAAATGCAGATAAAGGTGGCCTTAAAGCAGGAGATTCAATTATACAGGTCAATGATATAGCGGTACCGTATTTTCATTTATTCAAGCAGCAGCTTTCAGTTAATAAAGATAAAACAATAAAACTTACAATCTTCAGAGCTAAACAAGAACAGACGCTTCATGTGTTGGTAGATAGTAATGGGACAATCGGATTTAAACCAGAAAGAATACCTTTGCTTAAGACATCCATCCGTAAGTTTTCTTTGCTCGAATCCATACCGCATGGTATTGTTATTTCAGTTAAAGTTATTACGGATCAGATAAAAGCCTTCTCCAAAATCTTCAAGGGAGAATTAAAAGCATCAAATTCTGTTGGAAGTTTTTTTTCAATAGGTAAAGCATATGGCGGTAACTGGGATTGGGAACGTTTCTGGAAACTGACAGCAACCTTATCGATGGTACTGGCGTTTATGAATTTGCTTCCTATTCCGGCATTGGACGGAGGACATGTTATGTTTCTTATGTACGAAATTATTTCAGGGAAGAAGCCATCGGATAAAGTACTTGAAGTTGCTCAGAAAATCGGAATGGCAATTCTATTGTGTTTAATGGTTTTTGCCATATCAAATGATGTAATAAGAAACTTTTTTTAATAAACCGTATTATAAAGTATTATGATCAAGAAGAGCCTTACACTTATCATTGGACTAATCATCATATGTCTTAGCTCATATGCGGGCGTTCAGGATTCAATCGGAGTTACGAAGCTTAACAGTAAACTTCACATACGCTATATGGTTTCTCCAGGTGAAACTATATATGGTATTTCAAGTAAATATGGTGTATCACTTACTGATCTATTTGATACAAATCCGGAACTGGAAAATGGATTAAAAGTAGGTCAGATCATCAATATTCCTTATAACCCTGAAAGTATGCAGAAGGAAGTCAAGCCTTCTGATAATAGCCTTGTATATAAAGTACAGCCAGGTGACACATATTATGGAATTGCAAAAAAATATAATACAAGTGTTGATCAGTTGCTTAAGATGAATAATATGGATCTGAAAGCAGGACAGGAAATTGTTGTAGGTTATAAGAATTCATCAAGCAACAATACAACAACAACTAATACGAATACAAATGTTACCACACCGATAACATCAACGACTAATTCAACAACAATTAATACCACTACTGAAAAACCTGTAACACAGGATACAAAATCTGGTGCTTCCACAAATACGAAACAGGAAGAACCCTCGTTAAATAATACAGTTACGCCAGTTTCAAATCAACCAGTAGTAGCAAGTGGACCTTCATTGGCACCGCCATTTAATGATATGGGAACTCCATTCGATTTTGATCCTACACGTAAACAAATTCTGGTAGTTCCTTTTGATCCCTATCTGTATTTCTCGGATGCTGATGATGAAATTGCAGCGAAATCAAACATGCAGCGCACAAAAGTCCGTGAAGTATTCAGGCGTAGATTAAATACATTATTAATGGCTCAAGGCTACGAAACGATACACCTACTTGGAGGAAATTTTAAAGATTCCTTGACCGATTTAAATAAAATATATTCATCCGTAAGCTATAACTATCAGCAATCTATTCTGAATCCGAATTCAATTGAATCCAGAATGACTGTACAAACCCAATCGAACACTTCTTCTTCGACTAAGAAAAACAATTGGATCAAGAATTCTGTAAATACAATCACAGGAGGAAACGATCCTCAGGCTCAAGCTCAGAATAATAATATCCTGGAAGATAACGGTAAGTATTTTGGAGTAACCATTAGAAATCCTGACTTCTTTAAATATTTCGACAGTAAATATGGTATCGATTATTATGTCTTTATTAATCAATTTGAAGTAAAAACAAATTATCAGAATTGTCTGGATCGAGCTGCTCTTAATTACGAAAGAACATTTACAGTTCATTATTCAATTTTTGATGCTACGGGGAAGCAGATCGCAGGAGATAAATTCAAAGTACATTATAACTCAAATAATTGTTATGTGTATCAGATTGTAAGTGATAATGTTCCTAAAATGGCTCAAAAAATAATTAATCAATTACCTCCACCTACCGGTAAATAAATTACATTCTATAATTAAGCACAAAAAGGGAGGGAGTATGAATACTCCCTCCCTTTTTGTTTCACAAAGTAAATTATTTTTCTTCTGAAGTATTCGGATTAATGGCAGAACGGATAAGTTCAAATTCTACACGTCTGTTAATCTTTTTGTCCGACTCGGTATTTTCCTGCTGAACAATTGGTTTCTGATTTCCATAGCCAATAGCATCAATTCGTTCTCCATCAATCTTACCTTTATCAATAATATATGCTTTGATAGCATCGGCTCTTTCCTGAGATAATTTCAAATTGGCATCCGGGTCACCGCTTCCATCTGTATGACCAGAAATGATTAGCCGTATGTTCGGGTGATCAACTAGGAAATCGACAACTTTATCCAGATCTCCCGTCATTTCCGGAAGAATCTCAGAACTGTTGTTTTCAAATTCAAGAGAACTGAATTTCCATTTATTGTATTTTAAAGAATTAGTCTGAAGTTTAATTGTTGTATCACCATCCAGATGGAAATTCTTTTCAATCCGGAAAAAATCTTCCCCCTGAATCACCAGTAGATACTCATTCTGATTATTCAAATCAAATTCAAATGAACCATCTTCGCGCATATATTTAGGTGCTACTTCAATTCCATTTGTGAGGTCAATTACAGAAACAATACCTTTAAAAGGTTCATCTGTCAATGAATCGGTTAATGATCCTTTAAATTTGGTATAAGCCGCAGGCTGGGCTTCCATAGGTAGTGGAAAACTAAACAGATCCAAATTCTGCAGATTATCAACTTCGGATTTTGAGTAAAATAAATCTTTGGATTTTGAATCAATCGTAAAATAATATTCATCACCTGGACCGTTTACCAGAGGACCTATGTTATAAGGTTCCTGCCATTTGTTTTCTAGTAGTCGGGTTTTATATATGTCGTACGTATGATAGATATTTTCTAGACTATCCCGTTTGGCAAAATTTAACAACTGCCCATTTGAACTGAAATAAAACACATCAAATTTAGGATGATAAAATGGGCTTACTTCGTTTCCTCTGGTATTGATTATTGGACCCATGTTTTGTGCCTTGGCCCATCCCCCTTTAGGTAATTTATAAGTGTACCAGATGTCTGATAATCCAAAGCCACCGATACGGTCCGACGCGAAGTACAAAGTGTCTTCTGTATGAGATAATGTAGGATGTGAATCCCATGATATACTGTTTACATTAACCCCTAAATTTTCTGCAACAGTCCATTCTTCGGTTGTTTGAAGATGTGAAACATATATATCACACGATCCCATACAATCCCGACAATCATATTGAAATTCCGGGACAATACATCTTGCAAAATATAACGTTCGACCATCTTTGCTGATAGTAGCTGATCCTTCGTTGCAATGAGAGTTAATGACATTGGTGAAGGGTAAGCACTCATCCCAAAAACCATCATAATTGATGGTATAATATAACTCTTCGTTTTCTCGATAGCTTAATTTTGTAGGAGTCAGTTCTTTCTTACGTTTTGTAAAAATGAGCATATTCCCTTGGACATTCATTGTTGGACCGTAATCTGGGTAACGTAGGTCGTTAACCAGTTCTCCCATATTTAGAAAAACACTTTTAGGTGGTACAAGAGTATCAACTGCTTTACGGTATTCAACAAGTTCATAGTAATACTCTAAAGGTACATAGGCTTCTACAGAAGGTGCTGTAAGGGTATCGTAATATTTTTTAATTTCTTCTATTTTTTTACCTCTTAAATTTTTTAGTGCAACACGATACATAAATAATGCCCTGTCACCATATCCGAATAATTGATACAACCTGCCTAGTCTCCATATCATATCCGTATTTCTTGAGAAGTTCTGTATACCAAAATTATTTACATACTTCTCTAGGGCTGCCATTAAAGCAGCATAATCCTTTTTTTCTTCTAATTTCCGGATTGTTAAATATTCACCTTCATTATAATAAAATGGGATTTTATTAATATTTTTAAATTCAAACTGATACTCGGAACGCATGACAGAAAGACTGTCTAATTGACCGACATTAACAGCTTGAAAAGATTTCTTATTTTTGTTTTTTTGAGAATAGCCGTCCTGAAAAAAGAAAATAAATGCAATAGATAGAACTAAGCCTATACTTGAACATCGATCTCTTTTTATTCTGAAAACTATTTTAAGAAAAATATATAATGGCATGCGAATTGTAAAACTTATATAAATATAGTTCTAATTAGATAAATTACGCAAAAAATCCTAAAAAAATGCCATATTGGCATGCAGTAGGTAAGCGCAGAAGATATGGATAGCATAAATAAAATGGAGTGGTCAATATTGTCGAATATTCTGGAGTCAGAACCGGTTGATATGATTCCGCTGATTACTCCTGAAGAAGAATCAGAAATGGATAAGGAAGAATTTCCGGAAGTATTACCGATACTTCCGGTTCGAAATATTGTTTTGTTCCCCGGAGTTGTTTTACCTATTACGGTTGGAAGACAGAAGTCAATTCGTCTTGTTAAAAAATATTATAAGGGAGATAGAACAATTGGTGTTGTTTCTCAGGAAAATCAGAAGGCCGAAGAACCCGGTTTTCAGGATATATTTAAAGTAGGGACAGTTGCTAAAATACTCAAAATGTTTGTATTGCCGGACGGTAATACAACAATCATTATTCAGGGTAAGAGAAGATTTAAGATTGAAGAACAAATTCAAGACGAACCTTTTATGCAGGCGAAAGTAAGTATGCTAAAAGATATTCATCCGAATATTCATAAGAAAGAAGTAAAAGTTCTGATTCAATCTATTAAAGAATCAGCTACTAAAATTCTGAAGATGAATCCTGAAATTCCGCAGGATGCTCAGATTGCCATCAATAATATCGAAAGTGCCAATTTTCTGACGCATTTTTTGTCTTCAAATATTAATGCAGATTTGAAAGATAAGCAAAAGTTACTTGAATTTGATGATGCGGTGGAACGGGCTACTTGGTTGCTTCAACTTATGGATAAAGATATTCAGATGCTTGAAATCAAGAAGGAAATTCATACCAAGGTTCATACAGATATTGATCAGCAGCAACGTGAGTATTTTCTTCGTCAACAGATAAAGGTTTTACAGGATGAGCTTGGAGATTTTAACAGCGAACAAGAATTTGAACGTCTAAAAGAACGTGCTCTTTCAAAAAAATGGAATGAAAAAGTTCGGGCGCATTTTGATAAAGAGATGTCAAAATTGCAGCGAATTAATCCTATGGCACCCGATTACCCAGTTACATTCAATTATCTTGAATTAATGGTTGATTTGCCATGGGGAGAAAATTCTACAGACAATTTTGACCTTGCTCATGCTAAAAAAGTGTTGGATGAGGATCACTTTGGACTTACAAAAGTAAAGCAGCGTATATTGGAATATCTTGCGGTGTTGAAGCTTAAAAATAATATGAAGGCTCCGATCCTTTGTTTGTATGGACCTCCGGGTGTTGGTAAAACGTCTCTGGGTAAATCTATTGCGAAAGCGTTGGACAGAAAATATATCAGAATGTCATTAGGTGGGGTTCATGATGAGTCAGAGATACGTGGGCATCGTAAAACATATATAGGAGCAATGCCTGGTAAAGTTATACAAGGTATTAAACGTTCCGAGACCTCTAATCCGGTTTTTATATTGGATGAAATAGATAAAGTAGGAAAAGATTTCAGAGGAGATCCTTCTTCTGCTTTATTAGAAGTATTGGATCCGGAACAAAACTCAACATTCATGGATAATTATCTTGAAGTTGAATACGATCTTTCAAAAGTGCTTTTTATAGCAACATCTAATTCTTTGGATACCATTCAGCCTGCTTTAAGAGATAGAATGGAGATTATTGAAATTAATGGTTATACGCTTGAAGAAAAAATTCAGATTGCCAAAAAATATCTTATTCCTAAACAGAAAGAAGAGCATGGTTTAAAGGTAAAAGATATTTCATTTACGGATGAAGCTATTGTTAAGATTATAGAAGATTATACCAGAGAATCAGGTGTTAGAAATTTGGAAAGAAAGGTTGGAGCCATTGTAAGAAATATTGCCG
>Ga0210388_10005303_pt1 | contig 10092 bp, 13 predicted proteins | sample IncBWC19OmetaG_FD_155485 | JGI IMG/M metagenome (GOLD analysis project Ga0210388, IMG submission 155485) | Forest soil microbial communities from Barre Woods Harvard Forest LTER site, Petersham, Massachusetts, United States - Inc-BW-C-19-O ...
TCACCGCACACGCCACTTTCGGCTCGATTGTGCTGGCCCATCCCGGCGAATTAGCGGCCATCGCGTTCATCACTTTAGAGGCGCAAAAGACAGGTTCCCGCGCGGCATTATCCATACTTCTCGGGGAGATTTATTCGACCGATTCAGCCCCCTTTGAACCCCTTGGAAGGACGCGCCAGGACCCCACAAATTTACCTCCCAGCAACACCCTTTACAGCGACCGATACCACTTCCTCCAGAGCCAGAATCCGGCATGGTGCAGACACTTCCAGATGGATGTCGCATGGCCAGCCGAAGACGCGGCCAACGAACTGCTAACCTTCACCATTTTTGGACAGACGTGGAGCGAATACAGGAGCCAATAAATGCCCAGCATAAAGCAGTCCCAGAACGTGAACACGACAGGCTGGCAGCCAACCCCGCCGAAGGCCACCGATTCGACGCTCGAAAGCCCCGATCCCAAGGCCGAACCGCCAGCCAACGGAGGCTATCCCAATATGAGTCCCTTCATGCTCGCCTCGATGCCCCTGATGGCCTCAACCAACGACGCTCTCACGCAGTTCTACGGCAACTGGAGCATCCCGCAGTTCCGCACCGTTCCCATGCAGCACGGAGGCAATTCATGAGCAGCCAGCCGCAATTCCACTTTGACGACTATGTAGTGCGCCCCATGAACGAGGGCGACCGCGCCTATCTGGACAGCCTTATAGAAGAGGACGCCTATCACAAAGGGCGGATGACGCCGGACTTCTTCCTCAACCTGGTGCCGGGAGAGGATGCGTGGGCTTTGGAGGACACCCAGGGCAACGTGGAACTCTATTTCAAGACCCAGGTGGCAGTCCGATTGTCCATCCAGTTTGCTCACTCGAAGACCAGCGAGGAGAGGAGCCGAAACCGGACGGCTTTACTGAAGGGTTTTGCGTGGATAGAGGCGATGTTCAGAAAAAACCGTTTCCGCGAAATCATTTTCGACACTCAGGGACCGGAACTGACCGCTTTTGCCAAAAGGCGGCTGGGCTTCAGGGAGAGTCCGGTTGAGCTTCTACGAACTCTGGCCCCACTTGTACCCCCCGGACGCCACACGGAGCATTGGCAAGCGTTGCCACAGCCTACCAGAAGGGAGGGATAACCGTCATGTGCGGAGCAAATCAGCAGCAAACCGACATTACGAATGAGCAACAGGAGTTTTACAACACCCTCACTCAGCAGTACAGCACCATCTTTGGGGAGAATCAGGCCATCACCGGAGCCTTGACGAGTGCCTTTACGCCGATCCTTCAGGCCGGGCCGAGTCAGACCGGTTTTGCCCCTTCCGAAGAGAACGCACTGGAGACGCAGAACACAGAGGGAGTGGCGACCGATTATGCCCAGGCGCAAAAAGCAACCGCAGACATTCTGGCAGCTCGTGGAGGAGGCAACACGCTCCTGCCTTCAAGCGTTGATTCCACCCTTCTCGCGCAGAACACGAACCAGGCCGCAGCTCAAAGGGCGGCGGGACAAAACACGATTACCCAGGCCAACTACGCGCAGGGCTATCAAAACTGGCAGACGGCGGCGGGGATTCTAGGTTCGACAGCCGGACTTCTCAGCCCAACGGCATACTCCGGCGCAGCCACCACAGCCGGTACGGGAGCCTCTACCTCTGCCTATCAGCTGGCAGAAGCTTCAAACAGCCCCTGGAACGCCGCGTTTGGTGCGTTGGGCAACGTCGCCGGACTCGCCGCCAGTGGCAAGGTTTGCTGGATTGCGGCGGAACTCTATGGCGGCTGGGGCGATCCGCGCACGATCCTGGTCCGCGAATGGCTGATGAAGAACTTCGAGGGGCATTGGCTGATGAATCTCTACTGGAGGTTTGGCGAGCGCGTGGCCGCGATGGTACGGAAGTATCGCCCGGTACGCTGGTTTTTCACCCGAATCTTCAATCATTTTCTGCAACAGGCGAGCCGCAGTTAAGGGGGATTTATGGCAGACGACGCAACAGCAACTCCAGACCCGACAGCTATACCGGCGAGCGTTGCAGCAGTACCCCCAGCGGGAGACCCGACAGGTATTCCGGCGACCCTTGCCGCACCCGCCGCAGGATCGGACATGCCGACCCCGATGGGAACCACTCCGGGAACACCGGTTCCAGCCGCAACGGGCGACCCCGAAGTAGACGCCGGGAGCGTTCATCAAAACTGGCTCAGTCGCATCCTCGATTCAGTGGGTACGATCCTTGGAGGCGACAAGACGATTGTTGCCACCAAACATCCAGACGGAACCGTATCGGTCGAACACAATCCATCCACGACCGGAGAGAAGTGGGGGCGCGTAGCCCAGGCCGCGCTGGGAGGAGCCGCGCGAGGGATGGCCGTGGGACAAGGCCCAGGAGGAGCGGGGAGAGCCTTTGCCGCAGGAGCACAGGCGGGACTCGCGCAGCCCCAGCAGAATCTCGCCGCCGCCAATGCCGAGGCCGCGAACATGAACGCGCAGCAGCTCGCCACCGCTCAAAGAGCGTTGCTGAATCAACAAATCACGATAAACGGATGGAATATCGCGCATCTCTCCCGCGACGACCAGCAGAACCAGGCAAACATCTCCCTGGCCCACGCCAAGACCTTGCAGGACCTGGGGGCAATACCCGTTGCCATGAATGTAAAAAGCGGGACGGAACTAGCGGGGTATGGGAAAGCAGACCCGCTCTCAGTGGGAGCGCATGTGGGGGTCAACGGCGACATGATCTATAACGAAGGCGACGGTCAGGGAGGAGTGAACTTTTATCGCATCCCCGCCGATGTAGCCAAGCAGCGAACAAAGACAGATGACCATTGGACGGAAATCAAGGTTGATCCCGACCACCCCACACAGACCCTCAGTATTGAACATCTGACCGAAGCCGGGCAGGACCTTGTTGGTGCCCGTCTCACAAAACACATGGCGCAGAATGTGGCCAATGATGCCGCCATCAAACAGGCCCAGCAAGCCAAGGTTGCCCAACAGGAGGCCGACACCAAAGCACTTGAGGCGCAGGGCAAGCCAGCACTCACAGCCGCCGAGACCACCAGAGCCAACGCCCAGGCAGCCGAGGCCAGTGCGAACGCGGTAAAGGCAAGAGCAACACTTCCCGGCTTACCGGGGGGAACGCCGCAGCCGATAGATGATCCCAATAATCCACCAGTTCCAAACTTCGACCCCGGCACACCGGGAATCAATCCTAAAAAGATTGGCGTGATCCCCGCCGACGCCGCGAAAGCCGCACGACTCGCACGCAACATCCAGCACAACGGGCAAATCATTAATGACATCGTGACGAGACGCCCGGACCTCGTTGGCACGATTAACAGCCTGGGAACCAACTGGCAGCAGAAAGTAACCGGAACCAACGACGCGGACCTTGCAGCCCTCAATGGTGCTGTGGATCAACTGGCCATCGCATCCGCAGGGGCGCATGGATCACGCGCGGCGGGAATAGTCGAAGGCATCCATGACGGCGTTATCAATCACTTCAAAAATGGCCCCTCCGCAGTGAAGGCATACACGCAGGGGCAGATGAACTCAGTCCAGACCTTCATCAATGAAGAAGACAAATACAGACACTATGGCGATCCGGTTGGGCCAAGCACCGCAGCCATAGCGAGAGCCATCGCCAGAGCACCCGGAGCCGCGCCAGCCGCAACCACGCCAGCGGCAACAGGAACGCCAGCGACGGGGAACACGTCCCAGGCAGCACGAGCACCTGGGGCGGGAGGGTATCAGCAAGGAGTCAACACGCCGCAGTTTCCGATAGCGCAAAGTGCCGATGGTAAAACGCGAACGCAATGGAATGGGACAACATGGGCAACACTTCCGTAATTCCGCCACCACCGCCAGGATTCACCCCTGTTGACAGCGGGAGCAGCAGCATCCCGCCGCCACCAGCAGGATTCACGCCGATCCCGCCGCCGCCAGCGGGATTCACGACTGTTGACCCGCAGCAGCAGCCGGGAATGATGTCGAACCTGATGTCTTCCCTGCATGAGCTGGGCCAGCAGTTCACCCAGGCGGAACAAGGCGCGGATAAATCCTTCGCGCAGGTTCCGGCCACAGTGGGGAAGGCAATCCAGAACATCCCCGGCATCGGTTCCTTTCTCAGCAGACACACCGACCTGGACGCGACCACCGCGCAATATGCAGCGAAGGCCGCGCAGCCCATCAAGCCAACCGACTCCGGCGATACCACCGCAGGGACAACCGGAGCCGCGCTTGAAACGATGGCGGAATGGATGATAGGCGAGGGCGAGCTGAGGACACTGACGCAGGGCGAGCGCATGGTGAAGATTGGGCAGAACATGAAATTGCTCGAAAAATTCCCCAGGCTCGCCGAGGCCATTGGGATGCATCCCGACATCGCCGCAACTCTTGGAACGGCAGCGCGACAGGGAACCGTGCAGGGAGCGCAGACCCTGGCGCATGGTGGAACGGCAAGCGACGCAGTGACGAGCGCGGGAACAGCGGCAGTCCTTGGAGGCGCGTTAGAAGGTGGTTTGCGAGGACTTGGCAGCGCAGCCGAGAAAGCCGCCCCCGGCGTGACCCCGATTGAAGGCGCGGACTTCCCGACGAGACCAGATGCGACCCTGAATCTGCGACCGCTGGCAGGAGGCGCACCCGACGCCGCCACCGGAGCCGTAGACGAAGCACTGAGCAATATGGGACAACGCGCCGTTGCACGGTCGCTCAACCGCAACCTGGCCGCCAGGACAGCCATGCAGGAAGCAACCCCGGCAGCCATCACCGACGCATCGAGGATGTTGCCGCCGCCAGCAGACTCAACGCCGGGATTCACCGTAGGGCCAGCCGCAGAGCCGACGCCGGTACGCGAAGGCCAGATGGTCTACGACCCCGGCAAACAGCAGATCGGGACGCGCACCGTCGAAGGCAAAGGACCGGGAACGTTTGACCTTCCGAGCTACAGCCCCGAACTCGCCGACGCCGCCAACGAAGAGGCCGCACAAGCGGGAACGCTGGGCGCGACCGTTCCACCGGAGCCGGTTGGAAGCCACCGCGAACCCGTCTTCCAGTACCGCAATCAGGTGCGACCGGGAACCATGAACCCGGTCAGCGAAACCGCCAGTGGACCGGGCCAGCTCATCCTCACCGATGACGGCCAGCAGATGAGCATCGCCAGGGCGAGAGCGCAACAGGGCCAGTACGAGAGCATCATGAGCGATCCTGCAATATGGAGCGAGCTGGGGACGCGGCAGCAACAGGCAATCCAGAACGCTCACGCCGATATCAGCGGCCAGCTCCGCAGCTTTGATGACTACGCTGCCAGCCAGCCGCACTTTGATGCACCAAATGTAGCCGACGCAGTTGCAAATACAGGCAGCCTGGCCGATGCGTCGAATCAACTGAAGGCAGAAAACGGAACTTTCTGGACGAGAGCCGATGCACTGAGCGGAGGCAGGTTCACCGAGCTACGCAATCAGGAGAAGGCATTACAGAACGCACTCCGCAGCGAAGGCCGCACCGGAGACCGCGCCACGCTCGCGCAGCAGCTTCAGGACAACCAGACCGAGCAGGAGAATCTTTTCGACCAGCACCGCACCCAACTTAGTCCGCAGGAGTGGGACATGCACCGCGCCGGGTATCAGGACGGCATGGTGCTGGGCAACTACGACAGCCTGATTCAATCGCACTTCAACGGCATAACCCGCGCCGATGTTGCCGACAGCGGAGGCCAGCTCCAGCGCGTCTTCGATCCCGGCTCCGGCTTCAATCAGCAGATTGAAAACTTCCTCAACAAAGGAACCAATCGCGCCGTGCTGGAGCGCACCATCGGACGCGAAGGAATCCTGAATACAAAACAGATTGGCCAGCTCTTCGATAGCTCCGACCGACAGGCCGCAACCAAAGGATTGCTGGACAACATTGGAAGCGCGATTCGCCGCCACCATTACGGCATAGGAGGCACTCTTGGAAGTGGACTGGCCTATGGAGCCACACACTCACTTGGAGCCGCAGCCGGAGTGCTGGGAGGCGCAGCCGCAGCGGGAACAGTGACCGGAACCATAAGCCATGTCGCGCAGAGAATCGCCAGCGATCCCGCGTTTGCCAGGAGCTTCATCTATGCCGTGAGGAATGGCGTAGCCCCGCGCATTGCAGGGCCGCTCCTGGCCGCAGCCTTTATGCGTCGTACACCACCACCGCAGCCAGCACCACCACCGCAGTAAAAAAAGGAGGAAACACAATGGCATGGATTACGAGACCGAAACCGAGGACGCAGAAGGTTCGCGCAGTCAAACCCGAACCCAACGGTAAGAGCATGGGAGCCACCGGGAAAGCCCTGCACATGAAGGGACTCAGGCCGGGGAAGAGGAGACGATAGATGCGCGAAGCCGGACAGATCGTTTCCAACTTCCCGCGCGTCACCACCAGCTACGACGAGGAGTTGTCTGTTTCGCAGGAGGCGATTGCCTATTACAACTCGCTTGCGAAAGACGGCGACTCCACGCCGCAGATGGAAGAGGCACTGGAACAGGCTTACGTCAAAGCCTACGCAGCGGCCGCTAAAGCGCGATGGAAGGGACAGGAACGATGGCAGGGCAGGGAGAACATCGAACGCCGTGTCGTCAACATCCTGCATCCCCATGACGTGATGCGGAAGCTGCAACGCGCCGGAGTGGACGCGCGGATTGAAGCCCCCATGTACTACGTCACGATGGCCGACGACATCACAGGCCGACCCGTCCAGGTGAAGAAGCCGCGCGACGTTGGCCGCATCTGGCTTGGCGATGAAGCCGTGAAGGGACGCATCGGCATATTCGGCTGGGTGAAGGACGAAAGAACCGAGACCCGCCGCGTGAAGCTGATTACGTCACTCCAGTACCCCTGTGGGCCTGAGTGGAGCGTCATGCACTTCGACCAGTGGAACGTACCCATTGCGGAGAAGTATCGCGGCTGGCGCACAGCTTTGTTGCAGATGATCCTGAAGAACATCATCACCGAAGAAGAAGCAGACCGCGCGTTTGGTCCGGTTGTGCTCAACCCCGCAAGCGAACTCTATCGCCAGCAGCTCCAGAGTCACCGCGCCATCAGGAAGGGACTGATGCAATGAGACGCCTGTTACTTCTTCCGCTTCTTCTGCCGATGGCGGGTTGCTACGACATCATGATGGTGAACGTTGGATCGTCCGCGCACACAGCATCAAGCTTAGGCAAACCCCAGCCCCCGGAGGTGCAGTGTGCGGCACTCGCGCAGCCCGGCGTAAAGGCTCCGGGAGCCAGCATCGACCCGTTGCAGGTTTGTGAGGAAGCGGTAGCCGAACAGAGAGCAATCGACGCAAAGGCAAAACACAAATGACACTCGACACCATCATCGAAGAGATACTGGGCAAGGAAGGCGGCTTTGTTGACCATCCCGACGACCGGGGAGGGCCGACGAACTGGGGTATAACCGAGCGCGTGGCGCGGGAGCATGGCTACAAAGGCCACATGCGCGACCTTCCCCGCGACGAAGCAATCCGCATCCTCAAGGCCGACTACTGGCACAAGCCGAGATTCGCACAACTGTCCGTCATCTCCATGCCTATAGCCGTGAAGCTGACGGATATGGGTGTGAATATGGGACCGGCGTTTGGAGCGCGAACGTTGCAACGCTGGCTGAATGCATTCAATCGCAGAGACCCGGAGTTGACGATAGACGGCATCATAGGGCCGCGCACCCACGAAGCACTCGCCAAATTTATCAAGGCGCGAGGCAGGGACGGCGAAGAGGTTTTGCTGAAGGGAATCAACTGCGTCCAGGGCGAACGCTATCTCGCCATCACAGAGAGCCGCGTTGCGAATGAGAGTTTCATCTTTGGATGGATGAAGAACCGGGTGCAGCTATGACGTATGAGAACTACATCAAGGCCCGGCTCGTCCAGTTCGCCGCGAACGAGGCGTACCACGATGGCGCGGCGAGCACGGTGCTTGCAATTGCACAGGTGCTTAAGAACCGCGTGGATGCAGGATGGCATGGAGGCGATTGGAAGAAGGTCATCGAGACCGCGCCGGACTACGTTGGAACCGTGCAGAAAAACACGCCGGAAGTAGATCCCCGCGACGTTCTGTTTCGCAAGATTCTGCTGGGGATTGACGATGTGTATTACGGAATCGCAGATGATGGCGACGTGAACAACGACGAACAAAAATCGCTCTACTATGCGGAGCTGCACAACGTAAACCGGCAATGGTTCAGAGACATTGTGTTGAGCGATCTTGAAAGCCACCCGCGCATAGCGAAGGTGGGGCAGTTTGATTTCTTTGCGTGAGGTAAAAGCTATGGCCGCACCGACGCCTCTCCTCGTTTATGGAACGCTTCAGGACATCGCCACCCTTCAGGACGCTTTCGAGGATGGGACAGTAGAGTTTTCCCTGTGTGGATACGGGAGCCAGATTCCGCGTGTGCAGGGAACATCGCTCCTGGCCAGAGTTACAACGAAACCGATCCCGGTCGATGACAACGGCAGATTTGAAGCCAATCTCTACGGCAACGACATGATCGTTCCAGCCGGAACGTTCTATACGCTGACGGTGATGGACGACAACAACAACGTTGTACAGTGCAACGCCTACCAGATAACCGGAACCGGCTCCATAGATATGAGCTGGGCCATTCCCTACGACCCCAACCAGCCTCCGCCGCCGTTGCCTCCACTCATCACGAACCTCCTGTTGGTTGTGCCGTGGAGCGCGACACCGGAGTTTCCCGGCGATGAATTCACCACATTCAGAATCACGCTGACCGGCGATGTGACCAGCTCCACCGCACCCGACACCGTACAGGGCAATCTCTACACCTTCATCATCCAGCAGGACGATGCCGGGAGCCACGCCTTTACATGGCCGACAAACTTTATCAACGCCAGCCCGATCAATCCCCAACCCAACAGCCTCACCGTGCAGACCTTCGTGATGGGACTGGGCGATCTTGTTCCCATATCCGCAGCGACATGGATCGGAATATGAACAGACCTTTCCTCAATATCGACTCGTCAGGGGCGCTTCTGTTTGATGGTCTCGTGGCTGTGTGCTGGTTCATTCACATGAAGTCCGATGTGATAAACGCACGAGTCCGCAACACGGCTCCAGGGCAGCTCTATACCTTCGTCTTTACCCAGGACGCCGTAGGAGGCCACAGGATGACGTGGCCAACGAATTGCGTGAACGCCGCGCCGATTGATCCAGCGCCGAACGCGACGACCGTGCAGAGTCTGATAGGCGACGCAAACGGATTTTTGTATGCCAATGTTGCAGCAACAGGGAGTGCGCCATGAGCAGAGAAAAAGCGACGTTTCTGGAAGCTGTTGGCTGGGTGTTAGCCGGACTCATAGTGATGTATGCCCTGGCTAAATTCGCTTACGATTACCGCTGAAAAAGGAGTTTGATATGGCGACGACACCAACATCGATTGGCCCCATCGGAGCGCGACAGATCAACCACAATCTCTATGTGGGCCAGAACGACCTTACGACCATACAGAACGCCGTCACCGTCGCGGCGAAGATTGGCGGATTGTTCACCGTTGTTATTCCCTTCGACTATGCCGGAGGCGATGTCGTCTCAGCAGTCACAGGAGGGACCGCCAGCATCGAGATTATCGACTATCGCAACAATCAGATGCAGACCTACACCTGGAACGGAACGCAGTACACGCCGCAATTCTTCCAGCAGTCGAGCGCCTTTATCGCGCAGGGTCTTCCGTCCGGTTTTCCAGCAGGGTCGGTCGCGCTGGCCTATGACCCGACCGGAACGGGAGGAGCAGGAACGGCGCATCTCGACTTCACCGCGAACGCGGGGAGAGGGATGCCAAGCTTCAACTTTGTCGGGCATCCCCTGGACGGAACCAACCCATTAACCTTTATGAGGCTGGAACTTTCCACGCCAGGTGTGTTTCCAGCCGGAATCCCGCAGCTTGAAGCACAGTTGCAACTAGGACTCTTCAATGAGGGCTTCGACAGCTTCAACCTGTGGCTGGGTGGCGGCTACATCACCGGCAGCCAGGGCATGACGGTATGGGCGAAGGCCGACGAAGACGCGATAGATTTTCAGGGGCAGACTCTGGGGGGAGCATACGACCAGACCATACGGCTGA
>Ga0210388_10005304_pt1 | contig 10089 bp, 7 predicted proteins | sample IncBWC19OmetaG_FD_155485 | JGI IMG/M metagenome (GOLD analysis project Ga0210388, IMG submission 155485) | Forest soil microbial communities from Barre Woods Harvard Forest LTER site, Petersham, Massachusetts, United States - Inc-BW-C-19-O ...
CGGCCAAAGCCAGCACGAACAGTACTGGATTGTTTCTCGGAGTGCGGACGGCGCTCGAAATCTCCACTACGGTTCGCACCACGCGGAGGCCATCCGCCTTTAGGCACTCGATCGACGACGGCGCGTCTTCGACAGTCAGGGGACGCTCCGGGACGTAGTAAGTCCCAGCCTCGGATCCGAGGGTGAGAAAACGACGCAGGCGCGTCCAGTGATTTGATTCAGTTTTCATAAAATAATTTGGTGCGGATAAATTCGTTGTGTCCGACCCGCACCTCGGGTTTCTGGTTCGCGATTCCGGAATCAGCCGAGATGGCTTGGAACCACATTTTCGTCCTCGTTCAGCCGCTGCCATTCCTTGGCGCTCATGAAGCCGATCTTCTGCCGCTTGGAATCCACCTGCAGCACCCAGGCGATCTCCTTCATGGCCCACAGCGGCGCGTGCCCGCGATCGGTATAGCGATTGCATTCAGTAACGCGGATCCCGATGGGCTTTTCCACCAGCGAGCAATACACGTATTCCTCGCTGTCGGAAGGACCTCGCAAAACCACGCCGTTGGAACAGGAGTCGCACAGGCGCGGCGCATCCACTGAACGGGTACCTTGAAATACTTTGAAGTTTTTCATATACCTTTCCTGATTGAGAGTTGAGATAAGAATCAAGCAATGCGATGGATGGTGAATATCGCACCGCGAAAAAACTGCAGACTGGACTGGAAACTAAAGGAGTGGGAAGTTTACCGGAGGCCAGCCAGCAGGCGACGCGACGTCGCGCATTCGCAGCAAATCAAAGTTAGTAAGTGCGTTCAACAGGCTGCCTCCTTTCGATAGAGTTGTGGACTTGGGCTAACATAACATGCGCAGCGAAGGCGCTTCAAGCATTTTTTGATTAAACTTTTTTACCACCTGCGAGAAGTGGCACGCGAAGTTCAACGTGTATCGCTATTCGGTGGACTCTACACCTGGCGATGCGTGTAGATTCGGGATGGAGGGCGAAGTGGTGAATCGCTGGTAGAGATTATGAATCATGAATAGCGAACAGCCGATGGCCACCGCGGCCACGGCATTGGTTATCAGCACCGCAAACGCAGTGGCCAGGAAAGCAGCGGCGTCGATACGGCGCATTTTCGGCAAGCGGCGCCAGGTGCTCCATTCGAGCAGGCAAATACCCATCCAAGCGGTAACGCCGGCCAGGGCGGGAATGGGAATCTGGGCCACAAATTTGGAACCCATCTCCAGGAAAGCGATCAAAAATACAGCGTGCAGAATGTTGGAGACACGTGTGGTGGCGCCGCAGCGGACGCTGGCCAGGCTACGCGCCGGAATGCCGACGCTCATGGGAGCGCCGAACAGGCCGCCGCAAATGTTGGCGAGTCCGTAAGCGCCCAGCTCCCGATCGGCGTCCGACTTCTGCGCGTGCCTATGCCAGCCTCGAAAATGCTCAACCACTCGCGAGGTGATCAGGATATTAACGGCGCTGACGAAGGCCAATCCAACAGCCGATGGAAGCAAGGTGGTGAAGTCCGAGCGTTGCCACGAAAATCCGGCAAACGCGGGCATAGCCAGCGGCAGCGCGCCTACCTGTTTCTCATGAAAACCGAATACATTCGCCACCAGCACGGCAACCGCAACGCCGATGAGCGGGGCGGGCAGGCGTGCGGACCATCGGGCGGAGAGCATGGCGGCGCCGATTACCAGGACTCCCAGCACCAGCGGAGCAGCCTGAACGCCGCCCACCCGTCCCAGCACTCGAAATAACTGCGTGAGCGGCGCGCCGGCGGACCGGGTCCAGGGCGAGCCGACTCCAAGAATGGTATCGAGCTGCGAGATCACCATCAGGCCACCGATGCCGCAGGAAAATCCGGTGACCACGGCTTGTGGAACTTTCTGGATATAGCGGCCCAGCCGAAGCGCTGCGAATAGCAGCAGGAAAAGAGCCGCCGCGATACAAATCTTTGCGGCGCCCATGATGCGCTGTTCACGTACCGCGAGGGCGATGAACGGGACGGTAGCACTGGCCGTTCCGCCGATCAATACCGGATTGCGTCCAAGCAGCGCCGTGACAGGCGCCGTAAGAATGCTGGTAAATATCCCGAGAACCGGCGGGAGCCCCATCAACGAGGCCATCGCGAGCCCGTAAGGAATCGCGATCAGGGCTGCGATGATTCCACCGAAACAATCACCCAGGAAAACGCGCGCGGTGTACGGGTGTCGCGGCGGCGGAATCATCCAGCTCCATACGGCGCTAAGCCATTACCTTTAGGAAAGCGGTCTTGAACTTGGCCATGTCTTCGCGCGAGCCTACGGTGACTCGAACATAGGTGGGCCACGACGGCCACACGCGCCCGATGTAGACATGTTCCTTGGCCATGAGATCGATTACCTCGCGGCCGGGTCGCTTCACGTCCACCATGAATTTGTTGCTCACCGATGGAACATAGTGGATATGGTGCTGGTCGAGAAACGCCAGCGTGTCCTCGCGAATGTCCTTGATGATCTTGCGCCGCTCTGCTACAAGTGTTTTCACCTTGAGGCTGGTGGTGGCGCCGATCATAGCGGTAACGGGCATCGCGCCCGCGCTGTAAGGCATGATCTTGTCGAGCAAATCGGGGCGGCCGATAGCAGCGCCGGCGCGCAATCCCGCCATGCCGTACAGTTTCGAGAAAGTACGCAGCACAATAACCTCTTTGTCCTTGGCGGCCATATCGACCATGGAGCTGGCGCCATCGGCAATGTGGATGTAAGCTTCATCCACGACGAGGACGCTGCCGGCAGGCTTATTGGCGAGCAGCCATTCCATGTCCTCGCGCGAGGTCAGCGATCCGGTGGGATTATTCGGGTTGCACAGATAGATGAGACCCGCGTTCGGATCGGCGGCGGCCATGGCCTTCACATCGTGCGCATAGTCCTTGGTGAGGGGCACGTTGATGGCGCGGGCGCCGATGAACTTGGCGGCGCGGCCTCCGGCCTCGTAGCCGGGATCGCCGGCCACATAGCTTTTTTGAGGCGAGCAGAATGCCAGCACGGACTGGTGCAAAGGCGCGCTTGATCCGGCGAAGGGACGCACGTATTCCGGCTTGACGCCTTCCACTTCGGCCAGGGTGGTGGCCAGCTCATCGGTGAGCTGGTACATGTACCGGCCGCCCTTTTGAACCATATTGCGCATGGCTTCGGCGGCTTCCGGACACGGACCCATGGGGTTCTCGTTGGCGTTGATAATTACGGCATCGGGTGGCATGGTGCCCTTGACCCTGGACAACTGGGCCAGGGCTGGCTCGTTGTAAAACGGCAAAGTGGCTCCGGCGGTGAGCATGGTCGCGATGCGGCCGAAGTTCCTCCGGGAAAAACCGCGCTTGAGGAGATCTTTTGTTTCCTCGGGGTTGAAATTTAGTGTCAAGTGCCCTCCTTCCGATCCTTTTAGCATACCGCGGAATAGGCTGTAGCGCAGACACTGATGTCTGCAGCGCCGAGACTTGTCTCGGCGGGCCGGGCACCTTGAAGGAACACCGAGATGAGTCTCGGCGCGGCGGACACGAGTGTCCGCGCCACGTCAAATGTAGAATAATGGCCGCATGCACCGGTTATGGCTTGTCACACTCCTTATAGTCGCGGCGTTCGCGCAAACGCCTACCATCGATCAATCGCTCGGCATGCAATCTGTCGGGAATGCGCGAATCTCGCCGGACGGGCAGTACGTCGCGTATACGGTTACGCAGGCCAACTGGGAGGAGAACGAATTCGCGCAGCAAATCTGGATCGCGGCGGTGGCGAGTGGCGAACGCTATCAATTGACCAGCGGTAAGAAGAGCAGCCAGAACCCCAAATGGTCGCCGGACTCCACACGCCTCGCGTTTCTGTCGGAGCGAGACGGCAAGCGCCAGATCTACGTGATTCGCCCGCATGGCGGCGAAGCGCAGCAGCTCACCAGTGAAGAGAACGGTGTGGATTCCATGGAGTGGGCGCCGGACGGAACCGCCATCGCCTTCAGCTCCACCGGGGCGGACGCGAAGGCCATGAAAGATCGCAAAGAAAAATACGGCGAGTTCGACGTGATCGGCGGCGACTATTCGATGGTGCGGCTGTGGCTGGTGAAAACGCCGGCCGAGATCCCCGCCGACGTCAAGCAGCGGCCTCAGGCGGAAGCGCTCACCGAAGGCGACCAGTTCAGCGTCACGGATTTTTCCTGGTCGCCGGATTCCAAGCGCATCGCCTTCAGCGCCACTCGAGATCCCGATCTTGGGTCGTCGGACACGTCGCAGATTTATACCGTCGACGTCACGGACAAGCTGGTAAAGAAACTGCGGGATTCGAAAGGACCGAATACGCGGCCGCGTTGGTCGCCGGATGGGACGCAAATCGCTTTTGTAACGGGGAACGGCGAAAAATTCTTTTTCTACATGAACACGCACATCGCGGTAATGCCGGCGACAGGCGGCGAGCCGCGTATCATCGATTCGAAATTCGATGAAGATGCGAGCTTGATCGACTGGGGGCCGGATGGAATTTATTTTGCCGCGTTTCTGAAATGCAATGCGCACCTATTTCGCGTGAATCCCGAAAGCTCGGCTATCGAGCGGATCAGCTCGCCCGATGCGTTCTTCGTCCCCGACGCATCCTTCACGTCGGACCATCGGACATTCGCCGCTGTGGGCGCGGCGCCAAATCATTTTTCCGAAGTTTTCGTTTCTTCTACGAAAAATTTCGCGCCGAAGTACCTTAGCAACGTGAGCGAGCAATGGAAGCAGTTCCGGCTTACCACTCGCGAAGTAATTGAGTGGAAATCGACGGACGGCACAACCATCCAAGGAGTGCTGATGAAGCCCGCAGATTACGACCGGTCACGCAAATATCCCTTGCTGGTGGTGATTCACGGTGGTCCGACGGGCTTCGACACGCCCGAGGCCGCACCCGACCGTTACTATCCGATGGAGCGCTTTGCCGCCAAGGGCGCGCTGATTTTGAGGCCGAACTATCGCGGCTCGGCGGGGTACGGTGAAAAATTCCGGTCGCTGAATGTGCGGAATCTCGGCCTGGGAGATTATGCGGACGTGATTTCGGGCGTGGATTCCCTGATCGCGAAAGGGCTGGTAGACAAAGATCGGGTGGGTGCCATGGGCTGGAGCGAGGGCGGCTACATTTCGGCGTTCATCACCACTTATAGCGACCGGTTTCGAGCGGTCTCGGTGGGCGCGGGAATTTCCGACTGGATGACTTACTACGTCAACACCGATATTCATCCGTTCACCCGGCAATACCTGAAGGCCACGCCGTGGGAAGATCCAGCCATCTATCAGAAGACCTCGCCTATCTTTTATGTGAATAAGGCGAAGACGCCGACGCTGATCCAGCATGGCGATCAGGACAAGCGCGTTCCACCGCCGAACGCTTTCGAGTTATATCAGGCTCTGAAGGACCGCGGGGTTCCGGTGAAATTGATTCTGTACAAGGGCTTCGGGCATCCCATCAACAAGCCGAAGCAGCAGCGGGCGGTGATGGAGCATAACTACGAGTGGTTCGCGAAATACATCTGGGGCGAAGAGCCGCAGTCCGCTGCGGCGACGAAGTAAACTCAGAAGCTATGAACCTTTCGCGCGTCACCCTGCTTTCCGTCTGCTGCCTGCTGAATCCTTGTTTCGGGCAGAACAAACCTATCGTGCTAAAAGCCGCGCGCATGTTCGATGGGCATCGCATATCCACGCCTGGAGTTGTTGTGGTGAGCGGCGCAACTATTTTGGGTGTCGGAACTGAAGCGCCGATGCCCGCTGGGGCGCAGGTGATGGATTTCGGAGACGCCACGCTTTCGCCGGGGCTCATCGATGCGCACACCCATCTTTCGTACCCGAGCGTCACTGACGTCCGGCAGTTCATGCTGGACGGTCTGCAAAAAACCATCGCGGAAAGGGCGCTCATCGACACCGTAAATCTCAAGAAGACGCTGCTGGCCGGCATCACCACGGCGCGCGACGTTGGTTCCACTGATTTCCTGGATGTGGGGCTGCGCAACGCGGTGCAGGCCGGGATTGTTCCCGGGCCGCGCATGCTGGTGGCGGTTCACGCCATCGGCGCCACCGGCGGCCATTGCGACTTCCAGGACGGATTTCGCATGGGTGTGTTCGGACGTGAATCGGGGCCGGAAGACGGAGTGATCAACGGGCCCGACGAAGCGCGCAAGGCGGTCCGCATGAACGCGAAATACGGCGCGGATGTGATCAAAACCTGCGCCACCGGCGGAGTGCTATCGCTGACCGATGCCGTGGACACGCCGCAGCTCACCCAGGAGGAACTGAACGCGAGTGGGGATGAAGCGCTACGTAAGAAAACGGCCGCGCACGCTCACGGAGCAGAGGGCGCCAAGCGCGCCATCCGAGCGGGAATTGATTCCATTGAGCATGGCACATTCATGGATGACGAGGCGCTGGAAATGATGAAAGCGCGCGGCACCGTGTTCATCCCGACTTTGATGGCCACCCAAGGCGGGCGCGAGCTGCTAGCTAAGGGAGCGTACCCGCCCGCGGTGGAAGCCAAGATGCGCGCCGCCATTGAGGCTATCGGTCAAACCATGAAAAGAGCCATTGCAAAAGGAGTGAAGATCGGAATGGGAACCGATGCCGGCGTTTATCCGCACGGGCGGAATCCGGAAGAGTTTCACATGCTGGTGGATCTGGGCATGCCGCCGATTGACGCGCTGCGTGCGGGTACCTCCGTGGATGCGGAATTATTGGGACTGCAGAACAAAATCGGCACGCTGGAAGCTGGAAAACTGGCCGACGTTGTGGTTATTCCCGGGGATCCGATTCAGAATATCAGGCAGGTGGAGAAGGTAATGTTCGTGATGAAGGATGGGGTGATTTATCGTGACGACAGGAGTCGGTAGTCCGTCGGCCTCCGAGCCGGACCACGGGGTCCGGCGCGGACGAGGGCGTCCGCCCCACTGGGCTTCGTTGATCGTTATTGCGGCGGCACAAGTTTTGTTGGCGCAGGACCCGCCGCACCGTCTGGCGGCGCGGGCGCAGGGCGACACGCCGCTGATGACGGATTTGCGCGAGCTTTCGGACGGCATCGGTGGACGGCCCACCGGCTCCGCGGCGTGTGGCCGAGCCATTGAATGGGCGGCCAAGAAATTTCGGGCCGTCGGCATCGAGAACGTGAGCGTGGAGCCTTTCACCGCACTGAGCATGTGGCTTCCGGTTTCAGCGGAAGCCACGGCGGTTTCACCGGCTTCGTTCAACATTCGCATAGCCGCGGCTCCCATGAGCCCCTCCACCACAGGAACCATCGAAGCCCGCATTATTGACGCCGGGCAAGGAACACTGGCGGATTTCGCCAGGCTGGGCGGCACGGTAAGAGGCGCCATTCTGCTGGTTCACTCTTCCGAGATGAAGAGCTTCGACGATCTTTTCGCCGAGTACATGCGGAACATGACGCTGCTGGATGCGGCGCGCAAGCATCAGCCGGTGGCTATGTTGCTGGAATCCACCCGGCCGCGCGGATTGCTGTATCGCCATCCCAGTACGCTCGACCTGACCTACGCTCCGGTGCCCACGGCGGTCATCTCCCGCGAGCATGCCGAGCGGCTGGCCCGACTGGCCGAGAAGAACGAGGTGCGCGTGCGATTGTCCATCAGCAACCAGACCGCGCCAAGTTATGAATCGAAAAATGTGATCGCGGAAATTCGGGGACGCGAAAAGCCGGACGAGATCGTGCTGATCGGCGCGCATCTGGATTCGTGGGATTTGGGAACTGGCGCGGAAGACAATGGCGTGAATGCCGCAATGGTGATCGACCTGGCGCGGGCGTTTCACGATCTGGGCATCCGGCCGCGGCGGACCCTCCGATTCGCGCTATTCACCGGCGAAGAACAGGGCCTGTTGGGCTCGGAAGCCTACGTGGCGCGGCACAAAAACGAATTGGACAAGTTTGCGGCGGTGGTGATATTCGACACCGGGTCCGGCCACCTGAGCGGCTTTTATCTAAATGGGCGTGACGAGCTTCGGAGGCCGATAAATGACGCGCTAGCGGCGGTGCAGGGGCTGAATGCGACCGATCACGCAAAGGATGTACTGGATGGGACTGACAATTTCGATTTCCTGATTTCTGGAGTGCCCAATCTGGTGGGCATCCAGGACCCGGCGCCTTATCTGCCCGATTATCACGCCGAATCGGATACTGTCGATCGCGTGAATCTGCAGGAGGAGAAAATCACCGAGGCTGTCGCGGGCGTGCTGCTGTGGGGCTTCGCGGAGAATCCGGAACGGCCGGCCAAGCGCCAGACGCGGGCGGAAGTGGAGCAACTGATCAGGGATGCGAGGCTGGAGGAGCAGATGAAAGCTTTCGGGCAGTGGGAGGATTTTAAGGCAGGCAAGCGGGGATGGTTTTAACGTCCCGTGCTCACGCGCGGGGCTGCATTAGAGCGCCAGGTGTCGGCCCACGGCCACCCGGGATTGTAGCCCCGCACGTGAGTGAGGGGACAGCTCCTACTCCCCCGTCTCCTCCAGGAAACAGCTTTCGAATGCGCGGTCCAACAGTTCGTCGGTCAGGCGGAACGGTTGTTTTTCGAAATGGATCATGTCAATCACATGCGAGAGAACGTCGCGCGGATGGCAGCGCCGGAAAACCTTGCCGGTGCGTTGGTAATGCTTTTCAATAAAACGCAAGATGGAGCTTTCTTCGTGCGGCAGGTTCTTCGACTCGCAGAAGTTCTTGAAGATGCTCAAGAACTCGTTCTCGTCGGGACTGCGCAGCAGCATTTTATATTGAATACGCCGCAGGAAGGCCTCGTCTCCTAACTGATCCGGCCGCAGGTTCGTGGAAAAAATGAGGAATGCTTCAAAGGGCACGGTCATCTTTCCACCGGTCAGGAATTTCAGATAGTCGATGCGGCGCTCCATGGGAACAATCCAGCGGTTGAGAACCTCGGAAGGCGCGCACTGCTGGCGTCCGAAGTCGTCAATCAAATAAATGCCGTTGTTGGCTTTCAGCTGATAGGGTGCGTCGTAGATTTTGGACGTGGCGTTGTATTTCAAATCCAGCATTTCGAGCGTAAGCTCGCCGCCAGTAGTGATGAACGGCCTCCGGCACTTCACCCAACGCTGATCATATTGATGCTCGCAGGCGAGCACGGACCGCTCCACCGTATCTTGAACGGGCTGGTGATACACGGGGTCGAATACCTGAATGATGGAGCCTTGCGATTCGATGGCATACGGCACATAAATGCAGGAGTCGTCCAGGCCTCCAAGCGCTTCCGCCAGGAAGGTCTTGCCGTTGCCCGGCTGGCCATAAATCAGAAAGGAGTTTCCGGAGCTTACCGCCGGGCCGATTTGTGAGAGCACGCGCGGCGTCATCACCATGCGCCGGTAGGCGTGCGCCAGCGCTTCCGGAGTCAGCCAGCCGTCGGCGCGACGCTGCCGGCGGACGATGTGGCTGTATTGAAACAAGGGAACCGGCGCCGCGCCTGTGTATTGATTACTCTCCATACACTCGCGAGCGGCGGTTCTACCGGTATCGGTCAAGGCGAACACCGCCGTGCTGTTGCCCATGCCCATCGACTTCTTGACTTGAATGAAGTGCTGGCGCTTGAGAAGCTCGAGAAATTCCTCCACCAGACTGAATTTCAAACCGAGGGCTTCGGATAGATCGCGACCCAGCACGTCGCCGCGCGAGTATAGCAGCTTCAAGATCAGCTGCTCGATGACAGAACCGGCCAGTCCCGTGTCTTCCAGCGTTTCGGGCAGCGGCGGCGAAAGATTCTGGTCCTCGGTTTGAATCGCAAGGTTCTGAAGCGAAAGGTTCTCGTCTTGAGCCTGATCAAAGTCCAGGATTGGTGCGGTGGCCATGGGTTGACTCTGATTGTGAAGCGAGGTGGGCCTTGCGGCAATAGGAACTTGGTCCCGGTTCACTAAGTTGAATTGCTGGTTTTGACCCATCCGGAAAACCCGTGCACCTTCAGGCGCCGGAGTACTACACAGGCCAGGAAGAACGTCCCCTTGCTGACGAGTCTGTGTGAAAACTCCTCATCGCGTCCACATATCGCGCGTCGGGAACGCCTCGACTACTATGGGTCGTGGTTACGCGACGTTGTTTTCGAGTTTT
>Ga0210388_10005305_pt1 | contig 10089 bp, 11 predicted proteins | sample IncBWC19OmetaG_FD_155485 | JGI IMG/M metagenome (GOLD analysis project Ga0210388, IMG submission 155485) | Forest soil microbial communities from Barre Woods Harvard Forest LTER site, Petersham, Massachusetts, United States - Inc-BW-C-19-O ...
GATCAGTCTGTCCGCCCAGAAGCCTGTCTGGCAGCCATCGCCGGGACACGCGCAAGTGCCGCTATGGCCGGGAGAAGCGCCTGATGCGCAGTTTGGCCCGCCGGCCAACACCGAGATGATGCCGGAGCCTGGAGAGATCGACAATGTATCGCGGCCCACGATGACGATCTATGCGCCAAAGGGAAAGAATAGTGGCGCTGCGATAGTCGTATTTCCTGGCGGTGGCTATTATGCGCTGGCGATTGATATCGAGGGTACGGAGGTCTGTGACTGGCTGACGTCAACCGGGATCACGTGTGTGCTGCTGAAGTACCGCGTTCCGAACTCCGGAATGCATGGCGACGGAGGCCGTCAGGTCAAGCCGAAAGCCCCGATGGCGTTGGAAGATGCCCAGAGGACCGTGGGGCTGCTTCGCTTCCACGCCGTCGAATATCATATCGATCCGCACAAGATCGGCGCGCTGGGATTCTCCGCAGGCGGGCACCTGGCGGCCGATATCAGCACGCATTTCGACAAACGTGTCTATCCCGCTGTCGATGCGGCCGACAAGCAAAGCTGCCGGCCGGATTTCGCGGTGGTTCTTTATCCGGGGCATCTCTGGATTTCCAAACAGCGATTTGAGTTGAATCCGGATGTTCCTGTCACGCGCCAGACGCCGCCCACCTTTTTGCTGCAGGCCGAGAATGATCCGGTGGACAACGTCAACAATTCGCTGGTTTACTACATGGCGCTGAAGAAGGCCGGGGTTCCAGTAGAAATGCACTTGTACGCGGAAGGCAAGCACGCCTTCGGGCTGCGGCGCACGAAGTTTCCGATAACGAGCTGGCCTGTTCTGGTAGCGACGTGGCTGGGAACCATTGGGATGATTTCGAAGTAGAGCACTCAACCAGCGGCGCGTTCCGCTGACAGATTGCGGCAGGCTGTTTCGAGATCCGCATCGAATTGGAGAATTCGTTCGGCGTGAACCAGCTCAAATACCTGAGCGACCGGGCCGCCGGCGCAGGCGACGCGCATGCGGCCGCCGTTTTGCTCCATGCGTCCGCTGCAACCGATCAGCATCCCCAATCCGGAGCTGTCCAGGTATTCCAACTTTGCCAGATCGATAACCAGCTTGCGAGTCCCGCCTTCGATCAGCTTGTTAATGGAATTCTCTGCGTACATCAGGGAATTGCCCAGATGGAGGCGCCCGGACATCTCCACAACCGTAACATCACCGATTCGTTGAGTCTTGGTTTCTACCATTTCTTCAGCGTAGCTGACAGTATACACGGCTTTTTAGGACCACGTTCGTTGCAGATGCCGGCGATACGCCTCAGCCGAACTTGGCTTCCAGAACCATAATATTTTGGCATCCCACTATATCCACGTACAGCAATCATCGATGAAAATATTTTGTACAGTAACTGAAGAGGTTTAGCATCACATGATCTCCCAAAAGGCTTGCGGATTGTTCGCGATTCTGCTCGTGGCGGTTGGCCATGGACTAGCCCAGGTGACTGTTCCCGATACTCCTGCCGGACACACACTCCAAGCCTGGCTGGACGCCTTCAATAGCGGCGACCGCGCCAGGATTGAGACCTATGTCAAGAACGTGAATCCGTCGCAATCCGTCGACGCGTTGATCTCATTCCGCAATCAAACGGGCGGATTTGAACTGCTTGGGATTGAGAGCAGCGAGCCGCTGCATATTCGCTTCCGCGTAAAAGAAAAAGGCGGGTCCACTACCGCGCTCGGAAACATTGTAATGAAGGATTCCCAGCCGCCGACCGTAGCGACGTTTGGTCTGCGCGCTCTGCCCCCAGGAGTGACGCTGGAAAATGTGACGCTGGACGCGGCCATGCGCAAGAGAGTGATCGACGGAGCGAATGAGCAACTCAATGAGTACTACGTGGAACCCACAACGGCCCAGCAGATGGCCGATGCGCTGAAGACGCACCAGGCCAAAGGCGAGTACGATGCCATCTCGGATGGGGACACGTTCGCAGCGCGGCTTACCAAGGACCTACAGGAGGTGAGCCACGACAAACATCTGCGCGTGGACTTCAGCCCCTTCAAAATGCCGCCGCAGACTGCGCCTACTCCGGAAGACGAGGCGCGATTTCACAAACAGATGGAACACGACAACTGCGCGTTCGACAAGGTTGAGATTCTGCCGAATAACATCGGCTACGTAAAGTTCGACGGCTTTATGGATGCGTCATTTTGCGGGCCGACCGTAGTTGCCGCCATGGGCTTTGTGGCGCACACGGATGCGGTCATCTTCGATCTGCGGCAGAACGGCGGCGGGCAACCGGCCATGGTCACGCTGATTGCCAGCTACCTGTTTGATGAACCCAAGCACCTGATAGACATTTACAATCGCAAGGAGAACACCACCACGCAGAACTGGACGCTCGCGTACCTGCCGGGACCCAGGCTGCCCAAACAGCCGGCGTTCGTGCTGACCTCGAAGCGGACATTCTCCGGCGCCGAGGAGTTCGCGTTTGATCTGAAGAACCAGAAGCGCGCCACCATCGTGGGTGAGACTACCGGCGGCGGCGCGCACCCCGTGTCCGGGCACACGGTTGCCGACTACTTCACGATCGGCGTGCCATTTGCGAAATCACTGGACCCCGTTACCAAAACCAACTGGGAGGGAACTGGCGTGGAGCCGGATGTGAAAGTGCCGGCAGCCGACGCTCTAGCCACGGCGGAGAAACTGGCGCTGGAGAAGATTCAAACGGCGAAAACATCCAAATAGCCGAGAGTTATTATGCCCGCTGCTGCTCACCTGCAGGATATCGTCGATGCTCTCGAGATGCAGTTCGACGAGTCTCTTTCGTTCCTCGATCGCGAAACTGGCCAGGTGGAAACCGTGTCCAAAGAACTTCTGAGCGCCGCCGAAGAGGGTGAGGATGATGGGGACGCGTATGAAACCGACGAGGAATGGGAGCTGGCCAAGCTGATTGCCTCTTCTGGGGACCGTTTTCTGAGCCTTCCCACGAAGTTCGATGTTCACGAGTGGGCCATTATGGAGGAGTTCTCGCAGTCGCTGAAGTCTCCAGGTATTCGCGAAGATCTTCTGCACGCCATCCACGGCGCGGGCGCATTTCGGAATTTCAAGTACCTGGTTAAGAGACACGGCGTCGACCAGACCTGGTTTGCGTTCCGCACCGAGGCCTTAAAGCAGATCGCACTGGATTGGTGCGAAGAAAATAAAGTGCAACTCCATCCGGATCAGCGGCTTAGACGCACGAACTGAACGCGTTCAAAAAAAAGTCTTGACGCCTGGCAAAGGTGCGCCTATACTGATCTTGAACATGTTCAAAAAAGCCCAAGAGACCCGCTCCCGAATACTCGCCTCCGCCCTGGATCTTTTTCGCCGGCGGGGCTTCGATCAAACCACCATGCGCGAAATTGCCGCCGAGGCGGGCGTAGCACTGGGCGGGGCGTATTACTATTTCGCGTCCAAAGAAGCGCTGGTAATGGCGTTCTATGAGCAAGCTAGCCAGGAGATGTCTGCCAAGATCGAAGCGGATCTTGCTGGGGCCAAGGGTCTCGAAAACCGGCTACGCGCCATTATAGATGTCAAGTTTGAGTACTTCGCGCCGAATCGCCAATTTCTCGGCGCGCTGGCGAGGCATGCCGCCGATCCCGAGCATCCACTTTCGCCTTTCAGCGGCCAGACGGCGCATATCCGCGAGCGCGATCTTCAATTCTTCACCGCGGCTTTGGAAGGAAGCCGCATGCCCATGCCGAAAGATCTTGCGCCGTATCTGCCCAAGCTGCTTTGGCTTTATCAAATGGGGCTGATTATGTTCTGGATCTCTGACCGCTCTCCGGATCAGGGCCGGACGCGGCAACTGCGCGAGAAGAGCCTGGCGCTGCTGGGGACGGCTCTCAAGCTGGCCAGCTTTCCATTGCTGCGGCCGTTGCGGAAGAAAATCGTCGAACTGCTGATCACTATTGAGGGGGAGACGCAGCATGCCTAGCCTGCTAATTCTGCGCGCGGCAATCGCGTCGGTCTGGCTATACCAAGGGTTGTGGTTGAAGCTGCTGGGCCGGGCGCCGCGGCATCAGGAAATCGTCGGAACGGTTCCTTTTCTTAAGTCCCGGCAGTCACGCTACGCCCTGCTGTTATTAGGGACTCTCGAATGCGTCCTGGCAGCCTGGGTGTTGTCTGGATTCCGGGCACGCGAAGCAGCTCTGATGGAAACCCTGCTGCTCGGATTAATGAACGCCGCCGGTCTCTTATGGGCGCGCAATCTCATTCCCGAACCGGCGGGCATGCTGCTCCAGAATTGTGTTTTCCTTCTGCTGGCCTGGGTCGCCGCGGGAAGCGGTTCTTATGCCTCTTGATTTCGCGTCGACACCTTGGCAGACAGGCTCTTTTCGAAAACAAGCGCCGGAGCTGCTCTTCGGGGCAATGTACGAAGACGTAGCCATCGAACTGGAAGCATTCGCGCCGTTGAGCCGGGTGTTCTGTATCGCCGCCGCGGGTTGCACGGCTCGCGCGCTACGAACCGCCGGCCACCAGGTCACGGCTGTAGATATCAACCCGTGCCAGATCCAATATGCCGAGGCGCGCGCGGCCGGCGCACCCTTTCGTGAAGGAGCCGCGGAATGCTTGCTGGCGCGGGGACGCAGGCTGCTCCCGCTGCTGGGCTGGACCAAAACCAAACTCCGGGAGTTTCTCTCCTTGCGAGACCCTTCCGAGCAACGGATTTACTGGAAACGGACTCTTGATTCCGAAAGATGGCGCGTGGCTGTTGATACGCTGCTTTGCGCATCGTTGCTCCGCGTTGTGTACGCCGGACCGTTCGTAGCCGGCTTGCCCCGCCACTTCGGTGCGCAGGTGCGGGCCAGACTGGGGCGCACCTGGGGCAATCACCCGAACTATTCCAATCCTTATGCGTGGCGGCTTTTGTTGGGCGAAACGCGATGCGCCTCAGAACCGCCGGCCGCGGACATTCGTTTCGTATGCGCCGATGCAGCCGCGTATCTGGAGGAATGCCCGCGAGCCAGCTTCGACGCGTTCTCCTTATCCAATATCTCGGACGGCGCGCCATCGAACTATGTGCGGCGTTTAGGGCGTGCCGTGCAGCGCGCCGCCGCACCGGGCGCCGTGGTGGTAACGCGCAGCTTCCGGGACTCCGCCGCACCTTCGCGGAATAACTGGGCGGCGCGCGATCGCTCATTATTGTGGGGCGCGGTGAAGGTCACGCCTGCGGGGGACCTATGCTCCATCTTCTGAAACGGCACCCGTTTTCGGTGCGGGCAGTTTTCCGGCAATCGTTGGTTCTGACCTACGCCTTTCCAAGCGGCATCCTGCAGCCGCTACTTCCGCCCGGCCTGGCGCTCGACACCTACGGCGAGTACGGCTTTCTGGCCATCGCGCTGGTGCAGACGGAGAAGCTGCGCCCCAGCTTCCTGCCTGCCGCGCTGGGCCGCGATTTTTTCCTGAGCGGATACCGCATCTTCACGCGCCTCTCGAGCCCTGCCGGCTCATTGCGGGGGCTGCGGATTCTGCGCAGCGATACCAATCATCGCTGGATGGTCAACGCCGGAAATCTGCTCACCCATTATCACTACCGCTTGTGCCAGGCGGAACTGAGCGAGCGTCCGGGCGAGATTGAGTGGAATATTCGAACCCCTGGCCAGGAGGCCGATCTGCGGGTAGTTGCACACATCAGTGACGAAACTGCGCCGCTGCCGGCCGGATCGCCCTTTCTCAATCTCAAAGACGCGCGGCGATTTGCGGGGCCGCTGCCATACACCTTCGACTATGAGCGTGAGACCCACTCCATCATCCGCATCCAAGGGGTCCGGCAGAAATGGAATCCGAAACCAGTCCGGGTGGAGGTTCTCGAAAATACATTCCTACGGCATGAGCCGTTCAGCCGCACCACACCCATCCTGGCAAACGCCTTCCACGTTCATGATGTCCCCTATCGCTGGGAACGCGGCGTACGCACGCCACTGGAGCTGACATGATCCGTTCTCCCTATCAGGGCTTGCTCGAAATCTTCCACTACAATCGGCCGTTCTATATTCGTACGCTCGCGGGCGTGATGGCGGCCATGGTGCTCTCAATATGGCTGCCTCCAGCTCTCCGCGCGTTGTTGCTGGCTGCCGCAGGCGTTGCGCTCTTCTGGACCTGCTCATCTCTCCTGGTTTCGCACTACGTCTACGATCGATCTGCGTTCTACAGCCTCCACTGGCTGCCCGCGTGCCTCTCGCGCCCACCTGCGCGCTGGATCAATATCCACTCCGGTGTCGATGAATGCAGCGCCGCCATCGCTTCTATGTTCCCCGCCTCCGAGGGAACAACTGTGGACATCTATGACGCTCGGGCCATGACCGAACCCTCCATCGCGCAAGCCCGCCGCCTGGCTGGCGCGCCATCCGCTACCACGGATTGGCGGGCGCTGCCGGCGCCGGATCTGGAGTTCGACGCCGCGTTCCTGATCTTCGCCGCCCACGAACTCCGGCAGCACGAAGCGCGGGTGCAGCTCTTTCGCGAAATTGCACGGGTGCTGCGCGCCGGCGGCGAACTGGTGCTAGTGGAACACGTGCGCGACGGGGCGAACTTCCTGGCGTTCGGCCCGGGATTTCTCCACTTTTTCTCTCAGCGGATATGGCGAAATGCGGCAAATGCAGCCGGCCTCTCAATACGGATGCATCGGACCGTGACGCCGTTCGTTCACGTATTTGTCTTCGGGAGGCTCTCATGAATATTCATGTTCACTTGAAAGTTGTGGGAGCGCTGTTGGTGGTGCTGGGGCTTGCGAACACCTTTTTCAGCCGGTACTTCAAATGGAAACAGGAGCTCGAGCCGCTATCTCTGCTGACGCGGCAAGTCTTCCAGGTGCACGGCTTCTTCATCGCCCTGGTGGTGGGAATGATGGGGGTGTGCTCTCTGGTTTACAGCAACGCCCTGCTCGCATCGGGAGACTTGAGCCGTGTGGTGCTGGCCGGTTTGGTGGTTTTCTGGCTTTCCCGATTGGCCATCCAGCTTTTTGTATATGACCCAGCCATCTGGCGGGGCCGGCGGTTCTACACGTTCATGCACGTGGTGTTCACGATGTTCTGGACATACGTAGTTCTGACATATGGATACGCGCTTCGAATCGCCTGGAAATCCTGATCACTCCCAGCGAAACACTTTCGACGAGAGCGTTGTGCAAATCACAAATACGGCCCCGAGCGCAGCGATATCGCCAAGGTGTGCCGACCACGCCTCGCCCTTCCAGATCCCTTCCATTAGCGACACCGCGTAAGTCAGCGGGACCAAGCGCGCCACGGTGTGGAGCGGTGGTGGCAGCGATTCCAACGGCACGAACAGTCCGCACAGCCCGATCATCGGATAGAGGATGGCCGCTCCGATGGGTTGCGCAAAACGCGCCGAAGGCACAATGCTCGCGATCAAGAAACCAATCGACAGGATGCTCCAGGTGCTAATCAGAAGGGCCATCGCGAATCCGAATATCGGAACACTGGCGTTGACCGGGTAATAGCGCTTGCCTGCCAGCACCATCAAGGCCAGGCTGATCAGCGTTAGAAACAATTTAACGAGGACGTGCGCGGTGAGTATGGTCTGCGGGCGGAGCGGCGTCGCGCGTAGCCGTTTGAGGATGCCGCCTTCCCGGTAAATCGAAATGACGGTGACCAGCGACAATACTCCGCTGAGTGAGATCAGCACAGCCGCGAGTACCGGCAGTCCAACGCGTACGAACCCGGCGACTGAGACCGACTTTGGCATCACTCGGCCGCCTAGCAGCCGGCCGGCCACCACGAACACCAGCACCGGAAAGAGAATCGATCCGAACGCGCCCAGGGGTTCGCGCATAAAGATCTTGATCTCCAGCCAGGTTAGTTTCCAAAGTCCGCGGAACATTGTCTAGTTTGCCCCCTGTCTAGTCTGCCTGCTAGTCGCGAATCGAATGGCCGGTTAACTTCAGAAAGACGTCCTCCAGGGTGGGCAGCACGGTTCGAAAGTCGGTAACCCGGATCCGGTTCTCGGACAGGCACTGAATAACATCGGTCACGAAATCGTCCCCCCGTCCTCGAATGGTGAAACGAGAGCCTTCGCGCGTCACCAGTTCTACCGCCGAGATCGTGCGCAGGCGTTCTTCGGCGAGCGAATTGTCAGTGGCCAGCACCACCGTTCGCGCGGGGCAATGCCGCCCCACCAATTCCTGCGGACTGCCGATGTCGATGATCTTTCCGTGCTCGATAACCGCTACCCGGTCGCACAGTCGCTCAGCTTCCTCCATCAGATGAGTGGTCATGAAGACTGTCTTACCGCGGTCGCGGATGCCGCGCACCAGCTCCCAGATGGCCCGGCGCGACTGCGGGTCCAGCCCCGTCGTCAACTCGTCCAAAAATACCACTTCCGGATCGTTGATCAGCGCCAGAGCGATGAACAAGCGCTGCTTCTGGCCGCCGGAAAGCGTCATGAACCAGGCGTTCCGTTTGCTCGAGAGACCCAGTTGATCCAGCAACCGATCGCCATTTACTGGTTTCGAGTACAGTGACGCCCAAAGATCCACCGCCTCCCAGACCTTGATCCTCTTCTGGAGCTGCGCTTGTTGTAGTTGCACTCCAATGCGGTTCTGCAATTGATACACGTCGCGGAATGGATCCAGGCCCAGGATTGAGATGGCGCCGCAGTCCGGCCGGCGCACTCCTTCCACGCACTCCATCGTGGTTGTCTTTCCGGCGCCATTCGGACCGATCAAGCCGAATATTTCGCCCTCGCTGACTTCAAACGAGATGCCGGAAACGGCCGTTATCGCGCCGTAGGTTTTGCGGATGCCCGATACCTGGATGACTGGCCGAGAAGTTCCCGAGACGCCCATTGGTTGCCCGCCGGCCCACTTTCTTCTTGCGGTACCAAGAGAATATCAGAGCGAGGAACTGCTCCGTGCACGCTCTCCCGCTAGCGTTCGCTGGATGGCTTCGACGCGGCGCCCCTCCGCTTGGCGACTTCGTCCTTTTTCGCTTGCGCCACCGACTTAACTTCTGGGCTGACGTTGGGCGTAGCAACGGCCTTGTCGAATGCATCAAAAGCCTCGTCCAGGCGTCCTGAATTCAGGTAAGCCTGCCCCAAACGCGTCCACGTGACTGCGTTGGGCGTGGCAGCCACGGAGACGGACTGCCGGTAGTTCGCCACTGCTTCATCGTACTTCTGCCGCAATCCCGCGGCCTGCCCCAGGGCTTCATATGCCATGGCTTGAAAATCTTTTTTCGCCGCGTCCCACTGGTCGTCCGCAATACCCGTTGGCTTGGGCATCACTTTCGCGGCCTCCAGGCCCGCTTGGGCGTACTTGTCTACCCTGGCGAGTTTTTCCTCTTTGTCCAGGTCGAACATGTGGGTATGGCGGGCCGTTTCTGAAGCGATGGTTACCAGAGCGAAGGCGCCCTTGGGATCGGCATTCATTAGCCTTTCGCCGTAGAACAGCACTTGCGCGAAATCGTCCTTGCGCTGCTCAATCTGCATGGCCGTCTGCAGCAGCATGACCTTGAATTCGGTATCGGCGAAGTTGGTCAGAACATTTTCGATAGCCTGCAGCTGCTGGTCGGTCGTCTGGGCATCCTGGAAGGCGCGCAGAGCCTCCATTTCCTTCTGCGATTTTGGCCGGGCCTTGGCCTCTTTGGCTGGTTCGGCGGTCAGGCTCTTCAACGGAAGATTGGCGTCGAACGCCACCCCGAAGAAGCCGATCATCATTTCATCGGAACTTTGGTCGCCCCAACTCACTTCCTTGCCGGGATCCGGATTGTTGGGATTATTCGCGGAATTATCGAAGTGCGCGGTGCACTGGATACGGGTTCCCTTGGGAAGCACAATCGGGTTCGCGAGGCTGTAGGAGAGCTGCCAGTTGAAGTTGTAATTGAGCACGCGCAATAACGTTTCAGTCTCTCCATTGGGATAGATTACGCGGAACTCGAAGTCCTTGCCGCGGTAATGCATGTGGGGTTGCATGCCGGTCAATTGCACCTCCGCGCCCAAATCGAACACGGAGTCCACTCTGTAATTCGGATCCCCGGCCGGGATCTTGAGATCGTCGTTATAGGCGGCCAGCGAAGACACGCGCTGCTTCGGCGGGC
>Ga0210388_10005306_pt1 | contig 10088 bp, 8 predicted proteins | sample IncBWC19OmetaG_FD_155485 | JGI IMG/M metagenome (GOLD analysis project Ga0210388, IMG submission 155485) | Forest soil microbial communities from Barre Woods Harvard Forest LTER site, Petersham, Massachusetts, United States - Inc-BW-C-19-O ...
TTGGCCTTGAACTGCCGATTCGCCGTGAAGGGCATCCAAAACGCATCGAACTCGGGATTTGAAGGGGCTGGGGTCAGCTGGGCATTCATGGCGTAGGTCCTTTAAAATCATGTCTTCGGGGCGAGATGATAAATAAAATCGACACTTAGCTCAATTTTAGCTCGTTATTCTGCTCATCTGTCTATTATAATAGACGATATGAGCCTGGATGTGGGAATGCATTTAAAGGCCGTACGCCAGATGTACGGGCTGTCGCAGCGTGAATTGGCCAAGCGCGCCGGTGTGACCAATGGATTGATATCCCTGATCGAGCAGAACCGGGTGAGTCCGTCGGTAAGCTCGCTGAAAAAAGTGCTCGACGGCATTCCCATGGCGCTGGCCGATTTTTTCACCCTGGACCTGCGCAGCAATCCGCAGGTGTTCTTCCCCCGGGAGGAACTCACCGACATCGGCACCGCCAACGTTGAGCTGCGTCTGGTCGGTGGGCGTTTGGTCAAGCGCAGCATGTCGATCCTGCACGAAATTTATGCGCCCAATGCGGATACCGGCGAGGAAATGCTGACCCACGCCGGCGAGGAGGGGGGTGTGATCGTGAAGGGAAAAATCGAACTCACCATCGGCGGCGAATCAAGGGTCTTAGGGGCAGGCGACGGCTACTATTTCAAGAGCACGCTGCCGCATCGGTTTCGCAACACCGGTCGGGAGGAATGCGAAATCGTCAGCGCCAGCTCGCCGCCCACCTTTTAATCCGGCACCTTTGGGCCTTAGGCCAAAGCCTTCAGGTAGCATATCCCTCATGAGCAAGGTAACGGTGGCGGCCACTCAAATGGCCTGCAGTTGGGATCGCGATGCCAATATCGCGCGTGCCGAGAAACTGATTCGCGAGGCGGCGGCGCGCGGCGCCCAGGTGGTTCTGGTGCAGGAGCTGTTCGAGACGCCGTATTTCTGCAAGGACCACATCGCCCGGCATCTGGAGCTCGCGCAGCCTCTGGAGGCTCATCCTGCCGTCGAACACTTCCGCAGCGTTGCTCGCGAGCTCGCCGTGGTATTGCCGGTCAGCGTATTCGAACGCGCCAACAATGCATTTTACAATTCCGTGGTGATAGTGGATGCCGACGGAGCGGTGCTCGGCAGCTATCGCAAGTCGCACATTCCCGAGGGCCCGGGGTATCACGAGAAATTCTATTTTTCGCCGGGCGACACCGGCTTCAAGGTGTTCGACACCCGCTATGCCAAGCTCGGGGTCGCGATTTGCTGGGACCAGTGGTTCCCGGAGGCGGCGCGCTGCATGGCGTTGATGGGCGCCGAGATACTGCTCTATCCCACCGCAATCGGCTCGGAACCACAGGACGCCAGCATCGATTCGAGCGGCCACTGGCAGCGCACCATGCAAGGCCACGCTGCGGCCAATATCGTGCCGTTGGTGGCATCGAATCGCATCGGCACCGAGAAAGGTGAAAAGTACACCATGACCTTCTACGGCTCTTCGTTCATCGCCTCGCCAACGGGCGAAAAAGTCGCCGAAGCGGATCGCGTCAGCGAGTCGGTGCTGACCGCCGCCTTCGACCTGGACGAGGTGCGCCGCTACCGGCAGTCGTGGGGTGTGTTTCGGGATCGGCGGCCCGATCTCTACTATCCATTGTTGTCCCTCGATGGACGCGGCTGAGAATCTCGTATTCGTTGATCTGGAAACGACGGGCGGCAATGCCGCACATCACCGGATCACCGAAATCGGCATCGTGCGCGTGGCAAACGGCGCCGTTCTTGAAGAGTGGAGCTCGCTGGTAAATCCCGGCTGCGAAATCCCTTCCTACATCGTGGCCTTTACCGGCATCAGCAATGAGATGGTCGCCGCGGCACCGCGCTTCGCCACGCTCGCTCCGAGCGTGTTCGACAAACTGCGCGGCGCGGTTTTCGTGGCGCACAATGCGCGCTTCGATTATTCGTTTCTATGTGCCGAGTTTCGCCGCGTCGGCATGCACTTTGCCGCCACGGCGCTGTGCACCGTGAAACTTTCTCGACGCTTGTTTCCGCAGCACGCGCGCCACAATTTGGACGCGGTGATGGCACGCCACGACCTTGCGTGCAATGCCCGGCATCGTGCCCTCGGCGATGCGCTGGTGCTGCGCGATTTCTGGTTCAAGCTGCGGCTCGAGATACCGGCGCCGGTGTTTGCGGCGGCGCAGGCTCAATCCGTGCTCGGCGTGGTCAAGCTGCCCGAACAGCTGCCACCGGAGCTGGCCGACGAGTTGCCGGAAGGCCCCGGGGTGTACCGCTTGTTCGGGCCGGACGATGCTTTGTTGTACATCGGCAGAAGCAATTCGCTGCGCAGCCACGTGCTGGCGCAGCTGGGCGAGCAGCACCCGGGCTCAAGAGACCGGAAACTCGCGGCACAGGTCCGGCGCGTCGATTGGCGGCGCACCGCCGGCGAACTCGGCGCAGTGCTGCTCGAGGCCGAATGGATTAAAATGCAACAGCCGCTCTACAACCGGCACCTCAGCCGCAGTTCCGAGGCAGTGACTTTGCGGCTTGCATCCGGCCACTTGGGCTTGGTCGAGACGCAGCGCATCGACGCGCTCGCGCCTGCGGATCTTGCGGACAGTTTCGGCGTATTTCATTCCGCGAAGGACGCGCGCAAGGCGTTGACCGACATTGCGCGCGCGCGCGAGCTGTGCCTCAAGGTTCTGGGGCTCGAGCAGAGCGAGGGTTCGTGCTTCGCTCTGCAGGTCGGAAAGTGCCGGGGCGCCTGCGCCGGCAAGGAACCGCTGCTGCTCCATCAAATGCGGGTTCAGCTGGCGCTGTCCGCGCTGAAAATCAAGAGTTGGCCATTCCCAGGCCGCGTCGGATTGCGCGAAGGCGACGAAATTCACGTCCTCGATCACTGGACTTATCTCGGAACCGCCCGGTCCGAGGAAGAGTTGGCTGCCTTGAGCGCACGCGAGGCCGACTTCGCGTTCGACGTCGATGTCTACAAAGTTCTCATGCGCTATTTCTCGAGCCATGCCAGTCTCGACTGGCAGGATTTGCGCATGGCAGTCGATCTGTCTTGAGCGATCCTGACAATGTGCGCTACTGGATTGCAACGGCGCCGGTGGGTGCGGCCTCGGTGTTGGCCGGGGAATTGCTGCAGTTCGGCGCCGGCGATATTCGCGAACGCAGCCACGATGTCAGGTTCCAAGGCACGCTCGAGGTCGGCTATCGAGCCTGTCTGTGGTCGCGCACCGCGACGCGCGTACTCTTGAGCTTGGGCTCCATCGACGCCGGCAGTTCGCAAAGCGTGTACGAAGCCGCGATGCGCATCGACTGGCGCCAGCATGTGGCGCCGGGAGCGACCTTGGCCTGCGATTGCAGCGGCGGCAACGAATCTATCAGGCATACGATTTACGGCGCGCAACTGCTCAAGGATGCGGTCTGTGACAACCTGCGCGACGCCACCGGCGAGCGGCCGAATATCAAACCGGATCGTCCCGACGTACTGCTGCACCTGCATGTCGAGGGTGCGACGGCGTTGTTATCCCTGGACTTCTCCGGTGAGAGCCTGCACCGGCGCGGTTATCGCCTCGAGGGCGGGCGGGCGCCGCTCAAGGAAAATGTGGCTGCCGCCGTGCTGCTGCGCGCCGGATGGCCGCACGTCGCCGAACAGGGCATGCTGCTCGATCCCATGTGCGGGTCCGGTACCTTCCTCACCGAAGGCGCCCTGATCGCTGCCGACGCGGCGCCGTCATTCGATCGCGACTACTTCGGGTTCAAAGGATGGCGAGGATTCGATGCCGCACTCTGGGAGCGCTTGCTCGATGAGGCGCGGGCGCGGCGTGCGGCGCGGGTGGCGCGGCGCTGCATCCTCGGATACGACATCGATGCGGACGCTGTGCGCATGGCCATTGCCAATGCTAAACAGGCCGGCGTTGCTGAATGGCTGCACATCGAAAAGCGCTCGCTCGCGGAAGTGGCTCGACCCAATGGGCCTCCAGGGCTCGTCGTGGTCAATCCGCCCTATGGCGAACGCATCGGTGCGGAATCGGGTCTGCCCGCGCTGTACTCGGAGCTCGGCACCGTCCTGCGTGAGCGCTTTGCAGGCTGGCAGGCCGCCATCCTCACCGGCAATCCGCCGCTGGCCCGCAACTTAGGCGTCTACGCAAAGCGCACGCACCGGGTATTCAACGGCACGATCGAGTGCCGGCTGCTGCGCTTCGAGTTGAACGAAGCCAGCGCGCAGCGCACTGCCGAGCAAGTGCGCGCGGACTGGTCGAGCCGCCCGGGCGCGCAAATGTTCGCGAATCGGCTGCGCAAGAACCTGCAGCGCCTGGGTGCCTGGGCCGAACGCGAGCGCATCGAGTGCTATCGCGTCTATGACGCGGACATGCCGGAATATGCCTTCGCCATCGATCTCTATGGCCGCGATCCCCGGCACGTGTACGTCCAGGAATATGCCGCGCCGAAGACCGTCAATGAAGAGAGCGCCCGTGAGCGCCGCCGCGAGGCGCTTGCGGTGCTGCCGGAAGTGCTGGGGGTGCCGGTTTCTCTGGTGCATTCCCGGGTGCGCAAACCGCAAAAGGGTGCCGAGCAATACGAAAAACGCGCCAGCGTCGCCGAACGGGTGGTCGTCGGCGAGGCAGGATTGAAATTCTGGGTCAATTTCCGCGACTACCTGGATACCGGGCTGTTTCTCGACCATCGCATCGTGCGCGGCATGCTGCGCAGCTGGGCGCAGGGCGCAGATTTCTTGAATTTGTTTTGCTACACCGGCAGCGCCAGCGTGTACGCCGCCGCCGGCGGCGCGCGCAGCACCACCGGCGTCGATCTGTCGAACACCTACCTTGATTGGGCGCACGAGAATTTGCTGCTCAACGGCTTTCGCGGCGACAACCACCAGCTATACCGCGCAGACTGCCTCGAGTGGCTTGAGAGCCAAGCGTCGCGCGGCCCGTGTTTCGACTTGATGCTGGTGGATCCGCCGACCTTCTCGAACTCCAAGCGCATGGAGGGCGTGCTGGATGTGCAGCGCGACCATGTGGGCATGATTCGCCGGTCGATGAAGCTACTGCGCCCCGCAGGCCGATTGGTATTTTCCACCAACTACACGCGCTTCAAGCTCGACTCGGAGGCGCTCTCAGATCTTGCCATCGAAGACATCAGCGCCGCGACCATCCCGGTGGACTTCGAACGTCACGCGCGCATTCATCGCTGCTTCTGCGTGCGCTTCACAAAAGGTCCCGCAGCCGGTAGTAAAGCATCGCCAGCATCAGCGACGGCCGTCTGAAAAGCGGGCCGCCGGGGAAATCGCGATGCGGGATGCGCGCGAATACATCAAAGCGCTCCGCCGTGCCGGCCACCGCTTCGGCGACCAGTTTTCCCGCCAAGCCGGTCAAGGTGATGCCGTGACCGGAAAAGCCCTGCAGGTAATAGACATTGGGCGCCAGGCGACCGAAGTTCGGTGCGCGGCTCATGGTGATGTCGAGATACCCACCCCAGGCATACGCCACCTTGACATCGGCGAGCGCCGGGAACACGCGCACCATGCGCTGGCGCATCGACTCGGCGAGACGCGGCGGCTGTACCGAGCTGTAGCTGACGCGTCCGCCGAACAGCAAGCGATGATCCCGCGAACGCCGGAAGTAGTCCAAGATCCAATTGATGTCGGCAATTGCGGCGTTGCTCGGCAACAGGCTGCGCGCGCGCTCTTCGCCCAGCGGCTCGCTCGCGATGATATAGGTGCCGATACCCAGAATACGCCGCGCCAACGCCGGCGCAACACGGCCGATGTAGGCGTTGCCGCACAGGATCAGGTTCGCGCAGCGCACCGTGCCGTGCGCCGTGTGCACTCGGACCTCTGCGCCGTCCTCGTAGCGCAGGATCTCGGAATTCTCGTAGATTTTCGCGCCGGCGGCCTCTGCCGCTTTCGCCACGCCTTGAGTGAATTTTAAGGGGTGCAAGTGTCCGCTGCGCGGGTCGATGAGACCGGCAAGATAGCGATCGCTGCGAACATACTTCGCAAGTTCGTCGCGGTCCAGCATGCGCGCGGATGGGTAGGCGTACTGCTCGTGCAGTTCCCGGGTCCATTCCTGCAGTTCCTGCACCTGGCGCGGTTTCAGCGCCACATGCACATGATTGGGTTGATACTCGCAATCGATCGCGTATTCGCGCATCAGCGCTTGCGTGAGGTCCAAAGCCTCGATGGAAAGGTCAAACAAACGGCGTGCATCATCGCGCCCGACGTCGGCGACGAGGCGTTTTTGGCTTGCGGCCAGACCGAAAATCGCCTGGCCGCCGCTTCGGCCGGAGGCACCATAGCCGACAAAATGCGCCTCCAGCAGAGCGACCCTGAGCCCTCGCTTTGCCAGATGCAGCGCCGCCGAACACCCGGCAATTCCGCCGCCGAGCACGGCGACATCGACGCGGATGTCGCCGCGCAGCGCGTCGCGCGCACCTTCAGCGCCGACCCTTAACGGTGCGGCGCTGGCAACCGAGGCTGCGTAGTAGGAAGGGGCGGGCGGATAGGAGAGGCGCATCGGGGCTGTTTTTTCGGTCCTGTGTTTAAAATTTAGTAGCTATTGACAGGTTTGGGTGGCTGTGAGCCTACCTCGGTTTGGCTCACAAGTGTACGATTGCTGCGTAGCATCAATCACGTCTAAGTGTTGGAAATGCCTAAATCTTAGCCTTTTTTTTGCGTCCAGTCGGGACGACCCCTCAAGGCTATGGTGTAATAGACCGGTCGAGAAAGCCCAATCGTCCCCTTGGACGTTTAATATATTAAACATGTCCCGCTTGCCGCTCATCGGAATTCCGGCTGATCGCCGGCTGTATGCGAAGCATTACTTCCACATGGTCGGGGAGAAGTACATCGAAGCCGTCGCGCTCGGCGCGAAGGCGGTGCCGGTGCTCGTGCCGGCACTCGGGCCCGAAATCGACCTGCCGTCCTTGCTTACCGCCTGCGACGGATTGCTGCTCACGGGCAGCGCATCGAATGTTGAACCTCGCCACTACGGAGGACCGGCCAGCGAGCCGGGAACGCTACATGACCCAAATCGGGATGCTACGACGCTTCCGCTGATTCCTCGGGCGGTCGCCGCCGGCCTGCCGGTGCTTGCGATCTGCCGCGGATTTCAGGAAATGAATGTCGCCTACGGCGGCACGTTGAACCCGCGGCTGCATGAGGTGCCGGGCAACCTCGATCACCGCGACGATGAATCGCAACCTCTGGACGCGCAATACGCGCCCGCCCATGAGGTACTGCTGGAGCCCGGAGGGCAATTGCAAAAAATCGCCGGAAAGGATCGGCTGCACGTGAATTCGCTGCATTCGCAGGGCGTAGAGATGCTGGGTCCAAAATTGGCGGTCGAGGCGCGCGCGCCGGATGGCGTGATCGAGGCGTTCCGCGTTGCGGATTCAGCCACTTTTGCGCTGGGGCTGCAATGGCATCCGGAGTGGCAGTTCGCCAAGGACCCATTTTCTGTCGCGCTGTTTGCTGCATTTGGAAACGCCAGCCGCCAGCGCGCGATAGCTTCAAGGTGATGTATGGCGAGCACGATTCAACAATTCTTGAGAGAACACGGCATTTCTGAAGTCGAAGCGATCATCCCGGACATGGCCGGGGTGGCGCGCGGCAAGCTCATGCCTGCCGAAAAATTTGCCGAAGAGGAGGGCATGCGCCTGCCGGAGGCCATATTCCTGCAGACCGTGACCGGCGACTATCCGGAAGATCAAAGCGCCATGAACCCCTCGGACATCGATATTGTGCTCAAGGCGGATCCGAAAACGGTTCGCGTGGTGCCCTGGGCCGCGGAGCCCACCGCGCAGGTGATCCACGATTGCTTTTATGGCGACGGCCGGCCCGTCACGATGGCGCCGCGCTACGTACTGCGGCGGGTTCTCGATCTCTACGAGGCACATGGGTGGGAACCGGTGGTCGCCCCGGAGCTGGAATTCTTCCTGGTCGAACCGAACATCGATTCCGACTATCCGTTAAAGCCACCGGTCGGCCGCTCGGGACGCCCGGAAATAGGCCGGCAGGCGTACAGCATTGCCGCCGTCAACGAGTTCGATCCGCTGTTTGACGACATGTATTCGTTCTGCGAAGCGCAGGACATCGAAATCGACACGTTGATCCATGAATCCGGCGCGGCGCAAATGGAAATCAACCTGCTGCACGGCTATCCGATGAGCCTCGCCGACCAGGCCTTTTTGTTCAAGCGCACGGCGCGCGAAGCGGCGATGCGGCACAAAATGTATGCCACCTTCATGGCGAAGCCGATGGCCAAGGAGCCCGGCAGCGCGATGCACTTGCACCAAAGCATCATCGACCGCAAGACCCGCGCAAACATATTCAGCAACGCCGATGGTTCGCCCTCGGCGCTGTTCTTCGGTCATATCGCCGGCCTGCAAAAATACCTGCCCGGCGCCATGTCGCTGTTTGCGCCGAACGTCAACAGCTATCGGCGCATCAGCCGTTATTCATCCGCTCCCATCAATGTGCATTGGGGTTACGACAACCGCACCGCAGGTCTGCGTGTGCCGATGTCCGCCGCCTCGGCGCGGCGCGTCGAGAATCGGGTGGGCGGCGCCGATGCGAATCCGTACCTCGCCATTGCCGCATCGCTGGCCTGCGGCTATCTCGGCATGATCGAGGGATTGAAGCCTTCGGAACCCATCTCGGGCAGCGCTTATGATCTGGCCATCGCCCTGCCGCGCACCCTGGCGGAAGCATTGCGTCTGCTGCGCGAGTCCAAACCGCTGGTGGATCTATTCGGCGATCGCTTTGTGCTGGCCTTTACCGCGGTGAAGGAAGCCGAGTACGAAACCTTCGCGCAAGTCATCAGTTCGTGGGAGCGCGAACATCTGCTGCTGAACGTTTGACGCGCTGCCTCGATGCGTGAGATATAACCAGCGGGCGCAATCAAATGGGGAAGCGTTAGATGCGGAGCGTTCGTTGGTCGGCGATTGGCGCGCTGGGACTGCTGTTGACCTTGAGCGCCTGCGGCGGCGGCAAGCCGCCGGCCGATGGCGACTCGCCGGCCGCCAGCCCCAAAGTGCTCAACCTGTACATCTGGTCGGACTACCTCGCACCGAACACCCTGTCGGATTTCGAGAAGCAAACCGGCATCAAAGTGCACGTTGCCTACTACGACACCAACGAGACGCTGGAGACGAAGCTGCTGGCCGGCAGCAGCGGCTACGACGTCGTGGTGCCGACCGCCTCGTATTTCGAGAGATTGATCAAGGCCGGCGCGTTCCTGGTGCTGGACAAATCCAAGCTGCCGAACCTGAAGAACATGGATCCGCAGTTGATGGCCAGGGTGACCCAGCACGACCCGGACAATGCCCACGGCGTCATTTATTTATGGGGCACCAACGGCATCGGCTACAACGAGAAGATGGTCAAGGCCCTGATGCCGGACGCGCCTCTGGACAGCTGGAGCCTGGTGTTCGACCCGGCGGTGGCAGCCAAGGTGGCGAAGTGCGGCATCAGCGTGCTCGATTCGCCGGCCGAAATGATCCGTGCCGTGTACAGCTACCTGGGCAAGGATCCGAATTCGCAGAGCGCCGAGGATTTGGCGGCGGCGGAGTCGGTACTCGGCAAAATCAGACCGTTCATCCGCAACATCCATTCTTCGGAATACATCGAAGCGCTGGCCAATGGCGATCTCTGCATTGCCGTGGCCTACAACGGCGATGTGATGCAGGCCCGCGATCGCGCCCACGAGGCCAACAAGGGCATCGATATCAAGTACAGCGTGCCCAAGGAAGGCACGATACTGTGGTTCGACATGCTGGCCATCCCGAAGGATGCGCCCGATCCCGATAGCGCCTACGCTTTCTTGAATTACATGATGGACCCCAAGGTCATCGCCGACGTATCGAACTTCAAACGCTATGCCGATGCCAATGCCGCTGCACAAGCGCTGGTGCTGCCGGAAGTGAAGAACGACCCCGGGATCTACCCGACGCCGCAGCAGCGCCAGGCACTCGCCGTGCAGCTCTCCGATTCGCCCGATCAAACGCGCGCCGTGACCCGGGTTTGGCAAAAATTCAAGACGGGTCAATAGTCCGATGACGACATCCTCGGGAGCCGTCGTTAAAGCGCAACCCTG